>Ga0335072_10002881_pt1 | contig 26300 bp, 21 predicted proteins | sample Lox_Sample_21_FD_206725 | JGI IMG/M metagenome (GOLD analysis project Ga0335072, IMG submission 206725) | Soil microbial communities from Loxahatchee National Wildlife Refuge, Florida, United States - Lox_Sample_2.1 | ecosystem: Environmental > Terrestrial > Soil > Wetlands | place: USA...
GGTGATGAACATCGAGGGCCTGGGCGAAGCCGTGGTTGCGCAACTGCTGGAGCACAAGCTTGTCCGCAGAATCGCCGATCTCTACCACCTGACCGACGAGCAACTGGCGACCCTGCAGCATGAGGTCGTAACGAAGGATCGCAAAACCGGCGAAGAGAAGACGCGCATGCAGGGACTGCTCGGGCCGAAGGAGCGCAAGGACCTGTTGGACGAGATCGAGGCTTCGAAGAAGGCCGGCCTCGCGCGCGTTCTTTACGGCCTGGGCATTCGCTTCGTGGGCGAGCGAACGGCGCAGTTGCTCGCGGAAGAGTTCGGCTCGATGGAGGCGCTGATGGCCGCATCGGCTGAGGATCTGGAGCGCGTGAACGAAGTGGGCCCCCGGGTGTCGCAGGCGATTCGCGAATTTTTCGACGAATCGCAGAATCGCGATCTGGTTCATCGGCTGGCAAAGGCCGGTTTGGTGATGACTGCCGAGAAGCGGAAGAAGACTTCGCAATTGGAGGGGCTGACGTTTGTGCTGACGGGGACGCTGCCGAATCTGTCGCGCGACGACGCGAAGGCGAAGATCGAGGCGGCCGGCGGACGCGTCTCCGGCTCTGTGAGCAAGAAGACGAACTACGTTGTGGCGGGAGAGGAAGCGGGATCGAAGCTGGACAAGGCGAAGGAGTTGGGCGTGAAGGTGATTGATGAGGCGGGGCTGGAGGAGTTGCTGAAGGGGTGAGAGTCGACTTGAAGCCATTTCGATCGTTGGCGGCGTTCTTCTTCCTTGCAAGTGCGGCCGTGCTTCCCTGCTGGTCGCAGACTGGAAATTGCACACAGAAAGACGAATCCACCCGGCCCGACTGCCCGCGGGCCGTCGCGTTCTTTGATCGCTTCCATCATGCCCTTGCAAGCAATGATCGCCAGACCGTCGCGTCACTCATCAACTATCCGTTGCGAGTAAGTCTCAATCGAAAAAGCGCGCTGATTCGGACACCAGCTGAGTTGCTCGTTCATTTCGATCAGGTCTTCGACGCGGGAGTACGATGCGAAATTCTCAACGCAACGGACAAGTCAGTGTCCGGCAACTCCAACAGCTTTTCGATCGGAGATGGGGCGTTCTGGTTCGACGGTATCGTTCCGAAAGGCGAGGATCCGGATATCCATGCGCCCGATTATTGGACCAAATAACCGTTCAAAGTTATCGCCGTCAACAATGAGGCAGATTACCCTTGCGCTTCGAAATGAGCGAGGTCGGACGGAGATTCAAAAGATGGCGCCCCTCAGGGGCTAAAGCCCAGCCCGTTTCGCGCCTGTACGGCACGACCGAGGTCGTGCCCTGATACAAGAACAGAGACGCTTCAAATCTTTCTGAGGTCTTTAAGGGACGAATGCCGCCGGAGCGGAAGTGCTCTTCAGCGCGCCTTTCGTCTCACGTCTTCAATCCTTTTGCGCATCTTGCGCATAACTTCTTCATGAGGGATCATCGGGCTCGGGTCGTCCAACGCCTTCTGGACCTCGGCCCGAAACCATGCATCGTGCTCTTCCGGAGTGCACTTTGCCGCATCTTCAGGCGTCCAGTTCTTTGGCTGGAAATCCGGTATAGAGATTGACCCGGTCCAATTCTACTGCCCCTTTGCGATGTCTTTCGTCATGCCGGCGCCGAGGACTTTGCCGGGGCCGGACTCCTGCACGAAAGCGATGACGCGCAGGTTCGCGGGGTCGGCGTTGGGCCAGAGCTTCACCGTGAACGGCTGGTCGAAGGTCTTTCCTTTTTCGAGCTTGCCGACTTTGACCATCGCTTTGACGACGGCAACGTTCTCAAGCTTCCTGCCGTTGTTCTCGCCGGCAAGAACGTCGGTCAGCGTCTTGTCGATCGCTACGGCCACAAACACATCGGCATTCTTCTTGTCGGCGCTGCCATCGACCTCAATGTGGCCCGTCAGCGAACCTGCGCTCACCGCTGCCGAGGAGAGGCGCACCGGAATCATGGGCGTGCCTGCGGCCTTTGTGAGGTTCTGCGAGGTTTGCTGCGCATCGGCGGGCTTAACCTCGAATGCGCCATCGACCACGATCTGCGGAGTGTAGACGTCGCTGAGGCCGAGGTTGTGCACGTACTCCTGCTGCCGCTCAGTGATTGCCGGAGACGAGAAAGGATCCTTCCAGCCGTCGTGGTCCCAGTAGTCGACGTGTTCGCTGAGGACGATGATCTCAGCGCCGGCTACAGGCTGTGCGGCATCGATGCGAGCCACCCAGGTATCAACGGGAGGGCAGCTCGAGCAGCCTTCCGAAGTAAAAAGCTCCATCAGGATCGGGGTGCGGGCGGCGTTTGACGCGGGGGCGGGCGGATCGACCGCGCCGCTCGTAGCCAGCACGAGCGCCGGCATCACGGCCAGGCCAGCGGCCGCGAGCATCCACGGCGAGCCGCGTTTCGCAAAGATTCCTGGGAATCGGTTCATGCACAGCCTCCGTCGCTCACCGGGTTGGACTCACGGGAAGTGCTCACCGGATTGATTTTCGACTGCGGAAACGTGCAATTGCCATAGCCACCGCGACCGGATAACCGTGGCTGCCTGCAAGCCAGCTTCAGCCCTTGGGAGCGAAGTATCCTTCGCGCACGCGAACGGTGTAGCGCCGGTCGAGGCAGAAAAGGTAGATCGGCCGGAAGGCGCCGTCTGCCTTAAAGTCCGCCGGCTTGTAGACCAGAGCGTACTGGCTGCGCAACTCGTCCTGAATCGCCGCGAAGCTGACAGGCATGTCATCGATGTTTTGCGGGAAGAAAGCCTTGCCGCCAGTGGCCACCGCCATTTTCTCGAGCACATCGTCGCCGCGGTCGCGGCTGGGGCTGACGTTGGTGCTGATGGCGTAAATGATGGTGTCGGCGCGATGGCACTCCTTGATGGCGTCGTCCAGATAGGCGTGGCTCTGGTTGTCGTTGCCGTCGGACACGAGCACGATGGCCTTGCGCACCGGCTCCTGTCCGCGCGAGGTGAGAAGTTTGTCGCGGCAGGCACTGTAAACGGCATCATAGAGAGCCGTGCCGCCGCCGGGACGCAGCGCGTCGATGCCTCGCGTCAGGGCGTCCATGTCGTTGGTCCAGTCCTGGCGGTAGTCGGGCGTGACGTCAAAGCCCTCAATGAAGGCCTTGTCCGACGTAGGCCGAAGAATCGACAGCAGGAACGATGTCGCCGCCTGCTGCTCGAACTGGAAACGCGAGCGAATTGACGTACTGGTGTCGATGAGGATGCCGACGCGGAGGGGAAGGTTCGTCTGCTGCGTGAAGCTGTACACCTGCGCCGGCGCCTTGTGATCGTCGAGCAGGGCAAAGTCGCTCTGCTTCAGGTCCTTGATGAAGCGGCCATGTTTGTCACTGACGACAAACTCCAGATAGACCTCGTTACTGGTGACGCGAAAGGTCGGTGTGGACTGGTCCCCGGCGCCCTGGCTCTGGGCCGTCGGCTCGCCGGCTGCGGGCGCCGACTGGGGCGCGTTCGCAGGAGCGGTTGAAGGCGTCGTCGACTGCGCCAACGCGGCGGAAGTAAGGAAGAGAGCACACGCCAGGACAGGACAGGAACGCAGGATGCGAAAAACCACAATTCTCATGGGAACGGATTTCATTCTATCCTTGCGCCCCGGCCATTTGCCACAGGGTTGTGCGACCCGGCAGAATTCCCCTATGAGCGAAATGCAGAAAGTTGTCGTCGCCACCCCCGGCGCGCCCGGAGCCATTGGTCCTTATTCGCAGGCCGTCCGCATCGGCAATCTGGTCTACACCTCGGGCCAGGTCGCTCTCGATCCCGCCTCGGGGCAGTTAATCAACGGCGGCATTACCGAACAGACCACCCGTGCGCTCGAGAACATCAAGGCGGTGCTGGCCGCTGCCGGTACGGATCTCGCGCACGTGGTGAAGACGGTCGTGTTCCTGAAAGACATGAACGACTTTGCGGCCATGAACGCGGTCTACGCCACGTATCTTGCGCCGGACGGCGTTGTGAAGCCGGCCCGGTCGACGGTGGAAGTAGCGCGTCTGCCCAAGGATGCGCTCGTCGAAATCGAAGTGATTGCGACCGTGTGAGCGCGGCACCCATCGAACCGGAGAGGAGATTCGCAATGTCTGACGAGAAATCCGCGAAGGCGGAACAGGTGGAAAAATCTGACGCTGAGTGGCGCGCGCAACTGACGCCGGAGCAGTACTGGGTGACGCGTCAAAAAGGCACCGAGCCCGCCTTCTCGGGCGCCCTCTATCGCAATCACGAAACAGGCGTGTATCGCTGCGTGGCATGCGGTGCCGATCTGTTCACGTCGGACGCGAAGTTCGAGTCGGGGAGCGGCTGGCCAAGCTTCTGGCTGCCGGTTAGCCCCGAAGCGGTGGCGACGCACGAGGATAATACCCACGGCATGCGCCGGATCGAAGTCACGTGCGCGCGCTGCAGTTCGCACCTGGGACACGTGTTCCCCGACGGCCCGCGTCCGACCGGGCTGCGCTACTGCATCAATTCCGTCGCGCTGGATTTTGAGAAGAAGAAATGACGTTGGAGCAAAGCGGGGTGCGCGCCCGCCGCAGGCTCGTTCTGTTTCTCGCTCCGCTGCTTGCGCTCTGCGCTCTCGGCATGGTGGCCGCGCAATTTCCTCATCGGGGTCCGCCCTGGACCAGCCCGGTCTCTTCCTCGCAATCCTTTCGCATCGGTGGCGCGACGATTCGCGTGGACTTCGCCCCGGGCTCGCTTGATCTCTCCGCACCGCAAGTGATGGCGTGGGTCGAGAACGCGGCCTCCGCAGTCGCCACGTACTACGGACGCTTCCCGGTTCCGCGCGATCGAGTCCTGATCCAGCCGCGTGCCGACGATTCCGGCGTCATGCACGGCACCACGTGGGGCGGCGTGGGCGGATTTCCAGCCTTCACGCGGATCGGCGTCGGAGAGCACAGTACGGTTGAGGATTTGTCCGACGACTGGATGATGACCCACGAACTGGTGCACGGCGCGTTCCCATCGCAGAACGATGCGCAGCATTGGATTGAAGAAGGCATTGCCGTCTACGTGGAGCCGGTCGCTCGCGTGCAGGCTGGATTCCTGACGCCGGAGAGAATCTGGTCCGACATGGTGCGCGACATGCCGAAGGGCGATCCGCAACCCGGCGATCAGGGACTGGACCACACGCACGCATGGGGGCGCACTTACTGGGGCGGGGCTCAGTTCTGCCTGCTGGCTGACGTTACGCTGCGCGAGCAGACGCACAACCGCCTGGGGCTCCAGGACGCGCTGCGCGCCATCATGAACGCGGGGGGCACGATTGATCAGGATTGGACAATTCAGAAAACGCTGGCCGCCGGCGATGCAGGTACGGGGACACATGTTCTTGAAGAGATGTACGGACGCATGGCCGACGCGCCGGTGACAATCGATCTGGATGGGATATGGAATAAGCTGGGCGTGGTCCGCAAGGGCAACGGTGTTCGCTTCGACGACACAGCTCCCGAGGCAGCGATTCGCATTGCCATTACCCGCACGCCCGCGTCGGGACGAGCCACTCCCTCGACGTGAGCGCTCCGGTCCAACTTTGAGACTGATGCTGATTTTCTGAGGGTCGCGGCCTGGTTCAGGCTTTGACGACCTTGCCGGCCTTCAGGCAGCTGGAGCAAACGCGCAGACGCTTGGCGCCACCGTTCACTTTGGCGTGGACGGGGTGCAAGTTCACGTTCCAGCGCCGCTTGGTCACGTTGTGGGCGTGGGAGATGTTGTTGCCGAACTGCGGCCCTTTGCCGCAAATATCACAAATCTGTGCCATGGTGGACTCCGAGAGTTCCGCGATTCAGCCCTCGGGCCAAATTCCGCGTGATACGGGCGGCCGCGGGATGACCGCAGCGCCGAATGTTTAGTTTACCGGGAACCGCAGCGGCGGGCAATCTCTCCTGCCCCAAAGGTGCCATCCGTCCGGCTGGTGGCTCCTCCTATACTTGTTTCGCGTGAAAGCTTTCGAGGGGTCGCGGCGCCCGGGCGCCATCACGGATGTTCTGGTCGTCCTTGGCGTCCTCTCTCTGCTCGCGGCCGCCCTCTGGCATCTGCACCTCGACGACTATCAGCTTGGGTTCAGCTACTCCGATTTGCTGCCTCGGTGGGCGGGCACGCGCCTGGCTCTGCATGGAATCGACCCCTACAACGACTCGATCCTTGCCGCGATTCAGACTTCGTATCATGTGAGGGCACAGCCGTTCTTGTACCCAGCGCACGTGATCCTGTATCTGCTGCCGCTCGCGCCACTGACGCTCCTGAGCGCGCAGATCGTCTTCCTGGTGGTGGTCACGCCGCTGTTCGCGTGGAGCCTGGGTCTCACGATGAAGACCCTGGGGCTGCCTGTATCGCGTCGGGTGCGGATTTGGGTTGTGCTGCTTGCGTGCGTCTCGTGGCCGGCCATGTGGGCGCTGCGGTTGCAGCAGTTCACTCTGGTGGTGGCGGCCCTCGTCTTCATCGCATGGAGTCTGATCGCGAGAGGGCGCCAGGTGCTACCGGGCATTCTGCTGGCGCTCGCCACCATCAAGCCTCAGCTCATCCTGCCGCTCCTGCTCTGGCTGCTGGTCTGGGCGATTCTGCGGCGGCAAGGTCGGCTGATCGTAGCGTTTGTGGTCACGCTCGCGATTCTGCTTGAGACTACGGAGAAGCTTGTGCCTGGATGGATTCCGCACTGGTACCTGGCGGTGTCGAACTACTCTGACGCGCGCCATACGGCTCCGCCGCTGGTGGCCATCTTCGGACATCGGATCGGGCTGGTTATGACGGCAATGCTGGCGATCGCTGCCGGGCTGGCGCTCCTGCGGCTGCTCCGAAGCCGGGCTGGCTCCCGGGAATTCACGCTTGCGATGAGCCTCGCCCTGGCCGTCACGCTCTGCCTGGTTTCGGCCGCGCCGACAATGATCTACAACGACGTCATGCTGTTCCCGGCCCTGCTGATTCTCGCCCTCGAGAAACCGCAGGATCGATTCGCGGGCGCGCTGCGCTTTCTTGCTCTCCTGCTGCTCTGCTGGGACTTCGCGGCGGTGCCGATTGCCGCGACTGCTGAATTGCTGGGCGGGCCGTCCAATTTCTGGAACGGCTTTCCCTTTATCGACACGGTGCTTCCGGTGCTCGTCACCCTCGCGCTGTCGATCGAGGTCCTCCGGCGGCCCGCGAGTGCTTTCATTCCGGCCACCCCGCCCTCGGCAGCCGCGCCTCAGCCCTGAAGTTCTCTCGGGTCCTTACGGCTCGCCGGGTCCCGCAGGTCGTCCGTCCTTTGTTATCCTGACCCCTGTGCTGGTTCTGTACGCGATCTATGTAGGCTGCACGGTCGCGCTCATCTGGGCGGCCATTGCTGTGACGCGGCATATTGTGCAGCACCGCCGCGCCACCCGGTCGCAGATAGAACAACACGACGATCCCGTTTAGCTCCGGAGCCAGAGGACCGCTATGAATTCCGCATCGACTGCACCGCAAAGTCTGCCCATTGTTCGACCTGCAGCCTCGGTCTGGACGCGCCGTGCCGCTGCCGTGGTCTTCGGCTCACTGCTCGTGGCTGTCTGCGCGCACATCATGGTTCCCCTGTGGTTTACGCCGGTGCCGATCACGCTGCAGACCTTCGCAGTGCTGCTGCTCGGCCTTGTGCTCAGCCCCGGTGTGGCTGCTTCGGCGATGGCGCTGTACCTGCTGGAAGGAATGGCCGGCTTGCCGGTGCTCAGCCCCATCGGGTCCGTCGGCTTCCTGCACATTTTCGGGCTGACCGGCGGCTATCTGCTCTCGTATCCCGCTTCCGCCGCCCTTACCGGATGGCTGCGCTATCGCATCGGCCGGGGCGGCTTCGCCGCGTCCACAGCGGCGGCTGCCGTGGGCAGCGTTGTGATTCTCATTGCCGGGGCCGCCTGGTTCGCCATCGTAAGCCACCAGCCCGCAGGTACCGTGTTCACGTTGAGCGTCGCGCCGTTCCTGCCGGGAGACATGCTGAAGGTCGCCGCCGCTGCCGGAATCGCCACGGGCCTGCGGCGTTTCCGTCGCGCGTAAAAGGCGCCGCCTGACCCTCACGTCGATTGGTTGCCCCGCCGTGAAGTATTTCTTCGGCAAGGTATTGTTTCTTCGGTAAACATACGGTATCTTCCGGACAGACTTCCTGGAAAGGTGTCTTTCCTTTATGCCTCGCATCAACCGGGCGGTGGGCGTGTGCCTGCTCTCGGGCTGGATTCTCTCGTTGTGTGCCTGCGGGCGCGCGGTTCAGGCCAGTTCGCCTACGTCTTCGGAAGGCAGTATTTCGTTTAGCAACGCTGCCGATCCCCTCACCTCCTACACCCTCACCGGCGACACGCAGCCAGTTCACGATCCCAGCATCATCCGGCAGGGCTCGACGTATTACGCCTTCACCACGGATGTCATCGGCCTTCCCCTCGGCAACTATTTGCCCATTCGCTGCTCGCAGGACAAAGTAAGCTGGACCGCGTGCGGCAGCATCTTTCCCAACGCGATACCGGCGTGGGTGGTCGCGAAAGTTCCCGGCATCGTCGGCCTTTGGGCGCCGGATATCTCGTATTTTGACGGCCTGTATCACGTGTACTACGCGGGATCGACGCTGGGCTCGCAGCGCTCGGTCATCGGTCTCGTCACCAACGTGACTCTCGATGCGACCGATCCGAATTACAGGTGGGTGGATGAGGGAGAAGTGCTCGAGTCGCAGCCCGGCGACGACTTCAACGCCATCGATCCCAACATCCTGATCGACACCGACGGCAGCGTGTGGATGACGTATGGCAGCTACTGGACCGGGATCAAGCAGCGCCAGATCGATCCCACGACCGGCATGCTTCTTGCTGGCAACACCACCCGCTACAACCTCGCGACGCGGCCCGGAGTGCCGGGCAATCCCATCGAGGGCTCCTCACTGGTGCACCACGGCAACTATTACTATCTTTTCGTTTCCATCGATTACTGCTGCAATCAGGACATCGCAACCGACGACTACAAGGAGGCAGTCGGTCGCGGCACCAGCCCGCACGGCCCGTTCTACGACGAGAGCGGGACTGCGATGATGAGCGGCGGCGGTACGGTTCTCCTGCAGAGCGACGGCACCTGGAATGCCCCCGGCGGCGGCACGGCCTATCTCGACCCCACCAACGGAGATAGCCTGATCGTCTTCCACGCGCTCAATATGACGCAGAACGGCGCGCTCTACATGTGGCTGAAGAATCTGGCATGGGTAAACGGCTGGCCCGTGATCGGCGACTGACGCGAGAAAAGTTTTCTGAGCAAGGCCGCTCTCCTCAGCGGCCTCTTTTTTCGCGTTATTGCTGGAGGTGGATGCCGCACTCGAGCTTTTGTCCGCCCCAGCGCCCGGAGCGCGGATCGCTCGGATCGAGCGGCAGACTGGTGCACGGCGCACAGCCGATGCTGCTGTATCCCTGGTCGTAGAGCGGAAGCAGCGGAATGTCATGCGCTTCCGCGTACTGCCAGACATCGCTCGTCGTCCAGTCGGCCAGGGGACTGAGCTTGTCGAGCCGGTGCCCGGTAGGCAGAGCGAAGATCTCTTCCGTCCGCAGATTGGCGCGCGACTTCGACTGCTGGCGGCGAAGGCCGGTCACCCACACGCGATAGTCCTCGAGCGCGCGAAACAGCGGTTCAACCTTGCGCATTTTGCAGCAGCGATCGGGCGCCGTCTGGTTCAGGATGCCGAAGAGCGTTTCCTGCTCGGCGACCGTCCGCTCGGCAGCGACGTTGATCAGGTTCAGGTCCCATGCGGTTGTCATGCGGTCGCGATAGGCGAGCGTTTCGGGAAAATGGTAGCCCGTCTCAAGGAAAATGACTGGAATATCGGGAATTAGCTCGCGCACCATGTGCAGCACGACAATATCCTCGGCCTGAAAGCTGCTCGTGACGCAGGCGTCGGAAACATCCGCAAGCCGCTGGCGCAGAAACTCCACGGCTTCGGTGGCCTTCGACTCGATCTCTGCTGCGATCCCCACAATTCCTCCTCTTTCTGGTTGGCCGGGTTATTTCCGGGTTGTTGTGGCGCGGTGCGCTTCGAAACCGCCGCGTCTGGCGCCGGGTTCCGGTCGAAAATGAAAAACCGCGCCAGCCTCTGAGGCATGTGGCGCGGTCTTTGGGAGATCCTGTTGAGCCCGGATTCAGAACTCTAAGGCACTGCACTCTCACAAGACCGGCGCCGTGTGCGACAACACACGCAACAAGCCATGGATGTGAGACAAATCTTCATGTGAATTTAACTATAGGTTCTGCCGGATTCCCGGTCAAACCAGAGGTCCAGGCAAGAAAGGCCACAGGGATACCCTGTGGCGCTGAACTTGCAGCCGGAGCGATCTCATTGCGCCCCGGAATTTGGCTTAGGACGCCAGGCTTTGGTGCTCGGCCGCGGTCATGCCGAGACCGATCCTCGTCCTGGGCCGCACATAGACCTGTACGCGGTCTTTCGACTGCTGCATCTCCAACGTGCGCGAGCATTCACCACAGAGCCAGAAGTGCTCGATGCGCCGAGACTTCTTTCCGCCCATGGCAGAAAGCTGATCCGGCAGATCGAAAACGAAAATTCGCCCATCACGCAGGTAATGGAGCGGCTTGCCGCACTTCGGATTGGCGCAATTGTTCACCATAATTCGAGTCTCCTTTGCGCTACCGAGAGCCTCGGAAACCGCCTCAGGAACGAGGCAGATTCTGAGCGCTGATCCATAGGTTGCCGAGCAAGATTGCCGAACGGGACAAAGGGAAAAGTTGGCCCGCAAACCTCTCTGATTGACTGATCAACAGAGTTGGATGCACGTTCTGCAGGCTCGCGTTTTCCACAGCCTGAATTTCACCCGCGAACAATTTCCGGAAGTTCCCAGCGAGTTAACTCAACGGTTACTTCATTATTCTGCCCCAATTTCATTCTTTGGTGCGAAAAATCAAATGAATTTTTTCTCGCTTTTTCCATCCCTGTGCCAAAATGAACGTTTGCCCATTTTGGTGAGCGACGCCTGCTCATTTTGGTGAATGATGCCCTTGTTGCGGTCCGTCCTTATCGCCCTTTCGCAAAACGCCCGGCTTCGTCGATTCGTTGAAACTTCCACTCCCGGGCGGCGCATGTCGTCCCGTTTCGTAGCCGGCTTTCGCATCGAGGACGCGCTCAGCGCCTCCGAACTTCTGGGCAGGCAGGGCCTCGCCATCACCCTCGATGCTCTGGGCGAAAACATTTCCCGGCCGGCCCAGGCACGCCAGTCCGCGCAGATCTATCACTGGCTGCTCGATTCGCTGGCAGAGAAGAAGCTCGACGCCAACGTAAGCCTGAAGTTGACCCAGATGGGGATGGACCTGAGCCCCGACCTGGCCCTGGAGATCGTTTCCAGTCTCGTCGATCATGCCGTGAAGGCCAACTCCTTTGTCCGCGTGGATATGGAGGGCACTTCATATACGCAGGCGACGATCGACCTCGTCCGCCGCCTTCACAGCGAACCCGAGAACCGCGGCCACGTCGGCATCGTGATCCAGGCCTATCTGCGTCGCAGCGCCCAGGACATCTCCGCGTTGCTCGCCGACGGCATTCGCATCCGTCTCTGCAAGGGCGCGTACAAGGAACCGCCCGACCTCGCGTTCCCCGCCAAGAAGGACGTTGACGAAAACTTTGTGGTTCTGATGAAGATGCTGCTGAAAAGCGGCGTGTTTCATGGCATCGCGACCCACGATGAGGCGATGATCCAGGCTACGAAGGATTTCACCCGCGCAGAGAAGATCGATCCCAGTACGTTCGAATTTCAGATGTTGTATGGAATCCGCCGCGACTTGCAGCGCAAGCTCATCGACGAGGGCTATCGCGTCCGGGTCTATGTGCCCTTCGGCGACGAGTGGTATCCATACTTCATGCGCCGCCTGGCCGAGCGGCCGGCGAACATCCTCTTCCTTGCAAAGAATTTCTTCCGGAAGTAGGCGTGGGCGGCTTACACCGCGACCGTGGTCGAGTTCGGATTTTCCAGCGACGGAGCCTTCCAGGTTTGCACGAAGTTCAGCGCGGCCTCATACGGCAGGGGCTTTGAGAAGAAGTAGCCCTGGGTGTAATCGCAGCCGAAGTCCCGCAGCAACGCCGCATCCTGCGCTGATTCCACTCCCTCGGCAATGACCTTCATGCCGAGGTTGTGCGCCAGCGCGATGATGGATTGCACGAGGACGACGCTCGCCGGATGCCTCCCCATCGAGCGGATGAAGCTCTGATCGATCTTCAGCGTATCGATCGGGAAAAAGTGCAGGTAGCTGAGCGAAGAGTAGCCGGAGCCGAAATCGTCGATCGAGACGTTCAGGCCAATGGCACGGCATCTGTCCAGTTCCGCTTTCGCCGCTTCCGGTGCTGCCATCAGCAGCGATTCCGTGATTTCGAGGTGAATCTGAATCGGGTCGACCTTCTTCGCTGCCAGCGTGGTCTGCAGATGGTCGAAGAAGCCGCCTTCGGCGAAATCCGTCACGGAGAAATTGACGCCAACGAAGATCGGGTCCGGGCCGGTGAGATCTTTCGACGCCGCAGCCCGGAACTGCAGAGCCGCATCGCACGAAGTGCTGAGCGCGAAGCGCGACAGATCGACAATCAGGCCGCCCTCTTCCGCGACGGGAATGAAGACGCCGGGGGAAATCATGCCCCTCTCAGGATGCTTCCAGCGCATGAGGGCTTCGAACCCGGCGATCTTCATGTTCTGGACGTCGATGATGGGCTGGTAGTAGAGAAGCACTTCGTTGCGCTCAAGCGCGGCCTTGAGCTCGTTGTGAATCTTGATGGACGACAGGGCGACCTCATGCGAGGCGTGCGCATGCTCCGTGGCTTCCGCAGCCGGCGTTGCTCCGATAAATTTCATCGCGTCGGTGCGCGCGATCATGTCGCGATAGCGCGTGGTAATGACGCGCATCACCATCTTCACCACGGGATCGGCGGTTGCGACGCGGCGGGCGAAATCGTCGCGCGTGATCTCGAGCGCTTCGCAGTCATCGAGGGCTCGCACGGTAGCGGTGCGCGGCTTGTCGTCGATCATCGCCATCTCGCCGAGCAGCGAGCCCGGGCCCCGTGTGCCGAGCTGGATGGTCTGGCCGTCGCGCTCGACCACGATCTCGACGTTGCCGCTCTCGAGCACGTATGCGCAGTCGCCAGGGTCGCCTTCGCGGATGAGAATCTCCCCCTGGCGGAAATGCTTCCTGATGTCGCTGGGCATCGATTTCCGGGAAAAGGTGGCCCTATTATATGGACCGCTTCGCTCAATTCAAGAGGAATTTCCCTGTATGGATGTGGTCGGGCCCGAGCGCATTGTCCACGTGAGGTTCTTAGTACATGCGGCGGTCTGCGCGCAGTGTTATGGCTGATACGGCTCGATCGACAACATGCTGCCGAGCACGTGGCGCTCGTCCGGCGTGAACTGCTGCGCGAAGCGCGCCGAATTCAGGATCTGCTGGCGCTGCTCGGGCGGCATCTGGCGAAGATCGTGGAACGCGCTCCGCACCATTGCCTTGCGGTCGGGCGGCATGGCGGCAAACCGCTCCGTCGACATCCGCACATCGGCCTGCTGCGACGGAGAGAGATGCTGGAACATTTCGAGGCGCCCGGCCGTGCGCGCACGCTCCTGGGGTGGACGCGCGTCAAAAGTGTGCAAGCGGCTGATCACTCGCTGCTGCTGTTCCGGCGAGAGGCGGTTAAAGCCCGGCTCGCTGCGCAGCTTTTGTTCCTGCTGCTGGGGGGTAAGGTTCTGATTGCGAGCGACGAATCCCTGTAGGCCCGGACGCGGCCCATTCATGGCAGGCCGCATCTGGTAGCCGGGTTGCGGACGGTACGGCTCAGGGACCGGCCGGTTCGGCTGCGCGTTCTGCGCCGGCCGATAAGGGGCATTCCGATTTCTGTAAGGATTGTTCTGCTTGTTCGCAGGCCGGCTCGGCTGAGGCCGCGCCTGGCGCGCCGCGGGAGGTCGCGCCGCCTGACGCGCACGCTGCGCGGAAGCCGAAATCCCTCCGAACAGGATGAGGAGCGGCAGAATGGCAGCGACTACAACCCCATAGCGGGGGCGCCGATCATTGCCCTGCGTATTGTTCCTGCATCCGGAGTTCATCGTTCCGCTCCTCAAAGCGAACCACCCAGCCCCAACAGCCCGGCTTGTAATTGTCTGCCTGCAGCACAGCCGTAGCCTTTCGTTCCTGCCCCTACAGGGAGTTCGGAGACGCTGCACCGCTGTCTCCCGAATCCTGCTCGTCCATCGAGTTCATCTGCTGGAACACCTGGGCGTTCTCATCCAGCGACTGCAGATCGCGAATCACCTGCGATTGCTGTGTCGCCGGGGCCGGCGCGGAGTGATCGACGAAGACCCCGTACATGCCGCCACCCACGGCGACCACCAGGGCCAGAGCGGCCGCTGCCACGGGCCGCAGGCTCATCTTCTCGCCGAAGGTCAGGCGGGCGCGCAGCCGCTCCAGCCAGCCGGCCGGCGGGTTCTGCTGCTCTTCGCGCAGCAGAGCCGCCATGCGTCCATCGAAATACGGAGACAGTTCCGGAGCCTCCCACACATCCATCGCGGCCATCGTCGCCTCAAGCTCCCGCAGCTCGCGCGCGCACTCGGCGCAGCCGGCTACATGAGCCCGGACGCCTTCCGACACCGACTTCGGATCCAGCAGCAGGTCCGGCATCTTCGACTGTATCTTCCGGCAGATCATAAATACCCCAATTCTCCAGTTCCTCAGCCCTGTTCCACAAAGTCCTTCAGCCGTTCCCGCAGCGTCTGGTACGCCCGGAACAGAAGCGATTTCGTTGCCGACTCGCTCAGGTGAAGGACTGCCCCGATTTCCTTATAATCCAGTCCCTGATATTTGTGCATCAGCACTGCCGTGCGTTGCCGCTCCGGCAGGGCCATCACGTGGCGGCGAATCGCTTTCATCCGCTCGTCACGCACCATCTCGTCTTCGGCGCCCGGCCGGGAATCCGCCACATCCGGCGTCGTTCCGGTTTCCTGATCGGGCTGGTCCAGATAAATCGTCTGCGCCGACCGCTCGTGCTTGGTGTCCCGTGCGTGGTTCACGCCGAGGTTGGTCGCGATCCGGTAGAGCCAGGTGGTGAACTTCGCCTCGGCCCGGTAGGTCTCGCGCGACCGGTACACGCGCAGAAAAACGTCCTGCGCCAGCTCCTCGGCAACGGCCTGATTATGCACCATGCGGTACATGAAGTTAACGATCGGCTTCCGGTACTTCTCAATCAGGTAGTTGAACCCGGCATCGTCGCCTGCCCGTACCCGAAGCATGATCTCCGCGTCGGTCATAGCGCTCAGATTGGCGGGTCCGGCAGCTCGCACAGTCGGGGCTTCCTGGCTCTGTACCATCGGTCGGTTGAGAGCAACGCTCGCCATACCCCTGCTAACCCGATCCGGGTCGTCAGGTTGCGGTGTTTCTTCGTCTTCTGGACTGTGTTCCCAGCCCTCGAATTTCCCCTCCGGATCGCCCTCGGGATCATCCTCCGAAAGCGGGCCTTCACCCTCCTCGTCATCCTGGGGGCGTCCGCCCATTTCGGGCCGGTCGTCGGAAGGGTCAAAATCGTCGCGTCGGGGCGACGAAGGGTGCAGGGCCATACGTAGTTGCATCATTTTAGCCCTTAGTGGGAGGCGCCCCGTACCGACGTTTGCGGACGAGGGTGACCCAGTGGCGTACAGGGGAATCCGGGTGATAGTCTGGAAGACGTCCTACCCGCATTTTTCGGGCGCATAACTCAGCGGTAGAGTGCCACCTTCACACGGTGGAAGTCGTAGGTTCGAATCCTGCTGCGCCCACCAGGAATCCGCAAAAACCTCAATTCTCACCTACCGGCTTCCCGACGCCCGCACAAGGCACATCCGTTCACGAGACCGTAACGATCCCACTGATCCCGCAGAAATTCGTTGACTCACGCCGGGACCCGATGTATACGAGAAAGCCATGGAAGCAATCCCTATGCGGACCGCGAGTAAATCGCTTTGGCTCTCGCCGAAGCACAGGTACGTGCTGGTGATTTGCCCCATGCACTAATCGTCAACCGCGCCCCTCCTTTACGGACCCATTCCGGCGTCGGCCGCGCGCCGTGCTCACAGTGCGGTGTATGAACGCCCCCACCGCGCACCCGATTCCTGGCTGAACTCCTCCCGCTCAGCCTGTCCGCTCAGTTTCCGTTTCAGGCTCGCCCTGTGCCGAACAGGGCGATGACTGACTACCCCTCTATGCAGTCGCAAACCATCGCAGTTCACTCTCTCGAACGAAGGACGTAAGCAGATGAGAAGCGGAATACGATTCGGGGCTCTCGCCCTGTCGACCATGGCATTCGTTGCAGCGACCGGCTGCGGGGGCGGCAAAAAGACTCCGCCACCGCCGGCCACCTACACCATTGGGGGCACCATTTCGGGACTGACCGGCTCCGGGCTGGTTCTGCAGAATAACGGCGGCGACAATTTGACGGTGAGCGCCAGCTCCAGCACCTTTACCTTCGCCACGGCAATCACCGGCACCTATGACGTGACGGTGCTGACGCAGCCGAGCGGCGAGAACTGCACGATCACCAGCGGCACCGGCACAGCCAGCGCCAATGTGACCGGCGTGAGCATCGCCTGCGTGGCTGCTTACACGATTGGGGGACAGGTCCTCGGCGTGAGCGCCGCGGGACTCGTGCTGCAGGACAACGGCGGGAACAACGTGACGGTCGGAGCGAGCGATACCAGCTACGCATTCGTTTTCGACGGAGCGATTCCCATGGGCGGCGCGGCGTACGCGATCACGGTGATGTCGAACCCCTCGGGGCAGGCCTGCACGGTCTCGAACCCGATCGGCACGGCGACGGCCGATGTGACCAACGCCAACGTGACGTGCACGAATCTTGCCTCGACCACGTACACCGTCGGCGGAACGGTGGCGGGGCTGACCGGCGGAGGGCTGATCCTGCAGGACGATCTGGGGCTGAACGACACCGATCTGCTGCCGGTGGGCGGCAACGGCAACTTTACTTTTGTCGATCCGGTGGCGAGCGGCGGCTCTTATAACGTGTCGGTATTCGCGCAGCCGGCGACACGGAACTGCACCGTCAACGACGGCATGGGAACAGCCGCCGCGAACGTGACGAATGTAAGCGTCATCTGCGTGGGCGACTGGACGTGGATGGGCGGCAGCAGCGTTGTCGGCAACAGCGGCAACGGCGCAACAGGCATCTACGGGACGCTGGGTACGGCTGCGGCCGGGAATATCCCCGGCGGACGAGAGCAGGAGCTGACATGGACGGATGCCTCCGGCAACCTATGGCTCTTCGGCGGCTACGGCATGGATTCCACCGGAACCGGCTTCGGCGGACAGCTCAACGATCTGTGGAAGTATGCCAACGGTGAGTGGACATGGATGGGCGGCAGCAATGTCACCCCACCGAGCACGAGCTTCGGCGCGGCCGGCGCATCCGGCGTCTACGGGACGCTGGGCACGCCGTCCTCCACCACGGATCCCGGTGGGCGCGAGCAGGTTGCGAGCTGGAAAGACGCGTCCGGGAACATCTGGCTCTTCGGCGGTGAAGGAATCGACGTGAACGGCGTCACCGGGGAGCTGAACGACCTGTGGGAGTTCAACCCGAGCCTTGGCTCCCATGGGGAGTGGACATGGATGGGCGGCAGCGACAGCGTCGGCGTCCCCTTCGGCGGGCCGTCAGGAACCTATGGGACGATGGGCACGGCGGATCCCGCGAATAATCCCGGTGGACGCTACGGCGCGATCAGCTGGGTGGACGCGGCGGGCAACTTCTGGTTGTATGGCGGAAGCGGCGTCGACTCGGCCGGCACCTACGGCTATCTCAACGACCTGTGGATGTTCAATCCGAAACTCGGCACGCACGGCGAGTGGACGTGGATGGCGGGCGACAACGTTGTTGGCAACGGTGGCAACGGCGCATCCGGCGTTTACGGCATGCTGAACACGCCCGATCCGGCGAACATGCCGGGAGCGCGCGATGCCGGGATGAGCTGGGTCGACGCGTCCGGGAATGTCTGGCTCTTCGGCGGCTACGGCGTCGATGCGAACGGGGCACAGGGCTTCCTGAACGATCTGTGGAAGTACACGCCGGGCTCGAACGAGGCCGCAGGCGTGTGGACGTGGATGGGAGGCAGCAGCACGGCCAGCAGCTATGGCAGCGTGCAGTCTGCCGTGTACGGCTCGCTGGGCGTCGCTTCTTCCGCAAATATTCCTGGAGGACGGTTCAGCGGCGTTACGTGGGTCGATGCATCGGGTAATTTCTACCTCTACGGCGGAGACGGCTACGACTCGGCCGGCGTGAACGGCTACCTGAACGACCTGTGGAAGTTTGATCCGACGGCGAACGCCTGGACGTGGGAGAGCGGCAGCACCACGGTCGGCCGTACGGGCGGCCAAACCGGCATCTACGGGACGCTGGGAATGCCGAACGCCGCAAACGTGCCTGGAGGACGATTCGGCATCGGTGGCTGGATCGATTCGACAGGTAACCTCTGGCTCTTCGGCGGGGACGGCTACGACTCGAAGGGGAACCAGGGCAACCTGAACGACTTGTGGCAGTACCAGCCGTGAGGAACCAGTAGACCTGTTCGGAGGCGAGCGGTTTTCCGGTGCGCAGAACGAAGCGCACCGGGGGCTGTTCGCCTCTGGTTGTTGCGACCATTACCTCCGTGCGGACCAAATCGCCGTAATCGGCTCTGCCTCTGCGAGAATGACGCGTGGAGGTCCCCATGGCGGACACTCTGGAAGCGATACACGCCCTTCTTCCCATCCCTGACATTGCCCGCAAACTCGGGTTGCGCGAATCGGACTATGAGCCGCTGGCTCCGTGGGCGGCCAAGCTCAAGCTCGACATCCTGCGCGATCCAGCGCGCCCGGCGCGCGGCAAGCTGATCCTCGTCACGGCGACGACGCCCACTACTTCCGGCGAAGGCAAAACCGTGACGGCGATCGGCCTCGTCCAGGGGCTGGAGCGCATCGGAAAACGCGCCGTCATCACGTCACGCGAACCGTCCCTCGGCCCGGTCTTCGGTATAAAGGGCGGAGCCGCCGGCGGCGGCCTGTCGCAGATCGAACCCAGCCAGCGCGTGAATCTGCACTTCACCGGCGACCTGCACGCCATCACCTCGGCGCACAATCTGCTGGCCGCGATGATCGACGCGCATCTCTTCCACGGGAACGACCTGCAACTCGATCCGGAGAACATCTGGTGGCCGCGTGCCATGGACATGAACGATCGCGCCCTGCGCCGCATCGCCGTGGAGATCGACGGCAAGCGCGACGGAGCGAACCGGCGCACGGGCTTCGTCATCACGGCGGCGTCGGAAATTATGGCCATCCTGGCACTGGCGCAGGATCGCGACGATCTCCGCCGCCGTCTCGACGCGATCGTGGTGGGCGCTACACGATCGGGGACGCCGGTCCGCGCTGCCGATCTGAAAGCCACGGGCGCGATGATGGCGCTGCTCGCCGACGCGCTGCTGCCGAACCTGGTGCAGACTTCGGAAGGCGCTCCGGCTCTGGTGCACTGCGGCCCGTTCGGCAACATCGCCCACGGCACCAGCAGCCTGATCGCGCAGCAAATGGGGCTGCGTCTCGCTGATTACGTGGTGAACGAGGCAGGATTCGCTGCCGATCTCGGCGCGGAGAAGTACATCGACATCGTGATGCGCGTTACGGGCATCAGCCCTGCGTGCGCCGTGCTGGTGACGACGGTGCAGAGCCTGCGAAACCAGGGCGACGGCGATCTGGAGCGCGGCTTGCCGAATCTCGCCCGCCACGCGCGCAATTTGCAGCGCTTCGGGCTGCCGGTGGTCGTGGCGATCAATCATTTTCCGCATGACACGCCGGAAGACCTGAGCCGCCTGAGGGCATACTGCGCAGAAGTGGACGTCGCGAGCGCGCTGGCGGAAGCCTTCACGCGCGGCGGCGAGGGATCGGTTGCGCTGGCGCGCGCGGTTGTCGATCTCATCGAGAGGAGCGGCGCGGTTTCGGCGCAGCCCATCTACGCGCTCGACGCTCCGTACGAGGAGAAGATCCGCAGGGTCGCGACGGAAATCTACGGCGCGGACAGTGTGTCGTACTCCGAGCATGCGCAGGAGAAGCTGCGCCGGATCGTCGATTGGGGCTATACCGGGCTGCCTGTCTGCATCGCCAAGACGCAGTACTCGTTCACGGACGATCCAAAGAAGATGGGCGCACCATCGGGCTGGACGCTCCATATCAACGACGTCCTGCTTTCGGCGGGCGCGGGCTTTCTGGTCCCCATTTCCGGCAGCATGATGCTCATGCCGGGATTGCCAAAGGTGTCGCGCGCCGAGGAGATCGACGTGGACGATGAGGGCGGCATTCTCGGGGTGTGAAGCGGGTAATTGCTTCACCGATAATTTTCTTGACACTCCTGGAACGCAGCCTCGATACTGGCCCGCGCAGTTCCAGAAACTAAGGACTTTCTGGAGTTTTCGCGCCTCCCTGGAGCGATCGGGCCTGCTCCCTCAACCTTCTGGCCATCCGCTCCAACCCGCAACCGTACGCCTGCGCGCGTCGTACGACGCCTTGCGTCTTGCACACGCAGCGCCCGCCGTTCCTCCAGCCCCAGGAGCACGATATGCCATTGCGCGCGCTGCTCGCAGCTTCGGTGTTGCTTGCGAGCCCTGCTGTACTGACTGCCCAGTTCGATCGCTCCACGGTGATCCTCAGTGTGACTGAGAACGCCCAGGGAACGCAGATCACCATTACCGGCGATCACTTTGGAAATCACACGCCGAAGGTCTACTTTGGCGCGACTGAACTCGCGGTTGCCGCCCACTCCGAAACCAGCATTACCGCGGATCTGCCGGCCAATGTTGCCGCGGGATCGTATCTGCTGGGAATCGAATCAGGACACGAGCAGCGGTTTGTCCCGTTCAGCGTCGCCGTAGGGCAGGTCGGGCCCGCGGGGCCTGCTGGACCCGCGGGGGCGACTGGCGCGCGGGGACCTGCTGGGCCGCAGGGGACAACTGGACCTCAGGGAGCGGCTGGGCCTGCTGGTCAGACCGGCCCCGCTGGACCTGCAGGACCCGCTGGCAATACCGGACCTGCCGGACCCGCTGGACCCACGGGCGCAGCCGGACCTACCGGACCGGCGGGCGCAACCGGAGCTACAGGGCCCGCGGGACCGGAGGGTCCACAGGGAGTGCCGGGACCCACCGGTCCGCCGGGCAATCTAGCGGCGGTCTTCGGCACTAACAACATCAATTTCCTCACGAATAGCGGCGGATCGGCGCAGTGCAACCTCGGGTCGATACTGCTGAGCGCTTCGGTCGTGTACCCGGCCAACTACCTGCCCGCAGATGGCCGAATCCTTGCGATCCAAAGCAACGCGGCACTCTTCAGTCTGCTCGGCACCGACTACGGCGGGAATGGCATCAGCAACTTTGCTCTTCCGGATCTCAGGCCGGCCGCCCCAAACAACACGCAATATCTCATCTGCGTCTCGGGAATCTTCCCGTAGTTCGCAGCCACCGGGCCGCGCACCCCTGGCCCGAAGCGAAAGGCCGGAGAGGACGATCATCCTCTCCGGCTTTTTGATTGTTCACAGCGGTCGCGATGCGGAGGCCCGCTCCGCCCCCGGCGTCTGGCGTGCGGGAGAAGCTAAAAATTGATCCGTTCGCGCTCCGTCACCAGCGGGCGGTTCTGCGTCATGGTGTGGATTGACCCGACATACTCGCCGATGATGCCCAGGGCGATCATCTGCACCGAGCCCATGAAGAACAGGCCGATGACCAGCGGCGCAACGCCGACATTGAAACTGGTCCAGAAAACCAGTTTGTAAACGAAGTAGAAGAGGCCGGCCATGAAGCTGAGAATCGCGCAGACGAATCCGCAGAACGTGACCAGCCGCAGCGGCACCTTCGAGAGGTTGGTGATGCCGAGCATCGCGATGTCGTAGAGCGTGTACCAGTTGTTCTTCGTGATGCCGCGCTTGCGCTGCGCCTGATTGAAGAAGACTTCGGCATGCGGCAGGCCGAGTTCCGCGATCATGCCGCGAAAGTACGGATACGGATCGTGGAAGCCGCCGCGGAGAGCCTCGACCACCGAGCGATCGTAAAGCCCAAACCCGGTGTAATGCTCGATCACCTCGACGCTGGTCAGGCGCGCGATCATCCGGTAATACGCCGTGCGGATGCCGTACATCACCCCGCTCTCGTCGCTCGAATTCTTGACCGCGGCGACGATCGGGATGCCCTTCTCCCACTCGCGCACCATCTGCACGATCAGCTCAGGAGGATCCTGCAGATCGGACGCGATGAAGCCCACCGCATCGCCCTGCGCCTGGAAAAAGCCGTGCATGGGCGAGCGCAGGTGGCCGAAGTTCCGCGCGTTGACGATCACCTTCACCGCGGGATCTTCTGCGGCCATCTCGCGCAGCACGCCCACCGTATTGTCCTTCGACGCGTTGTCGACAAAGAGGATTTCCAGGCGGTACTCCGGCAACTGCGCCGCGACCTCCTTCAGCCGCCGATGCAGCTCGCGCACGTTGAGCTCTTCGTTGTAGCAGGGCGAAACAATCGTGATCAGCTTCTGCGTCACCAGGCCGGACCTCATCCGCAAATCTGCCTCAAGGCTACATGCGCGAGCGAAGTTTCCGGCGGCCTTTTGCTGGGGCGGTATCGCTCTCGTACAGAGGCAGGGCGATGGCGATTTTCCGCGCCTCACCTCGCGCTTCAGCGGCAATCGAGCGCGCGGAACTTTGGATCAGCCACCACGGCGGGCAGCTTCCACACCCAACCGCTGCCGTCGTTCCAGGCCGGGTCATACGCGGTGACGACGAGGTACTGGATGCCGAACTGCCGGCAGACATCGCGGGCCTCCCCTGCGCCGGTGCCGTGAAAAACCGTATCGAGCGCAGCGGACATCAGAGGGCATCCGGCTGGGTCGCCTCCGAGGGCCGATCCACAGTCTCCCCGATCGCCGACGATCGCGATCTGGTGTTCCACTCCAAGCTGATCGATCGACTCAACGATGTTATTCGTCTCTGCCGGATTGAACTGCACGACGGCATTGCCTGGAATGGAGCGATTGAGCTTGTCGTATCCAGCCAACGAGATGGCGGCGGTGTCGGACATGCGCAGAGCGTCGGGCCGATGCTGCGCGACCCATTCACTTTCAACAAGGCGTATGCCGAATCGCAGCTGCAGCACTTGAACCGCGGAGCTGAGGACGCCAATCATGATCGCCAGCGAGGCGAGAGAGCGCAGCCATTCGGGCGACGGCCGTGCATCCGCAGAATCGGCCGGGCGTTTCGCCTTCCACTCGGTCCAGATCACGCCGCCGAGCAGTAGCAGTGGAAACTGAAGGAAAAGGGCGGCGCGCCAGCCAAAATCGTTATGCGAAATGAGCGCTGAGCGGAGAAAGGTAATGATGGGCAGGATAGCGATCGCCAGGAAGACCAGCGTGCGTTCACCGGCGCTGAGCACGCGGTGACCGCGCCACGCGGGGACCAGCCAGGCCAGCAAAACCACCAGATAGAAGCCCAGTTCGAGTCCGTAACCGGGGAGCAACAGGACGAGCTTCACAAGGTTGCCGGCAAGGGCAGGATGCACGGCCGCAAAGGGATGCATGAATCCCATTGCCAGGATCGGATCGGCGGGAATCATCTCCCGCACGCCCAGAGCAAAGAGGTGACCTCCGCCGCCGCTTGCCGAACCGCCGCCGGTTCCCTGCTTCAGTTCGAGCAGGTACGGCAGCAGCAGGACGACGGAAAGCACTCCGCCGAGCGCGAGTCTGATGACCGGCAGCACGTCTCGCTCGAACGCCGCCTGCCACACCGCCCACTCGATCATGAGCAGAAAGAACGCAAACGTGACAAAGATGGAGAGGCCGAAGGCGCTCGCCAGGCACAACGCGATCAACGCAATCGCAACGGCGCTCAACCGTCTCCGTTGTCGATCTGCGGTTATGGCCAGCAGCAAAGCCAGCATGCAGCACACGAGCGCAGCAACGTGGTGCGGCACCCACAGAAGCGAGTCGATCCAGCTGGTGATCTCATCGGGCGACCACCATTCGAGATCGAGAGGCTTGGGCAGATGGAAAATGAACATCGTCCCCATCACCGCGATGATGTCGAGCCCGGTGACTCCCAGCAGCCGGACACAGGCCAGGAACTGACGCCGCAGCAGAGCGCCGGCGCCGAGCAGGTATTTCAGATAGAGACCAATAAGAGCGGCAAGCGCGTAACCCGACCAAACGCAGCTGGCGGTGAGCACGGCGCGCACCGGCAGATGGGTCATGCGCGCCACGACGGCACAATCCACGTACCAGAAGTAGTACTGTCGCAGCCGCGCCGCTGCGTGAAAGAAGTACAGGGGATTTGCAGGCGGCACACCGGTGTGCAGGATGGACTCCGTCCAGTCGACGCGCGCCCCGACATCGATGACGGTCGCGCTCATGTACAAACGGTTCTGCCAGTAGAAATCGACGAGCACCGCAATGACGAGCACAATCCACGCCGCCGCCCAGCCCAGCGCGGCGGTGGCTTCCGGTGACCATCCAAAATTCCATCCAAGGCCTGCGCGGCGGCGTTGGAGCGCCTCCCAGGCGAGGAGCGCGATCCAAAGCGCTGCGCATGCGATAAGCACGCCGGCGGCCGCTGTGACCGAACCGAAGCGGCTGATGAGCACCAGCGCAATGGTGGCGATGGCCGGCGAAAGCGCCACGCTCCAGAAAACGCGCTCGACGAACGAGCGCTCGCGGAACTGGTAAAAATCCGTGAGCCACGCCACCAGGTAGCCGGGGCAAACGGTGACGGGAATCCATGCCGCCATGGCGAGGAGGTCGGCAACAATCTGCGTGACGGTCAAACTCGACATTGGCTGGGCGGAAGGTCAACCCAGTATAGAACCGGTCGTTTCGATCACTGTCACGGATCCGATCACAACGGAAGCAGTCTGGCGCGTGAGGAAACCAGTTCTATACTGGCCCTTCGATTTTTATCTTCGAGGAGGCCTCTCGCCGCATGTCACGCCCTCGATTTTCTCCAGCTGCCAGCCGGATTCTCGCTGTCTCGACGTTGATTGCCGCCCTGGGCTTCACGCTCCACGCGCAGCAGCCCTCATCGCAGGCGCGTCCATGGCTCGACACTGAGCTGCCGCTCAATCAGCGCGTCGATGACCTGATCGGCCAGATGACGCTCGAAGAAAAGGTGCAGCAGATGCGCGATCACGCGCCGGCGATTCCGCGCCTCGGCGTGCCGAAGTACGACTGGTGGAACGAGGGCCTGCACGGCGTGGCCTTCGCCGGCTATGCGACCAATTTTCCGCAGGTGATCGGCATGGCGGCCACGTGGGATGCGCCGCTGGTGCACGCGATGGGCGAGGTCGATTCCACCGAAGCGCGCGCCAAATACAACGAGGCCATGCGCAACGGACAGCACGAGCAGTTCTTCGGGCTCACCTTCTGGGCGCCGAACATCAACATCTTTCGCGATCCACGCTGGGGACGCGGCCAGGAAACCTACGGAGAAGATCCGTTCCTGACGTCCCGCATGGGTGTTGCTTTTGTCACCGGCATGCAGGGCAGCGATCCGAAATACTTTCGAGTCGTTTCCACGCCCAAACACTACGCCGTCCACAGCGGCCCGGAGCCGCTGCGCCACCAGTTCAATGTCGACGTTTCCCCGCACGATCTCGAAGACACGTATCTGCCTGCTTTTCGCGCGGCCGTCACCGAGGGCCATGCACAATCGGTGATGTGCGCCTACAACGCCATTGACGGCGCGCCCGCCTGCGCCAACACCATGCTGCTCAGAGATCATCTCCGTGACGCATGGCACTTCGACGGCTACGTTGTGAGCGACTGCGCCGCGGTCGCCGACGTCTTCAACGGCCACCACTACACGCCGGACATGGCGCACGCCGCCGCGGCCGTCGTGAAAGCGGGCACTGACCTCGAGTGCGGATTCGCGCAGGGGCAGGCCTTCCCTGCTCTGGTCGACGCCGTCCACCAGGGAATCATTGCCGAAGCCGACATCGACACCGCGCTCCGCCGCCTCTTCACCGCGCGCTTCGAACTGGGCATGTTCGATCCGCCATCGAGCTTCGCCTACGGCCAGATTCCCTTCAGCGAAGTGAACTCGCCAGCGCACCGCGCCCTCTCGCTGAAAGCCGCGGAAGAATCGATCGTTTTGCTCAAGAACCAGGATTACACTCTGCCGCTGTCGTCGTCGGTTCGCCGCATTGCCGTCATCGGACCCACGGCGGAGCTGGTGCAGTCGCTGCAGGGCAACTACAACGGGCCGCCGCCGAATCCGGTATATCCCGTCACGGGCATCGAGAAGCGCTTCTCTTCCGCACAGATTAA
>Ga0335072_10002883_pt1 | contig 26275 bp, 28 predicted proteins | sample Lox_Sample_21_FD_206725 | JGI IMG/M metagenome (GOLD analysis project Ga0335072, IMG submission 206725) | Soil microbial communities from Loxahatchee National Wildlife Refuge, Florida, United States - Lox_Sample_2.1 | ecosystem: Environmental > Terrestrial > Soil > Wetlands | place: USA...
TTGAGGAGCGTGCGGAGCGCCAGCGGCACAGGTGGATCGAGGCCTATCGAGTGCTTGGAGACGCGGGCGTGGTGTCCCGCCGCTTTGGCGTGTCGCGGCCGACCACTTCGTAAGTGGTTGCGACGATATGAGCAGGAAGGTGAAGCGGGCCTGCGCGCGCGAAGTCGCCGCCCCCATCACTCTCCGGCATTGAAGGTGGGCAAGGCGCAGGAAACATTGATCCTGAGCCTGCGTCGGGAAGGGCGGCTCGGGGTCAGCCAGAGCGGCTATTTTGCCTCGCGCGCGTCTCCCCAGCCAGCGGCAACGGCAGGATAGTGTGCTGCTCGCCCATGTCCGTTCGGCCTTCGCCCTGTCGAACGGCACCTACGGGAGCCCGTGCATGACCCGGGAGCTTCGTGACCATGGCCTTACCGTGGGACGCCGGCGGGACAGTGCGGCTCATGCGGGGCAACGGTCTGCGTGCCCGGCGGAAGCGTCGTTTCAAACGAACGACGGACAGCGAGCACGCTTGGCCGATCGCTCCGAATCTTCTTGACCAGGATTTCAGCGCTACCGCGCCGAACCAGAAATGGTCGGCCGACATTTCTTACGTTTGGACCAGAGAGGGGTGGCTTTACCTGGCGATCGTGATGGACCTCTTTTCCCGGCGCATTATCGGCTGGTCGCTGAGTGGCCTCTTGCATCGCAATCTCGCCCTGGCCGCACTCCGCCAGGCTTTTGCGATCCCTCGCCCGGGCTCCGGTCTGATCTGTCACTCGGACCGTGGCAGCCAATATTGTTCGATCGACGATCAGGCCGAGCTTCGGAAGCATAGGGCCCTGATCTCGATGTCCGGCAAAGGCAACCGCTTCGACAACGCCATCGCCAAGACCTTCTTCAAAACCCTGAAATCGGAGCTCGTCTGGCGGACGATCTTCATGGCCTGACAGGATGCCGAGGCTGCCATCGGCCGCTATTTCGATCGCTTCTACAATCCCGTCCGTAGACATTCGTCACTGGACTTCGTCAGCCCCGCTGCTTACGAGAGCCAGGCCGCCGCCTGATCAAAAACAGCTCTCCACTTTTGCGAAGCAAGTCCACTCCACACATGGGTGCACTCCAAGGACGCTGTTCTCCTGGGCGGTGGTTGGAGAGAGCCCAGCAGGGGCTTCAACGACGGGACTGCAATGAAGGCGCTTTGCCTGAGGCGAAGGATCGCCGTGCAGGTTCGACACGACGCAGGGAGTTTTTTCCGCGGCTGTCCACGAGGGTTGCCAGTGAATACCCGTCCAGGACGTCGGCGACCGCGTCGCGCGCCCGCCGCAACATCGGGCAGAGCGGGCAGGCCGTAATGTCTGGACAGTCGGCGCACGGGCCGAACTGCGTCTTGCTGGCGCAAGGCGCCAAGGCCAGCGGCCCGTCCGCGATTCGAATGATTTCGCTGGCAGCGATCCTATGCGGCTGCCGCTTCAACCGATAGCCTCCATAGCGGCCGCGTTGACTCTCGAGGATACCATTGTCGCGCAATTCAACTAGAATGGCCTCGAGGAACTTGCGCGGAATCTCCTCGACGGCTGCGATTTCAGACGTCAGGGTCCATTTCCCCGGTTCGTGCCGCCTCGCAAGATCGACGCAGGCACGGAGGGCATACTTCGCTCGGCTAGATAGCATCGAGTTCCATCATGGAATCAGCATTCAACATAAACTTTCTATACCACCGGTCAACCGGGGTCTAAATTGGTCAGCGGCTGAGGGGAAGCACGGCCGGATCCGGCCCTCTCGCAGGAAAAGCCTGCAACCTTGTCCATTTCCTAAGAGTCCGACTCTGAACTCATGCGCAGCGAGCCGCACGACGGACGAGAAGCATCGCGGACGCGGCATAAAGGAAACTGGTTGCCGAGGCGATCGTGGCTTCGAAATCCTTTCCCAAGCGGCGATTGCGGTTGAGCCAAGCGAGGCACCGTTCGACCACCCAGCGACGGGGATGCGCGGCGAAGCCGACCTGATCGGCTGGTTTGTGGGCGATCTCGACTGCAATGCGGGTGGCGTCGACTACCCGCTCAGCGGCATAGGCGGAGTCTGCGAAGGCGCGGTCGATGAAAGGAAAGCTGCGGCGCGAGACCTTCAGCAATGGAATAACCCCGTCGCGGTCCTGGATCGAAGCGAGATGGACCTGCAGCACAAGCGGCCCACCATCGGTGTCGATCACGGCGTTCCGTTTGCGGCCCAGCACCTTCTTCCCGGCGTGGTAGCCGCGCGGACCACCGGCCTCGGTGGTCCTCACGCTCCGACTATCGATGACGGCAGCGCTTGGGCTCGCCTCGCGTCCGATCCGCTCGCGGTCAAGCATCACCAATCGGTGCGTGACTGCCTGCCACACATGGGCGCGTCGCTATGTCGCAAACCAGCCATAGACAGTCTGACGGGGCGGGAAGCAGGGCGGCAGCATCCGCCACGTGATGCCCCCGCGCGGAACGTAGAAGATGGCGTTGATGATCTCGCGCATCGGCCACCGGGGGGCGGCCGCCCGACCGCCGCCGATGGCGGCAAAAGTGGCTCCAGAACCGCCCATTCGGCGTCTCCGTGAGGTCACTGGCGAAGCGGAGCCCGTCGCGCATATGCTGCGCGCGGGTGGTCGCGGTCCACACGGGCATGCGCGGCCAGGGGTCACCTCTCCAAATGTTGCATGACCTATAACGGATGACTGGCGCTCGCCGGGGAAGTGGAAGACGGGCTGCTCGAACTCGGCTGGAGTGGAGCGATGTCGCCGACCTTCGTCATGGCGAACGGGGCGCCGATCGTAACGCTAGTCGATGATCTTTCTTCGCCCCGCAGTTGTACAATCTCGTTGCTCATGCAAATCCTCATTACATGCTATGCGCCGCACAGAAGAACGTCGCTGAAGGCGTGCCACACCTACTATAGGCGGTGAATACGTGCGGTTGCGGAAACGGAAGCCGACCTTGCCCCGTACAGCCACGGCGTGGCGGCGGAGTTCGTGCGGATGGTCGGGTCGCGGCCGTCTGGAACCAGCACAATCGTTGGACGTCGAAACTTTGGGCCCTGTGGCAGTCGAATTTTAGGCATCGTCAGGCGCTTCGTCTGAAAGCGTCAACCGGTGTCCGCCAACCCCAGGCAATCCCTATCAAGAGCGGGATCGTGATCGAAGACATAGCGACCGAACTGGTACCGCATGTGCCTACCTCTCGGCTCGCCCGGCCGCACGTGGCCGGCCCAGAGGCCTGGCTGGAAGGTTAGGGAGACTCTGAAAAAGAGCCGCAGAGTCGTCCGTTTGGTGATGATTCATGGACATGGGTGAATCGACGAATGGATCGAGGATCGATGAAGCAAGGGACGCCGCGGGCGGTTGGGTTTGAACGATACGGCAAGAAGACGCGCCAGGCAGCATTTTTTGGCCGAGATGGAGCGGGTGGTGCCGTGGGCCACGCTGTGTGCCCTGATCGAGCCGGTTTATCCGAAGCCGGGCAGCGGTCGCCCGCCGGTAGGCATTGAACGGATGTTGCGCATTTACTGCCTTCAACACTGGTTCAATTTGTCGGATCCGGCAGCGGCGGAGGCGCTTTATAATTCGCTTGCAATGCGCAACCTTGTCGGCGTTGACCTGGGCCGCGAACCGATACCGGACGAACCACGGTTTGCCGCTTCCGGTATCTTCTCGAGCGGCACGACCTCGGCAACCGTATATTGGATGAGGTATATCGGCACCTCGAAGCTAAGGGAATAAAGCTATCTTGGGCGACGATCGTCGTGTGACCATCATCAATGCACCGTCTTCGACCAAAAATTCCGAGCAGGCACGTGATCCCGAGATGCACCAGACCAAGAAAGGGAATCAGTGGTGTTTCGGGGTAAAGGCTCATGTCGGCGTCAAGAACCAAAGCAAGATCATCCACAGTGTCGTCGCCACATCGGTCAATGTTGCCGATAGCAAGGTGTTGCCGGACCTGCTGCATGGCAAGGAGACCCAGGTCTGGGGCGATCAGGCCTATCGTTGATCGCAGGGCTATCAACGGATAGAGGTGGTGACGAGAGTGGCCCGTTGGCAGGTGGTGGTCAATGGAGCAGAAGCTATTGATTGTCGAGGAGAGCCTAGCCCCAGCGTCAATCCTCGGAGCCGAGCGCGATTCTGCTTAAGGTTCTGCAACGATGGCTCCGCATTGGCGCTACGGTTAATTCAGACGCTGAGGGCCTTCGACCGAGATAGAGGCCCTCTCACCTTGCGACATTTGGTCGTGCTTCCGATGTAGTAGATTCTTCCCCTGTTGCGCCGATAAATAGGTGCATTTACCGGCCAAAATGTCTAGTCATACGATAGGAATAGAGCTATATTTATCTAGCTGGCCGTGCAATGGTTTGAAATTCGGCCGTGGCTGGAAGTTTGCTCGGCGAGGTTAGAGCTGGGGATAGAGAGAATGCCAAGTTTCGCCGCGGCTCGAGCCCCGGGCGCCCTCGGCGAGGTTCCTGTCATCCAAAGCGACACGGAAGCCGTCGAGATCGCGCATAGCCTGGCTGCCGAGTTTGCCGTCGATGCCGAGAAACGCGATCGGCAGCGCATTCTGCCCTTCGCCCAAGCCCGGCGATTCAGTTCGAGCGGCCTCTGGGCGATCACGGTACCGCGTGCGTACGGCGGGGCGGAGCTCTCGTTCCGGACCGTTGCCAAGGTCATCGAAATCATCTCCGCGGCCGATCCGTCGATCGGCCAGATTCCGCAAAATCACCTGAGCGTCGCCTTTCAGATCCGGGTCCTGGGCACGGAAGCGCAGCAGCGCTTCTTCTTCGGCCTCATCCTCAATGGCATGCGTCTCGGCAACGCGCTCGCCGAGTTCGGCGGCAAGGCTGCGCACCAGTTCGAGACGACCATCACGCCGGCCATCCGCAACGGCGAAAGCGGCTACGAGATCCATGGCCGGAAATTCTATGCGACGGGCGCCTTGTTCGCCGATTTCGTCTCGGTCGGCGCGCTGGATGGCGAGGGCCGCCGGCTGACGGCCATCGTGCCGCGCGACGCCGCCGGCCTCGCGGTCATCGACGACTGGTCGAGCTTCGGGCAGCGGACGACGGCAAGCGGAACGGTGATCCTCGATCGGGTTTTCGTTCCCGATCATCATGTCTTTCCTTTCCATCTGATGCAGGAGCGGCCAGTTCCGAATGGAGCGGTCGCCCAGATCATCCAGGCGGCGATCGATAGCGGGATCGCCGTCGCCGCGATCGAGGATACGAAGCGCCTCGTTCGCGAGGTCGCGCGCCCCTGGCGCGATTCCGGCGCGGCGCGCGCGGCCGACGATCCCTACACGATTGCCGCCATCGGCCGGCTCGAAATCGGGCTGCACGCGGCCCAGGCGCTGCTCGGCCGCGCGGGCAAGTTCGTTGACCGCGCGATTGCCGCGCCGAGCCATCCGAGCGTCGCCGAAGCTTCCGTCGCCGTCGCCGAGGCCAAGGTGATGACGACGAAGATCGCGCTCGAGGCGAGCAATGTTCTCTTCGAGCTCGCCGGAACACGAGCAACCCTGGAGCCGCATCGGTTCGACCGGCATTGGCGCAACGCCCGCGTCCATACGCTGCATGATCCGGTGCGCTGGAAATATAATGTGATCGGCGAGTGGGTTCTGAACGACAGGGCGCCCCCGCGCCACGGGCTGGTGTGAGGCGCGAGATGGACACGCCCCTTCCCGTGACCAGTCTCAGCGCGCCTCCGGCACCGGACCGTTTCCCGGAAAGCCCTCTCTCCCGCGCGTTCCGCCAGAAGCTGATGCTCGGGCTGTTCCTGCCGATCCAGGCCGGGGGCTGGACCGCCTCGCGCCTGCCGCGCACGACGAGCTGGACGTTCGACTACAATGCCGCCCTCACGCGCCGGGCGGAAGCGCTCGGCTTCGACCTCGTCTTCGGTCTCGCCCAATGGCTGCCGAAGGGCGGCTATAACGAGGTGCAGAACGGCCAGGCGCTCGACAGCTTCATGACGGTCGCGGCGCTGGCGGCGATCACGTCGCGCATCCTGCTCATCTCCACCGTGCACGTGCTCTATGGGCCGTGGCATCCGGTTCATTTCGCGAAATTCGGCGCTACCCTGGATCACATTTCCGGCGGCCGCTGGGGCGCCAATGTCGTCACCGGCCATCGCGCGGTGGAGCATGAAATGTTCGGCTCGCCGCGCACCGATCATGACCGCCGCTACGAGCTCGCGGACGAGTTCCTCTCGGTCGTGAAGCATCTCTGGCAGGCCGAGGAGAATTTCTCCTATCTCGGCGAACGCTGGCGGATGCGCGATGCCTTCATCACGCCGAAGCCGCGCTATGGCCGGCCGATCCTGGTGAACGCGACGGGCTCGGAAGCCGGGATCGGCTTCGCCGCGCGGCATTCCGACATCGTCTTCATCAGCAGCCCGACCGGCAGCGCCTTCGAGACGGCGATCGAGGCGTTGCCCGCCCATGTCGCGCGCGTGAAGGCGGCCGCGCGCGCGGTCGGCCGAAATGTGCGCACGCTGATCAACCCCCTGATCGTCTGTGGCCCCACCGACGCGGAGGCCGAGATGTATGCGGAGGCCATCGTCGCTTCCTCCGAGCCCACCGGATTCACGGCCGGAAAATTCGACAGCGATGCCCATGCCTGGCGCGGCCGCAGGCAACATGACGGCACGCGCGAGCGCGGGCTGGGCGGCGGAAATCTCCAGATCGTGGGCTCACCCCAGCGCGTGGCGGAGAGCCTCGTTCGCCTTCAGGCAGCCGGCATCGACGGGGTTCAACTGAGCTTCTACGATTTTCAACCGGACCTCGCCTTCTTCGGCGAAGCCGTGCTGCCGCTGCTGGCCGAGGCCGGGCTTCGCGAGGCGGCGCGCTCGTGAGCGGCCATCTCCCGAGCCTGATCATCGCGGGCGGGCTCGATGCGCTCACCTATTGGAGCCTCGCCTTCCTGATCGCCTCCGGGCTCACGGTCGTCTTCGGCATGCTCGGCTTCCTCAATGTCGCGCATGCATCCTTCTACATGCTGGCGGGCTATATCGCCTTCTCGATCGCCGGGCGGACGGGCAGCTTCTGGCTGGCATTGCTGCTGGCGCCCCCGGCGACGGTGGCTCTCGGGCTCGCGGCCGAGCGGCTGCTGTTCCGCCGCCTCTACGCCGCCGGGCACACGCCGCAACTGCTGCTGACCCTCGGCATCGCCTATGTGATCGCGGAAGCCACCAAGATGATCTGGGGAGACGATGCCTTGACGGTCCGGCCGCCGGCCGGCCTCGGCGGCCATATCGTCATCCTCGGCGCGACCTTGCCCGTCTATCACCTCTTCGTCATCGCCACGGCGCTCGCCCTCGTCGGGCTGCTGGCCCTGCTGATCGGCGGCACGCGGCTCGGCATGATCGTGCGCGCGGCCGCGACCCATCCGCAGATGGTCGATGCTCTCGGGTTCCGGCTGAGCACGGTGCATACGCTCGTCTTTCTCGTGGGACTCTATCTCGCCGCGGTTGCCGGTGTGGTCATGACGCCGATGCTCGGCATCTATCCCGGCATGGCGGACGATGCGCTCGTGCAGGCCTTCATCGTCGTGGTGGCGGGCGGGCTCGGCAGCCTGCCGGGGGCTTTTGCCGTGGCCGGCCTGCTCGGCCTGGTGCAAGGATTCGGAAGCGTCTTCTTCTCCGATTACGCGTTGTTCTTTCCGTTCATCGTCCTGGCCGGCGTGCTGATGTTCCGCCCGCTCGGCCTGTTCGGCGCCGGGAGCGGCGCATGACCATTCCCGGCAAGCTCGGCCCCGCGCTCTCGGCGCTGGATGCGGAACGGAGCCGTGGCCGGGCGCGCGGCGCGCTGGCAACCCTCGCCCTGCTCGCCGCGATCGTCGGCGCGCCATGGATCCTTCCCCAAGCCGCGCTCAATGATCTCGGCCAGGCGATCCTGCTCGGGCTCTTCGCCATCGGCTTCAACATCATTTTCAAATATTCGGGCCTGCTTTCCTTCGGCCATGCCGCCTTCTTCGGAACCGCAGCCTATGCGGAAGCGCTGCTGCTGCAGGGTTTTCCCGCGATCCAGGTGCCGCTTCTGATCCTTCTGGCCGCAAGCGGGGTCGGCGTGCTCGGCCTCCTGCTCGGGCATATCTGCGTGCGCCGCTCGGGTGCCTATTTCTCGATGATGACGCTCGCGATCGGCGCCTTCCTCTATACGATCGCCTTCAAGTGGCATGCGGTGACCGGCGGCACGGACGGGCTCGGCAGCTTCATGCCCTCCTCGCTCGTCCTGCTGCCGGGCTGGCGGCTCGACAACCCTTCGATCGCAGAGACCTACGAGCTCTCCGCTGCATTCCTGATCCCGCTCACCCTCGCGGCCTGGCTGATCCTCGAACGCACGCCCTTCGGCAATGCCGTGCAGCTCGTCCGCCAGAACGAGGAACGGGCCGCGTTCCTCGGCTACGACACGCATCGGGTGAAGCTCGCCAATTATGGCCTCGCGGCCTTCGTCGCCGGCGTCGCCGGCGCTCTCTGGGCGATCGCCAACGGCTTCGTCTCCACCGACAGCATCGATCTGGCGCTTTCCACGACCGTGATCATCATGGCGTTCATCGGCGGCACCGGATGGTTCTGGGGGCCGCTTTTGGGCAGCACGATCTATATTTTCGGCTCGGATCGCCTCTCCGCGCTCACCCAGCACTGGCAGCTCTGGATGGGCCTTGCCTTCATCGTGCTGGTGCTGGCCTTTCCCCGCGGCATTGCCGGGCTGGCTGCGCTGCTGTCCGCGCGCCTGACCGGGGGCCGCGATGGCTGAGGCCCCGATGCTCGCGCTGCACGGCATCTCCAAGAGCTTCGGGGCCGGCCCGGTGCTCGACGCGCTCTCGTTCAGCATCGGCCCGGGCGAGCGGCGCGGCCTGATCGGGCCCAACGGCGCCGGCAAGACGACGCTGATCAACATCATCACCGGCAAGCTTCGCCCCGATGCCGGCCGCATTCTCTATCGCGGCCGCGACATCACGGGCCTGCCGCCGCATCGATTGAGCCGCCTCGGGATCGGCCGGTCATTCCAGATCCTGAGCCTGTTCGGCGAGGCGAGCGTGGGGGAGAATATCCGCGGCGCGCTGCTCGGGAAATCTCGGCTTGGCACGACGCCGCTGAAAAGGCTTGGCGGCCGCGAAGAAATCTTCGCCGAGAGCGAGCAGATCGCGGCTTTGGCCGGTCTGCTGCCGGTCCTCTCCGAGCGGGTCGATACGCTTCCTTACGGATTGCAGCGCCGGCTCGACATCGCGCTGGTTCTGGCCCAGGCGCCGGAGCTGGTCATCCTGGACGAGCCGGCGGCCGGTCTCTCGGCGGCCGAGACACGCGACCTGATCGACCTGCTCAAGGCGATCATCGGCAAGCGCGCGCTGATCCTCGTCGAGCACGACATGGACGTGGTCTATGCGCTCTCGGACCGGATCACCGTGCTCGATTACGGGCGTGTGCTGACCGAGGGCACGCCGGAAGAGGTGAACGCCGATCCCGAGGTGCGGCGGGTCTATCTCGGCGAGGCGGTGGACTGAGATGCTGGCGATTCGCTCGCTCGCCGCGCGCTATGGGCGGAGCCAGGTCCTTCATGACGTGACGCTGAGCTGCGCCCCGGGTGAGGTGGTGTGCCTGCTCGGCCGCAACGGCGTGGGCAAGAGCACGACGCTCAAATCGATCATGGGGATCGTCAGCGCCTCTGGCGGAGAAATCCGTTTCGGCGAAGAGACCATCACCGGCCTGCGACCGCATTCGGTGGCCCGGCGCGGCATCGGCTATGTGCCGGAGGAGCGCCTGATCTTTCCGGACCTTACGGTGGCCGAAAATCTCTCCATGGGTGTCTGGCGCGGGCTTGGCCCGCCGGCGCGCGCCGCTTTCGACCGGGTGCTCGCCGTCTTTCCGCGCCTTGCCGAGAGGATGCGCCAGCGCGGGCGCACCCTTTCGGGCGGTGAGCAGCAGATGCTCGCCATCGGGCGGGCCCTGATGGGCGAGCCCAGGCTGCTGCTGGTCGATGAGCCGAGCGAGGGGCTCGCCCCGGTGATCGTGCAGGCGCTGGAACGCGCGCTCAAGACGCTCGCCGAAAGCGGCATCGCGGTTCTCGTCGTCGAATCGAAGCTCGCGGTCGCCCGCCGCATCGCCGATCGCATCACGGTGATGTCGAAGGGCGAAACGGTGTTCGACGGCCCCCCCGCCGCGCTCGCGGCCGCTGCCGAAATCAGGCGCCAATATCTCGAAGTCTAGAATTGGAAGAAGTCAGGAGGTCAATGATGACGACACGATGGTTGAAGAGATTGGGGTTCAAGGGCTTGGCAGCTTCCCTGCTCGGCGCGGCCGCGCTGGCGGGAGGCATTCGCCCCGCGACGGCCGGCAGCAGCAAGCCGCCCATCACATTTCTTGCCGCCATCATCGAATCCGGCCCCTTCAAGGTGACCGACGGACAGAATCTTGCCGGAATCCGCTTCGCCGTCGATCAGATCAACGCCAAGGGCGGCATCGATGGCCATCCGGTGAAGCTCGATGTCATCGACACCGAGCTCAACGCCGCCGTGACCCGGCGCAAGACGGTGGATGCCGTGCTGCAGGATCATGTGAGCGCGATCATCGGTGCTTCGGGCTCCGACATCCTGAACGTGCTGGTCGCGGTTGGGCAACGATACCATGTGCCGGTGATCGCCTTCGCCGGCGAGGCGGACGAGCTCACCGGCTCGCGGTTCAAGCCGGCACTGTTCCGCGTCGCCTCCAATACGACGATGCATGCGGCCGCGCTCGTCTATGCGCTGAAGCACGACTATCCCGACGTGAAGAAGGTGTTCCTGCTGAACGAGGACTATTCCTTCGGCCATCAGTCCGAAGCCGGGTTCCGCAAGGCGCTGGCGAAGCTCGATCCGGGCGTGCAGATCGTGGGCGATGTCTTCCACCCGCGCGGGGTGGCCGATTTCTCGCCCTATCTGCAGCAGATCCAGGCCTCCGGCGCGGATTTCGTGCTGACGGCGGATTGGGGCGCCGATCTCGTGCAGCTCCTCACCCAGGCGAACAGCTTCGGCCTCAAGCCGCGGATCGGCGGCACCTTCCTCGCCGATCCCGACATCCTCAAAGGTGTGGGCAATGCGGCGATCGGCGATATCGGGGCGGATGTCTATCTGCTGACGATCGACATGCCGGAGAATAAAGCCTTCGTCGCAGCCTGGCACGCGACCCATGCCGATACCGACCTTCCCTGGCCGACCGCGTCCGTCGCCAAGTCCTATATCGCGACGGAGCTCGCAGCACTCGGGATCACGCGCGCCGGCTCGACCGACTTCAAGAAGGTGGAGGCCGCATTGGAAGGGCTCCACTACGCCTCGATCGCCGGGCCGCTCACCATCCGGCCCTGCGACCATCAGGTGCAGATCGGCCAGGCGACCGGAGAGGTCGAGCCCACCACCGGTACGTACTACAAGTTTCCCTTCGTGGGCCCGGCCCTCATCGCGCCGATCAGCGCCATCGCGGTGCCGCCGGCGGAAACCGGCAATCCGCGTTGCGCGGCCAATCGCAACGGCAATGGCTGAACCGGCAGCCGGAGCGGGCTTCGTCCGCTATGGCTTCTGACGGATCCCGAAGCGATCCACCAGAAGTCATGAAATTGATCGAGAAAGCAAAACCAGAGCGTGATGATCAAAAATCATCGCGCTCTGGTCCGGAAAACGGAGAAAAGTCTTTTTGCTTCTTTTTCTTCAGAAAAAGAAGGCTCCTTCCTTCTGATACTTCATAGAAATGCTCAACACTTTCTAGGAATCACCACGAACGCGCGGCAGGATCTCTTGCGCGAAGCGCTGCATCTCCGCCTCGAAGGGCTGAAATTGGAGCATGAAGAGCTCGATCCCTGCTGCGTGGAAGGCGCGGATGCGTTCCGCCACCTCGTCATAGCTGCCGACGAGGCCCGCCGCCGTGCCGCCATTCGTTCCAATGCGCGGTGTCTTTGCGGCGTGGGTATGCTTCATGACCACGGCGGGATCGGTGTTCGCGGCCTGGCGCTCGCGGATCGCGGCATCCTTCTCGGCAAGCGCGGCCAGATGCGCATAGGCCTCCGCGGCTTCCGCCGCACTCTCCCGCGCGATCACGAAGGCGGACAAGGCGAAGCGCAGAGGCGCCGCCGCGCGCGGACGGGCCCGCGCGCTTGCGATCAGCCGGCGCACCTCGGCAAGCGGCTGGCCGTTGATGAACCATACATCGCCGTGGCAAGCGACGAGATCCTGCGCCGGCGGGGATTCTCCGCCGACATAGATCGCGGGCCGCGCGTGGAAAGGATCGGCGGGACGCAACTGGTAGTCCGTCACCCGGAAATATTTCCCTGCGAAACTCACACGCTCGCCGCGCAGAAGCGGCTCGACGATGCCGATCCATTCGCGCCCATAGGCATAGCGTTCATCATGAGCGGCGAAAGGAATGCCCACCTTCTCATATTCCGGCCTGTTCCAGGCATTCACCAGGTTGATGCCGAACCGGCCCCGCGCAATATGCTCGATCTGCAGGGCCATCTTGGCGAGCACGACCGGGTGGTAGAGCGGCGGCTTGATCGCCGCGATGATCTCGATGCGTTCGGTGAGTGCCGCGAGCGCGGCGGCAGCCGTCCAGGCCTCCAACTCATCCCACTCGTCGTCATAGGGATTGGCGGTGTGCTGTGCGATCAGCGTGGAATCGAAGCCGAGCGCCTCGGCGGCGAGCACAAGCCGCTCGTTTCGTTCCCACGAGGCATCGAAGGGTTCATCCGGGTCGTGCAGGGCACCGCGGCTGCCATGCACCAGCGCCCAGACGCCGAAGCGCGGCCGGCTCACGCCCTCCGCCTCGCCCGCGCTTCCTTTTCCCGAACCTTGGCTTCCTCCTCGGCGATCAATGTGCGGACGAGCGGGATGAGGCGGTTGCCGTAATCGATCGCGTCCTCCAGCGGGTCGAACCCGCGGATCAGGAAGGTCGAGACGCCGAGGCGCCAGTAATCGAGCAGCGCATCGGCGACCTGCGCCGGGGTTCCCACCAGCGCGGTCGTGTTCCCGCGCGCTCCGGTCAGGGCAGCGGCTCCGGTCCAGAGGCATTTGTCCAGCCGATCGCCGAGCGCGGCCGCCGCGAGCAGCCGGCGCGAGCCCTCGTTCGCGGGGCCGCCTTTGTTCGGCCCGAGCCAGGCCTGGCCGCCGGTGCGAAGGATCGTCTCGCGAATCCGCTCGGCCCGTGCCCACGCAGCCTCTTCGGTATCGGCGAGGATCGGGCGCAGGGAAAGGCTGAACCGTATCTGCCGGCCTGCCGCGGCGGCGGCGGCGCGCACACGGTCTGTGATCTCGGCGACCTGGGCATATGTTTCGCCCCAAAGGGCGAAAACATCGGCGTGATGGGCGGCAACGCGGATCGCGGCAGGCGACGCGCCACCGAAATAGATCGGAATCCGCGGACGCTGCACGGTTCTGACGGCGGGAGAAGCCTGCGCGAACCGGTAATAGGCGCCGTCATGCGAAACCGGATCGGGGCTATCCCAAATCGCTTTCAGGATCGCGATATATTCCTCGGTGCGCGCATAGCGCGCCTCCTTATCCAGATAATCACCGTCGCGCTGCTGATCCGCATCGTTGCCCCCCGAAATGACATGGATCGCGACCCGCCCCCGGCTCAGTTGATCGAGAGTCGCGAAAGCGCGGGCGGCGAGCGTCGGGGCGACGAAACCGGTCCTGTGCGCGATCAGCAGCCCCAGATCCTGGGTGTGCTCGGCCACGTAACCGCCGAGAAGCAGCCCGTCCGGCGCATCGGAATAATAGCCGATCAGCACCCGGTCGAACCCGCCCGCCTCATGCGCGCGCGCAAACTCCCGCAAATAGTCGAGATCGAGCACGACCGACCGATCCGGCTGATGGATCTCGGACTGCACGCGGGGCTGGAGCATGCCTATGAATTCGACCGTCACGGATCCCGGTCTCCACTTCCCTACTTATTGAATAGACTATATAGTCCTGTCCGCATTCACTGTCATCCTTCCTGTGGGATCGTGCCCCGCAGGATCATGCCCAGTGGGATCATGCCCTGTAGGATCGTGGACGTCATGGCGAACAGAGACCGCGCCCTGGATTGCGCGCCCCCATCTATCGTTGCGCCTGTCGTTGCGCCTGTCGTTGCGCCTGTCGTTGCGCCCGTCGTTGCGCCCGTCGTTGCGCCCATGGCCGACCAGGCGCATCTCATCGGCGGCGATGAAGAAGCGATCGAGGTTGCGCAGGGACTTGCCAAGCAGTTTGCGCAGTCCGCATCGGTGCGGGACCGGGATCGTATTCTGCCGTTCGGCGAGATCGAAGCCTTTTCGCGATCCGGTCTCGGCGCCATCCCCGTCCCGCGTGCCTATGGCGGCGCGGAGGTTTCCGCCGCCACGCTTGCCGAGATATTCGCGATCATCTCCGCCGCAGACCCTTCCATTGGCCAGATCCCGCAGAACCACATGGCATTCCTGGAGCTGTTGCGCTCTCTGCCGGATGAAGCGACGAAGCGGCGATTTTTCACGCTCGCGCTTCAGGGATATCGGTTCAGCGGCGCACTTTCGGAGCGAAACGGCAAGACGACGAAAGAAATTCGCACGACGCTGCGGAAAAGCGGCAACGGATTCGTGCTGAACGGCGAGAAATTCTACGCGACTGGCGCGCTCTTGTCGCATTTCGTGCCAGTCGCCGCGGTGGACGATTCAGGGCGGCTTCATCGTGTCGTGGTCGAGCGCTCGGCCCCCGGACTTACCATCATCGATGACTGGTCCGGCATCGGTCAGCGCACCACCGCAAGCGGCACGCTCACGCTGGAGAATGTGCCCGTCTCGGAAGACCAGATGATCGCCGTGCACGAATTCGCAGACAAACCCTCCCTCTACGGACCGGTGTCGCAGATCATGCATGTCGGCATCGATATCGGCATTGCGCGGGCAGCACTGGCCGAGACCGTGGCCTTCGTGAGGACACGCTCACGCCCATGGATCGACAGCGGGAAGGATCGCGCGGCCGACGATCCGTTCACGATCTCCGAGATCGGCGATCTCACGATCCGTTTGCATGCTGCCGAGGCGCTGATGGAGCGGGCGGGGCAGACAATCGATGCTGCGCGCGGAAAGCTGGATGAGGAGAACCAGGCGCGCGCCTCGATCGCGGTGGCGGAAGCCAAGGCGGCAGGGAGTGAAATCGCTGTTGACGCCGCCAGCAAGCTCTTCGAGCTCTCCGGCGCGCGCGCGATCCTCTCGGAGCATAATCTCGATCGCCACTGGCGTAATGCCCGGACGCATACTCTTCACGACCCGGTCCGCTGGAAGTATTTCTCGATCGGCAACTATTATCTGAACGGCAGGCCGCCCAACCGGCATGCCTGGATTTGAGTAAAATCCTCGCATGTCAGCCTTTCTCTCACGCCCGCGATGCGGCCGAAACGAGCCCGCCGGGCTATCTCGAGGCCACCCGGTGCAATCCGGATGAGCCGCTCACCCCGGTTCCCTCTTTTCGGCGAGATGCGGCCGGCCGAGCCGCGCTGCGGGAACGAGCGGCACCGGCGCCGTGGCGGCATCGGCGATGACCATGCCGCCGGTGATCTCGACCTCGACCGCCATCTCCGCGTGGAGCCCGAGCGCCGCGACGCGCTCGCTCGGCAGAACCGCCTCGAGGCTGAGCCCCTCGCGGGCGAGCCCGATCCGGCTGGCAGCGCCGCTCGCCACCATGTCGGTGATCCGCCAGGTCCCGGCTTCGTCCGGGCGGATCGCGATCTGGTGCGGCCGGACATAGACGATGCCGCCGCCCGTCCGTGCCGCCGCCCGTCCGAGCAGGAAGCCTGTTTCGGCATGCACGAGGCCGTTCTCGATCCGGCACGGCACCTCGTTCGTTTCGCCGAGGAAGCGATAGACGAAGGAATCGGCGGGCTCGCGATAGAGCTGCATCGGCGCGCCGGTCTGGCGGATCCGCCCGCCATTCATCACCACCACCCGGTCGGCGAGCTCGAACGCCTCCTCCTGGTCGTGCGTCACGAATACGGTGGTGATGTGCATCTCCCGGTGCAGCCGCCTGAGCCAGCGCCGGAGATCGCGCCGCACCACCGCATCGAGCGCGCCGAAGGGCTCGTCGAGCAGGAGCACACGCGGCTCGATCGCGAGCGCGCGGGCCAGGGCCACGCGCTGGCGCTGTCCGCCCGAAAGCTGCGCCGGATAGCGCCCGCCGAGAAACTCGAGCTGCACCAGCTTGAGAAGGGCGTTCACCTTCTCCTCGATGCGCGCGCGGGGGGCTTTCCGCACCGCGAGGCCGAAGCCGATATTGCGCGCGACCGTCATGTGACGAAAGAGCGCATAATGCTGGAAGACAAAGCCGACCCCGCGCTCGCGCGCCGGGCGGGTGAGCACGTCCTCGCCATCGAAGAGCACGGTGCCGCGATCCGGCCGGTCGAGCCCCGCGACCATGCGCAGAAGCGTCGTCTTGCCCGAACCGGAAGGACCGAGCAGGGCGGTGAGCTCGCCCGGCGGAACGGTGAGATCGATGCCGTCGAGCACCATCTGGCCGGCAAGCGTCTTGGAAAGCCCGGCGATCTCGATCCGCGTGCTCATCCGCCTCTCCCCGTCATCCGGCTTGCATGCGCCGCGTTGCCCGGATCTCGTCGCGATGGCGCCATTCGAGCGCGGCCTTGAGGATGAGTGTCACGATCGCGAGGCAGGCCAGCAGGGAAGAAGCCGCGAAGGCCGCCTGCACCCGATAGCCGTCATAGAGGGCCTGGACCTCGAGCGGCAGCGTGTTGGTCTGCCCCGGCACCTGGCCGGAAACGACCGAGACCGCGCCGAATTCCCCGATCGCGCGGGCATTGCAGAGCAGAATGCCGTAGAAGAGGCCCCAGCGCAGCTTGGGCAGGCTGACCCGAAGGAAGGTCTGCCAGCCCGAGGCGCCGAGCGTGACCGCCGCTTCCTCCTCCTCGCTGCCCTGGGTTTCGGCGAGCGGAATGAGCTCGCGCGCGACATAGGGGAAGGTGACGAAGATCGTCGCCAGCACCATCCCCGGAACGGCGAAGATGATGCGCATGCCATGCGCTTCGAGGAAGGGGCCGAAAAGGCCGCCGTTGCCGAACAGCAGCACGAGGAGAAGCCCCGCGACCACCGGCGAGACGGAGAGCGGCAGCTCGATCAGCGCGATGAGCGCACCGCGCCCGCGGAAGCGGAAACGCGCGAGGCACCAGGAGGCGGCCAGCCCGAAGATCGTGTTGAGCGGCACGGCGACGAGCGCGATCCCGATCGTGAGCCGGAGGGCTGACTGCACGTCCGGGTCGGCGAGCGCGGCCGCATAGGAACGGAGGCCGAGCGAGAAGGCTTCCGCAAAGATCACGCCGAGCGGCAGCACCAGGAAGAGAGCGATGAAGACAAGTGCGACGCCGATCAGCGCGCGGCGCGCCCGCTTCCCGCCCGCGCGCACGGCCGGAAGTGCGATGGCGATCGCGTCACTCGCCATGGTGTTTTCGCACCCATCCCTGCAGCAGGTTCACGGAGATCAGGAGCAGGAACGAGGCCGCGAGCATCAGGGTCGCGATCGCCACCGCGCCCGGAATATTGAACTGCTCGAGCTCGGTCACGATCAGGAGCGGCAGGATCTCCGAGACCATCGGCTTGTTGCCGGCAATGAAGATCACCGAGCCATATTCGCCGAGCGCACGGGCCAGCGCGAGCGCGAACCCGGTGAGCAGGGCCGGCAGCAGCGGCGGCAGGAGCACCCGGACGAAGGATGTCGTCGCGGAGGCTCCGAGCGTTTCGGCCGCTTCCTCCTGCTCGATATCGAGCTCCGCGATCACCGGCTCGAGTGTGCGGACGATGAAAGGCAGGCCCACGAACATCAGTGCGACGACGATGCCGGCGCGGGTATAGGCGATGGCGATGCCGAACGGCGCCAGCACCGTGCCGACCGGGCCCCGCGGCGCATAGAGCGCGGCGAGCGCGATGCCGGCGACGGCGGTCGGCAAGGCGAAGGGCAGATCGATCAGCGCATTGACGAGCCCTCTTCCGGGGAAGCGGTAGCGCACCAGCACCCAGGCGACGATCAGCCCGAAGACCGCGTCGATCAGGCTCGCCGCGAGGGCGGAGGAAACGCTCACCGAAAGATCGGCGAGCACGCGCGGGCGGAGTGCGAGGGTCCAGAATCCGTCCCAGCCCAGTCCCGCGGCCGTTGCCACCATGACCGCGAGCGGCGCGATGACGAGCAGGCCGAGCCAGAGCAGGGTGGCGGTGAGGCTCGGCGCGAATCCGGGCAGCACCGAGGGCTCGCGCCAGGCAGATGCTGTCATCGGCCTCGGCATCAGCCCGGTGCGAATACCTGATCGAAAATCGCGCCGTCGGCGAAGAAGTTCTTCTGGGCAACGTCCCAGCCGCCGAACGCCTGATCGACCGTCACCATCGGGATCGGCCGGAAGCGCGCGGCATATTTCCGCACGACCGCGGCGAGCCGCGGGCGATAGTAATTCTCCGCGATCAGTTCCTGTGCGTCCGGGCTGTAGAGCGTGGCCAGATAGGCTTCGGCGAGCGAACGCGTGCCGCGCCGGTCCACCACCTTGTCCACGACCGCGACCGGCGGCTCGGCGAGGATCGAGAGGGAGGGCAGCACCAGCTCATACGCGGTTTTGTCCTTGGCCTGAGCAATCGCGAGCAGGGCCTCGCTCTCCCAGGCGATCAGCACATCGCCGAGCCCGCGCTGAAGGAAGGAAAGAGTGGCGTTGCGCGCGCTCGTGTCGAGCACCGGCACGTGCTTGAGCAGCGCCTTGAGATAAGCCTTGGCCTTCGCCGGATCGTTCCCGTTCGCCTTGAGCGCCCAGGCATAGGCGGCGAGGATATTGTAGCGCGCGCCGCCCGAGGTTTTCGGGTTGGGCGTCACCACCTGCACGCCCGGACGGATCAGGTCCGGCCAGTCATGGATCTGCTTCGGGTTGCCGCGGCGGACCAGGAAGACGATCGTGCTCGTGTAGGGCGTGCTGTTGTCCGGCAGGCGGCTTCGCCAGTTCGCGGCGATCAGCCCGGCCTTGGCGATGGCATCGATATCGTAGGCGAGCGCCAGCGTCACCACGTCCGCCGGCAATCCCTCGATCACGGCGCGTGCCTGGGCGCCCGAGCCGCGGTTCGAGACATGAATGGCGGGCGCAGTTCCCGTCTTGTCGCGCCAGAAGCGGGTGAAGAACGCGTCATAGGCGCCGTAGAGCTCCCCGGTCGGGGAATAGGAGGCGTTGAGCAGATCGGACGGCGCCGCGGCCAATGCGGGAAAACTCGATGCGGAAAAGCCGGCCATGGCAGCACCAAGCGCCGGCGCGGTGGCAAGGAAGGTGCGGCGTTTCATGGGGTGTCTCCTACTCGACGGCTCGCTTCACCTGACCGCGCCAGGTGATCCACTCTTTGCTGTCATCCGGTCGGTCGCGCAGCAATCACGCCACCCACCTCGCAGTCTGACCTTTGGAGCGGCCGACATGGAAACCGCAATTCGACGTGAATGCCGGGATATCGGCGAGCTGCGGGATTGAGCATACCCATGCAACCGCCGCGCCGTTGCGATGGCGTGCCTTCGCGACAAAACACGTTCGTTTGCCCAGGGGCCGCAATCGCGCACAACCAACATTCCCCGATGGGCTCACGACGCCCCTGCCCGTTTGGGTGCACTCTCACGCCAAGCCGGCCCGGGCTGCCTGCGATCTTCCATTCCCGGCGCTTACGACGACCTTACGGTTGAGCCTTTGCCTGGCCGGAAAATTCTTCTTATCCCCTACTGTGAAAGTAGGCAATAGTTAGACATGAACACCGACTGGCCGTCAATGCCTGTCGTGAACCCCACGCCAAGCCTTGGTATCGCGCCCATAGCCGACCCGCTCGAACTTTCTTTGACCAGAGCCGCAGAAGGTTTATGCTTCGAATCTGTCATCTGCTGAAACTCGATACTATCCAGCCTGGCAAAATATGCACTGCGCGCCTGCGTCGATCTTGTCCGGTGATATGGAGCCGGCGCATGGACGCTGACGTCCGAGATCGCATTCGCCGAAGATATCCCGCGCAAGTTCCTCGAGGCCATCCTGGTGGAGTTGAGAGACCATGGCATCCGCAAGAACCGCTTTGGCCGGTACGGCGGATATCGGCTTGCGCGAATACCGGAGAAGATCGCCGCCAGTGCCATCATCCGGATCGCCGATGGTCCGCTTGCGTTGGCGCCATGCGCCAGCAAGATGCATTTTGGCGCCTGCGCCGACTGCCCGGATATCGAAACCTGTCCGCTATGCCCGATGTTGCGCAAAGCCCGCGACGCCATAGCCGATGTTCTTGACGGATATTCGCTTGCTTTACTCGCAACCGGCCAAAGAGCGGACATCGCCGGCCGCGCCAAGAGAATGCCTCCGCAATCGCCCGTTTCACGGAAACCATCGGTCCAGAGGAGCAGTTTGCGATCACGCTCTTCGATTCTGTAGCTTTTTTTCCTTGCCTGATGGAGCTTCCGTACTGCCTACGGTCGGAGCGCCGGATGGAGCCATCCTTCGCATGCTCTATTGACAGAGTTCCAATTAAATTTACTCTACCGTATCAATAAACGAGATCGAGCAGGGCGAGAACTTCATTGTCATTGAACAACGCGCGGACAATTGCCCTGGACACAGTGGCACTCGAGGCCCACTCGCCATGATGCATCGCGGACACGACGATTATCTATGAAGGATCGGCAGAGGAGCGGGATAGGAGCGTTGCCAAGAGGCATGCAGGCGTGGCCCGCTCGCTCGGCCGAGCGAATGCGGGTTGCAGCCATCAGCATCCTCTCCGGATATTGGCGAACGTGGGTGGGCGCCGGCGCGGTTCTGTTGGCCCTTGCTGCTTGGCAGGGAGTCGTCGTGGCCGGGCTCGTGCCGAGTATGTTGGTGCCGCCTCCTACGGACGTCTGGGGAGCCTTCATAGATATCTTGCGCCACGGCTATCGCGACACGACCCTCGCCGAGGACATCGGGGCCACGGTCGGACGCGCTCTTGCGGGGTTCGGACTGGCCACACTCTTCGGTGTTCCCTTCGGCGTCTGGATGGGCGTTGACCAGCGGGTGGCGTCCAGCTTTGGATGGATCGTGCAGTTTATGCGACCATTGCCGCCGCTGTCCTTTCTGGTTCTCCTCATCCTGTGGCTCGGCCTTGGCGAGGCTTCAAAGATAGCTCTGCTGACGATAACCGCTTTTCCGATAGTCGTGAGCGCGAGCCAAGCGGCGGTCCGTGGCGTGCCCGCGTTGTGGATCGCCGCGGCCCGCTCGCTCGGCGCATCGCCGGGGCAGGTGTTCAGCCGCGTGGTGCTTCCGGCCTCGCTGCCGATGATCTTCACCGGACTCAGCATCGCTCTCGCGGCCACATTTTCGACGGTTGTCGCGGCAGAACTTCTTGCGGCGAATGACGGGCTCGGGTGGATGGTGCTTTCGGCAAGCAAATTTTTGCGTAACGATGTCATCATGGTGGGCATCATCCTGCTGGGGCTGATCGGCATGGTACTGAGCCGTCTCCTGCTGTTCCTTGATTCCCGGGTTGTCCATTGGCGGGGCAGGACGTGAAATCGAGGAGGCTCTGGCTTTTCACTCTCACGAGCGTCGCGTTTCTCCTCGTCGTCTGGACGGCGGTGACCGCAATCGGTGCCGTCAACCCGCTTTTCCTGCCGGGCCCGGGCCTTCTCGCCTCAAGTTTCGTGGACCTGACGCTCCATGGCTACAAAGGCTACTCATTGCCGGAGCATATCGGTATCAGCCTGATGAGGGTAGCACTCGGGTTCGGGACGGGAACGGCCGTCGGCACGATCATCGGACTCGGCATGGGCATGGTTCCGCTCCTTGATGCGTTCGTAGCACCGTTCGTGGAATTTCTGAGGCCACTCCCTCAGCTTGCCTATCTCGTTCTCTTGATCGTGTGGTTCGGGATTGGTGAGACCTCCAAGATCGTGCTGCTGTTCCTGACCGCGCTTCCGGTTGCGGCGATCGCCGCGCGCGATGGGGTGCGAAGCGTGCCGCGAGAACGCGTCCTTGCGGCGCGGGCGCTCGGCGCAACTCCGATGCAAATCTTTATTCATGTCGTTTTTCCCTCCGCGCTGCCCGAAATCTTCATCGGCGCACGCCTGGCGGTCGGGATCGTCTATGCAACCCTTATTGCCGCGGAAATCATCGCCGGCAGTGACGGAATCGGCTGGCTGGTATTCGATGCAGGCCGGTTCCTCCGCTCGGACTATGTGTTCGTCGGTGTGTTGCTGATCGGGCTCATGGGACTGGGCATCGACCGAGCGCTATCCGCGCTCGAACGACGGATTGTCCACTGGGCCGGACGATGAAAGTCCGGCTGCAACCGGAATGGGAGACCAAGGCATGAGAGCGGGAAACAAAATCGGACGTCGCCACATGCTTGCGACTGGGCTTGGACTTGGCGCAAGCATCGGCCTTGGCGCCGTTGGGCGGGCTGCGCCGCCCCCTGAGGCACGTGTTGGCTATTTCGTGGAAACAAAGCCCACGATGATCACGAAGTCTCTCGGGTGGTTTGCCGATTCAATGAAAACAAAGATCGTATGGCGCGAGATGGGCAGCGGCGCGGAGATCAATACCGGAATCGCCGCCGGCGGCCTGGATTTCGGCCTTGCCATCGGGTCCTCGCCCGTCGCAGCCGGCATCGCCCAGGGCCTTCGATACGAACTCATCGGCATGGTCGATAATATCGGCCCGGCCGAGGAGATGACGGTGCGCACGGCGGCTCACATCACCAAATCGTCCGATTTCATTGGAAAGAAGATTGGAACGCCATTCGGATCGACTTCCCATTTCCGGCTGATGGGATTTCTCGCCCTCAACCATTTAAGCCAAAGCCAAGTGACGGTTCTGGATATGAGCGGGGAGCAGATTGTTGCCGCGTGGAAGCGAGGCGATATCGACGCCGCCTATGTCTGGAGTCCCGCCAAGGCCGAGATTCTGGCCGATGGCGGCAGCGTGTATGAAACCTACAAGGAGCTGGACGCCGCCGGGTACGTGATTGCCGATCTCATCGTCGTCAGCACAGCATTTGCGAAGCGTTATCCGGATGCCGTCACCGGCTTTCTTTCGGCCTACGGCAAAGCGCTCGATCTTTACGTCTCCGATCCCGACAAGGCGGCGGCGATCGTGGGCAAGGAAGCGGGCGTCAGCGCGGCCGTGGCAAAAGCCAATCTCGCCGAATATGACTTTGTAAGCCTCAAGGATCAGCTTGGCGTGGAGTGGCTCGGCCCCCCGGGCCATCCTGGGACATTCGCCGAAGTGCTCCACCGTACGGCAGAGTTCCTGGTTCAGCAGAAGAGCATCCGTTCTGCCCCTCAGCTCGCGAGCTTCGGCAAGGCAATCAACACCACCTATTTGGCGAAAGCTGTTGGCTGAACCGAACTCATCGATAGCGGAGTTCGTCCGCTTTTCCCGGGTTTCGGTGGTGTATGGAAAGGGAGCGGCTGCGGTACAGGCGCTGCAAGAAATCTCCCTTTCCTTTGCGAAGGGCGACTTTGTATGCATCGTGGGGCCGTCCGGCTGCGGCAAGACAACCTTGCTTCAGGCGCTCGCGGGGTTCCTGCGACCGAGCACGGGCGAGGTTATCGTGGACGGACGCATCGTATCCGGACCCGGTCCCGATCGTGGCGTCGTCTTTCAGCAGCCGGCACTTTTCCCATGGCGCACGGTGGAGGCCAATGCCGCGTTCGGACCGGAGATGCGGGGCGAGGATGTCGCGAGCCGCAGGCGCCGGATCGAGGGTTGGCTTCACCGTGTTGGCCTTCTCGAATTTCGTCACCGCTACCCCTACGAGCTTTCGGGTGGCATGCAGCAACGGCTGGCGATCGTCCGCGCTTTGGTCAACGAGCCAGCTCTGCTGCTGATGGATGAGCCCTTCGGGGCGCTCGATGCGCTGACGCGCGAGAAGATGCAGGAGGAACTGCACACCGTCTGGCGGTCGAGCGAGATGACTGTGCTCTTCATCACGCATAGTGTGGAGGAGGCGGTCTATCTGGGAACCCGGGTGGTTGTCATGTCGTCGCGTCCGGGACGGGTTATCGAAAGCATTGCGACGCCTTTCGCTCGGCAACAGGGCGAGCGCGACATCCGCGCAATCAAGTCCAGCCCGGCCTTCGTCGAAATGCGAGAGCATATTCTTGGACTTATTTGGGGCGTTGCAGAGGCATAAGAAGAGTCTTCCGCTGGCTGACGTGCTCCCGGTTTTTAGGAGACCTGTGCGCGGGTGGGGAGTAGAGCTTTGAAATTCGGCGCGTTCCAAGCGTCGAGCCGGGCGAGCGTTTCTCGCTCGTCGCGGCCCCACATGGCGGTCAGAATGACGCGCGGCGTACCACCTTTGGCCCGAACCGCGTCGCCGAAGTGTGACCCTCGATAGGCGCTGTCGGCGAACACCTCACCCGGATCGTCAGATCGTCAGGCAAGGCATCGGGGCCGGCGCGCCCGTCATTGACGTTGGCCGGCGTGACGGAGACTTTCTCGACGAGCGCCGTGTCGGCATCGGCACCGATATGCGCCTTGAAGCCATGCATTGCTGAGCGGCCCTTGTGCTTTACCCAGTGCCCATCGCCGTCCGCTTCTCTTGCTGACGCAATGATCGTGGCATCGACGAGCGTGCCCTTCTTGACCGCGATCGCTTTGGCCTTCAGCTCGGCTGTCACGGCCTCGAATAGTCGGCGATCCAGGCCGCGCGCGATCGGTGCCTTGCGATACCGCACGAATGCCGTGCGCTCCGGTGTCGCTTCGGTCCCCGAGAAGCCGCAAAATCGGCGGAAGGAAGCCCGATCGTCGAGCGCCTCGGCGAGCTTGACGTCGGAAAGATCATACCACACCGTCAACAGCAGCGCCTTGAACATGGCCAACGGTGGCCAGGCGGGCTCACCCTTCGTCGCCGGGTAGAGTGGTTCCAGAAGGCTTGCGATCGGTCCCCAATCGAGCAGTCGGGAGAGCCTGTCGAGAGACGACAAAGGTCGCGATGGTATCGTGACGTCCAAGTTCTCCTGACCAATTGGCCGATATGCCACCACCCGCTCTCCCTCTGCGAAAGCTCATAGAATCAGCGATTCTGTGCCACGCCTACCCCCCCACCCGCGCACAGGTCTGGTAGATCAACGATCAATATGTGGCATCGCCTCTGAGCCAGACCGATCTCCGGGACCCATTGAAAGCTGACAGCAGCCACCGAGAGCCAGTTGGCGACGGACATAAGGCACTAGGCCTCCAGCCTCCACGATGGAGCGAACACTGTCAGGCATAGGCGTACCTCTGAAGATTCGCCCCTCGTAATCGACTTGACCTGCATCGAGATCGATGGTTGCCGGGATCCCCGCTTGAGCCGCAATCACGAACTCGGGGCAAATCAAAATCGGCAATCCAATGTTAATTGCGTTTCGATAAAAAATCCTCGCAAAGCTCACGGCGACGACGCAGCCTACACCAGCTCCCCTAAGTGCCATTGGAGCCTGCTCTCGGGAGGAACCCGATCCAAAATTACGTCCCGCCACCACCAAATCATTGGTCCGGACACGTTGCGCGAAGCACGGATCCAGCCCCTCCAGGCAGTGTCTCCCGAGTTCCTTCGAGTCGCGTATCGCAAGATACCTCCCCGGCAAGATTACGTCTGTATCGACATGATCTCCGAATTTATGAATTATACCCTTGATACTCATGGGCGATCTGCTTACTCACAAAGTGTTTGGCTCTTTCGGCCGCCATTCGACAACATCGCGCGGGTGGCAAATCTCTCCCGCGATTGCAGCCGCCGCGGCGACCCAGGCGTTGGCTAGATAGACATGCGACTCTGGGTCGCCCATACGGCCGCGGAAATTCCGGTTGGTCGTCGAAACGGCGGTCTCACCCTTGGTTAAGATTCCCATATGACCCCCAAAACAGGCCCCGCAAGTCGGTAGCGAGATCGCCGCCCCGGCTTCAGCGATCGTCTCTAGGAGGCCTTCCCTCAATGCCCGCCGATAAATAGCCTGCGTTGCTGGCACGACGATCATTCGAACACTTCGGGCGACTCTGTGCCCCGCCAGGACAGCGGCCAGCTGCCGTAGATCAGTCAACGTTCCGTTGGCGCAATTGCCGACATAGACCTGATCGACCCGAGTACCAGCAAGCATCGAAACTGGCACGCCGCTAGCCGGAGAAGGAGGCACTGCGACGATCGGTTCTAGCCTGGAAACATCAATTCGATCGCGGACACGATAGCAAGCTTCCTCGTCGGGCATCACAGCGCCACCGATTGGCGCACTGTGCTGTGTTGTGTAAGCGCGCGTCATAGCATCCGCCTCGACCACACATGTCTCGGCACCCGCCTCCACC
>Ga0335072_10002884_pt1 | contig 26273 bp, 21 predicted proteins | sample Lox_Sample_21_FD_206725 | JGI IMG/M metagenome (GOLD analysis project Ga0335072, IMG submission 206725) | Soil microbial communities from Loxahatchee National Wildlife Refuge, Florida, United States - Lox_Sample_2.1 | ecosystem: Environmental > Terrestrial > Soil > Wetlands | place: USA...
CTGGAAATCGGCGAGCCACTGCGGTTCTATTTCGATCCGCGTCTCGGCAATCTACCGCGATCGTCGCAGCCGCGGAAAAATGTCACTCGCTAAAATGCAAGTTTACTTGCAGAATTGCAAGTAAGTCACCAGCAGACCTCTCCCATCACCGTTCACCGCGATAGCCAACCGACTGGCGCGCTCGCACGATGAAGCGCTTTTCGCTGCCATGCTGCGTAGGGTCGAGCAGGCTGCTCAGCGCGCCAAGCTTCGACCGGTCGTCTTTTTCGACGAAGTGCAGGAGCTCGTCCTCAATGCCGACGGCGCGCAGGGAATGGCCACGGTGTGGGCCATTCGCAACGAAGTCCAAGACCACTCCGCGTGCCGGTACGTGTTCGCCGATGGATTCTGATGCGTCCCGACACGAGTCCCTTCTCGCGCGAAGCGGCGACGGCTACACAGCTCAACCCCGGCACGATCAACAGTGCCCTCGCCGCATTGATGCAATCTGAGTTGATCGAGCAGTTCACCTGAAATCGCTTCGCGGCCACGACGCCGTTGCGCCTGCTGGCGACGTTGGCGCCGGAGGCGTGGGACGGCTGAGCAAACGAATCATCGTGGGCTCATCCGGCCGGGGAGACCCGGGCTGCTTTTGCCGAGCGCCGCAGAGTCTCACGCAAGCAACCCAGGCAGCTGAGCGGCGCGATAGCCACCATCGTCACCCGTTCTGGCCGGCCGAGCGGGCGCGCCGCCACGCGGCCGGCGGCGAGCCGAATTCGCGGCGAAACGCGCGGCTGAACGCCGTGTCCGTCTGATAGCCCACCGCCTCGGCGATGCGCGCCATGGGGACGCTGCTGCGCGCCAGGAGGTTGGAAGCCAACACCATCCGCCATTGAGTCAGGTATTGGATCGGAGAGCTGCCCACCAGGTACTGGAAGCGCTCCGCGAGCACCGAGCGCGACGTTCCGGCGGTGTGCGCCAGCTCTTCGAGCGTCCATGGATGCTCGGGACGCTTGTGCACCGCATGCAGGGCGGAGCCGACGACCGGATCGCGGACTCCCGCGAGCCAGCCTGTGCAGCCTGCGCCCTGTTCCGCCATGTAGAGGCGGAGTATCTCGATGAAGAGTACCTCCGCGAGCTTTGCCAGCACGCCCGCGCCGCCCGCGCGCGGCGAGCGCGCCTCGGCCAGTGCGTAGCGGACCGAAGCCTCCAGCCAATTGCCGGCGCTCGAGCCGCGGACGTTGACCCGGACCAACGGGGGAAGCCCCGCGAGCAGCATGCGGGCGAGCCGGGTGTCGCAGGCGAGATAGCCGCAGACCAGGCGCGTGATGGCACCGCCGCCGCCGTAGGACAGATGGCGCGGGCGCCGTGCCAGGACCCGGTCCAGCGCTGCGCCGGTCGCCGCGGGCAGGCCGGGCTCGGAGCACATGCGATGGGCGTGCCCCTGGGGGAAGACGGCCACTTCGCCCGCTTTGAGGCACACCGGAGGCTCACCGGCCAGCTCGACATGACACTCGCCCTCGGTGACCAGATGGAAGATGACCACCCGCTCCGCACCGGGCTCGAGCAGCGGCGCGGCGAAGTCCGCCCGCGGCGACTGGTAGCACCAGGGAGCGGAGAAGCGCGCATTGATGAAGATCGCGCCGCTGAGCTGTACGACACGCAGGGTTTCTGACAAGGCGTCCAAGGGCGGTCCGGCAGTCGGCTCAGCCGAGCACCTCGATGCGCAGGTTGAGGGGAACCGCCTGCCGCAGCGCGCTCGAGGCCGGCGAGCAGCGATTCGCCTGCTCGACGAGGGCCTGCAGACGCTCGCGGGAGACGCCCGCGGCTGCGATCTTCACCTCCAGCCGCATCTCGGTGGGCCCGGCGGACACGGTCTTTCCCTGCTCATCGGCCATGCCGAGAATGCCCCGCACGTCGGCTCGGCCACCGACGGCGACCTCGAGGGAGGTCAGCTCGATGCCCTGGGACGCGGCGTGAAGCGCAATCACGGTGGCCACGCAGGCCGCCAGGCCGGCGCGCACCGGCCATCCGGGGGTGACGCCTTCGCCATCTCCGCCCATCTGCTGCGGCAGGTCGGTCAGCACCTCGGGCCCCCCACCCGGCGGGCTGGTGATGAACTTCGTGCCGCCCTGCCACCTCGTCACCGCCGGACTCTCCTCGTGCAGGCCAAAGGCCGGATGCTGGCGCAATGCAGCCTCGAGCCGGGCGAGTGCTGCTGCGATGCGCTCTGCTGCCATGGGTCATTCCCGCGAGGAAAAGGCCGGACCCGGGCATTCTGCGCGGATTGCCCTCCGCCGGCCAGCGGCTCCCGCCAGCGCGGATGGAGTCTGCCGGACGGTCGGACAGGGTTCTCAGACGCCCGGGCAGGACGGCGGCGGCTCAGGGAAGCGAGAGTGCGCGTCGCAGGGTCCAAGCCAACTGACCATTCCAGGGCCCTGCGCGCTGACCGTCTCAAAGAGGTAATTCACCATGGGTCTCCTCGCGGCCGTATACGGCGTCATCTGCTACGTCGTGTTCCTGTGCTCGTTTCTCTATGCCATTGGTTTCGTAGGCGATTTCCTGGTGCCGAGGACGATCGATTCGGGTCTGACCGCTCCGTTTACACAGGCCCTCATTATCGACCTGCTGCTTCTCGGCGCCTTCGCGGTGCAGCACAGCGTCATGGCCCGGCCGGGATTCAAAGCGGTATGGACGCGCGTCGTGCCCCATTCCATTGAGCGCAGCACGTACGTCCTGCTATCGAGCCTGCTGCTGGCGCTGCTCTGCTGGCAGTGGCGGCCGATTCCGGGCACCGTCTGGAGCGTCTCATCGCCGCTGGGCGCCGCCATCCTGACCGGCATCTTCTGGCTCGGCTGGCTGATCCTCTTGCTCGCGACCTTCATGATCAACCACTTCGACCTGTTCGGGCTGCGCCAGGTCTACCTGCGCCTGCGCGGGCTCGACTACTCGCCGCCGCGTTTCGTGCAGCGCGCCCTCTACAGGCTCGTGCGCCATCCGATCATGCTCGGCTTCCTGATCGCCTTCTGGGCGACGCCGCGCATGTCCCTGGGCCACTGCATCTTCTCGATCGCGACCACGGGTTACATCCTGGTCGGGATCACGCTGGAGGAGCGCGACCTGATGCGCTCTCATGGCGAGCAGTACGGGGCGTATCGCGCCCGGGTACCGATGCTCCTGCCGATCGGCATCCGCAGGAAACCACGGGCGGGAGTGGTCGCGCCCTGAGCCGAAGGCCCGCGCCCCGATCCGGAGCCTCGGCGCGCATTGCCGCCCGCGCCGGTAGCCGATGCAGCCGCGTTACTGTGTGCTGGTCGTACTGCCGGACGGGCAGCGGTAGGCGATGCCCTGAAGCGGAACGTCGTAACCATAACTCGACTGCGTGACGAGGGCGGTATTGCCGCCGAATCCCACGACGAGATTACGGAAGTTCGCTTCCCCCTGGGCCAGCTGGTCCTGCGACAACTTGATGTTGCCCAGGGCAGTACAGCCGGCTACATCCGCGGGTTTTTGGGTCAGACGCACCTGGTCGGAGCCCGGTGCGGGAACCACCGTGACGCAGCCCGCCGTCACGACCAACAGAGAGATGGCGACAACGCTTCCTGAAAAACGCAGCATGATAGCCCCGCTTTATGATCCCACGCGAGTCATTATATGACCCGCCTCCGGGCAGGCACCAGCGGGGCCGACGGACCACGGGTCACCGCGGCCGGCGGCGGCCAAGGGAGCCGCCGCGGCCAGCCGCCCCCGGTGCGCCGTCAGTGCGCCTCATCCCAGTTGGCCCCCGTGCCGACGTCAATTCGTAACGGCACGCGCAACTCCGCGGCGCCCGTCATTCTTTCCCTGACGGCCTCGCTCACCCGCTCGACCGCATCGCTTCTGACCTCCAGCACCAACTCGTCGTGCACCTGCATGATGAGATGGGCAGGCGCGTCCTCCCGCGCGCACCAGGCATCGACTGCAATCATGGCGCGCTTGATGATGTCGGCGGCGGTGCCCTGCATGGGCGCGTTGATGGCGCTGCGCTCCGCGTACTGCCGCGTCGCGGCATTGCCGGAGCGGATGTCCGGCAGGTACAGCCGCCGGCCGTAGACTGTCTCGACGAACCCGCTTTCGCGCGCCTGCTTGCGCGTCTCGTCCATGAACCGTCTGACGCCTGGATAGCGTTGGAAGTAACGCTCCACATAGCTGTTGGCCGCGCTGCGGTCGATTCCGAGCTGACGCGCGAGGCCGAACGGCGACATGCCGTAGATGAGGCCGAAGTTGATGGTCTTCGCCGCCCGGCGCTGGTCTGCGGTGACCTCCGTCAGCGGCACGCTGAAGACCTCCGCCGCGGTTGCCTGGTGGACGTCGCGATCTTCCGCGAAAGCGGCCAGGAGGCCCTCGTCACCCGACAGGTGCGCCATGATGCGCAGCTCGATCTGCGAGTAGTCCGCGGCCAGCAGAACGTGTCCCGGCGGGGCGATGAACGCCTGCCGGATGCGCCGGCCCTCGGCCCGGCGGATGGGAATGTTCTGCAGGTTGGGATCGGCGGACGAGAGCCTGCCGGTCGCAGCCACCGCCTGATGGTAGGAGGTGTGGATGCGATGCGTGCGCGGATTGATCTGCTCCGGCAGCTTGTCGGTGTAGGTCGACTTGAGCTTGGCCAGCGCCCGGTAATCGAGCACGATCCGCGGCAGCGCGTAGGAAGCGGCGAGCTCTTCCAACACGTCCTCCGCCGTGGACGGCTGCCCGGTCGGGGTCTTGCGCAGCACCGGCAGGCCGAGCTTCTCGAACAGCACCTGCTGCAGCTGCTTCGGCGAGTCGACGTTGATGTCGAATCCGGCCTCGCGCCGCGCCTGCTGCAGCAGCTCCTGCAGCTGTGACGCGAACCTCGAGCTCTGTGACTTCAACAGCTCGCGGTCGATCAGCACACCCTGCCGCTCCATGCGCTCCAGCACCGGCACCAGCGGCTGCTCGATCTCCTCGTACAGCCGCTCGAGCGCCGGTATGCTCGTGATCTTCGGCCAGAGAGACCGGTGCAGGCACAGCGTCACATCGGCATCTTCGGCCGCATACTCGGCGGCCCGCTCGACCGGCACCTGGCTGAAACCGATCTGCCTGGCGCCCTTGCCCGTCACGTCCTCATAGGTGATCGTTTGACGTCCGAGATAGCAGAGCGCGGCGGAATCCATATCATGCCGAATGCCGACGCTGTTCCAGACGTAGGACTCCAGCATCGTGTCATAGCGCATGCCGGCCAGTCGGATACCGTGATTCTGCAGGACGTGGGCGTCGTACTTGAGATGGTGTCCGAGCTTCTGTTTCTCCGGGTCTTCCAGGATCGGCCTCAGCGCCTCGAGCGCCCGCGACCGGTCGAGCTGCGGCGGAGCGCCCGCGTAGTCGTGACCCAGCGGCAGATACGCCGCCGTCCCGGCCTCGACACAGAAGGAGAGTCCCACGATCTCCGCCTGCATGTAGTCGAGACTCGTCGTCTCGGCGTCGACGACGATCAGCTCCGCATCGCGCAGCTTGGCGATCCAGCGCTCGAGGTCCTCCCAGCGCGTCAGCGTCTCATAGTTTTTCACGACCTCCCGCGCCTCGGAGACCACGTCCCCCGGAGGCACCCCGACACGAGCCCCGCCCAGCCCGCCCAGCGCGCCAGCGGCACCGGCGGCAGCTCCGCCGGCGCCAGCAGCAGCCGCAGTCGTTCCCGACGCGCCACCCGGCGCCAATTGCGTGCGGCCCGTCGTCGCATCCACTCCGCCATCACCGGCCGCGCCGTCGAGTTGGCGCAGCAAGGCCCGAAACTCGTATCGCGTGTACAACTCACGTAACCGCCCGGTATCCGGCGGCGACGGCACCAACTCCTCGAGCGTGATGGGCAGATCCAGGCTGCTGTGGATCGTCGCCAGCTTGCGTGACAGCTCGAGCGTCTCCAGTCCGGCGCGCAGGTTCTCCCCAACCTTGCCGCTGACCTCGGCCACGTGCTCGATGAGCTTGTCGAGCGTTCCATACTGATTCAGCAGCTTCGCGGCCGTCTTCGGGCCGACCTTCTCGATGCCGGGGATGTTGTCGGAGGTGTCGCCCACCAGCGCGAGATAGTCGATGATCTGCTCCGGGAAGACGTCGAACTTCGCCTTGACCCCGGCGCGGTCGAGCACCGTGTTGCTCATCGTGTTGATCAGCGTGATCGAGCCGTCGACGAGCTGCGCCATATCCTTGTCGCCGGTCGAGATGAGAACGCTCTGGCCGGCGCTCGAGGCCCGGCAGGCGAGCGTGCCGATGACGTCGTCGGCTTCGACGCCCTCGACGCGCAGCAGCGGCAGTCCCTGGGCGCGCAGGATCGCGAGCAGCGGCTCGACCTGCGAGCGCAGGTCGTTCGACATCGGCGTGCGATGCGCCTTGTATTCGGCGAAAAGATCGTCGCGAAAGGTCCTGCCGGGCGCGTCGAACACCAGGCCGATGCGCTTCGGCCGGCATTCCTTGAAGAACTTGGCGAGCATGTTCAGCACGCCCAGCACGGCGCCGGTGGGCTCGCCGCGCGAGTTGCTGAGGCCCGGCAGGGCGTGGAAAGCGCGATACAGATAAGAAGAGGCGTCGACGAGGACGAGATCGGGGGAATCGGGGGTTGACATAAGGTAAGTATATCGGACGGAACTACGGTCAACCGGCGGTCGGCCCCGTGCGCTATGAGGCTCATGGACAACGGGCTGACCGCGGCCATTGCGGCCAATCGATTCGGGCTCGGCGCCCGGCCGGGCGAGCTGGCCGCCATCGGCGGCTCCGCCCCGGATTGGGTGCGCGCGCAGCTCGACGGTCCGGCGCCGGAAATAGCGTCCGAGGGCCTGCAGAGCTCCGCGAGCACCCTCGTGCAGATCTACGATCTGCGCCGCACCATCCGTGCCGCGCGCCTCGGCGCCGCGGGCGGGGCTGACGGAGGCAATGGCGGCGCCAACGCCGAATCCGCCGCTGCGATCGGCGCCTTCAGGAAGCTGCCGCAGCTCATCCGTCCCATCTATCTCGCCGAGGCGGGCGCGCGCTTCCGCGAGTCGGTCTCCACCAACCGCCCGTTCGTGGAGCGCCTCACCCAGTTCTGGTCGAACCACTTCGCGGTTTCCGCGGACAAGAGCGTGTTGGCTGCGCTCGCGGGCAGCTACGAGCGCGAGGCGATCCGGCCGTACGTCCTCGGCAACTTCAACGACATGCTGCTCGCGACGGAGCGGCATCCGGCGATGCTGCTCTATCTCGACAACCAGGTATCGATGGGGCCGGACTCCCGCGCGGCGCGCAACATCGCCCGGCGCAACCCCGACCGCAAGACCGGGATCAACGAGAATCTCGCGCGCGAGACCCTGGAGCTGCATACCGTCGGCGTCGACGGCGGCTACACGCAGACCGACGTCACCGCGTTCTCCGAGGTGTTGACCGGTTGGTCGATCGCGGGACCCGCCGGCTGGCTGAGCGGAGCGCGACCCGGTACGTTCCTGTTCCGCGCGCCGATGCACGAGCCCGGCTCGAAAGTCGTGATGGGCAGGAGCTATCCCGACAGTGGCTACGATGAGGGCGTGGAGGTGCTGCACGATCTCGCGCGCCGCCCCGCCACGGCCCGGTTCATCGCGACCAAGCTCGCGCGACACTTCATCGCCGATGATCCGCCGGCACCGGCGGTGGACCGGATCGCGGCGGCTTTCTCGGCGAGCGGCGGCGATCTGCCGACCGTCTACCGGGCTCTGATCGATTCGCCGGAGGCGTGGCAGCAACCGGCGGCCAAGTACAAAACGCCGTCGGATTTCATCGTGTCCTCGTTTCGCGGTCTGCAGCTGCCCGTCAGGGCGGACAAGCCGCCGGTGGGTCTGTTCCAACTTCTGGGTCAGCGGATCTGGATGCCGGGCTCGCCGGCGGGCTGGCCGGATCGCAGCGCGGACTGGGACGGGGCCTCGGGGCTGCTGAAGCGGATCGAGTGGGCCGACGGCGTAGGTCAGCGGGTGGGTCCCAGGCGCAATGCAATGGAGCTGGCGCCGCAGATGCTGGGGAGCGGCCTGAGCGCCGCAACGCGCGAGGCGATCGCGCATGCCGAGAGCGCGGCGCAGGCGCTCGTGCTGCTGTTGGCTTCGCCCGAGTTCATGAGGAGATGAGTGCTATGAAGCGGCGCGAATTCCTGACAGCCGGAGCGCTCGCCGCGGGCGGTGCCCTGATGAGCTCGCGGGTGACCTTCGCGGGCATGGCCAACGGCAGGAAGCCGCGCCTCGTGTTCGTCATCTTGCGCGGCGCGCTGGACGGCCTTGCGGCCGTGCCCGCCTGCGGTGATCCAGGATATGCGGAGCTGCGCGGCGATCTGGCGATTGGACGGCCAGGCACGGACGGCGGCGCGCTCCCGCTCGACGGCTTGTTCGCGCTGCATCCGTCGCTCTCGTTCATGCAGCAGTCCTACACCGCGCGTGAGCTCATCGTGTTTCATGCCGTGGCCAGTCCCTACCGCGACCGATCCCACTTCGACGGACAGAACGTACTGGAGACCGGGTATCCGCAGCCCCATGCGGTGGAGACGGGCTGGCTGAATCGGGCGCTGGCCGCGATTCCCGCGTCGCTCGCGCCGGAGAAGGAGCGCGGAATCAGCATCGCGCCCACCGCACCGCTGCTGATGCGCGGACCTGCCGAAGTGACCTCCTGGTCGCCTTCGCACCTGGCGCCGCTCGATGACCAGACGCTGCAGCGGATCGCCGACATGTACTCACGCGACCCGGTGCTCGGGCAGAAGTTGGCGGAGGCGCTCGCCGCCGAGCAGATCGCAGACCAGGGAGCGGCAGGTGGCGCCGCCGGCACAGCCTCGGGCGCCAACAGTTCGATGATGCAGGGTCACGCGGACGCCTTGGACCAAGCGGTGCCGGAGACGTCGGATGCAAGCGCTCGCTCGATCCTGAGCAGTGGCACCAATCGGCGCCCGCTGTTGGCCGAGCGCGGCAAGCCGGGCGCGCAATACGCTGAAGTCATCCAAGCCGCCGCCCGATTCCTCAAGCAGGAGGACGGTCCCCAGGTAGCCGTGTTCGACACGACAGGCTGGGATACGCATTTCAACGAAGGCGGCGCGAAAGGCCAACTCGCCGTCCGCCTGGCAGTGCTCGATGCTGCGCTCGGCAGCCTGAAGGCCGGACTCGGCCCGGTCTGGAACGACACGGCCGTGTTGCTGGCGACGGAGTTCGGCCGCACCGTGGCAGAGAACGGAACGCGCGGCACGGATCACGGCACCGCGACAGCGGCATACCTCCTGGGGGGCGCCGTCAAGGGCGGCCGCGTGGTCGCTGACTGGCCGGGCCTGTCGCCGCAGAAGTTATATCAGGCTCGGGACCTCAGGCCGACGCTGGACCTGCGCTCGGTCATGAAGGGCGTGTTGGCGGAACAGCTCGGCGTCCCACAGCGGGCCCTGGAGAGCTCCGTCTTCCCGGGGAGCGGCCAGGTGCGGCCGCTCACAGGGTTGATGCGGACGTAACGCGAAGCTGCTGCAGGCGTGATGACGGGCCGCTGCCGGTCCAAACACTCGACTTGCCGACAGCGGCACCGGCCACACCACCCGTGCCTCTACGCCCGGCAACGCTACGCCCCGCTACGCGGTCCGCGCAGCCTGGACGACGTCCAACACCGCCGCCCCGTAGCGCTCGAGCTTGATCGCGCCCACTCCGGTCACGCCGCGCAGCTCATCGGTCGACCCCGGGCGTCGGCGCGCGATTTCCTCCAATGTGGAGTCGTGGAACACCGTGTAGGCGGGCACTCCGTGCTCACGCGCGACCTGCAGACGCCAGGCGCGCAGGGCCTCGAAGAGAGCCAGGTGCGCGGCATCATCGGCGGGGGGTGCCGAACCCTCCGCGAGCGCGCGTAGCGCCCGCGCTGCCTGCGCTGGTGACAGGCGCGCGCGATCGACCAGCCCGCGATGCGCGGGCCGGCCCGCGCCGCGATCGACCACCCGCCGCAGCCGTATCGTGCGCTCGCCTCGCAGCACCTCGCGACAGGCCGACGTCAGCCGCAATACGCTGTAGCGATCGGTGTCGACCTGCACCAGGCGCAGCATCACCAGCTGGCGGAGCACGGAGCGCCACTGCGCCACCTCCAGGTCCGCGCCGATGCCGAAGGTGCTCAGCCGCTCGTGCCGGAACTGCTCGACTTTCGTGGTGCGGTTGCCGCGCAGGATATCGATGATGTGTTGGGCGCCGAACCCGAAGCCGGTGGCCGACTCGCAGCGCGCGATGCAGGAGAGAAGCTTCTGCGCCGCGACCGTGCCATCCCACTCCTCGGGCCTGTCCAGACAGTTGTCACAGTTGCCGCAAGGCGGCGCCGCTTCGCCGAAATAATCGAGCAGCCGTACGCGGCGGCATTGCGTCGTCTCGCACAGGCCGAGGAGAGCGTCCAGCTTCGCCGTGGCGACGCGCTTGTACTCCGCGCTCGCCTCGGACTGATCGATCATCCGCCGCTGCTGCACGACATCCTGCAGTCCATAAACCATCCACGCGTCAGCGGGCAGGCCGTCGCGGCCCGCCCGGCCGGTCTCCTGGTAGTAGCCTTCGATGCTCTTCGGCAGATCCAGATGCGCGACGAAGCGCACGTCGGGCTTGTCGATGCCCATGCCGAAGGCGATGGTTGCCGTCATGACGATGCCGTCATCGCGAATGAAGCGGCGCTGGTTGTCCTCCCGCGTGCCGCTGTCGAGCCCGGCGTGATAAGGCAGCGCATCGATCCCCTGGCGCACCAGAAACTCCGCGGTCTCCTCCACCGAGGCGCGCGACAGGCAATAGACGATGCCCGCCTCGCCCGGATGCTCGTCGCGGATGAACCGCAGCAGCTGCCGGCGCGGATTGTCCTTCTCCGCGATGCGGTAGCGGATGTTGGGTCGGTCGAAGCTGGCGATGAACGTTCTCGGCTCGTTCAGCCGCAGCCGCAGGATCATCTCGCGGCGCGTTTCGCTGTCCGCGGTCGCCGTGAGCGCGATGCGCGGCACGCCGCGATAGCGCTCCGCCAGCACCGCCAGCTGCAGATATTCCGGCCGGAAGTCGTGCCCCCATTGCGAGACGCAATGCGCCTCGTCGATGGCGAAGAGCGCCAGGGGACACTGGTCGAGGAAGGACAGGCAGCGCTCGGTCAGCAGCCGCTCGGGCGCCACGTAGAGAATATCCAGCTCGCCGGCGCGCGCCTGACGCTCCGTGGCGACCACATCCGGCCAGCTCATGGCGGAGTTGAGGGCCGCCGCGCGCACGCCCGCCTCCTGCAGTGCCGCCACCTGATCCTGCATCAGCGCGATCAGCGGCGAGACGACCACCCCCATCCCCGGCCGCACCAACGCCGGGATCTGATAGCAGAGCGACTTGCCGCCGCCCGTCGGCATCAGCACCAACGCATCGCCGCCGCCAATCAGGTGGCCGATGATCTCCCGCTGCTCACCGCGGAACTGCGGATAGCCGAAGACCTCACGCAGTATCCGGCAGGCTTCATCCTCGACGTCCATGGACCTTTCGTCTCGGCGCTGGAAATCGCAAGTCTAGTCGAGCGATGGCGGCAACGGGGCGCCGGCGCGAGTAATGACGCGAATCAGGCAATTAAGCGGCAAAATTGCCGCCGGCGTCAGGGGAGGTGCTCCGGATCAGCTCGACGGCGGAGATGCCGCCGGGCTCGGCGGCTGGGCAGGCGGAGATGTCTTGCCTTTGTTCTTCGTGGCCGGGTGCGTGATCACGGTGGCATTGCGCTCCGGCAGGTACAGCGGCCCCTTGAAACCGCAACCGCCGCAGACCAGCGCCGCCCCGGCGGCGGCGATCCAAACGCGGGCTCGCGGTGCGCTCATCCCGCCGACTCCCGCCGCTGCACCACCGCCATGGTCAAGCGCGAGACACAGACCAGCCTGCCGCGCTCGTCGCGGATCTCGATGCCCCAGACGTGGCTGCGGCTGCCGATGTGATACGGACGCGCCGTCGCGGTAACGACACCGGAAGATATCGAGCGCAGGTGATTCGCGTTGATCTCCTGGCCGAAGCATTCCAGGCGCTCCCGGTCGATGCACAGGTTCGCCGCGACGCTGCCCACCGTCTCCGCCAGGGCGACCGAGACACCGCCGTGCAGAACACCGTACGGCTGATGCACCTCGGGGGTGACTGGCATGGTCGCACGCAGGTAATCCGGACCGATCTCGGTCACGCGGATGCCGATGCGCTCCGCAAACGTGCCGCGCGAGAGAGCCTCGAGCACGTCGGGGGTGACTGCGGTGCGCCAGATGCTCATGGGGCTTATTCTAGCGATCATGAAGCTCTACACCTATTTCCGCAGCTCCGCGGCTTATCGCGTGCGCATCGCGCTCAATCTCAAGGGACTGGACTACGAGTCCGTGCCGGTCGACCTGCGGCCGGGAAAGCACCGCCTGCCGGAATACCTGGCGCTCAATCCGCAAGGCCTCGTCCCGGCGCTCGAGGACGGCGGTGCCGTCATCTGCCAGTCTCTCGCGGTGATCGAATATCTGGAAGAGACCCATCCGCACCCGCCGCTGCTGCCGGCCTCGCCCCTGGATCGCGCCCGGGTGCGTTCCATGGCGCTCGCCATCGCCTGCGACCTGCATCCGCTCAACAACCTGCGGGTGTTGAATTACCTGCGCTCCCAGCTCGGCCGGGACGAGGCGGCGGTCGACACCTGGTACCGGCACTGGGTCGCCGAGGGCTTCCGCGGGCTGGAGGAGCAGGCCAGGCGCGGCAGCGGCGATGGCCGCCACATGCTCGGCACCCGGGTGACGCTGGCGGACGTCTGTCTGGTGCCGCAGATGTTCAATGCCCGCCGCTTCCACTGCAATGTCGAGCCCTTCCCCACCCTGTGCGCGATCTGTGCGCACCTCGAAGCGCTGCCCGAGTTCGCCCGGGCGGCACCGGATGCGCAGCCGGACGCCGGCTGATACTTTGTCTTGCAGGGCGGCAGCGTGGACGCTGCCGGCAGCGAACTTTTCACCAAGCTGAAAGTCTGGGATTAACCATGCGCAAGCTCCTGCTCATTCCCGTGCTGGTCCTCGCGGCCGCCGCGGCTCATGCCGACGACCTCTTCAGCGCCTACGCCGGCGCCGGCCTCATGAACGCGAACGTCGAGAACATCCAGGGCACCGGGTTCAATATCGACAACACCTCAGTCAAGGTTCTCGGCGGCCTGCGCTTCAGCCTGCTCGGCGCAGAGCTGGACTACTACCGCCTGGGCAGCGACTCGCGCAACTTCTACTTCGGGTCCACGAATGCCGATGCGCGCGCGTTCGCCGCCTACGCAGTCGGCTATCTGCCGCTCCCCATCCTCGATTTCTTCGGCAAGGTGGGGCTCGACCGCTGGCAGCTGAACGGCAGCTCCACCAATCCCTCGCTCTTCCAGTTCTCCGACAGCGGCACCCAGTTCGCCTGGGGCCTCGGCGCGCAGGAGCACTTCGGCAAGTTCCTGGTGCGCGCCGAATACGAGCACCTGGCGATGTCGAACACCGACGGCGCCCGGGTCGTCAGCCTGGACCTGGCTTACAACTTCTTATGAGCCAAGATCTTGAACGGAAAGGGTATTTTCCTTTGTAAGCGGCGGAACTTCACCCCCCCTCCCCCGTCTAATCCATCGAGTGCAACGCACTCCCCGCTTCCCTCCCTGAGCGGGTCGACCCGGTTCACACGAGACCTGTGCCGGGTTAGTCTGCCCCGGTGACCTCGTCAGAGGTCATCGGGGTCTTTTATGATTTGAAGCGCTGGATCCGGGCTCCTGCCCGGCCCAGCGCGCCGCGATCAAAAAGCGTGGTTTTTGCCCGCGGCTCCGCCACCTGCGGCGGCGGGGCACATCCTTGTGCCTGCGACGCGCTTGCACCGCTTCATCGCTCGGGCTCCATGGCAGCTAGCCACGAACGCAGCACCGCCTGGGCCTCGTCCAACCCCGCCCGCGTATGCGCCGAGAAGAGCTGGACCGTGGCTCGCCCCGCGAGCGCGGTCACGGCCGCGGCCAGCGCCTGCCGGCCCTCGTTGCGGCTCAGCTTGTCCGCTTTCGACAACAGCACGTGCACGCGCTGGCGCGGCAATGCCCACGCAAGCAGCGCCTCATCACCGCCGCCGATCCCACGGCGTGCATCGACGATCACGAAGAGACCCTTCAGCGATACGCGCGCACGCAGCGCCTCGATGAGGCGCGGCCACGTACGCCGTTCGCTCTCCGGCGCGCTCGCATAACCATATCCCGGCAAGTCGACGATCCGCTGCTGCGGGGCGAGCTCGAAGAAGTTGATGAGCCGTGTGCGCCCCGGCGTCTTGCTGGTGCGGGCCAGGCCCAGCCGGCCGACGATCGCATTGATGGCGCTCGACTTGCCGGCGTTCGAGCGCCCGGCGAATGCGACTTCCGCGCCCCGGTCGGCCGGGTACTGCTCGGGGGCGGCGGCGCTGAGAAGGAACGTGGCGTTCGGGAATGCGGCCATGGACGTAGTGTACAATCCGGCGCTTTCGCAGCTTCAGCGAAACTCGGGGAAAGAGCGACACGATGGCGAAAAGAGCACCGCTGGCAACTGCCTCCGCCCTTCTGTTATCCATCGGCTTCGGCGCCGCACTGGCCGCCGCGGCGACTCCGCCGGTCACTCCCGATCCCTACACGGACGGCTCAGTGCAGGCGGGCACCACCAAGGCGGCGGTGTGCTTCTCCTGTCACGGCCCCAACGGCAACAGCCAGAATCCCGTGTGGCCGCGCCTCGCCGGCCAGAACGCCGTCTACATCGCGGAGCAGCTGCGCCTCTTCAAGGATGGCGTCCGCAAGAACCCGGTGATGCAGCCCATGGCCGCGGGCTTGAGCGACCAGGACATCGACAATCTGGCGGTGTTCTTCGCCGCCCAGACTCCGGTGGGCCTCGAGGCCGATCCCTCGTACTGGAAGGCGGGGCAGGCGCTCTACATGCATGGCGATGACTCCCACGGCGTCCCGGCGTGCACCGCCTGCCACGGTCCGCTCGGCCGCGGCAACCCTGCGGCGGGTTATCCGGCACTCGAGGCGCAGCAGTCGGTCTATGTGGTGGCGCAGCTGCAGAGCTACGCCAACGGCAGCCGTTACAGCACCACGAGCGCAACGCCCAACAGCGTCATTATGTTCGACATCGCCAAGAATCTGACGCCGGAGGAGATTCGCGATGTCGCCTCCTACGTGCAGGGGCTGCGCTGAGGCAAGGAAGACCACCCGATGACCCGCAAGCTCCCCCTGCTCCTCGTATCCGCCGCAGTCCTGATCGGGCTCGGCGTCTACTGGCATCTGAGTCATTCACACGGACCGCAAACGCAGGCCACCGACGCGAGCGGTGATACTGCCGCGCCTGCCGCGCAGAACGACCAGCCCGCGGCCGCCGCCACCGGCACTGCGGCGCCTGCCGCTCCCGCGCCCACCGGCGGCCCGGTCAGCAGCGCTCAGGCCTCCGACGCCGACAGCACCTCGCTCGAGCATCTGGCCGCCGTGCCCGCGAGCGCCGCGCTGCCCGAGAGCAGCAAGTGGAAGCCCGGGGTCAACTACGATGTGATCTCCCCCGCCCAGCCGACGACGGTCGCACCCGGGAAGGTCGAGGTGCTGGAGGTCTTCTGGCTCGGCTGTCCCCATTGTTACGCGCTGGAGCCCTACATCCGCCAGTGGCTGAAGACCAAGCCGGCGTACGTCCAGTACGTGCGTGTTCCGGTGATGTGGGCGGATGAGATGCGTCAGGCACACGCTCACCTCTTTTTCACGTTGGAGTCGCTGGGCCGCGATGACCTCGTCGAGAAGGTGTTCGGCTACATCCACGATCTGGAAACCCAGACCGGCAGCGAGTCGGTGCTCACCACCGAGGCGCAGCAGCAGGCCTGGGCCGCTCAGAACGGCATCAGCGCGGATGCGTTCGACAAGGCTTACAACTCCTTCTACGTCAACACGCAGCTGCAGCAGGCGACTGAGATCACCAACGACTACCAGGTGACCTTCGTGCCGTTCATCGCCGTGGATGGCAAGTTCAGTACCGATGTCAGCCGGGCCAGCGGCGGCGGCGACGATCCGGCGAAACTGATCTCGCTGCTCGATTTCCTGGCGGCGTGGGAGCACGATCACAAGCAAGGCGCAGGCTGAGCTGACGCCGCCCTGGAGCCTCCCGCCGAGGCTGCCGGAGTTATGCTTGCCATTGCAGCCCGGGCGCGCTAAAAGCGCTGTCGGGCTGGTTCGTTGTCAACGCATCGCGCTGCTCTCCACTGCGGCGCGGTCCCTTGCGGGGTATTCAATGCCGAGCGAGAACAACGGTGATGGGCTGCCGGGCACCCGGCGCATCACCGTGGTCGGGATCGGCGCTTCCGCGGGCGGTATCGAGGCGCTGCGGGAATTCTTCGATGCGGTCCCGCCCGATCTGGGCTTGGCTTATGTCGTGATCGTGCATCTCTCGCCCGACCATGCCAGCGAGCTGGCGCCCATCATCGGGCGGCGCACGAAGATGCCCGTCGTGGAGGTCAGCGAGCAGAGGCTCGAGCTCAAGCGCGATCATGTCTATGTCATCTCGCCCGACCACAGGCTCGAGATCAGCCACACCAGCATCGGCGGCATTCCCTACCGCGAGCCTCATGGTCGCCGCACCGCCATTGACACGTTTTTCCGCTCGCTCGCCGAGACCTACGGCGATGGCTTTGCGATCGTGCTGTCCGGCGGCGGCTCCGACGGCGCCGTGGGGGCCAAAGCCGTCAAGGAAGCGGGCGGACTGGTGCTGGTGCAGGACCCCCAGGAGGCCGCTCACGACGGCATGCCACAGTCGGTCATCCAGTCCGAGATCGCAGATCTGGTACTGCCCGTGCGTGAGATCGCGCGGCGCCTGGGCGATCTCGCCCTGCAGAAGGAGAGGCTCGCTCCCCTGATGCCGCCGCCGCCGGGCGACGCCGCCATCGGGGAGGGCGAGGAGCTGGTACTGAAGCGTATCTTCGACCTGGTGCGCCTGCGCACCAACCACGACTTCAGCCGCTACAAGCGCGCCACCGTCCTGCGGCGCCTCGCGCGGCGGATGCAGCTGAGCCACTGCGCGGGCCTCGAGCAGTACCTCACGTTTCTCAAGGACCGCCCCGAGGAGGTGCAGGCGCTGTTCGATGACCTGCTGATCTCGGTCACTAGCTTCTTTCGCGACCCGGCGGCCTGGGAGGCCCTGCGGGCGATGGTCGTCGGGCCCCTGGTCGAGCAATCGGTGCCCAATCAACCCATCCGGGTGTGGGTGCCGGGCTGCGCCACCGGGGAGGAGGCCTATACGGTGGCCATGCTGTTCCGCGAGGAGATCACCCGCCGTGACCTCCCCTGCGAGCTCGTCATTTTCGGCTCGGACGTCGATCAGGGGGCGCTGGCGACCGCGCGCGAGGGGGTTTATCCCGCGGCGATTGTGGCCGACGTCTCCGAGTCACGGCTGGCGCGCTATTTTCGGGCCGAAGGAGATCACTACCGGATCTCGGGCGAGATCCGCGATTCGGTGGTATTTGCCGCCCACAGCGTGCTGCGTGATCCCCCCTTCTCGAAGCTGCATCTGATCTCGTGCCGCAACCTCCTGATCTACCTCGATCGGGAGCTGCAGCAGCAGCTGCAGAACGTCTTCCGCTACGGGCTGCGCGACGACGGCTACCTCTTCATCGGCGTATCGGAGACCGCTGACCCGGAGCTTTTCGAGCCGCTGGACAAGCAACATCGGCTCTTCCGCACGCGGCCGCGCCTGCCCGGGCCGGCCGTGCGCATGCCGCAACTTCCGGCCATGCCCTTCGCGCCCGCGATCGTCGAGAGGGGGCGGGAACGCGGCGTGCGGCCGCGCCGCTCCGTGGCCGAAGTCCACATCGAGGCTCTCGAGGAGATGGCGCCTCCCAGTGCGCTGGTCGACGAGCAGTGGAGCGTCGAGCACCTGTCGGAATCGGCAGGCCGCTTCCTGCAACCCCGCGGCGGTGCGCCGACGCAGATCATCACGGAGCTCGTCCGGCCCGAGCTGGTCGATGAGCTGCGCTCGGCATTGCACCACGCCTTCGAGCTCGGCGCGCCCTGCCTGTCCCCATTCGTACCGGTGCGGTTCAACGGCACGCCGCAACTGGTCGGTGTTCTGGTCCAGCCGCGACCCCGCGGCGAAGGGCGTGAGCAACACGTCCTCGTGACCTTTCTCGAAGCCGGCAAGGCGGACTCCAGCGAGTCGAGCGAGCGCACCGAGACGAGCGACTCCATCGTGCTCTCGCTGCGTGACAAGCTGCGCATCGCCGAGCAGCGTCTCGAGACCATGCGTCAGGAGCACGGCTTGGCCTACGAAGACCTGCGCGCCGCCAACGAGGAGCTGCAGAGCCTCAATGAGGAGTACCGTTCGACCACCGAGGAGCTGGAGACCAGCAAGGAAGAGCTGCAGAGCGTCAACGAGGAGCTGCAGACGGTGAATCACGAGCTGAAGATGAAGCTCGAGGAGGTTTCGCGGGCCAATAACGACCTGGAAAACTTCATGGCCGCGACCGATATCCCCATGCTCTTCCTCGACCGTGGCCTCGGCATCAAGCGCTATACCGCGCCGCTGCGGCAGATCTTCAACGTCAAGTCGCACGATCAGGGCCGTCCCATCGGCGACCTGACCCACAACATGGAGTATCAGGATCTGGAGCGGGATGCCGCCCGGGTGCTGCACGATCTCGTGCCGGCGGAACGGCAGGTGAAGCTGCGCACCGGCGAGTCGCTCGCCGTGCGGATCCGCCCCTATCGGACCGCCGAGGACAAGATCGATGGGGTCGTGGTGACCTTCGTCAAGCTTGGCGCCTGAAAGGGCCACAGCGCCGCCCGACATGGAGGTATAGTCCCTTGCTTCCCATCGCCGGAGGCCATGCGAACCGACGCGAGGCAATCATTCCGTGGCTCAGGTAAAGCCGCTGCCGGGCGAGGAATCCAGGCCCGAGTTCTGTGTCATCGGCATCGGCGCCTCGGCCGGCGGCCTGGATGCGCTGCGGATGTTCTTCAGCCGCATGCCCCCGACCCCGGGCTTTGCATGCGTCGTAGTCCTGCATCTGTCGCCCGAGCACGAGAGTCACCTCGTGCAGATGTTGCAGCCCTACACCAAGATGCCGGTATGCCAGGTGGTGAAGACCACCGCGCTCGAGCCCAATCGCGTTTACGTGATCCCGCCCAATGCGAATCTCAACTCCATCGACACGCATTTGCGCCTGACGGAGCTCGAGACCCGGCGTAACGACCGCGCAACCATCGACCATTTCCTGCGCACGCTGGCCGAGACGCACGGGGAAACGGCCGTTGGCGTCATTCTGAGCGGCGCCGGCTCCGACGGGGCACTCGGGATCCGCCAGATCAAGGAGCACGGCGGTCTCACCATCGCGCAGGACCCTCAGGAGGCGGAGTTCGGCAGCATGCCGCAGAGCGCGATCGGCACGGGTACGGTGGACGTGGTGTTGAGGGTCCGTGACATCCCGGGAGAGATCGTCAGCTATTGCGCGACGCATCCCGCGCTGGCGGTACCGGACGCGAACGATGACATCCCCGCGGAGGATGCTTCGATCCTCGACAGGATCCTGAGCGAGGTGCGGCAGCGCACCGGCCAAGACTTCGCCATGTACACGCGGGCAATGATCCTGCAACGCCTGCGCCGCAGAATGCGCCTGCGTCGCGTCGATTCGCTGCAGGCGTACTTCGAGGAGTTGCGCGACCACGCCGAGGAGCCCCGGGCGCTCTGCGACGAGCTGCTGCTGAACGTCACCGAGTTCTTCCGCGATCCGGTTCACTACGCGACGATCGAGCGGGCGATACGCGAGTTACTCGGGCGCAAGAGCGCCCGCGACAACCGCGTGCGGATCTGGTCGATCGGCTGCTCCACGGGAGAGGAAGCCTACTCGCTCGCCATGGTGCTGTTGGAGCAGGGCGGCGGGCGCGACTATCAGCCCCTGCCGCAGGTGTTTGCCAGCGAGCAGTCATCCCAGATCCTGGAGCAGGCGCGCGAGGGCGTATACCCGCAGGAGATCTCCGCCGCGATATCGCCGGAGCGGCTCGATCGCTTCTTCGTGCACGAGAACGGCCGCTATCGGGTGCGCCGCGACCTGCGCGACACCGTGATCTTCGCGACCCATGATCTCTTCAAGGATCCTCCCTACTCGCATCTCGATCTGATCGTCTGCCGCAACCTGCTGCGCGATCTGCAGCCGGCCATGCGCCGCGCCGTGCTGAATCTCTTCTACTACGCGCTCGAGCCCCATGGGATTCTCGTCGTAGGCACCGAAGATCACGTCGACTCAACCGGCCTGTTCGCCAGAGATGCGGCCGATCCCCGCCTCCTGCGGCGCATGGGCGGCTCCCGTCGCCTGCTGCAGCTGCCGGGCGGAATCCGGCCGTTTTCCCGCGCGGGTGATGAGCGCGGCGGCTCTCCAGTCGCGGCGGAGGCACTCGACCTTCCGAGCCTGTTCAGAAAAGCCACCGAACCCTATGTGCCGCCCAGCGTGCTGATCGATACGAGCGATTGCGTGCTGCATTTCTCCGCCAGCGCATCGCGGTACGTGCGCATCCCCGGCGGCGAGCTGACGCTCGACATCCTGAGGCTCGTGCCCGAAGCGATCGGTTACCGGCTGAGCCAGGGCCTCGAAGCGGTCCGGCACGGGCAGTCCTCCTGGACCTCCGAGAGATTCGCGATCCCCGACGGCAACGAAGCGCGCAGGCTGACGATCCGGATCGATCGCGCCGGCCCCGCCGCGCGGGCATCGGAGCTGCTGCTGGTGGTGTTTGACGACACCCTGAGCGCGTCGGAACGCACGACGCGGCCGCTCGGCCAGGAGGCATCCGAAGATGTCACCAGGCTCCGAGGGGAGTTGCACGCGGTTCATCAGCAGTTGGAAGTCCTCTCGCGCAAGGTGCGTACCGGCGCCATGGAGTCCGCGGAAGCACGCGAGCAGCACGATGATGAGCTGAGTACGATGGTCCAGGAGCTCGACAGCGCGCGCGCGGAGCTGCAGGCGGCCAACGAAGAGCTGCTCTCCATCAACCAGGAGAGTCACCTGCGGATCGATGCTCTCGCCCAGCTCTCGAATGACATGCAGCATATGTTCGAATCGACCGGCTTCGCGGCGCTGCTGGTCGATCGCACCCTGAGAATCAACCGCTTCACCCCGCTCGCCGCGGCGCTGCTGCGCCTGCGGGACGGCGACCTCCAAAGACCCCTTGCGGACCTCGATCTCCACTTCAAGTGGGAGACCCTGATCGCGGACGTGCAGCGCGTAATCGACGAGCCGACGGAGCTCGAGCGGGAGGTGGAAACCGCCGACGGCCGCTGGTTCCTGGTCCGCGGACACCCCTACCGCACGGCTATGCGCGGGCTGGAGGGCGCGGCGATCGTCTTTCTCGATATCACCGAGCGCAAACGTGCCGACCTGGCCCTGCGGGAATCGGACCGGCGCAAAGAAGAGTTCCTCGCCGTGCTGGCCCACGAGCTGCGCAACCCCCTGGCGCCGATCGTCGCCGGCCTCGAGGTGCTGCGAGCCGATCCTCCCGACACCGCGCTGAGGCAGCGTATCGTCGCCACCATGACGCGTCAGACCCACCAGCTGGCGCGGCTGGTCGATGACCTGCTCGAAGTCAGGAGGATCAGCGAAGGCAAGGTGATCCTGCGGATGCAAGCCGTCTCGGTCGCCGAGGTACTGCGCGATGCGCTCGCGAGCGTGCGTCCGCTCGCGGAAGCCCAGCAGCAGACGATCACGGTCGACTTGCCGGACGAGCCGTTAAACGTGGAAGGCGATGCCGTCCGCCTCACGCAGGTGATCGGCAATCTGCTGCACAACGCGGTCCGCTACACGCCCGCACACGGAAGCATCGCTGCACGCGCACAGCGCGCCAACGAGCAAGTGATGATCAGCGTGCAGGACACCGGCTGCGGAATGTCCGCGGAATCGCTGAAGAACGCCTTCGAGATGTTCTACCAGGCGAACGAATCCCCGCGCAACGGATCCGGTCTCGGCATCGGGCTGACTTTGGCCCGAAAGCTGGTGGAAATGCATTCCGGCGCGATCTGCGCGGAGAGCCCAGGGGTCGGACTGGGAAGCAAATTCACGGTTCGGCTGCCTCTGGCCCGCCGCGCCGGCACGCCGTCCGTTGATCCGACGATCGCGACTCCGCAGGCGAGTAGCCGGCATCGGGTGCTGATCGTCGACGATAACGACGATGCGGCCGAGACTCTGGGCGAGCTGGTGAAAACACTCGACCGGCACGAGGTGCGTACGGCCACCAGCGGACACGATGCGCTGGAAGCCGCGGCGCTCTTGCAGCCGGATGTCGTGCTGCTCGACTTGAGCATGCCCGGCATGGACGGCTACGAGGTGGCGCGTCGGATGCGCGCAACGGTGTGGGGCGAGAGGGCTCTCCTGGTCGCCCTGACGGGTTGGGGTCAGGATCAGCACCGCCGTCGCTCGAAAGAGGCCGGTTTCGACTGCCACCTGACCAAGCCCGCCGATCCCGAGGCCTTGCGCGCCCTTCTCAATGGCGCCTCGCACCGAAGGCCGGCCGGGCCCGGAGAAGCCTAGAGGATATACCGGCTGAGGTCCTCGTCCTTGGCAAGGTTGCCGAGGTGCTCATCGACGTACTTCGCGTCGATCATGACCTGCGCGCCGCCCTGCTCCGAAGCCTCGTAGGATACCGACTCGAGCAGCCGCTCCATCACCGTATGCAGGCGTCGGGCGCCGATGTTCTCGGTGCGCTCGTTCACCTGGAAGGCGATCTCGGCGATGCGCCGCACGCCCTCCGGCGAGAACTGCACCGACACGCCCTCAGTCGTCATCAACGCCTGATACTGCGAGGTCAGTGAGGCGTCGGGCTCGGTCAGGATGCGGACGAAGTCACCGACCTTGAGTGAATCGAGCTCCACCCGTATCGGCAACCGTCCCTGCAGCTCGGGGATGAGATCGGAGGGCTTCGACAGGCTGAAGGCGCCGGAGGCGATGAAGAGCACGTGGTCGGTCTTCACCGGGCCGTATTTCGTGGCGACGGTCGAGCCCTCCACGAGCGGCAGCAGATCCCGCTGTACGCCCTCGCGGGAAACATCCGCGCCCATCGTTTCCTGACGGCGTGTCACCTTGTCGATCTCGTCGATGAAGACGATGCCGTTCTGCTCCGCGTTGGCGAGCGCCTTGACCTTCAGCTCCTCTTCGTTGATGAGCTTCCCAGCCTCCTCCTCGACGAGCAGCTTCTGCGCCTCGCGCACCTTCACCTTGCGGCTCTTGGTGCGGTTGCCGCCGAGGTTCTGGAACATGGACTGCAGCTGCTGCTGCATCTCCTCCATCCCCGGCGGTGCCATGATCTCGACGCCCATCGGCATCGCACGCACGTCGATCTCGACCTCACGATCGTCGAGCTCGCCGCCGCGCAGCATGCGGCGGAACTTCTCGCGGGTCTCCGCATCGCGGGGCTGCGCCGGCTCGTCGGTGGAGAAACCCATCATGCGCGGCTTCGGCAACAGTGCATCGAGCACGCGGTCCTCCGCGGACTCGGCGGCGCGCTCGCGCACCTTCTGCATCTCCTGCTCGCGGGTCATCTTCACGGCGACGTCCGCCAGCTCCTTGACGATGGAGTCGACGTCGCGGCCGACGTAACCCACCTCCGTGAACTTCGTTGCCTCGACCTTGACGAACGGGGCGTTGGCGAGCCGCGCCAGCCGGCGCGCGATCTCGGTTTTGCCAACGCCGGTGGGCCCGATCATCAGGATGTTCTTCGGCGTGATCTCCTGGCGCAGAGGCTCCGCGACCTGCATGCGGCGCCAGCGGTTACGCAGCGCGATGGCGACGGCGCGCTTGGCGGCGTCCTGGCCGATGATGTGCTTGTCCAGCTCCTGGACGATCTCTCGGGGTGTCAGTGATGACATAGGTCAGGAAGCCAATTCCTCGACGACGAGATTCCGGTTGGTGTAGATACAGATGTCGGCGGCGATGTTGAGCGCGCGCTCCGCGATGCTGCGGGCATCGAGCTGGGTCGTCTCCAGCATCGCGCGCGCGGCGGCGAGCGCGAACTGGCCGCCGGAGCCGATGGCGACCGCGTCGATGTCGGGCTCGATGACATCGCCGTTCCCGGAGATCACCAGCAGCTTGCCCGGATCGCCGACCAGCAGCAGCGCTTCCAGGCGCCGCAAGTACCGGTCCGAGCGCCAGTCCTTGGCGAGCTCGATGGCGGCGCGGGTCAGATTGCCGTACTTCTCCAGCTTGCCCTCGAAGCGCTCGAAGAGCGTGAAGGCATCCGCCGTGCCGCCGGCAAAGCCGGCGATCACCTTGTCATTGTAGAGCTTGCGCACCTTGCGGGCGTTGCCCTTCATGACTGTGTTGCCGAGCGTCACCTGGCCGTCGCCGGCCAGCGCCACGGCGCCGTTGCGCCGCACGCCGAGGATGGTCGTGCCGTGCGGGTCGAATCGCTGCGAATCGGTCATCAGATCCTCTTCAATTGGCGCAAATCGCTCCCGGCGATTTGCGCGAGCGCGGCCCTCTGACCTTGTCGACCTCGCGGCCCAGGGAACGGCCCTGGGCCGCTTACTGGATCGCTTGCGCGCTGCAGCCAGCCTATACCTTGCGACGGGCCCGGGGGTGGGTGGCGTCGTAGATGCGGGCGAGGTGCTGGAAGTCAAGGTGGGTATAGATCTGGGTCGTGGCGATATCGGCGTGCCCCAGAAGCTCCTGCACACCGCGCAGCTCCGCGCCGGACTCGAGCAGGTGCGAGGCGAAGGAATGCCGGAACAGGTGGGGATAGACGTGGGCGGACAGGCCCTGGCGGCGTGCCCAATACGCGACCCGCAGCTCGACCGCCCGCCTGCCGAGGCGCCGGCCCGACCGCCCGACGAAGAGCGCCTGCTCGCCCGCCCGCACCGCGCCCGCGCGCTCAGCCATCCATTCCCCGATCGCTTTCAGCGCCATGCGCCCCACGGGCACCACGCGCATCTTCTCGCCCTTCCCGAGGACATGGACCACCCGGTCGCGCAGATCGACGGCCCCCATGTCGAGCCCGACGATCTCCGCCAGCCGCAGGCCCGAGGAGTAAAGCAGCTCCATGATGGCCCGGTCGCGGGTGGCGAACGGCTCGCCGGCCGGGATCTCGAGCAGCCGCGCCATCTGGTCGGCATCCAAGGTCTCCGGCAGGCGCCGCGCCGCTTTGGGTGCGCGCACGTCCTGGCCGGGATTGCTGCGAATCTTTGCGACTTCGCGCTGCTGCTCGCTGTCAGCGGCGCCGCTGGCAGCCGCTCGGCCCGCGGCCTGCTCGCTGCGCAACGCATGCGCCTCCCGCTGCAGGAACTCGTAGAAGCTGCGCACCGCCGAGAGCCGCCGTTGGATGCTGCGCGGCCCGAGGCCGCGAGCGTGCTGGCGCGCCGCGAACGATCGCAGGTGACCGTTATCGACGGCCGCCCAACTGTCGAGCCCGGCGCGATCGCAGTACGCCACCAGCGACTGCAGGTCGCGGGTGTAGGCGGCAACGGTGTGCGGCGAGCAACGCCGCTCCGTCGCGAGATAGCCGCGGAAGCGCTCGATCCAGACGATGGCTGCCGGAGTCATGACCAGCGGGCCAGGGCCGTTCCCTGGCCCGCGGCGAAATGTGTAGTGCCTCGCGTAAATCGTCTCGACGATTTACGCCAATGGACGAGGCGCCAGCGAGTCGGCGATCAGGTCCGCCATGCGCGCCAGGAATTCGGTGCTCATGCCGGGATGGAAGCGGTCGCGGTCGGTGCTGCCGAGGGCCAGCACGCCGAGCGGGCCCGCCGGCGACAGCAGCGGCACCAACGCCACCGAGCCGATGTCGTTGGCGTCCTGGCCGAAGAGAAACTCCCGCTGTGTGTCGCGCGCCTGGCCGCAGCGCGGCTTGCCGCTGGCGAACAGCGTCTCGAAGGATTTCAGCCCGGCGTCGTCGGCGGCGACCGTGCGCACGAACCGCTGCGGAGCGAGGTCGGGATACTCGCCGATCAACAGGAGCACGCCGCCGTGGAAGGCATCGAAATCCTCCCGCAGACTCGCCTCGATCTGCGCGACGGCTTCCGCGCGCGAGCGGGCGCGCAGCAGCTTGCGCGTGAAGCTGTGGAGCTTTTCGGCGATCGCATCGTTGCCGCGCGCGACGCTCACCAGCTCCGCGAGCTTGCCCTCGAGCGCCGCGTGCTTCTCGCGCAGCACCTCGATCTGGCGCTCCACCAGCGAGATGGTCGAGCCTCCCCGCGCGTGCGGCACCCGCAGGCGCAGCAGCAGCGCCTGGTGGCGCTCGAAGAAGTCGGGATTGTGCTGCAGGTACGCGGCGATGGTGTCCTCATCGTTCTCCTTGGCCGCCAACCCTCGCGCTTCTCTTGTAGTCATGCT
>Ga0335072_10002885_pt1 | contig 26272 bp, 19 predicted proteins | sample Lox_Sample_21_FD_206725 | JGI IMG/M metagenome (GOLD analysis project Ga0335072, IMG submission 206725) | Soil microbial communities from Loxahatchee National Wildlife Refuge, Florida, United States - Lox_Sample_2.1 | ecosystem: Environmental > Terrestrial > Soil > Wetlands | place: USA...
CAACGCCGCGAAGCGCTTCTTCAAGCGGCTTCTGAAGAGTTTGCAATATGTGCCGCGGGTGATCGTAACCGACAAGCTGAGGAGCTATGGTGTCGCTCAGCGTCAACTGCTTCCCGGCGTTGAGCACCGACAAAGCCGATACCTGAACAACCGGGCCGAGAACTCGCATCGACCGACGCGACGAAGAGAGCGGCAGATGCAACGGTTCAAATCAACCGAGCAAGCCCAGAACTTCCTCTCCGCTCACGTATTCATCTACGGTCACTTCCACCCACGTCGACACCAACTTCCCGCCCATGCCTATCATGTGATTCGGTCGGACGCTTTCAAACTCTGGCGCCAGGATACCTGCGCCGGCCGCGCAGCATGATCGGCACGGCACGACTAACCTCGGCTCCATACTGCCTACGCGAGGTTAACGTGACAATGCCCGCGAAACTGCACCTGATCGAGCCCATCCTGGTCGGTCCGACCGAGCGGGTACGCAGCGTCGCTGTCAAGGAGGGGTTCGATATTCGGAGCGTGGAGCTTGTTGGTTCGGCGCACAGCCACGACTCGGCCGCCAAGGCCGTGGAATTGGTCAGCGCGGGTCGCGCGGAAGCGCTGATGAAGGGCAGTTTGCACACCGACGGGCTGATCGGCGCAGCGGTGTCGCGCCAGACCGGCATTCGTACCGCGCGCCGCATCAACCCCTGCTTCATCATGGACGTTCCAAGCCATCCCGACGCGCTGATCATCACCGACGCTGCGATCAACATCGCGCCGACGCTCGATGACAAGGTCGATATCGTGCAGAACGCCATTGACCTCGCGCATGCACTCGGTGCGCCGGAGGTGCGGGTCGCGGTGCTCAGCGCGATGGAGACGGTCAACACCAAGATGCCCTCTACGATTGAAGCCGCCGCCCTCTGCTAGATGGCGGATCGCGGCCAGATCACCGGCGCCCTGATCGACGGACCCTTATCTATCGCCAGTCCGGCCTGCTAGGCGTCTCCGGTTTGTCCTCCAAAATGCGCGTACTGCGCGCATCCGCTGAACCTGCGGCGCGAGAAGTGCTTGCGCTGTTCGTGTATCGCATTGTGCGGGAGATCGGGTCAATGATAGCAGCGCTTGGCGGGATCGATGGCCTCGTATTCGTCGACGGCATTGGCGAGAACGACCCTGCAACGCGAGCCGAAGTGGTGGAGGGTTGCCGCTGGACCGACATGCTGCTGGACCAGTACCGCAACGCCAACGGGACAGGACAGATCAGCGCCGACAAATCACGCGTGAATGTCCAGGTCATCCCAACCGACAAAGAGCGGCTGATAGCCTGTTACACACGTGAAGTCCCGCGTATCCCAGCGGAGTAAGAGCCGCCAGCGAAGCCACCGGGTCGCGATGGGCCTCGCGCGCCACTCCCCACTACCTCGAGGCGTGTCGCGCCGTTTTTTCTCGTTTGCGCCTGATGCTACGCTAAACCAACCGAACAAGCGACTGGCAGGTCAGTGCATTCGACCGGGGCGGCATAAAACGTATCGTAGCCGTGCCGTTGTCGGAGGTGGCGAACTCCCCGTCCAGTGCGTCCTTCAGCATTGCTGTCTTTACCGCGTAGGCTTCGCTGATCCCCGGTTTCTGGGCTTGCCCCGAAATCTGCATTTTCACCAGCGGCGTGCGGACAAAGCCGGGTCAGACGACGTTCGCCCGGACACCATATCCTGCGATCGTCACTCGGCCAATGTCTCGACCCTCTGCGGCGCTGTTCCTTCCGGCTTGCTCGTGACGCGCTTACGCGACAAACCAAGTCCCTGGCGGTCCTCTTCCAGCGCACTGGCTTTGTCTTGCGCGTCGAAGTCGGTGCGGTCGATCACGAGGTTCAGATGTTCGATGTATTGCAGGACGGCATCGCGGCGCTCGGCGTTGACCGCCTCGGCCAAGCCTACAAGGACGGAACGGAGCCGTCGCACAACCTGTACCGAAGTAGCTCCATACAGCCGGATTTCATCGAACGACACTGACAGATAGTCTTGCCAAGTCGGCACCGGGAAGGTCAGCCGTGGTATGCCTCTCGCATCGGCAACTTGCCCGACATCAAACTCACGGCGGCCAAGGCGACGCAGCAGGTCTTCAATCTGGTCCAGCGCCTGCACCGCCGTCGTCGGATCATTAACCGCTGGCGACAATGCGCGAATGGCAATATCGACCAGCAAGCGGATAGCGTATTTCGGATCCTGTTCGTAAGTGCGCGAAGTCGCCAAGTTAATACACCGCATCAGCCGCCGCTCATCCAGCGGCTGCCGAGCACGATAGACATTGAGCAGGATAGTGCCGTCCACCAGTGTCTCGCCGACACCGCATTCCAGGGCCAGTAAGGCATCCGACTCCTCCGCCAGCTTAACCAAGGCGGCAACCTCGAGCTTTGCGATCACCATAGGCTCATCGGAGTACACCAGTGTTTGCACGAGTGGCCCAAACTCCGACGGCACAATGCGTGGAGGCTGAGCTCCTGTTCCTGTGTATACGGGTAAATGGACAAACATCTCGCGAATCACCACTCGGCCATGTTTGCCTATTGCACGCAAGACGTTGTGGATCTGCAGCGCATTTAGGCTCTGAATCATTCGTGCGAACATTACAAGACTGGTCACCAACAGCACGGCTACCAATATTGACGAGAAGGGCGGCACATCGCCGGAGCCGTTGCGGTCGGTCCAGACAAGCGCCGCCAGCGAATACGTGAAGGTGGCGAAGAAAACGCCGAGCGCGTGAAACGTTGAAGGATTCCGGTAGAACAGCAACACCAGCCGTGGCGAGTAAGCCAGGGCGCTGAACTGCACAACCACGAACGCGATGGCAAACACGATTCCAGTCAGCGCCATCATCCCAGAACTGACCGCCGAAAAGAATGCGATCCCAGCGTCTGCCGATACTGTGTGCAGATATCGACCCAGGTAGGCCTCCTCCAGCCGCGGAAGGACCAGGCTGGCAACTACGCTGACCACGGCATACACCATAGGGATCTGCCACTGCGGCATCGGCCGCCACCGGACCGGGCTGAGATTCAAGTGCGTTGTATCCAGTGTTTTAGGGGCCTGGTTGGATCGGAGTGATCTTCGAGCCTTCCAATCCCAGACCCGCCATCAGGCCCTTCTGTCCAAACGGAAAGGCGTAGACATCTTGCGTGAGTGTGGTGCTGGTCAGGCTGCGCGCTATGCCCTTGTCCGCGACAACGACGCTCGGACCGGAGCCGATGGCCCAGCCATTGCTCCGGCGAAGGTAGTCCAAGGCACGGTTGTTCATGAAAAACAGCACGTAGCTGAACGACTGGACGCCGGCCTGGAGGCCAAACGATGCGGCAGAGATATTATAGTACGCTGCCTTCCTGCCCCGCAGCAACAGCACGCCGTTGCCGCTTTGGCCACCAAGCATGAAGCCGGCCTTGACGATACGGGGAAACACCAGAATACCTCGCGCGCGCTGGCCCAGTTCACGCGCATCCGGACTGACGGAGTAAAGAGCGTGCAATTTCGCGCCCGCGTCGCGGTCGATCTCTCGGGCCGATGCGGCCCAGACCTCGTCGTGTAGCAAGCTCCATAAACCGGCCGATGTCGCAATTAGGCAAATTTGACGCCTTGCCCGATTCATGGATAACCCCTTCTGGTGCGGGAACGATGATTGGTGACCTGTATCGAGCGGCGTACTCCGACTGTCGTGAAGTCGACTGATCTGGGGTTGTGGCGACTAAAGGTGCACGACAACACCATCGAGCCCGGCTCCACACTGCGCTACCAGCTCGCCGATTGCGCCGGAGACTGGGGAGCGAGCGGCGTCGCCGGCGTTTAACGCGCCACATGGCTGCTCTCCCTGCGCAACGTAGCAGAAGGCGTTTCACCGAAAAGCGCCTTGTACTGTACGGAGAAGCGCCCGAACTCCCAAAACCCGTGATACGTGGCGATTTCCGTCACTGTCGTCGCATGCCGCTCGGCCTGCCGTAGTGCGCGCCGCCCCCCGCACATGCGGTGCAGATAAAAGTACCGTTTCGAGGCCATGCCGAGGATCTCATGGCAGCAATTGGAAAGCGTCCGGTGGGAGACGCCAAGTGCTGCGCAGACTTCAGGAAGGTGCAGGGTGCCGTCGAGACCGTCCTCCAGGAGATCGCGAAACCGCTCCGTCAACGCCGCATGCCGGGACTGCACCGATGTCGGCCGCCTCTTCACCGGAGCGGCGAGACAATGCGCCAATGCGTCCATCAACTGGTTCTCCATACCGCGAGGAGCTTGCGGACCGGCCAGCGAGGTAGGCGCCTGCGTGGCGAGTGCGATGGCTTCGGCATGCAATCTCCGCAGCCTATGCATCGCGCAATTGCCGGGAATCACAACGCGCGATCCGCCGCATGCTGCGAGATCCTGTTCGGCAATATTCTGCCTCATGGCGGCCAGTCCTGCGCGGTCGACGGAGATGCTTGCCCATCGGGTCGGGCCGAGGGAATACTGGTTCGAGTTCGGCACCGAGCCAACCTGAAGTACCGCGCCGGCCGCGACTCTCATGCCATCCACTATAACCGGCGCTGAGGCTTCATCGGCCAGGAAGCTGAAATCGGTCCTGTCCGGCAGGTGTTGCACGTGTGCTGGCCGCTGCAATGATGTGCTCATTCGTCGCAGGCGGGTCTTGCGGAATTCGATAGCTGCGAGGTCAGCGGCAGCCTGGCCGCACCCCAGCGGGGTCAACTCGACCTTCCAGGGATGTAGCATCGCAGCGAACTCATTTGGACCAGTAAACGTCCCACGCTCGGCCGACATCGATCCTCTCCGCCGGAGAGAGAAGGCCTGTCTAGAGCTTACACCCCACTTCTTCATTGATTTAGGTCAAGGCGACATAGGTTGAAAAATATTTTCGGTCGCCAACTCCAAAGCACATTCCAAGGCTTCTTACAGAGCGGGGTTCAGATCGTGTCCCTTAGCGTGGTTTAAGAGCGTGCGCTCGTCGCGCATCCGCCTGCTGGGTTTGGCTGGTGCGGTCAGCTTGCAAGGGAGGGCAAGCGGACCAGCGGAGTATGAATGCGTTGAATCGCTCGACGGTGAAGGCGTTCGGACTGCGGTCGATTACTGGCGCAGGGTCCCGCCCCTTTCCCTCGTCGACTGCTCCGCGCTCACCTTTGCGAACGTAAATGGCTGGACGCTGTTGGCCGGCGACGGCGCCTTGTGCCACCTCGCCGACGCCGAGGGTGTTAACGATCACGGCGTTCTCCGGGTCATGGATCAGTGGCGGCAAAACGGCGTCTCCGCCGAAACCGGCAGGCGTGCGGCCTGATCCGTCCCGGCTTCGGGGAGCAAATCGCAATCGGTGGCGCCTTGCTTACTATGGACCACTACGTGGGTTGCTTGGCGGCCTTTTATAATTTGAGGTAGGTGCTACCCTCAAAATGCCTGATCCCACGGTTCCGGCAGCATCTCATACCCATCCCCGTGGTTCACCACATGCGCAAATCCGGGAAAGTTCACGTGCATTCCCGCGATCAACAGCCGGTCCGTCGCGACCTGATCGAAAATCCGCTTGCGCGTGGCCGCCGCGGCACGCGGGTCGGTGTCGAACTCGATCGTCACGTCAGGCCGCGGCACCTGAATCTCCGGCACGTGCACGATATCGCCCCAGATCAGCAACGAATCCTTGCCCGATGCGATCATGTAGCCGCTATGGCCGGGCGTATGTCCGTGCAGCGGCACCGATGTCACGCTAGGGAACACCTCCACACTGCCACTGAACGTGTGCATCACGTTATGGTACGGCGCCATCTGCTCTCGGGCGCATTGGAAGTACAATTTCTTCGCCCGGTCGCTCGCCTGCGCCATCGCCGAGTCGTCGTGCCAATGGCGCGGCTCGTTCTCGTGCACCACGAGTTCAGCATTCGGAAAGAACTTAGTACCCGTCTTGGGATCGGTCAGCCCGGCCGAGTGGTCCGGATGCATGTGCGTCAATATCACCGTCTCGATCGTGGCGGGATCGACGCCCGCTGCCTGCAAATTCTTTTGGAGTTTGCCTGCCGTGGGCAGCAGGTAGTTGCCCGAGCCGGTCTCGATCAGCGCCAACCGTCCGGCGGAATACACCAGATAGCAGTTAACGGAGGTGCGGCGTCCTGGACGGAACGCGTCGCTCAACATGGTGCTGGCGGCGTCGGGCGCGATGTTCTGTAGCACGTCCACCGTGCCATCCAGGTACCCGTCGGACAGTGCGGTCACGACGATGTCGCCGATGCGGCGGTGATACACCCCCGGAATTTGGTGTGACGGAGGCTGGGGCATGGTTCGCTCCTGATTGTTCCATCGTCGTCGCTGCCGCACGGCAGCGCCTCGCACTGCGTGACCGGCCAATGCGCGTCATACAGCGAGCGTCGTGGCAGGCAAGTCGCATGTCAGCACCTGGGCACCCATCGCAGTGCCAGCGCGCCCACGGCGCACATCGATGCAGCAGCGACAAAGGCCGCCTGAACAGACCAGCCCAGCAACGCCCCGCCAACTGCCAATCCGATCGGCGCGCCGGAGAGATTGAGGCTCATCGACACGGCCATGACCCGGCCCAGCCAAGCCGGATCGGTGCGATGTTGGCGGAGGGTCAGCACGCTCACGTCGACCGGTCCGGCGAGCATGCCGACCAGCACAAGTCCACTAGCCAACCCGGCCAGCCCGAAAAGCGCGCCAATCGGCCAGATCGAAACGGCAGTTGCCGCCATGCCGGCCATCATGAGGGCACGTTCGCGTCCCGGCGCAGCATAGTGGCCCACCAGTAATGCCCCCACGGCGGCCGCCATGCCGGAAGCCGCCCAAAGGCCTCCAACCAGCAAGTCGCCATGCGCCCCGCCCCCGGTGGCGCGGAGCACGAACACCGGCACGGCGACCAGCAGGATGCCCCAGCCCATATTGTAGGCCGCATAACCGATGGCGAGCGGACGTAACGACGGATGCCTCACGACGTGGGCGACCCCCGCTGCGGCTTCCGCGAGCAAGGCGTTACGCCACATGCGCCGCGCCGGAGGCAGCGCCCGCAACGAAGGCAGCAGGGTGGCGCAGCCCGCGGCATACAGGGCAGCGATGGTGAGAAGGGCAGGCACTGCCCCGGCAAATCCGACCAGGGCGCCGGCGATCGCCGGACCGCACACATCCACCACCGCGTGAATGGTCGTATCCACTGCGTTGGCCTTGCTCCGTGCCGCCCGGGGCACCACGCTGGGCAACAGCGTCCGCACACCTGCGGCCGACAAAGGGTTGGTCAGAGAATACAGCGCAGCAAGGCCGAGCACCGATGTGGCGCCGTCGTTCCCGGCCAAGTCGAGCAAGGCGAGTCCGAGAATACAGCAGGCGCTGACGGTCATGTCGGTCGCGATGCCGCATGCGGGACCCGCCCGGTCCAGCAGCGCTCCGGCCAGCGGACTGATGGTCAGCCCCGGCGCGAGGGTGGAGAAACCAACCCAGCCCGCCAACTGAGGCGAATGGAACCGGTCCAGCACATACAACACGAGCACCAACCCAAACATGCGCTCGGCCAGACGCGCGAGCAGGGCGGCGAGGAGAAGGCCGCGCAGGTGCGCTATCTGGAACAGGGTGCGGTAGGAGACAGCTTCGTCGCCCGTGCGGGGCGCAACCGTACGGCGGTGGCGGCCGTTACGAGCGTGCGATATCAGGATGGACCCGCCACGGATGACATTCGGACCGACCATCCGGCAAGCGATAGTGCTCGGGAGGCAAACTTGCCGGTGGAGCAGAGCGACGATTCGGGGACGCAGCGTCGAAAGCACGATCGGAGAGCGAAGTACCTGAAGGCCCGCCCGGAGGCGAACCCGAAACCTCTTCCGCCGAAAGTGGGAGAGGTCAAAACACGCAAGCGCCGAGGGTGAGCGGGATCGGGTCGGTATACGCCACCTGTTAGCTGCGCACCGACCCTCTTGCCCTCACCCTCTATGCCTCGCATCTCGCGTTGGTCCGCTTGGCAGCCCAACCCCGCGCTGCGCGAGTGTGGCAGCGCGGGAGAGGTTTCGGTCAGCGCTGGCGGTTGCCGAGAAGCTGCAGCAGCAGCATGAACAGGTTGATGAAGTTCAGGTACAGGCTCAGCGCGTCGTACACCGCACGCTTTGCGGCCAGGCCGGTGCCCTCGGCATAGGCGAACTGGGTGTAGTTCGCCTTGATCCGCTGGGTGTCGTACGCCGTCAACCCGGTGAACACCACCACGCCGATCACGCTGATCGCGAACTGCAAGGCGCTGCTGTGCATGAAGATGTTGACCACCCCGGCGATGATGATCCCCACCAGCCCCATCAGCAGGAAGCTGCCGAACCGGCTCAGGTCGGCCTTCGTCGTGTAGCCATAGATGCTCATCGCCGCGAAGGTCGCCGCGGTGATGAAGAACACCCGCACGATCGATTCAGCCGTGTAGATCAGGAAGATGTTGGTCAGGCTGCAGCCCATCGCCGCACAGAACACCCAGAACAGGGCCTGTGCCGCGGTGGTGGACAGCTTGTTCACCCCTAGGCTCAGCACCAGCACGAACGCCAGCGGGGCGAAGATCGAGATCATCGCCAGCGGCGAGGCGGTGCGCACCAAGGTGCCGAACTGCGTGTGCACCACCGGATAGAACGCGTTGATCAGAGCGGTGTGAGCAATCAGGTAGGACACGATGCCGGTCAGCAGCAGACCGGAGGTCATCCAGTTGTACACCCGCAGCATGTACGCGCGCAGTCCCTCGTCCAGGACGGCGGCCGTCGTCGCGGCGGAGGCGCGCGTGTAAGTCCGATATTCGGGACTGAAGGCCATGGTTCCTTACCTCTTGGGGCGCTATGCCCCTGTTTCGCGCACACATTTGGCCGAACGGCCCGGGCGGTTCAAGTTCGGAATGGTCGTTCAGCGCGGCGTGGCGGCTTTTTCATTCATTGCGCAGCAGCGGCCCGGGCTTGGACCGGAGCGCCGCGGCGGTGCCAGCGTAGCCGAAACCCAACATCATGGCGAGAGCTATCAACAGCGTACCCGCCAAGGTGCCGGGCAAGAACACCCAGGCAGCGTGCATAATATAGTGCAGCACCGCGTAGCTTGCAGCTGTACCCACTGCCGCCGCCAGCACCCCGGCCGCCAGCCCGAGCAATCCGAACTCCACCAGCCAGGCCGCCCGGATCTGGGTTCGGGTGGCGCCGAGCGTTTTCAGGATCACGGCCTCGGCGGTGCGGCGCCTTTGGCCGGCGGCGACCGCCCCCACCAGCACCAGCGCGCCGGCGGCGAGCGCCAAAGATCCGGTCGCCGCCAGGGCCGTCGCGACCTGGCCGAGCAAGGCAGCGACCGCTGCCAGCACGTCCGCAACCGCGATGCCGGTGACGTTGGGTAGGGCGTCGGTCACGGCGCGCAGCAGGCGGCCCTGGTCGGGACCGGCGACGCGGACGGTGGCGATGTGGGTGTGCGGCGCATGCTCCAGCAGTCCGGGGCTGGCAACCAGGGCGAAGTTCAGCGACAGCGTCTGCCAGTGGATGTCGCGCAGGCTGGCGATTTTCAGGTCGATGTCGCGGCCGAGGACGTTTACCCGGATGGTATCGCCAACGTGGACGTCCCAGCCGCGCGCCAGCCCGGCGTCGAACGACACCAGCGGCGGTCCGTCATAGTTTGCCGGCCACCAATGGCCGGCAACGATGTGCGTGCCGGAGGGTGGCGTGGCGGCGTAGGTGAGGCCTCGGTCGCCGCGCAGCGCCCATCGCGTGTCCGGCGTCGCCTTCACTTGGTCGGCGGGAACGCCGTTCACCGCGACGATGCGCGCCCGCATGGACGGCACCTGATCCACGTCTTCCACACCCGGCGTGGCGTGCGCAATCTGCTCGAAGCGAGGGAGCTGGTCGTTCTGGATGTCCACGAAGAAGAAGCTCGGCGCATCGGCGGGGAGCTGCTGCAGGACCTCGTGGCGGATGTTCGCCTCGATCAGGGCCACGGCGGCGAGCGTGGACAGGCCGAGGCCGATGGACACCAGCAGCAGCGCGGTGGCATTGCCCGGCCGGTGCAGGTTGGCGATGCCCAGACGCCCCCAGGGGGCTGCAATACGCGGGACGGCACGGGCGGTGCGGGTCACTGCAAGCGCGCCAAGCCGAAACAGGATCAGGGTGGCAAGCGCGGCAAGACAGAAGTACAGCGCGAAGTGCCGATCGGTGGCGGTGGCGACGGTCAGGGCGACCAGCGCCAGCGCCAGCCCGGTGTTCACGGCGACGAGACCCCGTGTCGGCACGGCAGGCTCCGGCAGCAGCGCGTCGCGGAACAGGGCGGCCCCGGGAATGCGCGCAGCGCGTCCGAGCGGCCAGAGAGCGAAGGACAGAGCAGTCAGCAGGCCAAAGGCCGCGGCCAGCACCAGGGGGCCGGGATATAAGCCCAAGACCGGCGGCACCGGCAGCACCCCCTTCAGGAACGTCATCGCCGCGAATGGCAGCGCAGCGCCGACGGCCAGGCCAATGACGACGCCGACGACCGAGAGCGCCAGCACCTGGATCAGGCACACCGCAAACACGGTACCGCCCGATGCGCCCAGGCAGCGCAGCGTGGCGACGGTCTTCGCCCGCGCGTCGAGCCATGCCCGTACTCCGTTTGCGACGCCGATGCCGCCGACCAGAAGCGAGGTCAGCCCGACCAGCGTCAGGAACTGGCTGGTCTGGTCGATGAATTGCGTCACGCCGGGGGCGGCGTCGTGCGGGTTGCGGATGTGCCAGCCGGTGTCGGGGAAGGCGGCTTGCAGGGCTCTTTCCGTCGCGGGTCCCTCCTGCGGGGACGTCAGTGCCGCGCGCAGGCTGTAGCGCACCATGGATCCTGGGACGGTCAGGCCCGTCTGCGGCAGGGCCGCGGCGCTGATCACCACGTGCGGTCCGAGCAGAGAGGGCGTGGCGGCCTGGTCCGGTTCGCTGACCAGCACGGCGCTGATGCGGAAGATCGCGGTGCCCAGCCGTACCGTGTCGCCGACACGCAGGCGCAGCCGGTCCAGCACCAATTGCTCTGCGACCAGCCCGTATTGGCCGTTGTGCGGCGCCAGCGCGGCGGCGATCGGCATTGCGGGCGCCAACACGGGCGCGCCGACCAGAGGCCAGGCCGGATCGACCGCCTTCAGTTCGATGAGCTGGCGCTCGCCGGACGGTGCGACCAGCATCGAGCGCATCTGCACAACGTCCGACAGCCTGGCGCCGCGCGCATGAAGCCAGGCGTGAAGGGCCATGGGCAGCGGATCCGCGCCACCGTCGATTGCAAGGTCGCCGCCGAGAAGCTGTCTCCCGTCAGCCGCCAGCCCGCGATCGATCGCCGCGCGCAGGGTGCCGACCGCGGCGATCACTGCGGTTCCCAAAGCCAGACAGAGCAAGACGATGGCAAGGCCACGCACGCCGCCGCGGAGTTCGCGGCGGGCGAGGCGGAGGGGGACGATCATTGGTCGGTCGGTGCGCGGCACCCCGGTTCCGGGACTACGAGCATGCGGGCAGATGGCCGATGTGGGGACATGATGGGCATGTGGCGGTGAGATGGTTGCGGGCCGCCAAGCGTGTCAAGCTGACACCTGCCGGTCGTGACCGAAACTCCGTGGCGGCGTAATCTGGCCATCACGGATCAACCCGCATCGCCCGAGAAAGCAGTGACCCAGATCGCCATCACCCGCACCACGCAGCCGAAACAGCCTCCGGCCGACGAGACGCTCGCGTTTGGCCGCGTGTTCACCGACCACATGTTCCTGATGAACTACGACGAGGGCCGCGGCTGGCACGACCCACGCATCGTGCCGTACGGGCCGTTCACGCTGGACCCTGCGACCTGCGTGCTGCACTACGGCCAGGCGATCTTCGACGGCTTGAAGGCGTTCCGCGGCGCCGACGGCCGTGTGCGATTGTTCCGGCTGCCGGATCATGCGCGGCGGGTGAACCGCTCGGCGCATTATTTGTGCATTCCGCAACTTGATCCGGCCGTCGTGGAGGAGTCTATCCGTGCGCTGGTGGAGGTGGACGAGCGCTGGGTGCCGTCGCTGCCTGGAACATCGCTTTATATCCGGCCAACTGTGATTGCGACCGAGACGTTCCTCGGCGTGCATCCGTCGAGCAGTTATTTGTATTATGTGATTCTGGGTCCGGTGGGGGCATATTACAAAGAAGGCATGAATCCGGTGCGGATTCTTGCATCGGACAAGTACGTGCGAGCGGTGAAGGGCGGGTTGGGTCCGGCAAAAACCGCGGGTAACTACGCCGCCAGCCTGTTCGGCGCAGAAGAAGCGCAGCACGAAGGCTATACTCAGGTGTTGTGGCTGGATGGCGTCGAGCATCGCTATCTCGATGAAGTCGGCACAATGAACATCATGCTGAAGATCGAAGACGAGGTGATCACGCCGCCTCTGAACGGCGCGATCCTTGCGGGCATCACGCGGGATTCGGTGCTGACGCTGCTGCGGGATTGGGGCGTGCGCGTGTCGGAACGACCGGTCGCGATCGACGAAGTGATCGCTGCGGCGAAGGCGCGGCGCCTCGAGATGTGGGGAACCGGCACGGCGGCTGTGATCTCGCCGGTGGGGGAGTTGGGATTCAAGGGCGAACGCTACGTGATAAACGACGGCCGTACGGGTGCACTGACGCAGAAGCTGTACGATACGATAGTCGGGATTCAGTACGGTACAGCCCCCGATCCGCATGGGTGGACAAGGCTGCTGGGGAACCGGCTCGGGGGGTAAATTAAACCTCTCCCACGAAGTGCGAGAGGTCGATGGCGCCGGAGGCGCCGAGGGCGATCGGGTCGGACGCTGTATTTTCTCTACGAACGCTCCCGATCACCCTCACCCTCGGTCCTCCGCGCCTCGATCTCTCACGCTTCGCGGAAGAGGTTATTCTTCGCGGGAGAGGTTGGTGAGCACGTCCGTTGCGTGGCACAGTTCCTCTGCCCCGGGCGCGCCGTGCCCCTCCGGCACGTCAATCAATCTCACGCGTACCCACTCGTCATTCACTGCTTCCACCACCTCGGCGGTGATTCCCCCCACGATCAGTAATTTCGTGCCCGGTTCGATCCCGATCAGCTCGATCATCCCCTACCCCCTCGTCAGAAGAACACGCTCAGATTCTTCGCCAGCAGTACATTTTGTTCCAATAACAGCTCCCGCCTCGCGATCTGCCACGACGCCCCCGCCCGGCGCAGCGTATCGGTCCGGCGCCCGACGAACATCGTGGTCTCGTATTCGACGCGGTTCTGATAAACCAGGAACCGGCAGCCCGCCGTTACGTCCCGCGCATCTTCCGCTGACGGCGCAACCTCCAGCAGCCGCACATTGCTTACCATGTGCGTCACCCGCGACAGCGGCTCCTCTGCGTAGTGCACGCCGGTCAGGATTTGCTCTACCCGCTTGGTCAGCGTCCATTTGTCCTCGTCGAACCAGCTTATGCCTTCGCCCAGACGCGTATTCTCATGCTCTGCGTGCTGACCGAACTTCACGTTGCGGCGGATCGGCATGAAGTACACCAGGTCTTCCGCCAGCAACTCCAGCCAGTCCTTGAACCGCCGCTGATCCAGCAGATCGGCTTCCTCATACAGGAAATCGGCGATCTCCTGCTGCAGCGCGAGCCACGCCAGCCCGCGCCGTGCCGCCGGACGTTCCGCAACATCGCTCATGTCTTTGCCTCCCCACGCGGTCCGGCGATTACCGCACGGACACCGCCATCCCTCAAGCCGCGGGTCAGTGCTTCGGACTGGCAGGGGCGTTCGGCTGCGCCGTCTGGTTCGGTTGGGTGGGCTGGGTCTGCGCCGGGGCAGGGGCCGCGTTGGGCGGAGCATTCGGCCGCGCGCCAAACGGCTGTGTCGCACTCTGCGGCTCTGATGCACCCGGCGAGGGCGGTGGCGCGGCCGCACGCTGCGCCATATCCGTCACGCAGCGTCCCATCGCATTGCTCACCGCCGTCGAGCCCGATAGCGAGATGATCCATGCCGGTTCGTTGCCCGATGGGAATGTCAGGGTCATCGACGAGGCATGCCGGAACTGTGCGTCGAAGGTTTCGTAGGACCCGCGGTCCAGCGTCCATTGAACGCTTTGGCCCGCTCCCAAGGCTTGTTCCGTCCACGGCCGCTGCAGGCCAACCTGCATGACCACGGGGATGGCCGTGTGGTCCGGGATATTCCAGCCCGGCTTGCCGGCGATGAAGGTGACGTCGTTGCTGCCGATCAGGAACCGCACGGAAAAAGTGCGGCCGTCGGCCGGATTATGGCTGCCGACACCGCAGAACGCCCGCCCATGATCGTCCTGGCCGTCGAACGCGTCCCAGCCGCCGGCATGGAAATAGACAGTGACATCCGCGCGGGCCGGCGCGGCCAGGCACGCCGACACCGCGATTGCGCGCAGTAGTAAATTGAGACCCATTCCAATCCTCCGATCTGCAACCACGGCACCACCCCCGGGTACATCTATAGCGCCAGCCACGCGCACGATAGGGCGGAGATGCGGCCAGCGCGACCAGCACGGCCAGGGGGTAAGGATTTCATTCTTGTGCCGTCCTCGCGGTTGTGGCACGATCATGGAAAATACTCCGGGAACCTGCCGGCCGGCCCAGACGCGGTTTCGCGGTTGGAGGCAGGCATGTCGTACTTCGCGCGGTTGCCGGAGCAATTCGTCCCGCCGTTGCTGCTGGAAACGGAACTTCTGAACGCCCTTTATGGCGCGGCACGGCAGCAGCATGATGACGTTGAGATTGCCGCAACGCCCGGCGAAGACGTGGCGATCAGAGCCACGTTCATTCGCTGGTTCCTGCTGGGAGCGATCCCGGCTAGCCAGATTCCGATCGCCCGCGTTCGGATAACCGGTGCAACGATCGACGGAGTTCTCGTCCTCCGCGGCGCTCGCCTGATCGTGCGTCTCTGCTTTCAACTTTGCCGGTTCACCGCGCCGATCGACCTTACCGAGGCCACGGTTCCCGGATTCGAATTGATCGGCGGTGCGATTCCGGCGATTCATGCAGACCGCCTCACCGTGCGTGGATCGCTGCTGATCCGCGCTGCCGACCCGGCGGGCAAGGACGGGACGGAGATCAAGATCGCGGGTGCGATCCGTCTGAACGGCGCCACCATTCGCGGCAATTTCGACATGCAAGGCGCGCATCTTGGTGCCGAGTTGGCTGAACAACGTGGTTATCTGGCACCCCTCGCCGTCGCCCCCGTCTATTGCTCGCATGACCCCGCTACGCCCGAAGCGCGGCTCGCCGCGCAGCGTAGGCCAAATGCGGAAGATGGGACCCGCGAACCCGCGATCGATGGCCGGGCCTGGGTCGCGCTGGAGGCCGACGGCCTGTCGGTAGATGGTCATTTGCGCTGCGTTTGGCCGTTCCACGCCAAGGGAGAGCTTCGGCTCGATGGCTGCCGGATTGGCCGCAACCTTGATTGCGCCGGTGCGCGTCTCGAGAATTTCGGCGGATATACACTGTCTGCGGCCGGCGCGAGGATCGCCGGCACGGCGTATTTCGGCAGTCCTTTTCATGAACATGCCGACGATTCTCACCACGGGCGGAATCCACAATTCGTCTCGCGCGGCACCGCACGCCTCGACGGCGCGCGTGTCGAGGGAGATCTCGATTGTTCCGATGGCTGCTTCTTCGCCACCGCGTTCCTGACTGGATGGAACACGGTGTCCCCGTTCGAGAATGACGCCTATGCGCTGAGGGCCAACGGAGTCGAAGTGGGGGCCAATGCCCGATTTGCCGGCCGGTTCATTGCACATGGCAACGTAACGCTGCTGAATGCCAGGATCGGGCGCGATCTCGATTTTACCAGCGCCCGGCTGGAATTCGCCGGCGGTGAGGCACTGTGCTGCGACGGCATCGCGGTCGCTGGCTTGGTTATGCTGCTTGGCGGACAGCGGCCATTCTGGACCAATGGTCTGCTGCGTTTCGTGCTGGCCAGCATCGGGCAGGGTATCTACGCTGAGAATGTCCGGTTCGACCGCTCGGGTCCCCCAGCACCGCTGACGCAGCATGCATTCCTGACCGAGGATAAGCGATTCGCAAAGTTCGCGGTGCCGAGCGAATTGTGGCTGACGGACCCGCTATGGACCGCGCATGACCGGAAGGAAATTGTACGCCACGCCTGCGGCATCTATGCCGACGATGCCGCGATCACCGGCAGCTTCATATGGCGCGATGTCGCAGGTGAGCCGGCCAATGGCAGCCCTTCCTATCCGTTCTGGCTGCACCTTTCCGGCGCGAGTGCGGAGACAGTGGACGATGATATCAAAAGTTGGGCGGAACCTGACCGTTTCGATATTGCCAATTGCCGCTACCGAAGTCTTGCCGGCCTGTTCGAAGGCTACCGGTTTGACGAAGGTGAGGATCATCCAAAGGCATTCGCAAGCTATGTGAAGAGCAGACTCAGTTTGCTGGACCGGGAATATGCGCCGAGGCGGGCGGAACGTTCATCGCTAAAATTGGGAGGACTCGCGCTGCCGCCGCGCCCACGAAAGGCCTGCTCCCGGTATGAAGCAATCCGACGTTTCAAGCCGCAGCCTTATCTTCAACTCGCGCGCGTGCTGCGTATTGCCGGCATGGACAAGGAGGCCAACAAGGTACTTGCACGCCTCGAATCCAATCGCACGCGGTACGGTGGGTTCTATTGGCCGAACCGCTTGCTGCGCGGCTTCACCTTCGGGTTCCTGTTGAATTACGGTTTCGGCTGGCCGCGCCCGGCAATCGTATTGCTTATCTGGGCGTCCATTAGTTCGGTGGCGTTCCAGATTGCCCGCTCGCAGCACCTGATTGAGCCAACCTGGCACAACAAGGAAAATCTCGCAGCCAAGCCCGATCGTGAGAGCAATCCGCCGTACGTCCCCTTCAATGCTCCGATCTTTGCCTTGGACACGCTGGTTCCATTGGTCAATCTAGACCAGAAAGAAAATTGGGAGGTGGAACCGATGAGCCACCACATGGTGGAAGCCGGTACGCGGCCATTCTCGTGGCGGGATTACCGGACTTATTCGGGACTCCTGTCGAGTGCACCGGACCGGCTGGTCGGCTGGCTGATCATATTCAACAAGTTCTTCGGATGGTTGCTGACATCCCTGTTCGCCGGCGGCGTGACCGGGCTGCTGCGCGGCGGACGGGAGCCGGCGGAACTGCCGGGGGGCGAATAGTCTGGGCTGCTGCCAGGCCCGGCCCAGGCCGGGCGGCCAAGTACAGCGTTCACACGGCCGGCCCATGACGAAGATTGCCTGCCGGGTGGGCCGCATGCCCCGGTGTCGCTATGGAAGCTGCACACTCCCTTGGCGGGCCTTGACGGCAATTGCTACAGTGCGACGGCGATTCGCTCGCTTCCCCGCCCTGCGGGTCCCGAAGCGGCGGCCGGACCCTGGTAGGAATTGCCCACATGAAGCTGAAGGCCGACCGCGCCACCTTGCTGAAGGCCCTGGCCCACGTCCAGAGCGTGGTGGAGCGGCGCAACACCATCCCGATCCTCGCCAACGTCATGATCGCGGTGCGCGACGGCCGCCTGACGCTGACCGCGACCGACATGGAAATTGCCGTCGTGGAGGATGTGCCGGCCACGACCGCGCGCAACGGCGCCTGCACGGCGCCGGCGGCGACGCTCTACGAAATCGTCCGCAAGCTGCCCGAAGGTGCCGAGGTCGAACTCGACCATCCCGGCGGTGACGCGCAATTGGCGCTGCGGTCCGGCCGTTACGCGACCAGCCTGGTGGTGCTGCCGGTTGAGGACTTTCCGTCGATGACCGCGGGAGCGCTGCCGCACCGGTTCGGCCTCTCGGCGCAACAGTTGCGCAGCCTGATCGACCGCACGCGCTTCGCCATCAGCACCGAGGAGACGCGCTATTACCTGAACGGCATCTACCTGCACGTGACCGAAAGCGACGGGGTGAAGGTGCTGCGTGCGGTGGCCACCGATGGCCATCGTCTGGCACGCGTGGAGGAGCCGCTGCCGGACGGTGCCGGCGCCATGCCGGGCGTGATCATCCCGCGCAAGACGGTGAACGAGCTGCGCAAGTTGCTGGAGGAAGTCAGCGGGAACGTCGAGATCGGCCTGTCCGACACGCGCATTCAGTTTCATGTCGATCAGATCCTACTGACCAGCAAGCTGATCGACGGCACGTTCCCCGAATACGAACGGGTGATCCCGCGCGGCAATGACAAGGTCCTGCGTGTGGGGAAGAAGGACTTTTCCGACGCGGTGGGGCGGGTGGCCGCGATTTCGTCCGAGCGTTCGCGGCCGGTTAAGCTGTCACTGGCGCGCGATCTGCTGGTGCTGTCGGCGAGCAGCCCAGAACAAGGGACGGCGAGCGAAGAACTGGACGCAGACCACGTCAAGTACGAAGCCGGGCCGTTGGAAATCGGCTTCCAGGCACGCTACCTGAACGATATCACCGACCAGATCAACGAGCAGGTGGAGTTCTGTTTCGCGGACGGATCTGCGCCAACGGTGGTGCGGGATGCTGCGGATGCCAGTGCGCTGTACGTGCTGATGCCGATGCGTGTGTAGGAAAACCTCTCCCATGCTGCGTTGCTCGCACAGCATGGGAGAGGTTAAAACAGGCCGAATAGCCCTCGTAGAAACCCCGGCGTCAGCGCAGTCAGCGGGTTCACGCGAACGCTAGGATCATCCAGGCTCCCGCGTAGGCCGTAACTTGCGGCGAACACGCCCCCGCCGCGCTCGGGGCTGAACAAGCGGCCCACCAGCGGCACATTCCCCAGTAGCGAATTGAAGAAATAAGCGGGCACGATCGTGCCCTGCAGATCGATACTGTTGCCATCAACATTGATCTGCCCCTTGGCCGTCAGCCCCAGCGACGGGCTGAACGCGCGAGCGTCGTTCAACGTCAGTACCCCATCCGACCATGTGAACGGTGCTATCATGCGGCTGAACGCCAAGCCTGGTCCTCGCAACGCATCGCGCAGTCCATACAGTGTCATGGCCTGCAACAGCTTGCCCAGCCCCGCATCATGCGCGACGCGGAAATCGGTAAGCTCCGCCGTGCCGCTCAGCGGATGGTCCGGCGCCGTATCGTCATACGTGCCGGTCACCTTCAGGCTGCCACCCGCCATCGTCTCGGTCACGTCCAGCGCGCGCAGCAGGTCGCCCGCCTCCGCCGCTGTCAGGGTCAGGCGGCGATACGCGCCGTCGGAAGTGATGTGCAAGGCAAACGGACCCTTGGCGCCGGTGTCACCCTCGACGGACAGACTCTGGAACACCCGGCCATCATTCACCGCCCGTATCCGTAGCGGCGCGACAAGAGTGCCGTGCGCCATCAGCACCTGGTCGAAGCGGCCGTCCAGCGTCCAGGGTGGACCCGGCGGTGGTGCGATCCGGCGCGGCTGGCGTCGTCGTATCGGCTGCTGCAACCGTGCAGCCAGGTCGATCGCCGGCCCTTCCAGCCGCACCACAATCGGCCCATGGGCTGTGGTGGGCAGAGACATTGTCCCTGCCAAATCGGTGCGGCCCAGCACCATACGATCCAACTGTACCGCGGCGATCCGGCCGCTTTCGCAGCGGGCACTGCCGCGCAGCAAGACGCCATCCCCCGTCACGGCAATGCCATCGATGCCCGCGAGCTTGTCGTGCTGCAGCAGGACCCGTGCCGTGGCGCGTGCGCCGGCACCCAACGGCCGCCGCCAGTCGAGCGGAGCGACTGTCAGCGTTGCATCGCTCAAATCCGCGGAAAACGCTACGTTACCGGCGCCGTTCCGCTGCTCCGTTAGCACCTCTTGCAAGCCGACCGGGCCTGAAAGCAGGTTCGTCGCATCCAGCCCGGCGGCCGCGAGTTGCTTTGCGGTCGTCCGGCCGCTCACCGTCACCCGCTGCACCACCTGGGTCGGAGGGCCGGCGCGGAAATCCATCGACCCGTCGAGGTTGGCGGGAATCCCTGCCAGCCGCCCGGTGCCTTTCACTGTCAGGCCATTATTGTCAGCGGCGATATCCAGCGCGCCGTCGGACAAATCGCGTCCGGCAACGAGACCCGTGAGGCCCGCCGCATCCAAGTGAGCCGCGACGCGGATCGGAATGTCATTAATTTGCACGTTGGCATCCAACGGCACGTTCACCGTCACCGACGCGACTACATTTCCGGTGGGATTATCGAGGGCGATCGGGTGGCGGGCGAGCAATTGCAGACGCGGCGCGCGCAATAGCATGATGACGTTAGGTAGGGTGCCGGTGATGTCGGCGCGGATGTCGCCGACCTGGTCCCGCTGCATCAGCCCGGTGATGCGCATCGAACCGCTGCTTATCGCCAGGCCGCCACCCGGAAGGGACTGGCGTCCGGACTTCACGGCGATCTGCAACGTGTTCGGGTCGATGATGCGCAGCACCGCCTGGCCTTGCACGATGGGTGGCACTGGACGCAGCCAGGACACCGTCAGGTCGCGGCCCTCCAGCGTCCCTGTCGCGCGGGTCACTGTCAGGTCGGAAAAGTTCGAATTGGCGGCGAGCCCTATCGATACCTGCCCATCGTGCGCAGTGCCGCTCGTGATGTTCTGCACGATCCAGGCGCGTGCATTATGCGCGATATTCACAGGCCAGAGTACCGGCAGATCGGCGAAACTCACCTGGTCGAGACCGATCATCAGGTCGGCATGAACCTGGTCTGCGCCCCGGCGGATCGTCCCGGTGGCGCTGACGATGGAAGGCGCCTCATTTGGGTCAGCCCGCAGCAAGGCGCGCACGGCATCCAACCTGATATCATCCGGCGTACCGGACACGGTGAGGGTGGCGCCGGCGATGGGCACGGTCCCTCCGCCGATATGCAACGTGCCCGGCCCGGCCTGCAGCGAGACCCGACCGCGCCGCAGATGGAGCGATGGGCCAAGCTCGGCGGTCCCCTCCGCACTCATCGGCGCATCGATTGCTGCGAGAAAATCAAGTCGTGGCGAAGCACGTGCCAGGACTGCCGGTACGACGCCGCTAAACCGTACATCCAGATGTGTGAAACTGGCGTCGGGCGTTACCGTCGCGGTACCGGTCAAGCGCGCGCGCTGGTTGTCGAGCGCCAGCGTCACGTTCATTTCCCCCTCGATGCCACCTTCCGGATGGCGGATGAGGCTGATCGTGGCGTCGGGGGCCTGCCAGGTGATTTGCAGCGGCTGGTCGATTATTGTCACCACCGCATTGCGGATGCTGACACGCCGCAATTGGCGATACCAGCCGCGGCCGGTCGTGGTGTCGGTGGCCGGCGGCCGCGCCAGCAGGCCAAGCAAGGCCGCTAGCGATCCAACGACTGGCCGGTTTGCTGGGGCAGCCAGTGGCGCTTGCCTCGGGCCGCCGAAGTCGATGCTGAGCGTTCCGTCCTCGGCGCGGAGCAAGGTAAGGCGGGGCGCGTCCAGTTCCAGCGCGCGTGGCTGTACGCGGCCGAGCAAAAGTGCAGTGAGCGAGAGCGAAACCTCGGCGCGGGGCAGATCGACCTGTTGTACTCCTTTCGCCGTCGTCAGGCGGATGTTCGTCAGGCGTAGGTCCAGCGGACGCTCCACGCCAAGGCGGAAGCCTTCCCAGACCAGCGCGGTGCTGCCGACCGACAGGTGCACCGATGCGCCGCTTGTGTTGACCGCCGCTTCCAGGCGGTGCGTGAGCCAGGCGAGGTCGACGGGACCCTGCGACAGGCGCCATGCCGCTGCGGCCAGAAGCACAGAGCCGACGACGGCGGTACCGAGGGCCAGATGCGCGAGACGGTGCAGAACCATCCCGGCGCCACGCGCGGCGTGTCGGTGGAAGCGCATCACAATGCGAAGGCGGGGGCTGGGCAGAGGAGCCAGGTAGCGAGCAGCCCTGTTACCTGGGTTGCCCCCTCCCCCCGCCCCCCTCGCACAACCGGAGGGAGAGCCATATGGTTTGCGCCATCATGCCTGCTTCGTTCCAGCTTCCCGCCCGGTGGCCCGCCGCCCACGACATCCCCGCCGCCAACCGCCTGATCGAGCGCTTCGCCGAACTGGGCTCCGCTGAGGCCCGCCTCGCTCAACGGCCTGCCGTGCGGGCCATGCTCTCTGCGCTCGGCGGCAACAGCCCCTATTTGTCCGACCTTGCGGTGCGCGAACCCGCGGCGCTGCGTTCGCTCGTGACGCACGGACCCCAGCGCGTGGCGGACGACGCGCTCGCCATGCTCACAGCCATGCCGATCCACAGCCGGCGCGACCAGGTCATGGCCGCGCTCCGGCGCGCCAAGCGCGTGGTCGCCCTCGCCACGGCCGTTGCCGACGTGGGCGAGATATGGCGGCTGGAGCAAGTGACAGCCGCGCTCAGCGACCTGGCCGAAGCGGCACTGACCCGCGCTGTCGCTTTTCTGCTGCGCGCCGCGCACGATGCCGGCGAGCTGCGACTGCCCGATCCGGGCAATCCGGGGCCGGGGGGTGGGTTCACGGTCCTCGGCATGGGCAAGCTCGGCGCGCGCGAACTGAACTATTCCTCCGATGTCGACCTCGTATTGCTCTATGACCCGACGGCGCCAGTATACACGGAAGCCACCGAGGGGGACGCCAAGGCCGGCTTCGCCGCACGATTTGCCCGCGGCCTGGTATCGCTGATGGAGACGCGGGACGCCGACGGCTACGTGTTCCGCACCGATTTGCGGTTGCGGCCGGATCCGGCGGCGACGCCGCCCGCCGTCGCGATCACCAATGCGATTACCTACTACGAAAGCATGGGCCTGAACTGGGAACGCGCCGCGATGATCAAAGCCCGGCCGGTCGCGGGAGACCTCGCGCTGGGGGCGGCGTTCCTGGAGGCGATTCGGCCGTTCGTTTGGCGGCGCGGCCTGGATTTCTCCGCAGTGGCAGACATCCATGCGATGAAGCAGCGGATTGACGCCAAGAATCCGTTACCGTCGCAAGCAAAATCTTTCCCGCGAAGCGCACCAACATGGCACGAAGCGCCAGTTGACGGTGCCGCGGAGGCCAGAACCCTTTCACAGGCAAACACAAGAGGAAGCAGCGGACTGACTCGATCACCCTCACCCTTGACGCTCTGCACCTCGCGTCGATCCGCTGCGCGGCCCGACCCCGCGCCTGGCGCGGGAGAGGCTTCTGTACTCGGGCACAACGTCAAACTTGGCGCGGGTGGGATTCGCGAGATCGAATTCCTCGTGCAGACCCTCCAGCTCGTCTGGGGCGGGCGAGATCCCAGCCTCCGGATCCGCGGCACTCTCGACGCCCTGCGCTTGCTCGTCCGGGCTGGACACATTCCGCGCCGGGCCGCGGAGGAACTGGATGCCGCCTACCGCCTCCTCCGCCAGGTCGAACACCGTCTGCAAATGATCGCCGACCGCCAGACCCATTCCCTCCCGGAAAACCCTGACGACCTCGCACGCGTCGCAACCTTCATGGGCTTTCCTTGGGCCGGCGCCTTCGCCGACGCCCTGCTGGACCGCCTCGCCCGTGTCCGTTCCCATTACGCCGAGGTGTTCGAACGCGTGCCGCAGGCACTGGAGGAGCAAGCCGCCGCCGCACCTGCCCTGGATTTCGGCAGAGAAGAGGTGCCGGAGGAAACTCTCGCCGCGCTCCACACCATGGGGTTCACGGAACCATCCCGTATCGTGGCCGCCGTCAGCGGCTGGAAAGCCGGGCATGTCCGTGCGCTGCGTTCGGAACGTGCGCGCGGCCTGATGGACCTGATGCTACCCGTGCTCCTGGCGGCACTGGCAGCACAGCCCCACCCCGACGCGGCCTTCGCCCGGTTCGACGCTTTCATCGCCCGCCAACCCGCCGGCGTTCAGCTGCTGTCCTTGTTCCAGCGCAACCCGCAGCTGTTGGAAAGGGTTGTCGCCATCCTGGGCGCGGCGCCGTCGCTGGCCGACTACCTGGCGCAGCATCCGGCGGCCCTGGAAGGCCTGCTGTCGTCACAGGAGGACGAACCCCCCGCGCGCTTGCTGCGCAACCGACTGCGCGATGCACGGTTGTTGGAAGACACGATCGGTATCATTCGCCGCACCGTGAAGGAGTTGGATTTCTCGATTTCCGTTGCCACGATGGAAGGGCGGCTGGATGCCGACGCCGCCGGCGAGCACCGCAGCGCACTCGCGGATGCTGCCTTGGCTGCGTTGCTGCCGCCGGTGCTGGCGGATTTCGTCGCCCGGTTTGGTACGGTGAAAGGCGGCGCGATGGTCGTGGTCTTGCTTGGCAAGGCGGGCGGGCGGGAGATGATGGCCGGCTCCGACCTCGACCTGATGCTGGTCTACGCCCATCCGCAGGACGAGACCGAAAGTCGCGGCGCCCGTTCGATGCCCGCTAGCCAGTGGTTCATCCGGGCGGCACACAGCTTCGTGGCGGCGGTGACTGCCCCGGGCGCGGACGGACAACTCTACGCTGTGGACATGCGCCTCCGGCCGTCAGGCAACAAGGGACCCGTCGCCGTGTCGCTGGACAGCTTCCGCCGCTACCACGCGGAAAGCGCCTGGACCTGGGAACGGATGGCCCTCACGCGCGCTCGTGTCATTGCCGGCCCGCTGCCACTGCGGCGGCTGGTGCAGGATGCGATCTCCGAAGCGCTGGCCGCTTCTGGCGATCCGGCGAAGATCCGCGCAGACGCCGCCGCCATGCGGGCGCGCATGCGGCGCGACCATCCGCCGGAGGGCCCGTGGGACGTGAAGCATCGGCCGGGCGGCCTGGTGGACATCGAATTCATTGCCCAGATGCTGCAACTGCGCGCCGCGAACAGCGATCCGTCGGTTTGCAATCCCAACACCTGTGAGGCGTTGCACCGCCTGGCGGCCGCCGGGTTGCTGGGCGGAGACGACGCCGCGCGGCTGATCCGAGCCGACCGGATCTGGCGCACCGTGCAGGGCATGCTGCGAATCATCGCTGGCAAAGCTGATCCCGATGATTTGCCGGAACCAAGTCTCCGGCCATTGCTCTGCGCCACGGCGAAGGCCGGCGTCGCTGCAACCGATCTGGCGGGACTGCGCGCAGGACTGGACGAGCTTGCCGCGGGGGTGGGCGATGTGTTCCGGCGGATCGTCGCGGAGGGGGGGTAGCGCGCATTGCCGTGAATTGCGCCGTCCGCTTGCATGGCAGCGTCATCCGGTGACACTGGCATCTCCATGAACCACGGGGGGGACTCGCGCATGAGCGTACAGGAAGGCGATGCGGCGCCGGACTTCACCTTACCGGCGAGCGGTGGACGCACCGTGAGCCTTGCGGCGATGCGGGGCCGGCCGTTCGTGCTGTACTTCTACCCTAAGGCTGACACCCCGGGCTGCACCAAGGAGGCCTGCGCGTTTCAGGAAGCGCTGCCGCAACTTGGCAAGATCGGCATCGACGTGATCGGCGTTTCGCCCGACAAGATGAAGCCGATCGAGAGATTCGCGGACAAATACAAGCTGACCTTCCCGCTCGCCTCCGACGAGGCTCACGCAGTGGCGGAGAAGTACGCCACCTGGGTCGAGAAATCCATGTACGGCCGCAAATACATGGGCATGGAACGCAGCACGTTCCTGATCGACCGCGCCGGCAATATCGCCAAAACATGGCGTAAAGTCAGCGTCACCGGCCACGCGGCAGACGTAATGAAGGCTGCCGCGGCCCTGCAATAGTACCCCACGGGCGGGGCCAGGGCAGGCGCTCTGTCCTTTGATCGGCCCATTCTTCAGCCGGTCCGTCCCGCCGGTCGCCGCGCACGCGGCGGGCGATCAGGACCGATAGTCGGCGTGGCTCTCGCCGTAGTGCTTCTGACGCGCCTGCTGGCGCATTTCACAGATCGCGGTGTGGATCTGCTGCCAGTGATCGAGGCCCTTGGTGTCGCCCTGCTGACGCATCTCGGCGGCCCGCTCCTGAGCGATTGCCTGCGCCCGCAGCCCGTGCAGGCGAAGCATCATCTGGGCAGTCTCTTTCGCATCCTGGTAACGCATGGTTGTTCCCTTCCCAGGTTAATGAATCCTGCGGGGGATATGCGGACCATGCGCGGCCGTCGCTAATCGCACTGGCGTGACCTCGATGAAATCCGGGTCATCCCAACCAGCGGTCTGGGGTCGGGGGGTGCCGCGGCGGTTTGCCGCCGGCCGGTCAATGCACCGGCTGAGACCCGCCGAAGCCCAGGAAGCCAGCGCTTGGCACGGGCGCGCCACCGTCATTGGCGAAAAGCCGTGGATTATGCTGCGGCGCAGCAGCGGCCACGACGTCTTTGACCGGCACCACTTGGGCATGCGTGCGCGATCTCGCCGCAGCGACCTTTGCCGGCAACGCCTCTTTCGCCGCCGTCGCCTGCGCTGATTGCGGCCCCTGCGGTGTGTCCGTGTTGCGATAGGACATCAACAGGAAGGAAATGTCATTGCGCCCCAGGTCAACCGACAGGTCCATCGGCGTCATGCC
>Ga0335072_10002886_pt1 | contig 26264 bp, 27 predicted proteins | sample Lox_Sample_21_FD_206725 | JGI IMG/M metagenome (GOLD analysis project Ga0335072, IMG submission 206725) | Soil microbial communities from Loxahatchee National Wildlife Refuge, Florida, United States - Lox_Sample_2.1 | ecosystem: Environmental > Terrestrial > Soil > Wetlands | place: USA...
TCATGAGGCGATGACCAGGTAGAGGCTGTCGGCGATGAACCAGAGACCGATGATCAGGCTCCCTATCATGATCGCCTGGTCGATGTGGGAGTCGACCCAGGTCTTGCACCTCGCCAGCAGCGCCTGGCTCTGGGCGGGCCTGACGACGGCGTAGATCTCCATGGCCAGGTAGGACGACGAGGCCAGGACACAGTACAAGGCCAGCGCCAGGAAGCTCTCCCAGCTGGACAGCTTTGCCTCCACCACGGTGGCCGCCCCCAGGCCGATCAGCACCCAGGGCTGCAGCGTCGGGGCCAGGGCCATGGCGAACCACGGGGACATGCTGTCCACGTGCGCCTGCCACTTGGGCGGCTTCTTGGGCGGCTTGGGCTGGCCTCTGGCCCGGATGTGCCGGACCGCGATCCTGATCAGGACAACGCCGAGCACGATCTTGATCGCCAGCGCGGCCAGCGACGGGGCGGTGGCTGGCTTGGGCGGGTCGTTGCCGGTGGCCGTGACCGTGATCGTGACCACGACGGCGAGGGAAACCAGCCAGCCGAACACGAACGCCGCGCCCTTGAGCACTCCTCGCTGGGAGGGCAGCACGACGAGGAAGGCCGTCAGCGGCAGCGGGTCGAGCGCGACGGCCAGGCCGATCAGCATCAGGTCAAGGACCAGCACGGCCGCCCCCGCTCTCCTCTAGGCCAGATCGTGGATCAGCTAAGAGCCGGCCGTGCCGAGTGCCGTCGTGATCTGCTCGATGGCCGCGGCCTCTTCGGGGCTCACTGCCTGCCCGTGCTCCCGGTGGGCGGCGGCGACCTTGTCGGCGAGGGTGAGGACGAAGTGCCGGTAGTCATCGCATTCCTCGGCCGTCGCCTTGCTGTGCAGCAGGGCCATGGCGTCACGGATGTGCCCGAGCCCGGTGTCCCTGAGCTCTTCCGGCGAGTGATACCGCGTGTGGTCCACCTTGGGTTTCGCCGACACGATCTCGTCGAGGAGCTCGCTTTCGCCGTGCTCGGCACGTGCCTCGGTATAGGCCTTCGACATCGCGATGGTTTCGCGGAACGTGCCCCCGTGGGCCGCCGTGATCACGATCATGCCCGCCGTCGACGGGCCCTCGAGGACCGTTGTCCATTCCTCGGGGGCGAAGGCGGCCTTTGTCGTCATGTGGTGCTCCTGCGTTCCTGAGGGTGTTGGCTACGCCGAGAATTTCGCGCGCGCTGCCGGTGCGCCTCCCCCGCCCGGGGTGAGAAACCGTCTCGGCGCATCTCGTTTAGATGTCGTGTTTGGGACAGCGAGATCAAGGGAGTGTGAACGCGCATACCTAGCGCAGATGGGGTGACAGATGTCTCAGTCCACCGCGGGGCGTGACGTCCTCACGGCACTCGACGACCACAAGCCGACCGCTTTCATCTGGCAGCTGACGCTGCTGGCGACGCTGGGCGGTTTCCTGTTCGGCTACGACACCTCCAACATCGGCTCGGCGCTGAACTTCGTGCCGTACCCGCTGCACGGCCTGTCAGAGGGCTACCTGGTGTCGGGGGCATCGCTGGGCGCTGCGGCGGGCGCGATCCTGGGCGGACCGGCCGCCGACCGGTTCGGCCGTAAGACCGTGCTCATCGTGGACGCGGGGATCTACGCGCTCGGGGCGATCTTGTCCGCCGTGACGGTGGACGCGGGGATGCTGCTGGGCGCCAGGACGCTGATCGGGCTGGCGATCGGCGCGGACTCCGCGATCGCCACCGCCTACATCGCCGAGTACGCGCCGAAGAACCGGCGCGGGTCGCTGACCATGCTGCAGCAGTGGATGATCACCGTGGGCATCCTGGTGTCCTACCTCGTGGCGCTGGTCATCTTCGCCGCTTTCCCTGGCAGCGCCGCGACCGTCGGCTGGCGGCTGGTGCTCGGGCTGGGCGCGGTCCCGGCGCTGGTCGGGCTGGCATTGCGTACCCAGATGCCCGAATCACCGCGCTGGCTGCTGCGGCATGAAAAGTACGACCAGGTGCCCAAGGCCATGGCCGTGCTGGGCGCCGGTGATTTCACCGAGGAGGAAGTGCGAGCCGCCGCCCAGGAAGTCCAGCGGGCGGAGGACGCCGCCCGGCATCGCCGGGGCTGGACGCGCGGCGCGCTGCGCGCCCTCGTCGTGGTCTGCGTGTTCTTCATCTTCCAGCAGATCACCGGCATCAACGTGCCCTTGTATTACGGGCCGCACCTGCTCGGGCCGATCTTCGCCGGCCCGCACGCGAGCCTGGTCGCCACCACCGTCGCCGGCGTCGAGGTCACCGCGATCATGACCGCGGTCAACGTCGGCTCCACCTACCTCGGGTTCCGCTGGATCGACAAGTTCGGCCGCCGCTGGCTGGCCATCGGCGGCTACACGGGGATGATCGTCTTCGCCCTGGTCGCCGCGGCCGGCCTGGCATGGCTGCACGGCGATGCCCGGCTGGTGGTCATCATGATCGGCCTGGACTTCTTCATCGCCTCCTTCGCCATCGGCGTCGGCGGCACCGGCTGGACCCTGCAGGGCGAGGTGTTCCCGACCGCCGTCCGCGGCCAGGCCGCCGCCATCGCCGCGGCCGTCGACTGGCTGGCCAACTTCGCCCTCATCGAAGTCTTCCCCGTCTGGCAGAACGCCATCAGCCTGGCCGGCGTGCTGGTCTGCTTCGCGGGCCTGTGCCTGGCGGCCATCGCGTTCGTGTACTGGTTCCTGCCGGAAACCAAGGGCCTGCCCGTCGAGGAGATCGTCCGCGTCTTCGAACGGCAGCGGGGGACGCTGCAGCCAGTCAGCGCCGTTCAGGATTGAGCCAGGCTCCGCCGGCCGCCTCCATGGCCTAGCCGAAGTAGTGGCCCTTGTCCATGTCCTCGATGAGGCCGGGCTGAACCGGCCGCCAGCCGAGCAGCTCGCGGGTCAGCGTGGCGGACGCCGGCTGGTCGATGGAGAGGACCTGCCCGAGAAAACCGAGATCCGCGGCCGGGACGGATGCTGCCGGCACGTTCAGGTGGCGGCCGATCACCTCGGCAATGTCGCGGATCGGCACGCCCTCGTCACCGACCGCGTGCAGCCGTGATCCCGCCGGGGCCCGCTCTACCGCGAGGCGGAACAGGTGCGCGGCGTCCAGCACGTGCACCGCGGGCCAGCGGTTGGACCCGTCGCCGACGTAGCCGGAGACGCCCGTGTCGCGGGCGATGCCGACCAGGCGGGCGATGAAGCCGTGCCGGTCGCCGTCGCCGTGCACCGTCCTCGGCAGCCCCACGACCGACGACCGGACCCCGCGCGCCGCCATGCCGAGAGCCGTCCTGGCGTTCTCCATCCGGCCTGCCACCGGCGAGCCTGGCGCGGACTCGTCGCGCTCGGTCGCCACGTGCCCGGGCAACGCGGGCGTTCCCGAGGCGATGACCAGGGGTTTGCCGGAGCCCTCGAGCGCGCCGCCCATCGTTTCGATGGCGCGCCGGTCGGCGGTGACCGACGCCTCGAAGTCCGTGAAGTTGTGGATGAACGCGAGGTGGATGACCCCGTCGGAGTCGTCGGCCCCGGCGCGCAAGGTGTCCGGGTCGTTCAGGTCGCCGCGGAGCACCTCGGCCCCGGCGGCGGCGATCGCGGCGGCCGAGTCGTCAGACCTGGCCAGCCCGAGGACCTGGTGACCCGCGGCGAGGAGCTCGGGAACGACGGCCGAGCCGATCCAGCCGGACGCGCCGGTGACGAATACCCGCATGAGAAACCTCCTGATGTCAGTCGCTGTCATCAGCGTAGCATGCCGATGCCAGTCACTGTCATCACGTAGCATCATGCCATGGGTCGATGGGAGCCGGACGCGCGCGGCCGGCTGGCGAAGGCGGCGATGGAGCTCTACGCCGAGCGCGGGTTCGAGCAGACCACGGTCGCGGAGATCGCCGCGCGGGCCGGACTGACCGAGCGGACGTTCTTCCGGCATTTCGCCGACAAGCGCGAGGTCCTGTTCTACGGCATGGAACGGCTGCGGGACCTGCTGGCCCGCGCTGTCGCCGACGCCCCGGCCTCGGCCACCGCCATGGACCTGGTGGGCGCGGCGTTCGAGGCCGCGGCCGCCATGATGCAGGAAAACCCGGAACGCGTCAGGCTGCGCGACGCCATCGTGTCCGCGAACGCGGAGCTGCGGGAGCGCGAGCTGATCAAGCTCGCGGCGCTCGCGTCCGCGGTGGCCAGCGCGCTCAGGGACCGCGGTGTCCCTGAGCCGGGCGCGAGCCTGGCCGCGGAGACAGGGGTTGGCGTCTTCAAGGTCGCCTTCGCGCGCTGGGTCAGCGCGCCAGGCCAGCCCGACCTGCCAGGCATCTTCCGCGAGTCAATGGCGGAACTGAGGGGCGTACTGGCCTAGGCAGCCAGTGCGCCGACGTCGTCACGCGGGCGGCGGCGACACCGGAGGGATGGGCGTCGTCCGGGTGCAGGTGGCGGAACACGTCGGTCAGCCGGTGCGCCTCCGCCAGGGCGCGGTAGAAGTCGTACTCGAACGGGGCGAAGAACGGGTAGCGGGGCCAGTGGTCCGGCTCGAGGACGTTCAGGTCGCCGAGCACGATCGCGGGCATCTCCGTGACGGCCGCGGCGAGCGCGGCGCCGCAGGCGGCCAGCCACATGCGCTTGCGTTCGGTCTTGCCGGAGGAGACAGGCCGGGGGACGACATGCCCCGTAGGTTAGGCGGTGAAGCGCGCGCTGCCCGGTCCAGCACGAGAAAATGGCATCATTGAACCCACGCCGCGTGAAACCGCGCACAGTGGAAGGTGATGACGGCATGGCTACTGCGACGCAGGCCAGACAGCAGGAGCAGATGCAGCAGCTGCTCGCCGGACTGAGCGCGGTGCGCGGCGGCGACTTCAGCACCCGGCTGCCCGACGGCCAGGACCCGCTGATGAACGAGATCGCCGCCGTCTTCAACGGGATGAACGAGCAGCTGTCCGTGTTCACCTCCGAGGTCACGCGGGTGGCCCGCGAGGTCGGCATCGACGGCAAGCTCGGCGGCCAGGCCCAGGTTCCCGCGGTCGCCGGCACCTGGAAGGACCTGACCGACTCGGTCAACGGCATGGCAGGCAACCTGACCAGCCAGGTCCGCAACATCGCCCAGGTGACCACCGCGGTGGCGCGCGGCGACCTGAGCCAGAAGATCTCCGTCGAGGCCAAGGGCGAGGTCGCGACGCTCGCCGAGACCATCAACGGGATGGTGGACACGCTGTCGGCGTTCGCCGGCGAGGTCACGCGGGTGGCCCGCGAGGTGGGCACCGACGGCCGGCTCGGCGGCCAGGCCGAGGTGCCGGGCGTGGGCGGGACGTGGCGGGACCTGACCGACTCGGTCAACTTCATGGCGGGCAACCTGACCAGCCAGGTCCGCAACATCGCCCAGGTCACGACCGCCGTCGCCAAGGGCGACCTGAGCCAGAAGATCACGGTGGACGCCCGCGGGGAGATCCTGGAGCTCAAGAACACCGTCAACACCATGGTGGACCAGCTGTCCGCGTTCGCCGGCGAGGTCACCAGGATGGCGCGCGAGGTGGGCACCGAGGGCCGGCTCGGCGGCCAGGCGCAGGTGCCGGGCGTGGGCGGGACGTGGCGGGACCTGACCGACTCGGTCAACTTCATGGCGGGCAACCTCACCGTCCAGGTCCGGTCGATCGCCCAGGTCGCCACGGCCGTCGCCAAGGGCGACCTGAGCCAGAAGATCACGGTGGACGCCCGCGGGGAGATCCTGGAGCTCAAGAACACCATCAACACGATGGTCGACACGCTGTCCGACTTCGCCGGCGAGGTCACCAGGGTCGCCCGCGAGGTGGGCACCGAGGGCCGCCTCGGCGGTCAGGCCGACGTGCAGGGCGTGTCCGGCACCTGGAAGGACCTGACCGAGTCGGTCAACGTGATGGCGGCCAACCTGACCGCGCAGGTCCGCTCGATCGCCCAGGTCACCACCGCCGTCGCCAAGGGCGACCTGAGCCAGAAGATCCGCGTCGACGCGCGCGGGGAGATCCTCGAGCTGAAGGAGACCATCAACACGATGGTCGACCAGCTGTCATCCTTCGCCGGCGAGGTCACCAGGGTCGCCCGTGACGTGGGCACCCAGGGCAAGCTCGGCGGTCAGGCCATCGTCCAGGGCGTGTCCGGCACCTGGGAAGACCTGACCGACAACGTGAACGTCATGGCGTCTAACCTCACCGCGCAGGTCCGGTCGATCGCCCAGGTGGCCACGGCGGTGGCGCGCGGCGACCTGAGCCAGAAGATCACCGTCGAGGCCAAGGGCGAGGTGGCCGCCCTGGCCGGGACCATCAACGGGATGGTGGACACGCTGTCGGCGTTCGCCGGCGAGGTCACCCGAGTCGCCCGCGAGGTCGGCACCGACGGCCGGCTCGGCGGCCAGGCAACCGTGCCGAACGTAGCCGGGACCTGGAAGGACCTGACCGACAACGTCAATTCGATGGCCAACAACCTGACCAGCCAGGTCCGCAACATCGCCCAGGTCACGACCGCCGTCGCGCAGGGCGACCTGACCAAGAAGATCGACGTGGACGCGCGGGGCGAGATCCTCGAGCTGAAGACCACGATCAACACGATGGTCGACCAGCTGTCGGCATTCGCCGCCGAGGTCACCCGGGTGGCCAGGGAGGTCGGCCGCGAGGGCCGCCTCGGCGGCCAGGCCGAAGTCGAAGGCGTGTCGGGCACCTGGAAGCGGCTGACGGAGAACGTGAACGAGCTCGCCGGGAACCTCACCAGGCAGGTCCGGGCGATCTCCGAGGTGACAAGCGCGGTCACGACCGGCGACCTGACCAGGTCGATCGCGGTCGAGGCCAGCGGCGAGGTCGCCGAGCTCAAGGACAACATCAACACGATGGTCCGGTCGCTGCGCGAGACCACCGAGGCCAACCAGCAGCAAGGCTGGCTGCAGACCAACCTGGCGCGGATCGCCAGCCTGATGCAGGGTCAGCGCGACCTGGCGGACGTCGCCGAGCTGATCATGGACGAGCTCATCCCGATGGTCGGCGGACAGCACGGCGCGTTCTTCCTGGCCGAGCCCGGCGAGCCGCGGACCCGGCTGCGCCTGATCGCCGGGTACGGGCTCGACGGCGACACGCCCGCCGAGGTGCTGCTCGGCCACTCGCTGATCGGCCAGGTCGCCAAGACCAGGAAGCCGATCGTGCTGGAGGGGGTCCCCGGGGGTTATGTCCGCATCTCCTCGGCGATCGGCGAGGCGCGCCCGGTCAACGTGATGATCATGCCGATCGCGGTCGAAGACCAGGTGCTCGGCGTGATCGAGGCTGGCTCGCTGTGGCCGTTCACCCAGGTGCACCGCGAGTTCCTCGAGCAGCTGATGGAGACCATCGGGGTCAACGTCAACACGATGATCGCCAACGCCCGCACCGACGCGCTGCTCGAGCAGTCGCAGCGGCTGACCGCGGAGCTGCAGGCGAGGCAGCAGGAACTGCAGCGGTCCAACGCCGAGCTCGCCGACAAGGCGGGGGAGCTGGACCTGGCGTCGCGGTACAAGTCGCAGTTCCTCGCGAACATGTCTCACGAGCTGCGCACCCCGCTCAACAGCCTGCTCGTGCTCGCCAGGCTGCTCGCGCAGAACCTGGAGGGCAACCTCACCGCCAAGCAGGTCGAGTACGCCACGATCATCCACTCCTCGGGCTCTGACCTGCTGCGCCTGATCAACGACATCCTGGACCTGACCAAGGTCGAAGCGGGGAAGATGGAGATCACCCCGGAGCGGTTCGCGCTCGCCGGGCTCGTCGAGGACCTGCGCGGCGTGTTCGGCCCGCTGACCGAGGAAAAGCGGCTGCGGTTCATGATCACCACGGCGCCCGGCGTGCCTGCCGTGCTCGAGACCGACAAGCAGCGGCTCCGCCAGATCCTCTACAACCTGCTGTCCAACGCGGTCAAGTTCACCGACCACGGCCGCGTCGAGCTGCACATCGACACGGCGGGCCCCGGGCAGGCGGGCGCGGACACGGGGTCGTGGATGGTGTTCTCGGTGACCGACACCGGCATCGGCATCGGCCGCGACAACCTCAGCAGCATCTTCTCCGCGTTCCAGCAGGCCGACGGGACCACCAGCCGGCGCTACGGCGGCACCGGCCTGGGCCTGGCCATCTGCCGGGAGGTCGCCGCCCGGCTCGGCGGCGAGGTCACGGTGCGCAGCGAGCTCGGCGTGGGCAGCACCTTCAGCCTCCGCCTCCCGCTGTCCGTGCTCGGCGGGACCCGGGTAGCGGCGCCGGCCCAGGCGGCCACCGTGCAGGCGCCCGCGCGGCCCGCCGTCCAGTCGTCGGCCGCGACCCTGGCCGACGTCCGGCCGGTTCCCGCCGCGCGGGCGCACGCCGGGCTGGCCGGGCACCGGATCCTCGTCGTCGACGACGACCCCCGCAATGCCTTCGTGCTGGCCGACGTGCTGGAAATGCACGGCATGACGGTCGTCCAGGCGACCGACGGGAGGAAGGCCATCGCCGCGCTGGGCGCCGGCGACATCGACCTGGTGCTGATGGACGTGATGATGCCGCGGATGGACGGCTACGAGACCACCCGCGCGATCCGCAAGATGCCCGAGTACGCCAGCCTGCCCGTCATCACCGTCACCGCCCGCGCCATGCAAGGCGACCGCGAGAAGAGCATCGACGCCGGTGCCAGCGACTACATCACCAAGCCGATCGACATCGAGGAACTCCTCAACTGCATGGAACGCTGGCTGTCCCCGCCCACTCCCTGACCCTCGATTCCGCCCCGCCGCGTCATGCCGTCGGCAGCGTCGGCGGCTCCAGCGGGATCGGCGGTGGCTGCGGCTCTCCGAATGCCGCCTCGGCCGCCGACATGGCGCCGTAGTCGGTCGCGAGGTTGGCGTAGATCGAGTAGATCAGCGTGATGAAGATGCCGAGCTTGAGCCACAGCGTGGGCGTGAAGAAGAACAGGCAGCAGATCAGCGGAAAGTTAATCAGCCAGTAGATCGCGCCCCACATGTGGACCTTGTACTGGGTGTACGGGTTAGTAGACAGGTCTTTGAAGATCATGCTCATCCAGCCGTGCCGGATGTGCACCGCCGTGTGCTGGGCGTGCAGCCGGGCGACCTCGGCGCGCAATTGGCGGACCTCGACGACCAGGGACTCGATCTCAGTCATGGCACTAGTATCAGCGTGCTCACGCCAGCCATGCGGCGCACACGGCGGAAAGCAGGAGCGGCGGCCGCGTCGCGCGGCCGCCGCTCCCTCGGGAGGGGACGGGATGGCTATCAGGCCGCCAGCGCCGCCGCCTTGTCCACGGCGGTGTCGTAGACGGCGAGCGTCTCGTGGGCGATCCGGTCCCAGGAGTAGCGGGACCTGGCGCGGTCGGCGGCGGCCACGCTGAACGCCTCGAGCAGCATCGGGTGGGCGAGCAGCTGGCGGATCCGCTGGGCGAGCAGCGCCGGCCGGCCGGACGGCACCAGGATGCCGGTCGTGCCGTCGACCACGGCGTCGACCTGGCCGCCGCCCGCGGTCGCGACGACGGGGGTGCCGCAGGCCATCGCCTGCACGGAGACCATTCCGGTGGGGTCGTACTCGGAGACGTTGACCAGCAGGTCGGCGGAGCGCAGCAGCGGCGGCAGCGCACTGCGGCCGACCTCACCGGCGAACAGCACCCGGCCGGTCACGTCGAGGGACTCGGCGACCTTCGCCAGCCTCCGGTACGCCATGTCGCCGCGCAGCCTGGCGCGCGGCGGGCCGCCCGCGACGACCAGCTCGGCGCCGGGCACCTTGGCCAGCGCCTGCAGCAGCGTAGAGAGCTCGTCGTGCTCGTTCAGGTCGGCGACGGTCACCAGCCGCGGCCGGCCGGTGCGGTCGGCTACCGGGCCTTCCGGGCTGAACTCGTCGGTGTCCACGCCGCAGGGCACCACCTTGATCGACCGGCGCGGGACGCCGAGCCTGGTCAGGTCCGACTCCTCGTCGGAGCTTCCGGCCACCACGGCGCTGACGCTGCGGCCGATCGCGGGCTCGAGCCGGATGCGCTCGGTGCCGACGCTGACCGGCAGCACGTGGTGACGGCGCTCCGCGACGCCAAGGGAGTCGAACGACTGCACGACCGGGATACGCAGGTCGCGGGCGGCGGCGAGGGCGGCGAGGCCGCTGGTCCAGCGCAGCGCGTGCACGACGTCGGGGCGCTCGTGACGCCACTGCTCGTGCAGCGGCTGGCTGAACGCGGGCACCTGGGCGAGCAGCTGCGACTCGTCGCTCGCGTGCTTGCCGCCCGTGCCGATGAACTCGATCTGAACGCCCGGGTCAAGATCGGCCTTGGCCGGCGGCGCGGCGGCATCCTTCCTCGCGTAGACGGTGACGCGATGGCCCTTGCCGGCCAGGCTCCGGCTCAGTTCGCGCAACCTGGCGTCTTCGGCGAGCGACGTCGTGTGCTGGGCTACCAGGGCGATCTTCATGTATATGCCTCCTCGTCGGGGGAGCCATCACGGCGTGCCCTCGGGAGGCCTGCGGGTCAAAAAAAATAGTGGGCCGCGCGAGCACGCACGCCGATAACTGGCGTGGAACGTGCCTGCGTCGTAGGCACCACTGAGTGGAACTATATCCCAGCCGGACCCGCGCTAAACAAGTAGTTGGCCGGCTTTTTGGCGCCCGGCTATCCCGCGGTGGCCTCGCGCACGCTGGGATACACGGGAATGAGCTGGTCAGCGGCGGTCAGCCGGAGCATCTTCGCCACCGGCTCACGCGGCGACGCGAGGGCGAGCACGCCGCCCTGGCGGTCCATCACCCGGTTGGCGCGCAAGACGACGTGCAGTGCCGAGGAGTCCATGAAGCGCAACCCCGACAGGTCAATGATCATCGTGCGCGGCTGCTTCGCCACTTCGGCGTCCAGCACCTCGCGAAGCGCGTCGCTATTGGTCACGTCAGCTTCTCCGGTGAGCTCCACCAGCGTATATGGCTCGCTGTCTGACTCGACCGTCGCGACAGACGTCGTGAGCAGGTCCACACCCGAGTTTTACCACATGAACGCGCCCGCCGACGCCGCTCAGCTAAGCGGCCGCGGCGACCGGATCGCCATGTGCATGCGGATGGTTGTGCCGGTGTTGTCCGAGCGGAGTTCCACTAGGTCACAGACCTGATGGACGAGCCATAGGCCGTGCCCGCCCAGCGCGTCGGGCGCGGGCCTGCGGCGGCCGGCGAGCGGGTCGGTGATGACGCCGCGATCGTGGACCTCGCAGACGATCTCGTGCGGGTTGTGCCAGATGGCCAGCGTGCCTGAGGACGGGGTGTGGCGCAGCGTGTTCGCCGCGACCTCGCTGACGGCGAGCACGAGGTCGCCGGCCCGCTCATCGGGGAGGCCCGCCTCCCTGGCGCTCTTCAGCACCAGGGCCCTGACCTGCGACAAGTCGCTTCGGTACGTGTGGATCATGGCGGTGTCCGGGCGGGCAGGCAGCGGTGCGCTGCAGCTGGACGGGAGGCCGAACGGTCCGGAGTACTCCAGGCTCGTTGCCCCGTCACCGCCAGACAACAGCAGCGGATGGGTCTGCCTGGCCTCGGCGATGACCGCCTGGCCGAGCCGCGTCGTGTCGTAGGGGCACAGGATCTCGGCGTCCGCGCCGGCGAACGCGAGGTTGATGAGTGCCTCATGCCTGGTCGCCTCCCGCAGTTCTGCGCTGCTGCGGGAAGCCCAGATCGGCTCGCCCACGTATCGCACGTGCTGCCCGGCGTGCAAGTCGACGAACGCCTGGAGACGGGGGATGATCCGCCCCGGGTTGCGCCCCATCTCGGTCATGTCCGCGAACTCCACGCGCCCCGCGTCGGCGCCGAGCGCGTCTGCCACGAGGCTCAGCTGACCCGCAGGCAGTGCCGCGAAGGCGGGCTCGCCCGCGGCAACGCCGTCGCCGAGGAAGGCCGCCACCGTGGTCGCGTACTCCTTCGCGGTCCGGTAGAAGAACCCGACATGCCTGAAGGGGCCGGACGTCGCCGGTGACTCAGCCATCCTCACCTCCGCCGCGCTTCCGGACGGATACTCGGTCACCCCCCTGCACGCTGCTTCCCACTACCCTCGCTGGTGATCCGCAAACGGTCGCGGGTGTTACCGGTCATTCCCGTCACGGGCCGGGCCGGGATCAGTAGGGGCCGTACTCGGTGAAGATCCTCCGGGTGATGGTGCCGTGGCCGATGTCGCCACCCGCCCAGAGAGTGATCCGCTGCCCGCCGTCGAGGAATTCGGACGCCTCGTCATCGAGCACCGTGATCGTCACCTCGGCGTGGTCGCCGGGGTACAGCGGCTCTTCGTCATCCCAGCAGATCTCGGCGGGGAAGATCCGGCTGCCGCCAGGACTGCGCAGGCGGGGCGCCTGGACCATCAGCGCGTGAGTATGGTTCAGGTAGCGGCGCGCAGGCGCCCGCGATGGTCGCGAGGGAAGCGCGGAACGCGTCCCCGCGGGGTCTAGCGCGATGAGTGCGCGGAATCTCATCTGCCTCAACTCCATCACCGGCCAAGGCGCGGGCGGATGCACGGCTAGTTATATCGTACAGCGATTCTTTTTCGGGGAATACGGCGGCCTGCCTCGATGCTTGCGCCACTATGAGTGGTCTGGATGCCCAGGCAGGCGAGGACTTCGCCGCCGACTGGGACGTGTGGCACAAACAGCATGAGGACCGGTTCGCGGCACCGGACGGGTTCCTGGCGATCACCAGCATCAACTGGCTCACCGAGACCCCGACCCGGTTCCCCGACGCGCCAGGGGAGTGGGCTGCCGACGGCGATGGCATCTCAGTGCGCCTCGCCCCCGGCGAGGAGCTGACGCTGGACGGCACCCGCATCACCGGCTCGCACCACTTCGGCCAGATCCCCGAACGCGGCGGGCTCTTCCCCGGCGACGCCGACGGCGTGTACGAGGCGGCCAAGCGCGGCGGGAATGACATCCTGCGCCCGCGCCACCCGGACAACCCGCTGCGCACGGGCTTCCGGGGCACTCCCGCGTACGCGCCCGACCCCCGCTGGGTGATCCGCGGCCGCTACCGGCCCTTCGACGAACCCAGGGACGTCGTCGTCGGCTCGGTCGTGGAAGGACTCCAGCACGTGTACGCGGCGCCCGGCGTCGTCGAGTTCGAGGTCGGCGGGCAGCCGCTCGCGCTGACCGCGTTCAACGGCCAGACCCCGGGCAGCCTGCACATCCTGTTCACCGACGCGACCAGCGGCGTCACCACGTACCCCGCCAACCGGTCGCTGCGGGTGGCGGCGCCCGGCGCGGACGGCACGGTCACCCTGGACTTCAACCGGGCGACCAACCTGCCGTGCGCATACACCGAGTTCGCGACGTGCCCGCTCCCGCCGGCGGAGAACCGCCTTCCGGTGGCCGTTGAGGCGGGCGAGCAGCTGCCTTACGAGGCGAAGGCAGGAGTGGCGTAGCCAAGGCTCTCGCCGTCCGCTGCCCGCCGCGGGCAAGCGAAGCGTTTGCCCCCAACCGCGGGGGGAAGACGCGTGCCCATGGCGGAAGAGAGCGCGCGGCAGCCTCAGCCGACAGGTCCCCTCGCAGGCGAGCCGCGACGGCGCGGCAGGCCAGGCCATCCCGCGCCGGCGGCACGGCACCGCGTGGCTACCTGGTTTGCCTGGTGGGTGCTCCTGATGTCGCTGTGGGTCGCGGTCGACGACTCGCTGCAGTCTGACGAGCTGCTGGCCGGCGCGGGCGCCGCCGCCCTCGCCGCGCTGGCCGCGGAGATCGCCAGCCACCAGGCCGCCACCAGGCTCCAGATCAAGGCCTGCTGGGTCGCCAGAGCATTCCGCCTGCCCGGCGAGGTGGCTCATGACACGTGGACCGTCTTCGCCGCGCTCGCCAGGACGCTGGCCACGCGGCGCCCGCCACGCGGCGGCTTCAGCGAGCTGCCCGTCCGCTACGGGGACGGCACGCCGCTCGGCGTGACCCGCCGCGTCCTGCTCACCGGCGCGTACAGCCTCGCCCCCAACACGTTCGTCCTCGGCATGGATGAAGAACGCGACGTCATGGTCGTCCACGAGCTGGTGACGGACCGGTGAGCGCCTTCGTCGTCGCCGCGATCGCGATGCTGATCGTGATGATCCCGGCGGGTGTGACCATCGTCCGCGGCACGGACGCGGACGCCGTGGTCGGCTACCAGTTCATCACCGCCGTCGCGGTGATGATCCTCGCGCTGCTCGCCGAGGGGTTCAAGCGGCCGAGCCTGTTCGAGCTGCCGGTGCTGCTGGCCGTGCTGCTGTACGGCAGCGGCCTGGTGTACGTCCGCGCCCTGGAGCGATGGCTGTGATCAGGGATGTCGTCGTCGACGTGCTGCTCGGCCTGGCCGTGCTGACGGTCGCGGCCGCCGCCCTCGGCGTGGCGGTCATGCCCGACGCCTACGCCAGGCTGCACTACGTCACGCCCACGGCCATCGTGGCGCCGGTGTTCGTGACGCTCGCGGTCTTCGTCAGGGAAGGCCTGGACGAGAACACCGGCGAGACCATCGTCGCGCTGTTCTTCATGATCGCCGCGGCCCCGTTCCTGTCGCACGCCACGATCCGCGCGATGCGCGTCCGCGACCGCGGCGACTGGCGCCTGCCGCACCAGGACAGCCAGCGGACGAAGACGACGGAGCCGCGATGATCCCGGCCGGGCTGATGAACACCCTCCAGGTCACCGTCCTCGTCCTGGTCGCGGCCGGCGCGACGGTCGTGGTCCGCACCAGGACGCGGGTCCGCCAGGTGCTCGCGCTCAGCGTCTACGGCATGCTGCTGGCGATCTTGTTCCTCGTGTTCCAGGCGCCGGACGTGACGCTGTCCGAGCTCACGGTCGGCGCCATCGCGCTGCCGATCATCCTGCTGCTCGCGATCGCCAAGGTGAGCAAGCCAGACAGGAAGCGAGAGCGGTGACGCCCAGGCAGCGCCTCTGGTTCTTCGCCGTGGCCGCCGCCGGGCTCGTCGCCTGCTACCTGTGGGCGTTCGCCGGCCTGCCCGGCTTCGGCGGCTACCCCGGCCCGTACGGCCAGGAGATCCTCCGGGTGGCGGTTCGGCAGACGAACGCCACCGGCGTCGTCTCCGCCATCAACTTCGACTACCGCGGCTTCGACACCGTCGGCGAGGAGTTCATCCTGTTCGCCGCCGCGGCCGGGATGAGCGTCGTGCTCAGGAAGCTGCGCGAGGAACGCGAGACCGAGCCGGCCGACGAGGCCGGATCCAGGACCGTCCCGCCGAGCAGCAGCGCCGTCCGGGTAGCCGCGCTGCTGATGGTCGGCCCCACGGCCGTCCTCGGCTGGTGGCTGGCCTCGCACGCGCAGACCAGCCCGTCTGGCGGCTTCCAGGGCGGCGTGATCCTGGCGAGCGCGTTCATCCTCATCTACCTGGCCGGCGAGTTTCTCAGCTTCCGCAGGCTCAGCCCGGACGCGCTGCTGGACGCGGTCGAGGCGGCCGGCGCCGGCGGGTTCGTCGCCATCGGCCTCGCCGCGATCGCGATGAACCTGCCGTACCTGGACAACTTCCTGCCGCTCGGCACGATCCCCGGGGCGGTCAGCTCGTCGGGGACGATCGCGCTGATCAGCTTCTTCGTCGGCATCGAGGTGGCGGCCGCGTTCACGGCGATCGTCGGCGAGCTGCTCGATCAGACCCTGCTGCGGAGCGCCTGATGGGTATCTTCCCGTTCCTGGTCGTGGCCTGGGTCATGGTCGTCGGCTTGTATGGCATCATCACCAGCCGCGACCTCATCCACCAGATCGTCTGCCTGATCGTCGTGCAGTCCTCGACGTACGTGCTGCTGCTCGGCGTCGGCTACGTGACCGGCGGCGCGGCGCCGTACTTCTTCGACATCCCGCTGCACACCAAGGCGGTCGACCCCGTGGTGCAGGCGCTCGCGCTCACCGACGTGGTGGTCGAGGCGGCGGTCACCGCCCTGCTGCTGTCCTTCGCGATCCAGGCGCAGAAGCGCTTCGGCACCCTGGACCCGACCGAGCTCGCTGAGTTCAAGGGCTGATGGACCAGCTCTACGCCCTGGTGGTGACGGTGCCGCTGCTGTCCGCCGCTGCGCTCCTCGCCACCCGTCCGCTGTTCGCGGGGCATCGGCGGGTCCCCGACTTGGTCGCCGTCGCGGTCTCGGCATCCGTCGCCGTCATGCTCGCTTTCCTCGTCGTCCGAACGTATGGTGCCGACTCCACCTACTGGTTCGCCGGGTTCCGGCCCTCGGGCGGCATCGTGATCGGGATCGACTTCGAGGCCGGCCCGCTGAGCGCCGGGCTGGCCTGCCTCGGCGCAGTGCTGATGACCGCGTCGCTGGTGTTCTCCTGGCGGTACTTCCCCCAGGCCCGGGGCTACTTCCACGTCCTGATGCTGACCTTTCTCGCGGGCATGACCGGGTTCTGCCTGACCGGGGACGTCTTCGACCTGTTCGTGTGGTTCGAGCTGATGGGCGTGTCCGCGTACGCGCTGACCGCCTACCGGCCAGAAGAGCGCGGCCCCCTCCAGGGCGCGCTCAACTTCGCCATCAGCAACAGCGTCGGCGCCTACCTGTCGCTGACCGGGATCGCGCTCATCTACGGCCGCACCGGCGCGCTGAACATGGCCCAGATCGCCGCCTACGTCAACCGCCACACCGCCGCCGGCAATAACCCCCACCCCCACAACCCCAGTGGCCTCATAGTCGTCGCGTTCCTGCTGATCATCACCGGCCTGCTCGTCAAGGGCGCGATCGTCCCCTTCCACTTCTGGCTCGCCGACGCGCACGCGGTGGCGCCGACGCCGGTGTGCGTGCTGTTCTCCGGCGTGATGGTCGAACTCGGCCTGTACGGGATCGCCCGGATGTACTGGTCGGTGTTCGGCACGGCGCTCGGCCACCGGCAGCAGATCTCGCACCTGTTCCTGGCGCTCGGCGTGCTCACGGCGGTGGCAGGCGCGCTGTTCTGCTTCCGCGAGCGGCACCTCAAGCGGCTGCTCGCCTTCTCCACGATCAGCCACGCGGGGATGTTCCTCGCCGGGTTCGCGCTGCTCACGCCGCTCGGCCTGGCGGGCACCGCGCTGTACGTGGCCGGCCACGCGTTCGCCAAGGCCGCGCTGTTCCTCTGCGCGGGCATCGTGCTGCACCGGCTGCGCTCCGTGAACGAGACCCGGCTGCACGGCCGCGGCAGGCGGCTGCCGGTCACCGGCGTGATCTTCACCGCGGCCGCCCTCGGGCTGGCCGACCTGCCACCGTTCGGCCCGTTCCTCGGCAAGGGCTGGATCGAGGACAGCGCGGCCGCGCCATGGCTGACCGCCATCTTCCTGGTCTGCGGCATCCTGGTCGGCGGTGCGGTGCTGCGGGTCGCGGGCGGCGTGTTCTACGGGCTCGGCGATCCGCCGGGAGAGGACCCGCGGATGGCCGCCGAGGCGAACGAGGAGACGGGGGAGACGGACGAAGCGCGGCAGCGGACGCCGCTGTCGATGCTCGTACCGGCCGCCGCGCTGGCGGCGCTCGGGCTGGCCGCCGGCGTCGCCGCCATGGTGCCGAAGATCGCCGCCGGACTGGAGGCGGCGGCCGCCAGGTTCCAGGACCAGCCCGCGTACATCGCCACCGTGCTATCTGGCGCCCGCGTCACCCGCGCCGTGCCGCTGCACCCGGTGTCCCCCGCGGACGTGACCGTTGCCTCCGTGGTCACCGCGCTGTGCACGGTGCTCGGCGCGGCGGCGCTCGCCGGGACGGCGCTGTACTGGCGCCGCCTGCCGGTGCTCCGCCGCGGCTACGAGCCCGGCGCCGGGCTGACCGTCGCCATCCGCCGCTTCCAGAGCGGCATCATCAACGACTACATCACCTGGCTGATCGCCGGCGTCGCCACCCTGGGCGGCCTGCTAGCCCTGGTAATCCGCTAACCCGTCGCCCCCCATCTCACCGGATACGTGGCGCATCCGGCCAGAACCCGCCCCGCCGCACCCCATCTCATCAGATATGTGGCCCGCGTACCCGCCACAACCCGCCCGGGCCGCACCCCGCCTCACCGGACAGGTGGCCCCGCGCATCCGGCCGCAACCGGCACCGTGGGCCACCCATCCGCCCGCCCACGCCTCGCTGCCCGCGCCCCACTCCGCCTGCCCGCCGGGCCTCCCTCACCGACCCGCGCCTAGCCCGCTTCGGCTCCTCTTACCTCCGTCACATCAGCCACTCTTCTTACGAATGTCCTGGCAGGGCGCCATGATCGAATTAACGTGGGAACTTTGGCGGCAAAATCGGGGCCAAACTCCCCACAATCATTGCGCTGATCTGATAACAGCAAGAAGCGAGACGCTGCTCAAGCCGGTGCGGGCGGAATGAGCAGGCGGTTGTCGGCGTTGAACCTAAGTTCATTAAGACTTGGAATCTGCGGAATCATGCACAACCTGATTGCCTGCGCAAAGTGCCACATATGGCACTGCGGAACGTGCGGCTGCCCTCGGGATATCACGACGAAGGGCTGACGGCCGGAAGCGAGCTGCGCCTCGCGCCGCTCGGGGCGGGTGAACCCCGCGCCCCGGCCGCCGGCGTCGGCCGGGGCGCGGATTCGGGACCGCTACCCGGGAGCGCACGACGAAAACGAAGATTGCCGGATTTATACCGCGGTCAGCTCCGCGTACAGCGCCGCGGTCTGCGCCGCGACGGCGCCCCAGCTGAACTCCGCGACCGCCCGCTCCCGGCCGGCGCCGCCCATCTCCGCGGCGCGCATGGGGTCGTGCAGCAGCGCGTTCATCCCGTCCGCGAGGGACGCCGGGTCGTTCGGCGGCACGAGCAGGCCGGTCACCCCGTCGTCGACGACCTCGGGGATGCCGCCGACCCGGGAGCCGACCACCGCGGTCCCGCACGCCATCGCCTCCAGGTTGACGATGCCGAGCGGCTCGTACACCGATGGGCAGACGAAGATGAGCGCGTTCGTGAGCAACTGGATGATCTCCGGCTTGGGCAGCATCTCCGGGATCCACAGCACGCCGGACCTGGTCGCCTGCAGCATGCTGACCAGGCCCTCGACCTCGGCGGCCAGTTCCGGCGTGTCGGCCGCGCCCGCGCAGAGCACGAGCTGCGCCTCCGGCTCCATTGCCGACGCCGCCCGCAGCAGCACGGACACGCCCTTCTGCCTGGTGATCCTGCCGACGAAGATGACGTAGGGCCGGTCCGGGTCGACGCCGTGCTTCTCGAGAACGTCGGTGCCGGGGTCCGGCCGGTACTCGGCCGTGTCGATGCCGTTGCGTATCACACGCGTACGTTCCGGATGAATCTCTGGATAGGCGGCCAGGATGTCAGCCCGCATGCCTTCGGAGACCGCCACCACCGCCGACGCGTGGGTGGCGGCCTCCCGCTCCGCCCAGGACGACAGCGCGTAGCCGCCGCCGAGCTGCTCGGCCTTCCACGGCCGCAGCGGCTCGAGGGAGTGCATCGTCACGACGTGCGGGATGCCGTAGCGCAGCGACGCGAGATGGCCCGCCAGGTTCGCGTACCAGGTGTGCGAGTGCACCAGATCCGAGCCGGCGACCGCCTCCGCCATCGACAGGTCGGTGGAGAACACGCGGAGCACCTGGTCGTTCAGCGCGCCCCACGGATGGTGCGCCACCGCGTCCGGCCGGTCAATGCCCTGGCAGTGCACGGTGAGGTCCACCAGCGGCGCCAGCGACTTGGCCAGGTACTCGACGTGCACGCCCGCGCCGCCGTAGACCTCGGGCGGGTACTCGCGGGTGAGCAGCGCGACCTTCATTCCGTGACCACCGCGCCCTTGCCCACCACGGTGATGCCGCCGGGGGACACCACGAAGCCGCGGGCGCGGTCGTGCTCCTTGTCCACGCCGATCTTGATCCCCTCGGGCACCACTACGTTCTTGTCGACGATCGCGTTCCTGATCTCCGCGTGCCTGCCGACCACCGTGTTGTGCAGCAGCACGCTGCGGTCCACCGTGGCCCAGCTGTTGACTTTTACCCCGGGAGACAGCACGGACTGCCGTACCAGGCCGCCGGAGACGATCACGCCGTTGCTGACCAGGCTGTCGATCGCCCGGCCCACCCGGTCGCCGGAGTCGTGCACGAACTTGGCCGGCGGCAGGTTCTCCACGTGGGTCAGGATGGGCCACCGGTAGTTGTACAGGTTGAACATGGGGTCGACGGTGCGCAGGTCCATGTGGGCGTCGAAGTACGCGTCGATGGTGCCGACGTCGCGCCAGTAGCCGGCGTCGCGTTCCGTCGACCCGGGGACCTTGTTGGTCATGAAATCGTAGGCCTGGGCGACGCCGTCCTCGACGAGCATGGGGATGATGTTCCCGCCGACATCGTGCCTGCTGTCGGGCTCCTCGGCGTCCCGGCGCAGCGCGTCCACGAGCACCTTCGTGCTGAACACGTAGATGCCCATCGACGCGAACGACTCCTCGGGGCTGTCCGGCAGCGGCGGCGGGTCGGACGGCTTCTCCAGGAACGTGGTGATGGTCCGCCCGTCGCCGCTGACGCCCACGATCCCGAACGCCTTGGCGTCCTGCCGGTTGACCGGCAGCGCCGCGACCGTCACCCCCGCGCCGTGCTCGAGGTGCTGGGCGATCATCTGCCTGGGGTCCATCCGGTACACGTGGTCGGCGCCGATGACGACGACCAGATCGGGGTTCTCGTCGTTGATCAGGTTCATCGACTGGAAGATCGCGTCCGCGGAGCCGGTGTACCAGTACGGTCCGAGCCGCTGCTGCGCGGGCACCGGCGTCACGTAATTGCCGAGCAGGTCGCTCATCCGCCAGGTCACGGAGATGTGCCGGTCGAGGCTGTGGCTCTTGTACTGGGTGAGTACGCAGATCTTCCTGATGCTGCTGTTCACCAGGTTGGACAACGCGAAGTCGATCAGCCGGTACACGCCGCCGAACGGCACGGCGGGCTTGGCCCGGTCGTCGGTCAGCGGCGCCAGGCGGGTGCCGGCGCCGCCGGCCAGTACGATTCCCAATACCGACGGGTCCGGCATGTTCTCCCCTCCCGGTGATCGTCTGCTGCCATGCTCCACCCTCACCGCGCTCAACCGCCAGCCGGCGTTCTATCCTCCTGGCGATCGTGCAAACCTATGGTCTATGACCGAGGGCGCGGCACGGCCCACAGCCGTGATCATCGGGGCGGGAATCGGCGGCCTCGCCGCCGCCGCGGGCCTGCACGCGGCCGGCTGGGACGTCACCGCCTACGAGCAGGCGGCGTCGCTCGAGCCGGTCGGGGCCGGGCTGGCGCTGGCGCCGAACGGGCTGCGGGCGCTTGACGTGTTCGGCGCCGGAGACGCGGTCCGGGCGGACGCCGTCGGCCAGGAGATCGGGATACGCCGGCCCGACGGCCGGTGGCTGCTGCGGTCGAGGACCGAACGCATGGTCACGGACCGGTTCGGCGATCCGGTGATCCTGCTGCCGCGGTCGCGGCTGATCGAGGCCCTGGCCTCCCAGGTCCCGGCCGGCGTGCTCGCGCTGTCCACCGAGGTGACGTCGGCCGGCCAGGACGGGCACGTGGCCACCGCGGCGGGCCCGCTCGACGCGGACCTGGTGGTCGCCGCGGACGGGCTCAGCTCCGCTACGCGCGCCGCGCTGTTCCCCGCGCATCCCGGGCCGCGCTACGCGGGGTTCACCACCTGGCGGCTGCTGACCCCGGAGTTCCCCGGGCCGGTGCCGATGTCCGAGACCTGGGGACCTGGCAGCGTGTTCGGCGTCATGCCGCTGGCCGACGGCCGGGTGTACTGCTACGCCGCCGCGCCCGCGCCGCGGGGCGCGCGCAGCCCGGACGACGAGCTGGCCGAGCTGGTCCGGCGCTTCGGCGGCTGGCACAAGCCGATCCCCGCGCTGCTCGCGTCGGCCACGCCCGAGTCCGTGCTCAGGCACGACGTCGCTGAACTGGCCGGGCCGCTGCCCGCGATGCACCGCGGGCGCGTGGCGCTGCTCGGCGACGCCGCCCACCCGATGACGCCCAACCTCGGGCAGGGCGCCTGCCAGGCGCTGGAAGACGCCGCGGTGCTCGCCCGGCTGGCTACCGGTCTGGACGGCTCCGGCGTCCCCGGCATGCTGACCCGCTACACCGCCATGCGGCTGGCGCGGACCACGAAGATCGTCCGGCTGTCCCGCCGCGCCGGCCGGATAACCACCTGGACCTCCCCGCCCGCCATCGCCCTCCGCGACGGCCTGGCGATGACCCTCGGCAAGCTGGCCCCCGCCGCCGCGCTTCGCGGCCTCGCCCCGATCTACGACTGGCATCCGCCTGAGCCGCCGTCCCGCTAGTTTTCCAGATTCCTGGAACGGGCATTGGCGTCGCTCGCAGGTACGCTTCCTCGCAAATGATGGTGCCGCTGACGGAGGCCCAGATGCATTTCGGATCGGTATTTCTTGCCCTCTGGCTGGTTATCGGAGGCATAGCCGCGGCGCAGCGCGGCGATTACACGGATCACCTCGACTGCAGCAGTGCCAGCACGATCGGGGTAACGATCCTGGCCGGTCCGCTCAACTACACAGGCGTGGACCCGCACGTTAACTGCAGCACGCCGCGGCCGAGCAACTAGCGCGGATAACTGCCAGAGGATAACCAGCCAAGAATGGCCGATACGGCAATGTACCAGTCCCCTTGAACGAGGCTTATTACGGCTAGGCCAGGCTGCGTTCCCGGCGGGCGGCGGCCAGCGCCGAGGCCGTCCAGCTGACGGCGAGCAGCGGCTGGCCCGCGTAGCCCGCCGCGCCCAGCCGCATCCGGACCTCCTGCCGCGCAGCGTAGCCCACCCGCCCCGCCAACGGCCTCACCGCGCCAATGTCACGAAATGGTGCAACACGGGGAGCGAAGACGCGAAAACGAGCCGCGTGCCCCCGCGGTAGTAGCACAATGAGGCGCGCATCACGGATGATCGCAGAAGGCGGATACATGAGCGTTATCGAAACGGCGGGCGTCCGCACGCTCGCCGGCCATACGGGCGCGGTCAACTCGGTGGCTTTCAGCCCGGACAGTGCCCGGGTCAGCACCGCCAGCGAGGACAACACCGCCCGGCTGTGGGACGCCGCGACCGGCCAGCTCCTTCATACGTTCACCGGTCACACCGACGCGGTGTTCGCGGCGCCGTTCAGCCCGGACGGCCGCCGGGTGGCCACTGTCAGCGCCGACGTGACGCCGCGGCTGTGGGACGTCGCGACCGGCGCCTGCGCGTACGAGCTGGTGGGCCACACGATCGCCGTGTTCGGCGTCGCGTTCAGCCCGGACGGCGCGCTGCTCGCCACCACGAGCTACGACGAGACCGTCCGGCTCTGGCAGTCGCGCAGCGGTGCCCCCCTGCAGGTGCTCGAAGGCCACAGCGACATCGTGTACGGCGCCGCGTTCAGCCCCGACGGCACGCTGCTCGCCACCGCCAGCGGTGACGGCACTATCCGGCTGTGGAACACCAGGACCGGCGCGTGCCTCAGCATCCTGACCGGCCACACCGGCATCGTCTCCGCCGTGACGTTCAGCCCGGACGGCGCGCTGATCGCGACCGCGAGCTTCGATGGCACCGCGCGGCTGTGGGACGTCCGGACGGGCAACTGCGTGCGCATCCTGAGCGGCCATTCCGGCACCGTGTGGTCTGTCGCTTTCAGCCCGAACGGGCGCGTGGTGGCCGCGGCGAGCGAAGACGCGACCGCGAGGCTGTGGGACACCGAATCCGGTGCCCCGATCCGCACCCTGGAAGGCCACACCGACTCGGCGTTCGTCGTCGCATTCAGCCCCGACGGCGCGCTGATCGCGACCGCGAGCTCGGACGCCACGGTCCGGCTCTGGGACGCCGCCACCGGAAAGTGCCTGCGCACCCTCGAGGGCCACGCCGGCGCGGTCAGCTCCCTGGCGTTCAGCCCCGACGGCCGCCAGCTCGCCACCGCCAGCGCCGACGAAACCGCCCGCATCTGGCCGCTCTAGCGGCCCCCCGTCAGCCGGCCCCCGTCAGCCGGCCCCCGTCAGCCGGCCCGCCGTCAGCCGCGGGGGATGATCGCGTACGTGACCGCGGCCGCGGCGGCGCCGAGGACGCAGCCGGCGATGACCTGGGCCGTCGTATGGTCCTTCAGGGCGACGCGGGACCAGGCGGTGAGCGCGACGAGCGCGTAGGCGGGGATGACCCGCGGGCCGTACATCAGGCCCAGGATCGTCACGGAGCCGCAGGCGACCGCGCAGTGGATGGAGATCTTCCACACGGTCGTGATGGCCGCGAGCACCGCCACGCTGACGAGCATGCAGCCGAAGTACCCGGACAGCTCCGGCGGCGCGCCGAGCGCGACGAGCAGCACGAGGCCCGCCGCGAGCGACACGGTGATGAACGTGAGGACGATGAGCCTGGGGCGCTTGGCGCCGACGTTCCTGTCGTCCCACCGGCCGCGCCGGATACCGCGGGTGATGAACAAGGTGGGCACCACGCCCGCGAAGAAGGCCGCGAGCAGTCCCCAGCCCAGCCCAGCCACACCGTCCGCATGCCAGCCGACGATGACGACGGTGGCGATGATCCAGTTCTTCGGCTCAAGCAGGTACGTGACCCGCTCCGCCAGCGTCCTGTCCTTCACCGGTACTTCACGGGATCAGGCAACCACCAGTCCCGGCCGGCTGGCAAGCTCGATTCCCGGGTTGTCCCGCACGCGGCCGGGGAGTTACGGTCCGGTCATGCCAGCACGCACCGGCGCGGAATTCCTGGACCGGCTCGCCGCCGCCAGGACGCACGTGGAGATCCAGGGCGAGGCGCTGACCGGGGGAGTGGCGGAGCACCCCGCGTTCCGCAATGTGGTGCTCAGTTACGCGGAACTGTTCGACATGCAGCACGACCCGGCGTACCGGGACGTGCTGACCTACCCGTCGCCGCTGACCGGCGAACCGGTGGCCACGTCGTTCCTCGTCCCGCGCGCACAAGCCGACCTGGAAAAGCGCCGCCTGGCGTTTAAGCTCTGGGCCGACCGGTCGCTGGGCATGCTCGGCCGCACCGGCGACTACCTGAACAGCGCGCTGATGGCGCTGGCGTCGGCCGCCGACTGGTTCGGCCAGGCCGACAGGGCGTTCGCGCGCAACATCACGGCGTACTACGAGAAGGTCCGCGAAGAAGACCTGCTGTGCACGCACACCCTGATCCCGCCGCAGGCCAACCGCGCCGTCACGGGCAGCCAGCAGGCCGGCGGAGCGCTGATGGCGCACGTCGTCCGCGAGGACGACAACGGCGTGGTGGTGCGCGGCGCGCGGATGCTCGCCACGATCGGCCCGTTCGCCGACGAGCTGCTCGTCTTCCCGTCGACCGTGCTGCGCGGCACGCCGGAGGACAAGCCGTACTCGTTCGCGTTCGCGATCCCGTCGGACGCCCCGGGCCTGCGGTACATCGCCCGCGAGCCGCTGGACTACGGCCGGACGCACTTCGACCACCCGCTCGGCTCGCGGTTCGACGAGTCCGACGCGGTGGTGGTCTTCGACGACGTGCACGTGCCGTACGAGCGCTGCTTTGTCCTCGGCGACCCCGAACTCTGCAACGGCTTCTACACCGCCACGTCGGCGGTCGCGCACATGACCCATCAGGTGCTGGCCCGCACCACCGCGAAGACCGAGTACATCCTCGGCCTGGTCACGCTGCTGACCGAGGCGATCGGCATCGGCCAGTTCCCGCACGTCCAGGCCGACCTCGCCGAGATCATCACGACCCTGGAGACGCTGCGCGCGTTCGGCCGGGCCGCCGAGGCGGACGCGGCGGTCAACTCCTACGGCGTGCTCACCCCCGCCTGGGCGCCGCTGAACGCGGCGCGCAACCTCTACCCGCGGCTCTACCAGCGGTTCCCTGAGATCCTGCGCAAGCTGGGCGCCTCCGGCCTGATGGCGACGCCCACCGAGGCCGACGTGACCGGCCCGGCCGCCGCCGACATCGATACCTACCTCCAGGCGGCGACGCTGCCAGGCGCGGAGCGAGTCCGGCTGTTCCGCCTCGCCTGGGACACGTGCATCTCGGCGTTCGCGGGCCGCCAGGCGCTGTATGAGTACTACTTCTTCGGCGACCCGGTCCGGATGGCCAGCGCCTACGCCGGAAGCTACGACAAGACCCCGTACGCGGACCGCGTCCGGGAATTCCTGCGGCGGTGATGACGCGTGTGCCGCTGGCTCGCTTACACGGGCGCACCGATTCCGCTGAGCGAAGTGCTCTACACGCCGGTTCACTCACTGATCGACCAGAGCCTGCACTCCCGGCTCGGGGCCGAGACCACCAACGGCGACGGTTTCGGCGTCGGCTGGTACGACGCCGCCGCGGCCCCCGGGCTGTTCCGCAGCATTGAACCCGCGTGGAATGACCTGAACCTGCGCGAGCTCGCCGGCCACGTCAGTTCGCATCTGTTCTTCGCCCACGTCCGCGCGGCGGTCGGCTCGGCGGTCCAGC
>Ga0335072_10002887_pt1 | contig 26259 bp, 24 predicted proteins | sample Lox_Sample_21_FD_206725 | JGI IMG/M metagenome (GOLD analysis project Ga0335072, IMG submission 206725) | Soil microbial communities from Loxahatchee National Wildlife Refuge, Florida, United States - Lox_Sample_2.1 | ecosystem: Environmental > Terrestrial > Soil > Wetlands | place: USA...
AACTGCTCGTTGGCCTGGTCTTCAAATTCACTCCGCCAGCCATTGAATAGTCGTTCGATCCGCTCCTTCAAGAACTTGTCCATCTGAGCAGTCAATTCCTTACGCCCTAACCCTGCATGATCCTGCCAGTCCCGCCGGATCTCGGTGCGGAGCGGTTCCACCATGGCCTCCGCAAATCCCATCGCCTCCGACTCAAACGATTTGGAGAGTTGCGCCACGCGGCTCTCGAGCAAAACCTGGCTGTCCTCCCTCTGCTGTTCGGCGTGAGCCAAATGCTGATCCAGTTCGGCAAGCTTTGTCCGCAGCTCCTCCAAAGGCATTTGGGCGGCTCGAATTTGCAATTCATTTGAAAGCCGCAGATCAGCGATCAGCTTGCGGGCGTTCCTGGTGATCGAGGCGTAAAAAACGAGGTTCTTTTCTGACATTAGGAACTCACTGAGCTGGTCTTGCAAGCTCAGGAAGCCGCTTTCGGCAAGCAGCGCGTTGTCGCCCTTCTGCTTGGCCTCCAGGGCGAGGGCGGCGGAAACCGCAATTACCGAATTCCCGCCGCTCGCAATCGCCCCTGGCAGCGAACGTCGCGTGAAATCCTTGACCTCATCCAGTTGGTCACTGGTGAGCAAATCCGTCTTGTTGAGGATGACGAATACCTTACGTACGTGCGAAGCGAGATCGGCTAGAAACTCGATCTCAGTATTCGTAATGGGAGGTTCTGGAGAGGTGACGAATATGGCAGCGTCAACTTGCGGGAGGAAATCGTAGGTGACTTGTGTGTTGTGGGTATAGACGCTGCCGATTCCAGGCGTGTCGACTAACGCCACGCCACCCCGCAAATATTCGCTTGGGAAGGACACGATCACGTGGCTCACCTGCTTGACGTTCTTGGGGTTCGCCTTTTCGGTCACATAGTCGCCGAGATCGCCGACGCCAATAGTGGCCCGCCGTCCTGATTGAAAGACGACTTCCGCACCGGGGTGATCTCCATATCGGAGTATGGTTACGACAGAAGTCAGCGGCAGGATGGCCACCGGCAAAACTTCCGCCCCGAGCAAAGCATTTAGAAAGGAGGTCTTGCCGCGCTTGAACTGCCCTACAACTGTAAGGTAGAAGCGGTTCCGCTCCAGCTTCCTGCTGAGGAGTGAAATGCGAGATCGCGCAGATTGTGCTTCACGCGAGGCCGCAAGTTCGTCGAGAGCTGCCAGTACGTTGAGGAGCGTTGCGCGGGTGTGTGCAGCGCCGTCTTTCGAAACAACTTTGCCTTGAGACCGTCCGTCAACAATGAGTGACATGCGAGCCGCCCTCAAATGAAGGTGCCGATGATTGTTCTTTGGTGGGATTTACTGAAAGAGGATGCCGGCTCCTGCAGCTTCCCGCCACAGGAGTCATTGGCCGGTATGACGGCGTTGTGCGAACTCCACCGCTCGCTTCATTATATCCGATTGCAGCCCGGCTTCCAAAAGGCAAGCTGGAATGCCAACCTATTCAGAAAGAATAGGTTAGCTACAGTTGACGTTCAATGTGCCTGGACTTGGGCAAGACGCCGCGATTGTGTTTACTCCCCTTCTGCGTGAATCCGCGCAGCAATCGAGCGTGCAATTGCGACCGATCTTAGGCTCATTTGGTCCTCTTCCGCAGACTGCCTGATGGCCTGGTTCTTTGGGCCTTGGCCTCAGCTTCAAGGTACGCCTCCGAAAAATGGGGACGAGGAGCAAGCCATTCGGCCAGATTGACGAGGTGGCTACGCTCCAGGGCGGCGCGCAGCTTGGGGTTCTTGAGGCCGCGACCAAGAATCGAGCAGATCACTTGCTCTGCGTCCTCCATTTCAAAGCACGTGTTGAAGGCCCCTTCGTTCGCGAGGCGATCGCGTAAAATGGCTCGAATGGCATATCGAACCCGGTAAGCGTGCGCTTCGGGGTCATAGACCCTTGGTAGATACATCACAGTCCCGCAAAAGACTCGTGGCTGGTCAGCGGCATCGTGATCGTGCTGCCCCGACCTTGACCAGACTCAAACCTTGAATTTTCAAGGGAACCGTGAGGAATTGTTCTGAACTCGATCCTACAGCGATTCCGCCATAGGAGTCATTGGCTGCTCAAAGCAGCGTCGAGCGAACTCCACCGCGCATGCTAAGCATACGATGTCCTCAAAAGTTAATCAAATGGGCCGTTGTGGAACGGGGCATTGAGCCTGGAGGGTGCCATGAGCCACACGCGATGGCCGCGCCGCTGGCAAACGGCCTGGCGGCACAGGCGTATGGGCTGTTCATGCGATATCGGATATTACTTACCTCTTATCGCCATTACGCCCTAGTGATCACGCTCATCGGCACTCATGGTTTGCAGATTGCCCTGTCCAAAGATTTGCACCTATGGTATAAAGGAAATGAACAGGGTGATGGAGTCCACCCTAAACCACCCGCACCAACGGGTTGATAACTCCTGGCAGCCGAGAGGCGCTCAGGAGTTTTTTCATTTCGGCGCCTCGTGGGAGGTGATTCCGACACCTGGCGGTGAACGCGTCGCGGCGACCCAGTAATCCCTCTCCGAACGTAGCAGCCTCAGCCTGACAACCAAGTGAAGGAAGTAACATGGACCACCAGCGATTCGAGTGCGACCGGACGATCATGCGGATTCACCTGGGTAAGTCGGACAGATGGCATGGTAAACCCTTGTATGTGGCAATCATTGAACTTTGTCGCAAAGAACGTTTCAGCGGTGTGACGGTTCTCCGCGGTGTTGGCGGGTACGGTTCATCGGGTCATTATCATACGGAGAAAATCCTCCGTCTATCTCAGGATCTGCCGATCATCGTGGAAGTTGTGGAAGACACGCACAGAATCGAGCAGATCCTGCCAAGGCTAGATGGGATGGTGCATAGCTGGTTGATTACGCTGGGAAAAGCGCACACCATCCTCTACCGCGCCAAACAAACTGCAAAAGAGTGATCTTGTCAGAATGTTACGGCCAAAGGCGGTAAGCCAACCATGAAGATACTAATCGTCTCCGACATTCACGGGAATTTCGATGCCCTCGCGGCACTCCCGGAGCAATATGACGAGCTCTGGGTTTTGGGGGATCTGGTGAACTATGGCCCCGACCCCGCGGCAGTTGTAGACTTTGTTAAATCAGAGGCCGTAATTACCGTACAGGGAAATCACGATTATTCGATTGGCTACAGTCAAGATCCCCGCTGTTCAAGTCGGTTTCGCGCGATGGCTGACGCAACCCGGCACTATACAACTTCGGTTTTGACTTTTGGGCAAAAACACTTCCTGCGACACCTGCCATTGTGCCTCGATACAAAACGCGGCAACACGATTTTCTATATCTGCCACGCCGTTCCTTCCGACCCGCTCTTCGGTTATTGTGAATCAGACTCGCCGCAATGGATCACAGAAGTCGAAAAGGTTGGCGCCGATGTGATTCTGGTCGGCCATACTCATGTGCCTGCACTGCGACGGATTGGCTCTTCGATGGTCGTAAATCCCGGAAGTTTGGGGCAACCGAAGACAGGAAGCCCCGAAGCGCATTATGCTGTTTGGGAAGACGGCAAGTTCGAACTTAAATCCTATCCATACCCATTCGAGACAGCGGCCGCTAAGATCCAAGCCCTTCCCATCGATGTTACGATTCGCAACGAACTCAGCGGCATTTTGCGGACCGGGATTATTCCACAGGTACCGACGTCATAAAAAAGGAGGAAGTAAACTATGTCAGCAATCAAAGAGTTGCAGGCCCTGGAAATTCTCGATTCAAGGGGCAATCCTACGATCCAAGTGACCGCCTTGCTTGCGACTGGGGCGCAAGGCATCGCCAAGATTCCCTCCGGAGCTTCCACCGGGAAGCGAGAGGCGGTGGAGCTTCGCGACGGCGACAAGAAGAGGTTCGGTGGCAAGGGTGTCCAGAAAGCGGTTGCCAATGTTGTGGGAGAAATCCAGAAAGCCCTGCTCGGTTTCGAAGGGGATCAAGCCTCTTTGGACGCGAAGTTGATTTCTTTAGATGGCACGCCAAATAAGGGTCGGCTGGGCGCGAACGCCATTCTGGGAGTTTCAGTAGCCTATGCCCGCGCTTGCGCCGGAGAACAGAAAGTGCCGCTTTACCAGCATCTCGTGCCGCAGGAGAAATACCTTCTGCCAGTTCCCATGTTTAACGTCCTGAATGGCGGACGGCACGCGGATAACAATGTGGATTTTCAGGAATTCATGATCGCACCGGTGGGAGCGCCGAACTTCGCGGAAGCTCTGCGCGCGGGTTCAGAGACTTTTCAGGCGCTGAAAGCGGTCCTCCACGCGAAGGGATATGAAACCAGTGTTGGGGATGAAGGCGGCTTTGCGCCGCGGCTGCGGTCGAATGAAGAGCCGATGGAACTGCTCATCGCCGCCATTCAGAAGGCAGGATATAAGCCGGGATCGGACGTCGCCATCAACCTTGACCCGGCTGCCAGTGAGTTCTACGAATCGGGCGCCTACGTGTTCAAGAAGTCCGACAAGTCGCGCCGTAACCCCCAAGCCATGGGTGAACTCTGGGCAGAGTGGCTCCGCAAGTTTCCCGAAATCTACTCTTTGGAGGATGGCTGGGCCGAAGATGATTGGGACGGCTGGCAGGCGGGCACTGCGCTTTTGGGTTCGAAGGTACAACTGGTGGCTGACGACATCTTCGTGACCAACACGGCAATCTTCGAAAAGGGAATCAAACAAGGAATTGCGAACTCCATTCTGATTAAGCTGAACCAGATCGGCACGGTAACGGAAACGATGCGCTGTATCGACCTGGCGCGACGCAATGGTTACACCGCAGTGGTTTCACACCGGTCGGGAGAGACGGACGATACGACCATCGCCGATCTCACGGTTGCCGCCGGAACCGGTCAAATCAAGTCAGGATCGGTCTGCCGCGGGGAGCGCATTGCAAAGTACAACCGCCTTGTGGAAATTGAGAGGGAAGTTGGCGCGGCTGGCCACTACGCCGGACGCAAGGCTTACGAACGCTGGCGGCCAATCGCCGCGGCGTCAGCGCCAGTAAGGTAGGATTTATGGAACATTTCATTGAGGCATCGCCGGGCCCACAGGTCGAGCCCGGCGACCGCCTACGAGATTACGAGCGGCTGAAATTGGATCTAGCCTCCATCCTGCAAGACGTTCTGCACTTGGCTGATGAAAAATCCGATCCGGACGGCCACCAAAAATGCCGCGATCTTTTAGCGAGCCTGGCGGAAGACCGATTCACCCTGGCGGTCATGGGCCGCTTCAATCGCGGCAAAAGCTCTTTGATGAATGCCCTGCTTGGCATGGACAGATTGCCCGTCGGCATTGTTCCTCTTACTTCCGTCATTACGAAGGTGTCGTACGGGAATCCTGAGAAAGTGCTGATCGAGTACGCGGGCAGCTCGCTCAAAAGCGATATCCCGCTTGATCGCCTGGGCGAGTACGTGACGGAAATGGGCAATCCGGGAAACTCCAAGCGTATCGCGGCTGCCGAGGTGCAACTGCCGGCAGAATTTTTGCGACGTGGCCTGTACTTTGTTGACACGCCGGGCGTTGGTTCGGCGATGGCGGCCAATACCGCGACAACAGAGAGCTTTTTGCCTGATGCGGACGCGGTAATCCTAGTCACAAGCTTTGATTCGCCGCTCGATAGCGAAGAAATTCAATTTCTGCACAAGATTAGACAACATGTTCGGAAAGTGTTTTTTGTCGTCAATAAACTGGACCTCTTTACGCCAGAGCAGCGCCGCCAGGTTTTGGACTTTATGCGGGGCCTTCTTGACCGCGAATTAGGGATTAAGGAACCGACTTTGTTTCCGATCTCAGCGCGCTTGGGCCTGGAGGCGAAATTAACTAGCTCAGTTGAGAAACTTTCGGAAAGCGGATTGTCGACACTCGAAGAGAATCTTATTACGTTCCTGACCACGCAAAAAACGGAGGAGTTTCTTGCGCGCACGTGCGACCGTGCCCTCTCGTTATTGTGGAATCTTCCACCGACGGCGATGAAGCCGGAGCGCCTTCCGCTGTTAGAGGATTTCAAGAAGCGACTCACCGGCATACGGTCGGAATTGGTGGGAAATGCTCCAAGCGGGCGCCTACGAGATTCCAGCCGCATTCCTTCGGTATCCTCGCCGTCCGATGCTCAGTTGCCAAATGCAGCCCTTCGACCATGCGAGGTCTGCAGGGCGGTCACTGACGCCATGTTCAAGTTCATGGCCAAGTTTCAATACGATATCTACGTTGACGGGAACGAACGGGCATCCCTTGTGCACGAGGGAGGGCTCTGTTCGTTACATACTTGGCAGTACGCGGAGATCGCTTCGCCGCAGGGAATATCGGTTTCCTACCCAGATCTTTTGTTCGCAATCAGTCGGCGACTCGCAGAACCGGACGCAGAAAATGCATCCGGACAGCTGGGAAGTAGAACGAAGGCCCTCATTCCAAGCCCAGGAAAATGCCGTGCCTGCCGGGAGCGACTCTCGGTGGAACGGAAGGTAATCGCAAAGCTTCTGGAGAATTTGCCGGTGCGGGTGAGTCAAGGCGCAAACAAGTATCCTGTGCTTTGTCTGCCGCATTTGAGCGCACTCTTGCAGAAAGTGTCCGACCCGGAACTGGCGCGAAGCCTCGTCGAATTTCGGGCGCGGCTTTTCGAGCGTTTGGCTGAAAACATGCAGCGGTATGGGATGAAGTTCGACGCGCGCCGTCGCTATTTGCATAGTGACGACGAGGAGGTAGCGTATCGTCGCGCGCTCAGTCACTTGGTGGGCGAAAGAGCATTATGCACCCCTTGGCACGTCGAGTATTTGATATGAGGGCAGATGAGGTAAAAATGTCCACGATTGCAACCACGACGCCTCAGGGTTTAACGAAGGAAAAGGCTGGAGTGCTGAACGACTCCGATGGCGCCGCCCGGCTCCTTCGCTTAGCAGATTTGGGAGAAGAGTTACGAGCCCAATACGTGGCCGATGACGGCCGTTCGTTGGCCGCCCGGGTTTCGGAAGGCCGTTTTTACCTTGCCTGCATCGGCCAGTTCAAGCGCGGTAAGTCAACCCTTATCAATGCCCTGATTGGCGAACCGGTGCTTCCCGTAGGTTTCGTTCCCATAACCACGGTGCCCACCGTGATCCGTTATGGAGTTCACAAAAGGGCGCGCATAAAATTCGCGGATAGCTCGTGGAAAGACATCGATTCATCGGAACTGAACCAGTACGTTTCCGAAGAGCACAACCCGGAGAACCAGAAGGGAGTGGTGGGCTCAGAGCTTTTTGTACCGAGCAAGCTTCTATCCACCGGGATGTGCCTGGTTGATACTCCTGGATTGGGGTCGGTATGGACAGGCAACACGGCGGCCACTCAGGCATTTGTTCCCCATATAGACGCCGCACTGGTGGTAGTGGGCGCCGATCCACCGCTGGCCGGCGAGGAACTTGCTCTGGTCGAGGATGTCGGACGGCAGGTCCAGAATCTGATCCTGGTTCTCAATAAGGCGGATCGAACCACAGATGACGAAAGAGCCGCAGCCGTCGCGTTCACGCGAAAGGTCCTGGAAAAACGGCTGGGGCGGCCGGTTGGCCCGGTATTTGAAATCAGCGCGTCGGATCAACTTGTAAAGCGTGGGCCGGAGCGGGATTGGGGGAAGTTTCTCGGCGCTCTCGATCAACTGGTCCGAGATTCCGGCCGTCAGCTTATCCAGGCCGCTTGCGAACGTGGCGTGCAGCGACTGACCGAGCAACTGCTCGCCATCATCAGCGAGGAGCGCGAGGCGCTTGAACGGCCCCTCGAAGAATCGGAGCGAAGAATCGCCGCCATGAGGGATACCATCAGCGAGGCCGAACGCTCCATGCGCGAGGTCGGGTATCTCTGGATGGCCGAGCAGCGCCACATTTCTGACATCTTCGTCGATCGCCACAAGGCCTTCATCAAATCCGCCTTACCCTTGGCCAGCGAGGGGTTCGAGCGCGCGTTGAGAGCGACGCCGCGCCAAATGGGGCCTGCATACCGCCGCGCCGTTATGCGCGCGGCGCAGGAGATCGCCGAGCGTCACGTCGTGCCGTGGCTTGCGACCGAACAAGACGAAGGGGAGAAGGAATATCGCCGAGTCGCGGGCCGCTTTGTGCAAATGGCCAATGATTTTTTAGCGAAGCTCGCAGATGCGGGGATACGCGAACTGGCGCGGATGCCGCATGCCCTGGACCCCGAGACAGGGTTTCGGACGCGATCAAAATTTTTGTTTCGAGATATGATCACGGTTGCCCAGCCGGCATCGCCCTTGCGTTGGGTGGCGGATGTAGTGCTGGGACTGGTCGGCGCCCGCGGGGTAATCGACAAGGATGGCCGGGAATTCCTCCACCTTTTGCTCGAAGTGAATTGCTCACGGGTGCAGAATGACGTCCTCAATCGCCTCCAAGAAAGCCGCAACCGGCTGGAAGTCGAGATCCGAAAGCTGCTTCACGAAATAAGTCGTGTCGCAGTCGAGGCATTGGCCCATGCACGAGAGGCGCGAGCCGCAGGGGTTGCCGCCGTCGAAGCCGCTGTGGCGCGCCTGGAACGGCTCGAAGTGGAAATAACCACTCTGTCTTCGTAGCGATGTCCAAAAGCGGTGCCGGCCCGGCAAGCAGGGGAAGTGCCAAGTGCAGGAGCCGTACGTCGAACGCCGGTTTTCCCGACTCCGTGCCTTGCCGCACTTGGTGGGGGACGCACGGTTAGAATCCACGGATTTGCCGAATTGCGGCGAATGCACAGTTGATTTCGGTCGTCTTCCTGGCGGCAAGCTCCTTGAGTTCTGACCCCAGGTGCGCCACTCGATCCGGATGGTATTGACTGACCATTTGCTTGTACTTTTTCTTGATTTCTTCTTCCGAATCCATCTCACTTGCTCCAAGTACCTGATATGGGTCGAGAGGATTGCCTTGAAAACCCACGGACAAACCCGAGTTGCGTGTTGCAGCTCTCCGCTTCTGGGAGAATGCCTCGCGCACTATGGCAGCGAGACGGTGCGGTTGGCTGCTTCCTTCTACCACATCAACATCAATAACCCTCACCAGCTGACCCATCTGAAAAAGCACAAATCCCTTATCGGGAAGTGGACGGTGAGCAAAGTTGGCGAGATGCTGCAACAAGAGTTCGGGGAGCGGCCGGCTCGGGTAAACCCAGCGGACTTCATTGCACCCAGCCGAAACGGTGCGTGCCCACGGTCGAAAAGGTGCATCCGCGTCAAGGACCAAGCCAGTCTGGTGGAGTGCTTTCTCGACGAAAGCGTACAGGTCGTCAATCGTGTTTAGGTCAGTCGCCTCAAGTGGCATCGTAAAAGCAAAAAACTCCTGGCACGACAAAGCCAGGAGTCATCAGCCTTCCCAAGGAATGGCGCTTACGGCGGATTCCATCGCCGGCATTGACAGTAACATAACGGCCGGGCAGCTTCAACCTGCCGCCGAATGTAATGCCGAATGTAACATTTTTAGATTGCTGGAGAGGCCTGCATCTGTAGGGAATCTAATGGATGCTGTCTTGTGAATCCGGGCCAACGATGAATTGGTCATGCAATCCGAGAGGTAGCGCGGGACAGTCAGCGAGTCCTTCGGACGGCGCAGAACGGTGGACGATCTGCGAGCAGGGGCACGTTCATTGGGGTAGGAAAGGCGGTGCGGGATTTCTCTTTCGCTACGTACCGCAAGAAGGAGCACCACAGTTTTTGCTGGTGCAGCGATCTCGTTGGGTGGACTATGGCGGAACGTGGGGAATCCCAGGAGGAGCCATGAGGGCCGGCGAAAATCCTGAAGCAACGGCTAGGCGGGAGGCGCGAGAGGAAATCGCCTTCATTCCTCGCTATCGCCTTGTGAAAACAGAGGTCCAGGAATGTGGTGGTGGATGGAAATTCCACGTGTTGATTGCTGATGTCGATGCTCCGTTTGATGCGTTGTGCGGAAAAGACACGGATGCGACTGGGTGGTTTACGAAAGAAGAAATGCGTGGTCTTTTACTGCATCCTGGGATACTGCAATGGCTTGGGTGAGACGGTTCGACAAAACACACGTTTCTGCATTCTGACGATCACCGCTCTGAGTTGACCAATTGAAATCACCCATCCGACGACGTGGACTCAGCAATATCGCAAGTAGGCCCAGGCATTCGACGAGAAGGCGACGCACGGCGTTTGTCGCCACTCCGTAATTCGCGTCAGGCCGTTGTGGCCGTTGTCTATTGTTTTCCAGAGGGGGTTAAGTTATTCTACCGCCAGAGGCGATGGAGTCTGCCTTATAAACCACCCGCAACAGCGGGTTAATGACTCCTGTCACGGCTTTGCGTCGCGGCAGGAGTTTTTGTTTTTGCCCTGCCAACCGAGAGCCCACGAGGTCTGAATGGACTTTCGCCCCGGTCTCTTCCTCAGGGGAGGGATAGCACGCTTCAGCATCACGACGGCCTCGAGCGGGGGGCCACCGCCGCCACAGCGCCGCATTTGTGTGAATTGTTCTGGGGAGAATTCGCCAACATCCTTGCACAGAATGGATTCGCGCCATCATGGACGGTCCAGATCACAACAAGGCGAAATCCGAAATGACAGAGGAACTTGTAGAACAACTTGCCGACCCCAGTCGGGCTAACCAGGCGCTACTTGCAATATTGATGAAAGGTGAAGAGGGCGTCAGGGTGCTCGCGGAGTTCCTCCGTTCATCGAAGCCTTCGAGTCTGCCGGAACCAAGATTGCTGGCCGTTGAAGGCTTGAGCATACTGAAAGGTCCGGTGGCGTTCGGCGCGCTGGCTAGCGTCGCTAGCGAGCAGCTGGATGCAATTGCTGATCCCGTCATCCGCCTCGCAGAGGAGACCGTGGCCAGTCGTGCCGCCGGAGCTTTGGCTGATTTCCCCGGTCCCCGCGCCAAAGAAATTCTGGTCGAGCTCGTGAAAGGGAAACCGCTGATTGGCGTGGCGGAAGCATTCGCTAAGTCGTGGGATTTGCGGGCGATTCCTTACTTGGTTTCCTGGCTGGAGGATGATTTCGTCGCGGAGGCCGCAGCCCGTGCGCTTCATCGCTGCGGTCGCTTTGCTTTTTCTCCCCTGATGGATTCGCTGCACCAAAAGCACATCCAGTACGATAGTGAAACCGGAACGAGCCAGAGGCGCCGCGCGCGCATTCTCGAATTACTCAATGACCTCATCCGCACTGATGAGATTCAGCTGATCCAAGACCTGCTAGATGATCCTGTCGAGATTGTACGGTTTAATGCAGCACGGACGGTTCTCGATAAAGGTGATCGCGCTCAACAGGAGCAAGCCTTTCGGGTTGCATTGCGGCTGCTTGATTCCAGCGAGCGGGGGGTCCGGACAGTGTCTGAAGAGGCACTGGTCACGCATTTTGCCGTAGGCAAGCATTTAGTTCAACTAGAAATCCAGAGGCGAGAGCTCGCCGGAGAGCCGGCACAGCAGTTTTTCCCCAGAGAAAGCACGCTGCTGATCCTCCACAGAATTCGCAAAAAAGGTGGGCAATCCACTGAATCTCCGAATCAGTGATGCAACTTCAGGGACTTTGAAGATGGATGGAGCACAGAAGATTGCCATACACAAACATTCCATGACGCCGGGCCTGAAGTTTGTGCTCACGATCGGAGTGGTCAGTTTCTTTGCCGACTTCACGTATGAAGGGGCACGGAGCGTAACCGGGCCGTTCTTGGGAAACCTGGGGGCGACAGGGGCTGTGGTCAGTATCATCGCCGGTCTCGGCGAGTTGCTCGGTTATGGCTTGCGACTGGTCTCCGGCACGCTGAGTGAACGAACCCAAAAGTTCTGGCCAATCACCTTGCTGGGATACTTCGTCCAGCTACTCTCAGTTCCGCTCCTGGCGCTCGCAGGTAATTGGCAGATCGCAGCCTTGCTAATCCTGATCGAGCGCGTCGGCAAGGCGACTCGTAATCCGCCACGAGACGTGATGCTCTCACATGCGGCCAGGGAGATCGGATATGGGTGGGGTTTTGGAGTTCATGAAGCCCTCGATCAGTTCGGAGCATTATTCGGCCCCCTGCTCGTTGCGGCGGTTATCGCCTACCGCGGCAATTACCGCCTGGCATTTGCAGTGTTATTGGTGCCTGCCGTCGTGTGTTTGTCGCTTCTCATCGTGGCACGGCTCCTCTATCCGAAACCCGAAGACTTGGAATCGAGCGCACCCGATGTGCATGCTAAGGGTCTCCCGCGGGTTTTCTGGGTTTACCTGGCTGGTGCCGGCTTAGTGGCTGCCGGATTTGCGGATTTCCAACTGATCGCCTTTCATTTCCAAAGGGCCGAAGCTCTGAATACCATTTGGATTCCCATCATGTATTCGATTGCGATGGCAGTGAGTGGCGCCGGATCGCTGGTCTTCGGCCGAATGTTCGACCGCTTGGGGATTGGGATTCTGGTACCGCTCACATTGATCTCTGCAATCTTCGCTCCGCTCGTATTCCTGGGCGGGTTTTGGTTGGTATTGGTCGGTTCTGCACTGTGGGGGCTCGGCATGGGAGTACATGAGTCCATCGTTCCGGCCGCCGTGGCGAACATGGTCCCTCGCGAGCGACGTCCGTCGGCTTATGGATTATTTACGGGCGGATACGGAATCGCCTGGTTTCTGGGGAGCGCCGTCATGGGGGTTTTGTACGACTGGTCGATACTGGCCGTCGTAATCTTTTGCCTGGTCTTGCAGCTTGGCGCCATTCCCCTGTTTCTGACGGTACGAAATGCAATGCAGGCAAACGTGAGGGCTTATTAATTTACTGAAATTAATTCAGCGTAACAGTCATTAGGAGCCCCAACGATTTCGGGCTTAGGCGTCAAGGCGGTGTCCGGTCAGGCACAGAATGGGATTTTTTGGGGGCCGTTAAATGCAAATCAAAGATGATCAGCAACAGCCGTTTGGAACCGCACTCACCGGACCACCGCCTACTTTTGTTGGCCGGGAGGACGAGGCACATCGCCTCCAGGAGGCGATTGTCAAACGCGAGTGCCGGGTAATTTGCGGCCCCACCGGAATCGGCAAAACGGCGTTCGTTCTCAAGGTGATTCGTGACTTGCCCGCGGAACTTGCCGGCCGTTGTCTCTATCTGGGAGCTTTCAAGGAGCTTCAGGATCTTCTGCGCCAGCTCATTTACAAACTCTACGAATTGAAGGACCCCACGTTGGGTCAGCAAATTCGTTCCGAGGGGGTTAACAGCCTGAGTTTTGACGCGTGGCTCAAGGCGCTTCCGAGTTCTCGATTGAAAGGCACTTTATTCAAAATTATGGAAAAGGGCGACTATCGCGTCTTTCTTGATCATCTGCCACCCCTCACCCGTGCGGTGGCGAAGATCATCAAAGAACTGCATTGGATGCGCAATACCCCGGTCTACTTGCTGATCCACGACGAACTAGCGCAGCATCTTTACCAGTTTTACAACTTCTTCTATTGGGGCGATCGCGAACGATTGACCCTGCACCCCCTGCCATTCGAAGCTGCCGCGGAACTCTTGGAGACCTGCATTGCGAGTTTTGGCCTTTCGCAGTTGGCAGTTTCGGGTTTTCGCGAAGAGGTTCTGGAATTGAGCAAGCAGATCCCCGGCGCAATCGTCAAAATGTGCAGCCTCGCCGCCGACCCGCGCTACCAGTATGAAAAGCGCATAAAGATCAAATCCGTATATATCGATTACCTGATGAGCGGCCACAACTTGCATTTTCCGATCACAAAACGGAGTGGCGCGTGAAGCCATTCCCAGCTTCCATCATTGCCCGGATCTGGATTCAGGCTCGGGTGCGGATTCCGTATCCTGTGGCATTCGACGCGCAAGTTGTTACGGCGTTCGATCCGATCTCTTCACAAACCAGAGAAACGGCCCCAAAGGAGCGATAGTGATGGCGTAATGGCCGCGTCGCTTTCCAGCGACCGCGGGTAATGGTGGAATGGGAACTTACAATGGAGATACTTACATGAAGGCGATGGCTGATATCGTGGGCCTTGTGGCTTTCGTGTTACTGATATGGCTGCCGATCATTGCTCCTGCTGCAGAACGATATCTCCGGCACAAACGGCAGCGTCGTCTGTTTGCGCGCCACAACCGCGGTTAGCGATGATCCGCAGAGCATTTTTCGCTGGGGAGAAAGCTTCAGACGGCACACCGGTTCGGTCGACTGGACATATCAGGAATCTTGCTCATAAGCGACAAACAATCTGTGTAGCCCCTCCTAGCCTTTGGCGTTGTGCCGCGTCTTGCGAGTCGGTTGTAGTTCTTGAAAATCGGTCAGGTCCGCGACCGGCCCTACGAGGAACTCGATTGTCCGCCTCGGCGATGTCCACTCTGAACCTCGCGGCTCATCCTTATATCGATAATCATGTTTGCGCTGAAATTCCTGCAAATCATGGAGCAGTTGCCGCATTACGCTTTGAGCCGTCTTGTTGATTCGCTCCAATGCAACGGATGACTCCCAGCTACGAAGTGCTATTTCCAGGTGAGGCAGGCAGAGTCCTTGGGAACGACAGTAGCGCTGCGAGAAGTCAGCCTCCTCCAATAATTGTTGAAGACTTCCCAAATAGTGTTCCTCTCGATCACGGAGTGTCGCGCAGGCTATACACCCCGCGCCCGGATTCAGGATGGCGCCGCCATTCCTTTCCTGGTGTCCGAACCTCCGAAGCCCCACCCTGGAGGCGCGCCTGGGTGCCTGCCAAGCCTCCAGGTTCCTCAATGAAAGGGAAACAAGGTTGTCGCACAGAATCGAAACGCCAAACCCTTCGGGCCAGCACTCATCCTCAATAGCTTTCGCTTGCCAGAAGTGCAAACGGCAGAAGCCCCCGCCTTGCAGGAACTTCTGCCGAACATCGCCTGACATCATGCCTTCATACAAAAAACTGAACAGGTCGCGACGCGCGGAAGCCCGTAGGGCTTGGCATAGTAGGCAACCCCCTTTGGCGAGGGCCCTTTCAAGGGCAGTACGAGCAAACCACCCGGGTCGGCGCTTAGCACTATTGTCGGAAGGTGAGCACTGTTTCATTGACGCGTAGTTCCTACGCCATCGATCACTTCACAAAATCGGGTCTTGCCAGCAGCATGCGGCCGCGTCGCGCTATGCCAGGAACAGTAGCTCCCCAAACCCTGTACTGAGCTTTTTCTTCCTACTCATTTGCTACACGTGAAGAAACCGGTTGCCCTGAATGAACCCGCGCGATCAAGTCAAGATCGTGGCGGATCGAGGCGGCTTCTTCTGGTCCGGCGACGCCCGCGCCGGTCATTCGTTCAATCTGGGCGCGGTAGCCATCGGCGTGAGCGTCGAACTGCCGATGAAGTTCTGTCAATGTCCTGCGACTCCAAGATTCCAGCATGCGCCCGTACCGCTCGAAGGCTTGATCGACGGCAGGCCCGACCTGGTCTCGCAGCTTCGCTTCGATGCGCCATTTCACGAACCGCTTCCCGAATAGGGCAAAGAGATTTCGGCGCAAGGTGACCTCAATGGGGCCAGGGTCGAGCCGGGGAAGTTCCTGCACAGCCGCTGTGAGATCCTCCTCGCGCGGCGCCGACTGCGCTCCGAGAGCACTTGCGCAGGTGGAAAGCGCCTCCGAAAGTTCCCGCGCCAGGGCCTGCACTCTTTCGAAGATTTGATTTGCGCCCTCGGACGCAATCCCCTCCAGGTTCCGTAGTAGGATTTTTTTTGGATCGGTCGCATTCACCTTCTTAGCTGTCCATTGTTGTGCGATGTCGAGAGCCGCGCGCGTCAGACCGAACCAACCCAAGCTGCGGACCTCACCCGATGCCCGAAGACTCCAGGTATTGACTTCCTCAAATTTCCCGGTTGCCTTTCGTAACTGCGCGTCGGCCTTTCTTAAGTGTTCGGCATCCTTCATGGGACCCTTCCCCGTGATTTCCAGCCTGACGTTAAGTGCGGCCTCAACCACTTCGCGCAGAGCCCCAATCTTTCGGCGCAGCGACTGTTGCGCCAGATCCTGGTGCCGTTCATAGAGAGGTTGAATTTCGGCGGCGAACCATCGGTCGAGAAGGCATGCGTCTGCTCCCCGGGTGCTAATCGCGTGCACAGGAACTTTCACCCCCAGCTGCGTGTTGATGAGGGCGGCGATGTACTGGACCGAACGTGCCCGGTCTTCAGGAACCAGCAAGTCTGCTTTACTTACCAACACGAAAGCCGGAATGGCTGCCTCATACAGACTCTGCACCGTCGAAAGATCTTCCTGGGTCAAGGTTGATCCTGCGTCCACTAGCACCACTCCCAAGTCGCACTGGGGTAGATAGGCCATCGTCTCAGCCGCTCCAGCCGTCGCCAGCGAGCCCAGACCAGGCGTGTCCACAAAAATCACGCCGTCCTGCAGGCGCCGCGAGGGGAGTTCGACCGTGATACGCGTTACGTGTTTGGCATTCCCGGGATTGAATTCTTCGCTGACAAACTCCGGCAAGCGTGCGATCTCCAGCATTTCCACCTTCTGATCAATGTAGGCAACTCGCAGTCTTGCTTGGGGTCCATGCACGATCCGAGTCGGCACCGCAGTGATGGGATTGACTCCCACAGGCAACACGTCGATTTCAACAATGTGATTCAGAAGCGATGATTTGCCGGAACTGACGCGTCCGAAGACGGCGATCTGAAAACCGTTCGATTCCAGCCTATCCAAGATGGTGCTGAGCGTGGTTCGGAATTCGACCAAGCCTCGCTCCTTGATGATTCGCTCCAGGATCTTGAGCAGCTCAATCTCATCGCCAGTTCGGTCTAATCGCTGGAGACGTGCCTGCAAATCCTGGTCTTGGCTTACGTAAATACTCAGCTTCCGGACCAAGCTCTTCATCTCTTGTACCAGACCATTGAGTTCCGGAATCAGCGAAGGCGGGACATCCCCATAACCCCGCAACGCGGCAGGCCGGCATTCGTCGAAGGCGATGTCCGCAAATTCCAGGTTCACCTTGATTGAATGGATCACCCGGAATTGAGGTTCAGGCGGCGATATACCGCGACTCTTCAACACATGAATCATCTGCGCGCGGATGCGCGCAATGTAATCCTGAACCACCTTCATTTGGACTGGGGTTAGGCTGCCACGGTATTTGGGGAAGGGTGATTTTGAGGCCGTGTGGAATAAAATTGCTTCGACGTCCGCCAGCAAATCATCGACGTACTTGAAGCTGGTCAGCAGATGGCGCTTATGAAACGCGTTTAGAGAATCGTTAGAATCCATCGCCGCAACACCTGTCACTCAACTGCCTTGCTCTGAGGGATCTGCGGAGCCAGCGTGCCGGGCGAATACCCATCCTCCTCCGGAGAACCCGGTAGGAGTCATCTTCCCCATCAGGGGCGGTTCGGGGCGAACTCCAACGCCAATTGCTATTATCCTGCCTCTTGATTTTGCGGTCAACGCCCCAGTCGGTGGCGTACGGCAGGGGCCGCCATCGCCATTCAAGTGTGTGAAATCCTTCGAGCAGGAGAATTCCCGTGCTGCATACGATTAGCAAGTTCGCGCCGAATATGGGGTTGGAAACTGGAGGAGACAGAGGCGGATTTGCTCAGCACGCGCAGGTCAGTCAGTGCAATGCTGGGAAGGAATGCCAGCACCCGGGCGAGGGGCGTCTGCGAGTGGTGCAAAAGCGCGAGCCGGACGGCATAGATACTTGACCAGCGTCCGTGATTGGCGATGGCGATCACGACGCGTGCCGGCAACGTGATGCGCGAGAGCGCCCGAAGGACATGTCCTTCATTCAGCAGCGGACTGTCAAGGATCGTGGTAAGAGCCTCCTGGCAGCCGTCAATGAGCAAGGCCCCGATTATCCGCACAGGGCCGCGGCGGGCGAGCGTCAGTTTCTGGCTAGGGGGCAATTGGGGTAACCTCATGAGGACGAACTCCTCAGCCAAGTGCCGAAGAGCCGGATGTCCAGAGGGCGAGAATGTCAACTCCACAAGGTCCGAAGCATAGAGTTCCTTAACCAAACGCAAACCCAGTAGGAGCGGCACGTTCGGATGAAATGCCAGGGCGCGCCGTACGCGGTAGCTTTTCATCCACTCTTGGTGGATAGCGATCTTCTCCAGTATGACTGTGGATAAGCCCTTGCGCCCTAGCAGCAGACAGAGATGATTCTCTTGCAGCCCGGGGTTTTCCAGCAGAATTTCGAGAACTTCTTCACGCGGGTCGTGAAGGAGGACAGGAATTTCTTCTTGCGGCGCGGTGCGCGCTCGCTCCCTGTCGCTTTCCGTTGCGGAGTGCTCCGTCCGTAACCCTCCCGTTAAGCCAGCATCTTCTTCCATAGCCATCGGCTCCTTCGCATCCCTTTCATCCGCAACCAATCAAAATTCAAGTCCAGGATGAACTGGCGAGCGATCCGCCTGGGTCTGACACCGCTCAGGAATCCCGGTTCTCCAGCATGTCCTGCTGGGTTGTGCCCTCCCCTGCCATGCCTTGCGCCGCAAGGTTTTGATATATCTGCCGGACGTGAGCAAAGCCCCGAAAATCTGCTCGTTCTTGTTCCTCACGCTTGTATTCGAGCTCTACAAATCGGTTTTCGTGTACGAAGAAAGCATACTGAATCGCTTGCACACCTTCGTCGGGAGCATCTCGATTCTTGTCAATATTGAGATCGAGAATATCAATTTTCGATGAGGGCTGTTGTCCGGAACCTTGACTCTTTAATAGCTCCTGCAATTGGTGTGTGGCAGACCAGTCCTTAGAGAGAACCATCGCTACGTCCAGGTCATATTCGATGTCGCCTCCACCCGTGCAGTGGTGCATCGTTGGCCGTGCGCGAATCTGGAGTTCGTCGTACTTTTCCTCGCCCGTTGGCTCATCATCGAGCCGGCATCCCTCCTTGTCGAGCGCGGCGATGGCGAAAACGGGACAGTTGAGTTCCAGGCTTAAGTCGGCGAGCTCGGTTGAAATCTGGTCGATTCGTAACCCAAGATCATCGGATGGCCGCGCCAGTGGAACTTTTTGCAAATAGTCCAGGAAAATGGCGATTGAATCGGTACGGAACTCGTGCATCAGATTGTAGGCAGTGGCGCGAATCCGGTCTACGGTATCTTGCCGATTGCCTTCTAGAACGAACAGACTATCCTCATAGGCCCGCACCATTGCGAGGCCTTTGGCGAAGTGTTTTGAGATGTTCGTTAAACTTTCCAAGTCGTGGCTAAGCAAGGTGGTGGGGTTGACACCTGAGTCTTTAGCAATCAAACGCGCTGTGAGGACCTTGCGAGTCTGCTCCCATGAGTAGTACAGCACCGGGATATGATGACTCGTTGTCAGGCTTGCGGCAAGCTGGAGGGCGAGAGTCGTCTTCCCGCGACGGGGAGCACCGGCTAATCCGTAGTAGAACCCCCGTCGTAAGCCCGATAGCACCCTGGTTAGTCGGGGAAAGGACCCCACCGAGTAGCCGAGTAGCGTCCGTTCACCCTTGGGGCGCGCTCTTGATTCCATGATGATCTGTTGCACCATTTCGTTGATCGGAGCTACACGCTTCCGGTTACGTTCGTGTTGAATTTCAACGAGTTCCTGGAAAGCCGAGGCGGTGAAATCGACCACACTTGCTCCCCCTTCCGCCTCGCCGCGCGCATAGTGGGCAATGCGATTGGCGAGCTTCAGCAGTCTGGTTCGAGCCTCGCGGTCCTTGAGAATCTCGATGTAGGAAAGGAGCTTGTCAAGTTCCGGCCTGGGCGTTGTCCGCAAAACCTCGATGAATTGGGTAACTTCAGCCGTCAGTAGGCCATTCTCTTCGAGCTTGCTTTTCAATACCAGCAAGTCGACGGCAGTCCCGGGCTGGCTTCTCGCCGTCATGAGCATTGAGGCCACGGTGCGTGCTTCCGGGGAGTAAAGCAGCTCAACGCGGAACCCTTGCTCAATCGCCTTCGTGAGCATGTAGGGATCATTCGAGACCGAGGCAAGTACGGCTGTCTCCAAAGCGTTATGGTCAGAAACCATCGGAGTGCCTCCCGGGCTGTTTCCCGAACGTGCGGGAAGCGCCGCTTGGCGCTTAGGAAGCCTTACGGAACGGGGGCTGGCAACCCTCATTCCGGTATCGGACTAGAGGGCTGATAGGAGGCCCCAGCGCCACTCATCAATTTAGGTAGGAGTTATCAGTCTCGGGAACCGAGACGGTCGGACAGGCGGACTCCATCGCCTGAGCGTATTATTGGAGCAGTATGGCATTCAGTCAAGGACTGAATGGACATCACCGACATACCAGGCTCCGTCTCTGCACCGATTGCGCATTGGGGACAACATCGGCTTCTGGGCGCGGGCGCGCATGGATTTCGGGGCTCGAAGCAAACACATCAGGTTATAATTGAATTGCGGCGATGGGGTTCGCCAACTGAACCGTCTCTCCAATCGAGGCTGATAACTCCTACAAAATCTGCGGATATTTGAAAGCCATCGCTTGGTGATGGCGAAGGTGCCGGAATCGCTGTAAAGGAGCCGGGCCAAGGATAATGCACATGGGATCTGATAAGGCGGCGCGATCCCCGCAAGGTTCAGGCGGGAATCAGGAGGAAGCGTGCCTGATTTGCGTAGCTCTCAGGAAATTCCAGTTGGAGTGTGTTGAGGACTTGGGTGCTCGAATGCCGCAGAGCTTATGCAGTGGTCACACTTGGCTCGTCGCGAAATCTGCCGACGCGGGTGCGGCTGCCGACTTTCTGCTCCGCCTAATAGGCCACGCCCTGAAGGAGGAATCCGCTCCGCTGCGTTGCGAAATGTGCCTGTGGATGGCCCAGGAAGAAAACAGGGAGCTGGATGAATTTGCGAAGAAGCTGCTCACGCCGACGTACCCGGAATGGTTTCGGGAGCACGGAGGGCTCTGCATCCCTCATGCGAGAAAGCTGTTCGATCGGGTAGGCAGGGAGTTCCGGGAGATCATCGTATTGGCCGTCCAAAGAGAGACCATGGCACTCAAGGATGAACTCGTTGCTCTCTCGCGTAGCGCGAAGGCTGGCATGCAGACGCATGCAGGTGTCCTAGGGAGAGCGGCTGAACACTTAGTTGGAAAGCGGGGCTTGTTTTTCAGGAACTAACACGAGGCCCTCATTGGGATTGTCCACAACCGTGGCAGATGATGCTCCTTTCGACGGCGTTGCCACCCACGCGATAGGGGACCGGGTACGGGGTATCGGGGACGACCAGCTCGCGGGTGCCATCGATGCGCCCGGGGCCGCCCAGGCCATGATGCTCGGCAAGCAACTCGACGGCGTGAGCAATGGTGTCGAGGAGGCGCTGAGTGGCCTCGGGACTGTCGAGAGCGATGTCGTCGGCTTCCACTTCGAGACTGGGGCTGGCGCGCTTCAGCCAGCGTTTCTCCCCCGGACGGGGGGAATCAGCGGGCACGGAAGGCTCGTTTCCGGCGGCGATACTTCGTCGACACCCGGTTGACCTCTTTTGGGGAGGCAAACTCTCGCCGGTCGGCTTCCGCCAGGGCCTTCTGGGTTTCCTCGATCTGCCACTCGTTGATCTGCCGGGTCTTCAACTTTCCACAAGGTGGGGTTTGGCTACTTCAGCTAATCGATCAGCGGTCGGCAAGACCATTAAATTGCTGCTGCCAACATGTCCCCAATGCGCGGGGCTTCCGCTGCCCAGAAACTGGTGATTGTGGGGCGAGGGATTCGGCTTCTCGCATGGTCACAGAATCAGGAAGTTACGGCTAATAGGTGAGGTTTCTGAGCGGCAAGTCACGAAATTCACTGCCTTAACGCACCTGTTCGAAGCCGCCAGAGGAGGACAGCGCTGGAAAAAAGCTCGATAACCGAATCAGCGCCAAAACTGACCAGCGCGATGCTACCAGCCAGAATCCCGGAGGCGATCCCCATTCCGGCTTCCACCAGCATCCAAGCCACGCTGAGATATTCAAGCTGGCGTCCCCGATGGATGGCGGCTTCGTGCGGCGTAACAGCGTGTGCGTTCATTCTCAAAAGAGGTAGTTTAGCGTCCAACCGGATTATACTCCCAGATGGTTTCGCTGCAATGTACTCATGATCTCGCGTGTCACAGGTTGCCTAGAAGCTCTTACTCGTGTGTGTTCCAAGTACGAGAACACCGGCAAATACCCTCCGGCGCACCAAACAGGAGACGCCAAGCATATCGCTGCTCTGAGGCGCACCCCGGCTTAAGGGTCGGAGAGACCTGCGATGGGGCCAATATCTACCGCGGTCGACAGCTAAGATTTAGCTGACCCTCGCGCCTCTTCTTGAGTAGGGAGATGGGCAACTGCGACATGGTAGAACTCGTATCCCTTCATTCCTTTGGCAACCGCTCCGAAGTAGCGGCCACGGTATTCGCGGGCCGAGAGGTCACAATCCAGGCAAAGTCCGCGGCCTCGGAGAAACTCAGCCAGTTGGTCGGGTGATAGGCCGAAGGTCCAACGCTCGCCCAGGCGGGCGACGTCACGGAGCAGACGGTCACCACCATCGAAACGAACGGAGCCGTCCAAGATTCCCGAGTGCACGTAAGTAAAAATGATTTGGCTGCCTGGCCGACAGCTCGCCACATAGCGAAGCACCGCGTCCACCGCCTCCGCCGTCAGATAGTTTGTAACCCCTTCCCACAGGAACACTGCTCGGCGGGAAGACTCGAAACCCCCTCGGAGCAATTCCTCCGACAATCTTCCCTCCATGAAGTCGATCTGGACATACCGGACATTGTCGGGAACTTTCGGCAAAACCTCGTGTAGCTTAGCCTTCTTCCGAGCAAGAGTAACAGGATGGTCCACTTCAAAAATCGTGGTCCGATCAAGAGAACGAAGCCGGTATGCGCGGCAGTCGAAACCCGCGCCGAGGATTACGACCTGACCGACGCCTTTTTCGACCACATTAGCAAGAACGTCGTCGATGAACCTCGTACGGGCGATCGCAGAAGTGCGCGCGCCGGGGAGTCGGCGGTCCGCGTACCAGTTTACCAGTTTAGCTATGGCCGGCATTTTCGAAAGCCATACTGCTATTCGCAGGGAAGGACGGATGAAATGCACCGCCAGAGAGTCGACGAACATCCGGCGCTGTGGCGGGCGGACCGATTCGCTTGCCCTGAAGAAGGCCATGTACTCCGCGGTTTGGCTCACCTGATGAGGTTTCATATTAGGCGAATCGGTTACAAGACCCGAGATTCGGTCCGTTACCAGGGATGGCGCTTCGAATCATAGCGGCTGCTCCATTGGAGTTGCAACCCTTGATCGCTAAGCGTGCAATAGATTGGGGAAGAATGGCAGTTACGCGGGCTGGCTGTGACAAAGCTCGCTAAGACCGGCCGGCACCACTGCCGGGAAGCAGGGTGATTAGCGCCCTTGCCGCGAGGGCCTTGCTGTCGCCATGAGGCGTTCGGCCAGGCGGTCGGCAAAAGCCTTGCCCCCGAGTGCGCCAAATAGCACGCGCATCTAGATCGGGGCTAACAAATGATCGACCACCTCGAGCGTGGAGGGGGCCGACTCGCCGTGCCGAGCCCGGCCGAGCATCAGTTCGATGTGGTTGAGCCTATGTTCCAGGCCGGCAATCCGCGATGGCGGTCGGGTGCCCGTCCGGGTGGACGCTTCCGCGCCCCGCGCGTGCCAGTGCAGGCGATAGTGGGTGCGAATCTCCGAGCGCGGCATCCATGTTGCGCTCGAAATGGCGCACTTCTCAAAACTGCAATTTCAGCATGAATTGGAGCTGTCGCGGCGTACCCATTCCGACCGGAGTTGTATTCAAAGGCAAATAGATGACACCGAAGTCGGAGGCCGATATGAGGCCATCCGGGCTGGCATACATCGCCCTGTTGAAAATATTGAACGCTTCGGCCCGGAACTGAAGTTGTAACCGTTCGGTAACCGGAATGCGTTTGGAAAGCCCCAGATCCATTTGCCAGGCACCGGGACCTCGCAAGAAATTGCGGGGGACATTACCGAATCCTGGGAGACCGAGCCCCGGGGGACAGGTGCCGCCCGGGTAAAGCGGGTCTGAAGTCCCGGGAGCGCAAAACGCCGCGGGGTTGAAATTCCCGCCGGCCAAATATAACGGCTGGCCGGGAACAACGTCGGGACGTTGCTCGTTGGTGTTTCCATCCGGGCCAGTCGCACTGGTTGTGAGGTTCACGGGAAAGCCAGTACGGGCGGTGAAGGTTGAACTGAGCGACCACGATCCCAATATCGCGCGCAACCCCCCGGGCTGATTCAGGAAGGCTTTCCCGGCACCAAAAGGTAGCTCGTAGATGGCATTCGCATTGATCACGTGGCGGACGTCGAAGGCGCCGCTCGAGTACTCACCGCAGAGCGGCGCTCCGGTAGGCTGGCAAGAAACATTTTGCGGCGTAATGGAGTCGCCGTCGCCGCTGCCGTTGGAATCGTCGTCGAGCTCGTGCGCCCAGGTGTAGTTGGCCGAAGCCAGCAAACCGCGAGAGAAGGTGCGCTTCAGCGAGACCGATAGCGCCTCATAGTTGCTGTTACCGATGGTGCCCCGCCAAGCGATCTGGGAGAACGCAGGGTACGGTCGCACATCGGTAAGAGGGTTTTCAACGTTGACATAGGATTCCTGGAGCAGATGGCGGCCTATGCTCCCGACATAAGCGACCGTAGCGAGGAAATTGCTGGGCAGCGCTCGCTGGACCGAAACGCCCCACTGGTCCGCATACGTGTCTTTGCGGTCTCGCTGTTCCGCGCTCGGCGAATTGGTGCCGGTCGTGCACGCGGGACTGCCGCTCGCCCCTAGAGTTATGGGGAAGCTAAGGCCTGGGCAATTCTTCGACGTCAGCGCATAGCTTAACACTTCGTTCTTATCGGGGAGGTTCTGATCGTCCAACTGGCCGTCCTCGTGATAGATGCCAAAACCGCTGCGAATGACGGTCTTCCCCCCGAACACGGCCGGCGCCCAAGCGATGGCAATACGCGGATCGACATCGCCATAATTCCCTGGCCCGAAGCTTGTCCCCACGCCACAGTAGCCCGCCGCGCCGCAGGTGGCAAAATCGAAAGGATTGCCGCGGCCATATACTTCACTAAAGATACCGAAAATGGTGTAGCGCACGCCCAAATTCAGGGTGAGATCCGGGCGCACTTTGAACTCGTCCTGGAAGTAACCGAAAAAGTCCGTCTTGCGCAGTCCGTTCACGGGGTATGTGCCGGTGATGCTCGCCTTATAGGATTGGTCGGCCGCAAAGCTGGTGAGGGAGTTAAAGCTGACCGTGCCATAGGAACTGCTCCCCTGGTTCATTTGCACGCGGCGGACCTCGACTCCGGCTTTGATGACATGCCTCCCCTTGACCCAGGTCAGATCGTCGATTCCGGCAAACGTATTGCCCACGCCCGTGTTGACGCGACCGTTGTTCAAAGTCGTGAGGCCCGCTACGGAGATCGCGTAGAGCGACCCAGTCTGATTGAGGTAAATGGTGTCGGTGGTGCCACGGTTGAAGCCCAACTTGGTTTCGTTGATCAGGGTCGGAGAAAAGACGTGCGACAGGGCGATCACGGTGTTAACCGGATAGGATTTAAGCTCTTCCTGCTCATTGAGATATTGCCCGGAGCTTGGAGAGTATGGGAGAAAGTAGACGGCCTCGTCGAGGTTGGTCCGCACAAAAAGATTGGTCGATTCGGAGAAGCGATGATCCAGGCGCAACATTTCTGAGTCTTCCTGCCCCACTTGGCTGCCTTGCCCCACGAATTCCGCAACGTCCGGATTACTGGTAGAGATCTGCCCTTGGGGATAGGCGTTGATCACCGGAGCAAGCGCCGGCGATTGGGCCAACACTTGCGCGCTAAAGGCCGCGCTGGGTACATAACCGATAAGAGTCTGACCGAGGTTTTGCCGGTAGCCTTCGTAGGCGGCAAAGAAGAAAGTCTTGTCCTTCCGGATGGGTCCGCCCAAAGACCCTCCGAACTGATTCAAGTGGAAAGGCGGCCGGTGCGTCGGATTTAAAGAGTCCAGCGGATCCAGGGCGTCGAAGACGTCGTTGCGCAAGTATTCATAGGCATCCCCGTGGAACTGGTTCGTGCCGCTCGGCGAGGCCAGGGCCAACTGGGCTCCTGCCGTCTCGCCCGTCTGTGCCGTTGCCAGCATGGGGTCGACGCGAATCTCGTCGATGGTATCGAGCGGAATCGCCAGGCGCACGAAATATAGCTGGGACTGATTGATAACATAAGTGGCATCGATGCCGTCGTAAGTATAGTTGTTATCGTCGCGGCCTCTTCCGGCATAGCGAATCGAACGCTGGTTGCCGGCGCCGGGTCCGCCAGCGGTGTCAACCGCGCTCGGAACCATGTCGGTCAAGGTGGCCCAATCCCGCCCGTCCAACGGAAGTTCCTTAAGCTGTTTGAGCTCAATATTCGTGCCCAACGTGTTGGAGGTCTCTTCAAGCTGCTGGG
>Ga0335072_10002888_pt1 | contig 26257 bp, 21 predicted proteins | sample Lox_Sample_21_FD_206725 | JGI IMG/M metagenome (GOLD analysis project Ga0335072, IMG submission 206725) | Soil microbial communities from Loxahatchee National Wildlife Refuge, Florida, United States - Lox_Sample_2.1 | ecosystem: Environmental > Terrestrial > Soil > Wetlands | place: USA...
GAACCAGACTGGCATTTCCAGAATACCCTCATCTGTTAAGGAGATTCTTGTGGGAGCGTCCCGGCTCGCCATTTTTTTCTTTGCCAGCCATTTCGCCATGAATTTTTCGTCTCCAATTTAGTAAGAGTACTAGATCTTAAATGCTTTATTAATTGCTTCCCTTTTGCCGGGCCATGGCTTGCGCTTGAGCCAAACAATCCTGCGCTTCGGGATAGTCTGATTTCAAGCGCAAGGCATTCTGGAACTCGACTATGGCTTCGCCGGCCCGTCCCTCCTGCAGAAGGGCAAAACCGAGATTGTAGTGAACTTCGGAATAATCGGGATCGATTTCCAACGCTTTGCGAAAATGCGCGATCGCTTCGTCCATCCGGCCCTTTTGCAGAAGTTCCGCGCCGAGGTCGTTTTGCGCATCGGGGTAATTGGGATTAAGATCGAGAGCCTTCTGATACTCGACCATGGCATCATCTATCTGTCCCTGTTCGGCGAAAATATTGCCCAGATTATTATGCCCCATCCAACAGTCAGGATTTTTCGCCAGGGTATCGAGCCAAAGTGTTTCGAGATTTTGGTAAATCCCGATTTGGCGCCAACTCGCCACGGCCAAAATCAGTAAGAGTCCCGTGCCCAAACCGGATCGCAGCCAAATTTTTCCCGGCAGGGCGAAGTCCGCCAGCATCGCCAATCCTGCTCCCGCCAGCGCCAGGGGCCCCATGCTGGCCAGGTATTGAAAATGATCGCCCACAAATGAAAAACGGAAAAAATAGAAATCGAAAAAACCGAGCACCGGAAACAACGCGATAAGAAAATAGGCAAAGATGAAAAAAACCGGCCGCAGGCCCTGATTTCGATAGCGCCACAAAACCGCCAGAACCAGCGCCACCGCGGCCAGCGGCAAGTAGGAGAGCGGCTGCGAGGCTGCAATCTGCCATCTTGGATAAATGAATATTAAGGGATGAGGCCAAGCTAGCTTGCCCAAGTAAAACCAAACGGCCCTGCCCGCGATCACCAAACGGTCCGGCCAATTCTGCGCCCACTCCGAACCCTCGGCGCCCGCATGGAACTTTTGTTCCACCATCGCCCAAAGACTGGCTCCCGCGGAAATCAGAATAACGGGTGCCAGCCTCAGCATAATCCGCAGATTCCATGCACCACCCTTCCACCACCAACATAATCCGAGCACGGCGGGGAGAATGACCGTGGAAGGCTTGCTCAAAATCGCCAGCAGCGCGAAAACCAAGGTCAGCGCATAATCCCCCCCGGCTCCCTTTTCACCCAGGATTTCCCGGTCCTGCCATCGAAGAAAAAACAGGATGGCTAACAAATAAAATATCCCCGACTGCGTATTCTTTAATTCCGTAACCCATGCCGCCGTCTCCACCTGCACCGGATGCAAGGCCCAGAGCGCCGCGCCGAGCCACGCCCCCGGCATCTGCAAGCTCCGTAAAATCCGCCAAAGCAAAACCGCGCACACGCCGTGAAGCAAAACATTCACGATGTGATAAGGCAAGGGAGCCCATCCCCAAATCGCGTGTTCAACCCAAAATGTGGTCAACACCAGCGGATAATATCCGGCGTGAACCGTCGTCCAGATCTCTTTCAAACCGAGTGGCCCGGCGATACACGGATTACCCGTTAGTTGCTCGTCATCATCCCAAATGAATCCGGCCTGCCACACTGGCGTATAAGTCAAAATGACCGCCAGAACGAGAATCAGCCCGAAAAGCCAATCATGGCGCAACCCAACTGGCTGGGACGAAACCGAGGCAACTTTTCTGACCTCCGGCATAGAACCATAACCACCAGTTGCTTTTTTATGCTTGGATCGTTTCGCCATACCGGCCACCAGCAAGCACGAGCATAACCCGGAATACCTGCGGGTAAAGAAGAGAGGGCACCCACGCAAGAATGCCCGAACGATTGTCGGGCATTATCTCCGATCGAAACGAAGAAATCTTGGATTTTACCCGGGTCGCCTAAAAAATATGCCGCAGCCAGCCAGCTATCAATTTATGCAATTGCTTCTATGACAATGTATAACGTGGAATGATTTGCGAGGTGGCATGATTGAAGCTAATCTGGACGTGGTAAGAAATTTGCAATTTCTTATCATGATTGGAAGCCTAGATACAGCGCATCCAAGAAGAAAGTGAAATATGTTAATGTATTTGTGGCCGATACTGCTGGCACTCTTTTTTTCCTGTTTGATCGACGTACAAAGAGACCCGTAAATTCCTTCACGCTCTCTCCATGCGTCCGCCCTTCGCCTAGAGGGCGGGACAAACCGGGACGAAAACCTCCAGAGGCTGTTACCGATCAAGACGCGTGCTGAACTGGCGCAAAAAGCGGACGTCGTTTTCGGTGAAGAAACGCAAATCGGGAATTTCATGGCGCATGATGGCGATCCGCTCGATCCCGAATCCGAAAGCGTAGCCGGTATACTTTTCCGCATCGTAACCGACCTGCCGGAAGACTTCAGGATCGACCATGCCGCAGCCGCTGATTTCGAGCCACTCCCTACCCTTGACTTGGCTGCCGGTACGCGCGCAATCGACTTCGAAACTCGGCTCGGTGAAGGGGAAAAAATGGGGCCGGAACCGGAATTTGAGATCCTCGCCCAGCAACTCGCAAAAGAAATATTCGAGCGTTCCCTTGAGGTCGGCCAGCGTGACTCCTTCATCGACGACGAGCCCTTCCATCTGAAAAAACGACATGCCATGGGTCGCGTCGATCTCGTCGCGGCGATAGCACCGGCCCGGGGCGATAACCCGAATGGGCGGCTTTCGCTCCAGCATCGCGCGAATCTGCACGGTGGAGGTTTGCGTTCGCATGAGCCGGCGCCCGCCCATGCTCTTGGGGCTAAGTCCCTGGCTCGGCGCAAGGCCGTCTTCCTTCAAATAGAAGGTATCCTGCTCATTGCGAGCCGGGTGGTCCGGCGGCGTGTTCAGCGCGTCGAAATTGAAGACTTCATTTTCGATGTCGGGCCCGTCGGCCAACGCGAATCCAAGTCGCCGGAAAATCTCGATGGCGCGGTCCCGCACCTGCAAGACGGGATGAAGCGAGCCGGGCGCTTCATAGCGTCCCGGCAAGGTCGGATCGAAATCAGCCGCCTCCGTCGCGGCGGTCAATTCCGCCTTGCGCGATTCATAGGCCGCGGCGATGGCGCTCTTGGCTTCGTTCGCCGCCTTGCCCACAACCGGCCGCTGCTCTTTCGGCACGGCGCCCATTTTCTCGAGCAATTGCGGCAGCGATCCATTGCGCGAGAGGTAACGTATCCGCGCCTCCTCGAGCGCGGCGGCATCGGCGGCACCGGAGATGGCGGCGAGAATTTCTTCTTTGAGTTTGAAAATTTCGTCCTGCATGGGAAAGGAAATGGAGCCTAGAAGCTGTCCGAAAAATAGGCGCAGGTCACGCCGAAAGGAATTTTGCCCTGGGGCAGGGAGCCGAGCGAGGAGGTGCCGCGCACGGCAGGCTTTTTACGGCGAAGCTTTTCCGCCGTCCGCAGCACCTCGTCGCTTGCGCCTCGATTCGGCCCAAATTCGACTCGTCACGTGACCTACGCCTATTTTTTGGACAGCCTCTACCCGAAAATCAGGTCTGGCCGGTCGCGGCAAGGTTCCTCTTCCGGCGCAGGCGGCGGTCGTGGCTCAGTTTGAATACTTGAGAGGCCGCACGTAAAGCCATTCGTCCTTTTTTCCCGGTCTAAACACGCCGATAGAAATCAACTCGTGGCCAGGACAGCCCTCTACTTGCACCATCGCCTCACTTTTATCATCCAACGTATAGTTGTAGTCGAGTCCCCCCACCCCGGCCATACCTATTGCTCCACCGACTGGGCCCAGGATTTGCTCAACCTTATCTAATGCCGGATTAGCAGGGGCTGAAAGCTTCTTAAGCAGGGGAAGAACAACATTGGCTTTGTACAAAGGAAGCTTGGTTGAATCATTGGCATACGCCCATATCCGTGAACACTATCATTGCGAGAGCAAGAAAGAGGATCGCTCGCGCGAACATGCCTCAACATAACAGCCAACCAGTTCTTTTAAACTCCAGATCGGATCGGAAATTTCCGCTTCTATCGCGGTTAATTATGCGCGATGGGGGAACGGGAGCAAAATAAACCACTGCCCAGACGGCTCTTGCGGGTTTTGGGATAGGTCCTACCGTTATAAATAAATGAATCAGACCCCTCCTTCCGGCTGGTCGCAACAGGGTGACGCCCTCACCCGCACGATTGAGCGCGCCGACTTTGTGGAAGCCATTGCCCTTGTGCTCAAAATCGCTGCCCTTGCCGAGGCGGCCAACCATCATCCCGATATCGATATCCGTTACCGGACGATTCATCTCTCCCTTTGCACCCATTCCGCCGGCCACAAAGTCACGGCCAAAGACTACGCGTTGGCCGGGCAAATCAATGGCATCCCCGAGAGTGACATTGCCTCCTGCGCAACCGAACTGCGAAACTGCCTGAAGCCGTAGAGGCTATCCGCAAAGTAGGCGCAGGAATCTTTTATTGGCAACGGCAGTTTCCGTCTCTAAATCTCCAGTCCTACCCCCTTTCATCCCCATGAATCCCCTGTGTCCTCATTTCTTCTTCCCGCTCGGTGTTTTGTTCGGCGCGGGCCTCGCGCTCACCGCTCCGCTCCAAGCCGACGTTAGCAGCGATCTCGCTTTCAGCGCCTTCGCCGGCACACCGGTTAATATCGACGCGCTCGCCGGAGGACAAATCCTGCAGCCGCGCAGCGGTCTGCCTAATTTCCAACGAGGCATCACGGCCCAGTCACTTTACATTATCGATGCCGCCCCGGCCGAGGTCGCGCACAAGCTGCTAACCTGGAATCCAGCCAGCCATCCCGAACTCAAGGTTTGGATGCATCAATCCCTCCCCGCCAAGCTCACTCCCACCGATTTTGGCTCTTTGAGCAGCCTGCCCGATAACAATTCCGTTGGTTATCTGATTAGCGCGACAGCCAGTCTCGATCCGAATAGCCCTTCCCTGCAAATCAGCAGGGAGGAGGCGCAAGGCATTGCCGCCCTCAAGGCGCAAAATCCCGGCGGGAAGACTCTTTTCGCCAATTTTTGGAGCCAGGTTCTGGCCGGGCGCGTTAATAATTTTCTCGGCGGGAGGTTTGCCAGCGACACCTATTCCATGAGTGATGGCGATATCCATCCCTTCAACGAAATCGTTCAATTGATCCGTTCCGATTCAAAAATGTACGCCGATTTTCATCCTCTTTTCAGCCAAACGCCGCTGTATGGCTCATTAAAACTCGCGCCCGCCAATCTCTACTATGAGTGCTTCGACGTCGAAAATGACGGCGCGCTCGGTACCGGCGCGATTTATCAGATTACCAATGGTACCGCCATTCAGTCCGCGGATATCGAGTTTTACATCAATTCGGGCATCTACGCCGACGTTGAGCTCGAAAAACTTTGGCCCGTCAACGTCAATGGCAAGACGGAAACACTGGTTTGGCGCGAAGATCTCGTTTCCACCGCCAATATCGCTTATCTCCACGGCATGGAGCGGATGGCTTCCGTTTCGCTCATGATGCAGGACGTTCGGCAGGGGATTAATGCTTTTCGCAGTGAATTCAAGTAAGAGTGGTCGGAAAACCGGCCGGTCCTAAGTTTGAGAATGGACCCATTACGCCAGCGCGATCTGGCGCCGGATTTTTTCCTTGCGGCTTTTCTCGCGAGAGCCTTTCACCAACCGGCTTTTGCGGTGCCGCAATTGCTCCGCCAACCGGTCTGTCACCACGTCAATGGCCTGGTAAAGATCATGCCCATGATCTTCGGCGTAAATATCGGGGCCGGGCAAGGCCAGATGCACCTTGACCACGAAAGCGTGCTTGTAGGCCCGTTTGTCATCGTGCCAAAGCGCGATATGGGCTCCGATCAAGCCGAGGCCGAAATGTTCCAGATTTTCGATTTTTTGCGCAACATAACCATGAATGGCCGCCGTCAGTTTGACGTCGCGGGGACTGATATGAATTTGCATGCCTTAAGTTACATTCAGGTTAAGGCGATGTCGATGGCGGATGTCTTCTACTTCAGCAGTTGTTCGATTTGCCCGGCGAGGTTGTCGCGGCCATCTGTCGTCACAACCATCCCCTTCTTATCCACCAGCCACATGGCGGGAATGGCGTCGATACCAAAGCTTTTGCTGATGGCGTTATCCCATCCCTTGCCGTCGAAATATTGCGGCCAGGTCATCCCATTCTGCTTGGTGAAGGCCAGCAGGGAGTCTTTGTTTTGGTCGAGCGAAATTCCGACCACTTCAAAGCCCTGATCATGATATTTTTTGTACGCCGCCACGACATCCGGCACTTCCTCCCGGCAAGGCGGGCACCAAGTCGCCCAAAAATCGATTAAAATAACCTTGCCGCGCATTTTAGCCAAATCGATCGCCGCGCCATCCACCGCGGTAAATTTTAGGTCGACCGGTTTGGCCTTGAGATCAACCAATTGTTTTTGCGCGGCCAGTTCCTGCTGAGCCATGGCGGCAATTTCCGGTTGGGGATCCGAGGCCAGCTTTTGCACGAGCGCCTGGTAGCGCGCGGTGTTACCGCTGCCCTTGAGGATTTGCATTTCCTGCGAACGGATGACGGCAATGATGGGATGGGCGCCATCCAACGAAAAACCGCTTCCAAATTCCTTCTCGAAATCGGCGATTTTCGCGTCAGCCGCATCCCACTTGGCGGCATCGCCGGAGTTTTCCACCGCGCCCTGTATCGCCAGACTGATCTCCGACAGGTTTGCTTCCGCCCGCAATTTCTGAGGAGCCGCTTTGTCGTCGGCCACGGCGGCAAATTGTCCGCTGATCTGTTCGAGCGTTGGCGCGCCGGCGAGATGAATCCGCATGGCCAGGATGCCGGTTCCAGCCACAATCATCTTTGCGTCCCAGACATGGGTGTCGTTGGGGTATTGCTTAACGAAGGCATTGGCGCTGGCCTGAATCTGTGGAATCAACGTCTTGATTCCCTGCAGATTTCCACCGTTGATGTCGGTCGAAAGGCTTTGCGACTGGGTTTGGATATGCGTCCACAGAGCATCGGCGGTTTTATATTGAGATAAATCGTCTGTCGCCGGGGGCAGCGGAGCGGAAGGGGGGGACGAATCCGCCCCAATGGCGAGACTGCAAGAAAGAAACAATGCGGCTAGAATCGATTTATTCATAAGAGGAGAGGAAGGAGATGAGGACCGTGAAGCGAACGAAAGAAGTGTTTCGCAAAAACTGAGGCTAGATAATCTCACTAATTCGTATTCTTGACAACCCGTAATGCATCGGTTTTAGTTAGGCTCATGCGTGAGTCATTGTTCATTTCCCGTCCGCCCTCTTTAAAGCGGTCGCTCACGCCTGCCGCCGTTCGAATTAGCTAACGCGCGGCGTTGCCCGTCGCGCCGTCTTTGGCTAGCCTCATGCTTCGGGCATTGAGCTGCCTTAGCCGTAACCGTGCCCTTTCCCTGTCAGTCCATCCAAACAATCATTTTAATTTAATCTCATCTATGTCAAATCCGGCTCAAATCACTCTTTACGACACCACGCTGCGCGACGGTGCGCAGGGTGAAGGCATCCATTTCTCTCTGGCGGATAAACTTCGCATCGCGCAGCGCCTGGATGCCTTTGGCATGCATTATATCGAGGGCGGCTGGCCTGGCTCCAACGAAAAGGATGTCGAGTTCTTCCGCGAAGCCAAAAAACTCAAGTTTAAGCACGCCAAACTCGCCGCCTTCGGCAGCACCCGGCGCGCGAACAGCCCGGTTGAAAAGGACTCCCAAGTCGCCATGCTGCTCGAGGCCGGCACGCCCGTTATCACGCTCGTCTGCAAGACGTCCGAGCTGCACGTCACCGAGATTCTCCGCACCAGCCTGGAGGAAAATCTGAAAATGATCCGCGATACGGTCTCCTATCTGAAAAGCCAGGGCCGGGAAGTGATCTTCGACGGCGAACATACCTTCGACGGCTATAAGGAAAACCCGGAATACACCGCTGCGTGTTACCAAGCCGCCGCCGAAACCGGAGCTTCTTATCTCGTGATGTGCGACACCAATGGCGGCTCCCTGCCGGGTGAAGTCGCGAAAATCGCCATGGAACTTGCCGGTCGTCTCAAAAAAGCGGGACTGGAAAACTCCCGGTTCGGCATCCATACCCATGACGACTGCGGTCTGGGCGTGGCCAATGCGCTCGCGGGCATCGAAGCCGGCGCGCTCCAGATCCAGGGCACCGTCAACGGCTATGGCGAACGCACCGGCAACTGCAACCTCGTCACCGCCATCGCCAACCTCCAACTCAAAATGGACCGCCGCGTCGTCAGCGACGAAAATCTCGCCCGGCTGCGGGATCTCTCCCTCTTCGTCGACGAGATCGCGAATCAGCGCCCGAGCGGCCGCGCGCCCTTCGTCGGCAGCGCCGCGTTCGCCCACAAAGGCGGCATTCACGTCAACGCGGTCAACAAGCTCGCCCGCAGTTACGAGCACATCGAGCCCGCCCGGGTGGGCAACTCCCAGCGGGTTCTCGTCGGCGAACTGGCCGGACGCGCCAACATCATGCTCAAGGCGCGCACGCTTGGACTGAAACTCGAGGAAAAAAGCCCCGAGGCCATGAAGGTTCTCGACCGGATCAAGCATCTCGAAAACGAAGGCTACGAATTCGAAGCCGCCGACGGCTCCTTCGAGCTGCTCGTGCGCAAGGAGCTTGGCCAATACCAGCCCCACTTCGAACTGACCGAGTATCACGTTTCCATCCGCAAAAACGGCGTGAAAAACGAAGACACCTGCGAGGCTACCATCAAACTCCTCATCAACGGCGAAAAAGTCTACACCGTGGCCGAAGGCGACGGCCCTGTGAACGCGCTCGACGCCGCCCTGCGCGAAGCGTTGCTGCGCTTCTATCCCGCCATCGCCAAAATGAAGCTAATCGATTACAAAGTCCGCATCATCGATTCCAAAAGCGGCACCGCCGCCAAGACCCGCGTTTTCATTGAATCGAGCGATGGCGACGCCACCTGGGCCACCGTCGGCGTTTCCTTCGACATCATCGAGGCTTCCTGGCTCGCGCTGAGAGACAGCGTCGACTATCTTCTCTCGCGCGCAACCATGTCAACGTAGACCCTTATGCCCGAACTGGCCAAAGCTTACGAACCGCAGCAAGTCGAAGACCGCCTTTACAAAGAATGGCAGGAAGGCGGCTATTTTCGCGCCGATCCCAAGTCGTCGAAAAAGCCCTACTCCATCGTCATGCCGCCGCCCAATGTCACGGGCAAACTCACCCTCGGCCACGTTCTCAATAATACCCTCCAGGACATCCTCTCCCGCAAAGCCCGCATGGAAGGCAAAGAAGTTCTATGGCTTCCGGGTACCGACCATGCCGGCCTGGCCACCCAAACGGCGGTGGAAAGGCATCTCCGCAACACCGAAAAGAAAACCCGCCACGATTTCACCCGCGAGGAATTCGTCGCCCGCGTCTGGAAATGGAAGGAGGAATTCGGCGGCATCATCACGCGGCAGCTAAGAAAACTCGGCGCGTCGTGCGACTGGTCGCGCGAACGCTTCACCATGGACCAGGACTACGAGCGCGCCGTCCAGGAAGTTTTCGTGAAGCTCTACAACGAGGGCCTCATTTACCGCGGCACCCGCATGGTCAACTGGTGCCCCGGCTCGCTCACCGCTCTCTCTGACGAGGAAGTCATTCCCACCAAGCAAAAGGGATCCCTCTATTATGTGAAATACCAGCTTGCGGATGAACCCCGAAATTATCTCGTCGTCGCCACCACGCGTCCGGAAACGATTATGGCTGACGTCGCCCTCGCCGTGAAACCGGGCGGCAAATGGGCGCACCTCGTTGGACGGAAAGTGATCCGTCCCCTCCACCACGCCGAAATTCCTATCATCGCCGATGAGGCGGTGGAAGAGGGCTTTGGCACGGGCGTGCTCAAGGTCACGCCAGCCCACGACAAAGCCGATTACGAAATCGGCAAGCGGCACAATCTCCCCATTATTGGCATTCTCACTCCCAATGCTAAGATCCATGATCCGGGCGAACACGACACAACCGAACTCAATGGCCTGGAGCGTTTCGAAGCCCGCAAACGTTCTGCCGAAATCCTAAAGGAACGCGGCCTCCTCGAAAAAGAAGAGCCCTACGAAAATAACGTCGGGTTCAGTGAACGCGCCGGTGTTCCCATCGAACCGCGCCTCAGCGAGCAGTGGTTCCTCAAGTATCCGAATATCGCGGAAGCCCTCGCCCTCCTCCGCGACGGCCACGTCAAATTCCATCCCGAGCACTGGACCAAGACTTACGAACACTGGCTCGACAACATCCAGGATTGGTGCATTTCCCGGCAGGTCTGGTGGGGCCATCGCATTCCGGTTTGGTATCGTTCCAAAGCGATTGAAGTGCCAAGAGGTACCGCAAATCCACTTGGTATCGATCCATCCATCCTGGCAAACAATGAGGTTCGTTGCCAAATTGAGAAGCCCAAAGGTGAAGACTGGGTCCAGGACGAAGACTCCCTCGACACCTGGTTTTCCTCCTGGCTTTGGGCTTACGAAACCATGCGCACCGAAGACGGCACGCGCCGGAAGTTCTACCCCACCAGCGCCCTCGTTACCGGCCCCGACATCATTTTCCTCTGGGTCGCCCGGATGCTCATCGCCGGGCTTCACTTCAAGCCCAACGGCGACAAGCCAACCGAAGCCGAAACTCTCGAGGCCAACCTCGCCTTTAAGGATGTCTATTTCACCGGCCTGATCCGCGACAAACAGGGCCGCAAGCTCTCCAAGTCGCTGGGCAATTCGCCCGATCCGCTCGATCTCATCGCCAAGTATGGCGCCGATGGCCTCCGTTTCGGCCTCATCCGCATCGCGCCGCAGGGCCAGGATATCCGCTTCGATGAAAAGCAAATCGAAGAGGGCCGCAATTTCTGCAACAAGCTCTGGAACATTTGCCGCTTCCGCGCCATGCAGGGACCGATCGATCCGAAGGCCGATCCGTCGAAACATGCGCGGTCCATTTTCGCCGATGAATTGCTTCAAACCTTGTGGCGCCGCATCGAAGGCGACGGCGCTCGCACAATCAGCGCGCAACTCAATAGTTATTCATTCAGCGAAGCAGCCGCCACGCTCTACGATTTTGTTTGGAATGATTTCGCCTCGCGCTTTGTCGAGGCAGCCAAGGTCGATTTTGCCCAAAGCGATTCCCCTACCCGCGCCGGCACGCTCGCCACCTTTGATTATGTCATGAGCCGCGTTCTGCGTCTCCTTCACCCCTTTGCTCCGTTCGTCACGGAAGAACTTTGGCACCAGCTCGGTTTTGGGAAAGAGACGATTCAATTTGAGGAATGGCCCACCAAGTCATATCGCCCCCAAGAATATCGTCTCCGCGCCTTTCATATCTACGAAACAGCGGATAAGGGTCGCAATCTCCGAAGCGAAATCAAAATTCCTTCCAATCAAAAGATCCCCTTCCTTCTGCTGCCGTCCGCATCTTTGCCGGAGGGACCTCTACGGAACGATCAAATTGATGTCTTAAAGGCATTCCTAAATGCCAGCGAATTGACGCTGCTCAAGGAAGCACCGGCCAATCCCGGCCCGATGACCTTCGCGCCCCTCGGCCAGCTTTATCTCCCCGCCACCGGACTCGTTGATCCGACCGCCGAGCGCGACCGCCTGACCAAGGAACTCGCCAAGGTGGAAAAAGATCTCGAACAAACCCACCGCAAGCTGGGCGACGCCAATATGCTGGCCAAGGCGCCGCCGGCCAAAGTGGAGGAATGGCGCGCCCTCGAAGCCTCCCTGGCCGCGAAAGAGAAGTCGTTGCGGGAGAGCCTGAGGCGATTGGAAGAATAGCCGCGGGGGCGGTTATCCGATCCGGGGCAATTTCTCAAAAAAGCCGAAGGCCGCTTTTTCATCCCGCAGATCGGGAGCATTTTGAAAGAGGCGCCAATGTTCGACATGCTCGCCGGAAGCGCCGGGCGCAAGCGGCAGGGCCGGAGCGAGCGATTCGAGTTCGACAATGTCAGGGTTGGTAAAGAACTCAAAATTGCTGCCGCGATCGGGATAAGGCTGGGCGGGATCGTAAGCAAAATGTTTGGCGAAAACACAGCCGCGATTCTGATAGGCAACCCAGCCTGTGGGAAATTTCAGGCCGATTTTGGTGGCCGGTTTACTGGGATGATAGCTGATCCGGAGAAAATGCTCGCTGTAGGCGTAACGGCCATCCGAGAGATTGGTGAAAGGCCAGAGGACGATTTCACGATTCGGCCAAAAATCTTTAACATTAACCTCGCGGCCGCTGGCAAACTCGGAGGGATGGAGATCGAGCGGCGGCTGCGGAATAAGCGTGACTCCGCCGGGAGCCATGACGGACAAAGCCCAGGAAGAGAAGGTAAGCGGCTTGGTTCCAACGTTGGCCAGACGATGGGTTACACGGACAAGTTCGTGCTCCAGCAGTTCAATTTTCAGCGATTTTTGGAAACCGTACGATTTGCTGGGTGGCTGAATGATTTCGACGGCATCGTCGCCCAGTTCTTTCCAGGTAACGGGGCCATTATCCAAATCATAAGAATGGTCGCCTTCCGGCGCGGTCCAAAAACGGTGACCGCCGCGGATTTTCCATTCATTCTCGCCACTGCCGCCCATCTGTCCGGAGATTTCGGCAAAAGCGTTGGGACCATCGCCACAGGCATACCGGATAACACGCGGGCCAACGTCCAGCGTGATGACAAGTTCAGTGGCGCCGGCATGAAGGCGCAGATTGCGCTTCCAGCCGCCGTAGGTGATTTCCTGGATCATGAAGATATGGGTTGAGAGAGTTTCGGCATGAGGGTCGAGAAAAGAGGCTGGTAGTATTTACGAAAAATGACCGTCGGATCAAATATCCGGCGGCATTTGCGTTGCTGGCGAAAAACCGGCTGAGCCTCGAGCCAAGCGATAGCCGCCGGCAATTTGGCGAGGTCGTCGAGAAGAAAGGCCTCGTCGCCGCCAATGGCGCGATACGCTGGAACGTTGTTGCACAAGACGGGAAGACGATAAAGAGCGGCCTCGACGACGGGAAGTCCAAAACCTTCCTGTCTGGACGGATAGAGGAGGCAATCGGCCAGCAGATAGAGGTCACGCAACGTATCATCGTGAACGGTAAAGAAATCACTCACAAAAACGATATGGTTCAGCAGATGTTTGGGCAGAGACTGACGCAAGAAATCGCCGTAATGCTTGGCGGCGGTACTGTTGGAATCGCCCACACCGGTGATGAGGAGAAGAGGATCGCGTTTGAGTTCGATCAGATTTTTGATGACATCGACGGCAAATTCGATGTTCTTGCGCACCATGAGCCGGGACGGCACAAGAAACACAAAATCCCGTTCATAGATCAGGAGAGAACGAAGCGATTCGCGCATTTCGGGCGTGAGGTCGAAGACACGGCCTGGATCGACCGTATTGGGAATGATGTGCGCTGTGATGGCGGGCTTGAGATACGTCTCGATCTCCTGCGCGCGCAGGTCGGAGATGGCCACGTAGGTGACGTCGGGGGAACTCATGCGCATGAGGTTCCACGGTGGTTGCGTCGGATTGGGCAGGGCGTAATCGGTGTTTGTCGCGGTGAAATCATGGGTCCAGGCAACCATTTTATGACGGGAGGCGAGATCGTGCAGAGCACGGGTCAGCGCGAGATTAAAATGAACTGTGAAAACATTGTGGATCAAAACAAGATCGAAACCGGAAAAAGCGGCGTCAAGAGTCTCAATGAGAAGCGTGCGGTATTTGCTGAAATTATGGTCGGACTGTCCGCGCTCCAGCACGGAACGAACCGCGGAATTGAGTTCGTGTTCTGGAGCAAGTTCAGGCAAAATCTCCACCACATAGCCTTCACCCGGATCCCGGCCGACTCCGGCGAAAACCTTCACCTGATGGCCGGCACTTTTCAGCATATTCGCCTGATCGCGCATGACATGCTCGACTCCGCCGCTTTCGGGCCAAAAAGAATAGTGAAGTAAAGCAATGTTCATCGAGCCAGCTTGACAAAGAGGACAATAGACCGTAGGGGGCCGGGGAAAACCTTTTTTTGCAGGAACTTGCAAAAAATGCCGAACGGAAATAGCCCGCCAGATTCCCCCCGGGTTGGGTAGTGGCCTCTTTTGATTTTTTAGACCCAAAAGGCCTAATCTTCGGGTAAGTCCAGATCGAAAATATCTTTACTGAGCTTCAGTCGCCTGCAGAGGTGGCTAAGGATTGATGGTGTAGCTCTCTCCTGAGTCGAATTTACCTGAAGTATGGCGTAGTGCACTTTCCCATCATGCGTTATTTCCAGCGCGTAAGTATGCCCAACGTTTGTATCTGGCATGGAAATGGTGCCTAACTCATTTATTTCCACTCCATGTTCCCCAAGTACATGAAGGACTCGCCTTAAAGTGGGCCAGCTACCAAATGGAACGGGCACCCAAGTCTCCCTTGCAACCGGTGCCTTTTTAGGCCACGCGGGCCATTATGCTTTCCGGTAAGATTGGAGCAGTATTTCTGAATTTGCGACGAGCAGAGGCCGGGATCATAATCGGATTGGAAAGCTCTTCTCCTTTTTCAAAGAGATTCCAAACAGATTTTGGAGCCTTTCCAATTCCCTCAAAAGGAACGCGCTGTTTTTTCAAGGCTAAGACGATATGTCCAATCATCGTCTTTACAAAAGCACTCTTGGCTTCGGCAAGATTCCGTCCTTGGGCCACCACGTCTACCTCTAAGGCGTGAGCAACCCAATGACCGCACTGATCTGCCTTAAGCAGAACGCGGAATTGTATGCACTGAGGATGATCCATAAGCAAAATATGGCGGAATTTTCAGCAACCGCAATTGGAGCATTAAGAGAAACGGCTTTGTGGGCAAGTTAAATTTTGCATTTAGCCTAGCAGATCAATGACCTCTTCCAAGCTCCAAACGTGATCCGCTACACCTGCTTCCATGGCCGGGGTAACTCTCAGGCTTTGGTGGATGCGGCAGAAATTATAGTACATGTAATGGATGGCAATCGAATGTTCATGATTTTCGATCTTCTTTGAAAAGGCGTTTGTCAGCCGGGTAAACCGCCGCATGGACATTCTCATCGTCAAATTCTGGCGCTCGCAAATGCTGGTGGAAACGTGCTGGTAGACCGGTCGGCCAATGATCTTGGCTTTCCTTGCACCCATGCAAACGGCGGGTGAGTAGCGAACGTCCGCGTTGTACTGACTCTTCTCAGGGGTACCGTAAATCTTCACCAGTTGCGCGTAGTCGATTTCAGTACCGAAAGCGTCCTCGACGGCGTACAGGTAGGGGCGAAAGCCGTCTGTGGTCAACTGAACGCGATTGGCGAGCCTTCCCGCGAGATCATGGATAAAATGGTAAGCCGCCGCCGCATCCCGATTGCCGACATACCAGCACGGGACTAGCTTCGTTTCCGAATCAATCGCAATCCACGTCCAAACGTCGCCCCGGCCTTGGTGCTTTTGGTCATCGGGAACATTCTTTTCCTTGCATCCCACGTAGCTCCAAATCTCGTCGCATTCGAGACGTTTACAGGTGAGATTGCGGAAAACTTTGTCTTGGTATTCCGAGCAAGCTGCCCCGAGATCACAGAGAAGCCTATCCACTCCCTTACGCGAAATGCCGGTCATTCGGCTAGTTGCCCGCATGGAATTTCCCTCGACAAAGCAGGCGATTACCTTTGTCCGTTCTTCAGTGCTTAGCTTGTTCATGGAGACAATATGCTTGAACGTCTAAGCATTGTCAATTATAATTTTAAGCATTTTTTTGTTTACACCGTATGCTTGCGATGTTAAGATGGCAAGCACAAACAATAAAGAATCAAGCATGGACGCATTAGAAAACGAAAAGTCAAACGGCGGAGTAGCGAGGGCAGAAGCATTATCGAGCAAGCAAAGATCGGAGATTGCTAAGATGGGGGCCGAGGCTCGATGGAATAAGGAACTTCCTGAAATCTTGTGCGAGGGCGTGTTAAACCTTGGCGTTGTTTCGATCCCCTGTTTTGTCACGCACGATGGGCAGCGCCTCATTTCAGGACGAGGAATGCAAGAGGCCCTTCGGTTGGTTGATCCTGAAGTTCCAGAAAGCGGTCAAAAGCCTGGGTCCAGAATGACTCGTTTATTGAACAATAAAAAACTTAAGCCATTGATATTCAAGGACAAGACTCAGGACCACTTTTTGCCTATAAATGCCCGTTGGAAAGGAAGAAAGATCAATGGTCACAACGCCGAAATGCTGGCAGACATTTGCGAGGGAATGTTGGAAGCCCGCAGCGCCCTGGGCGATAGCCTGAGCATTCGGCAACGGATTATCGCAGATCAATGCGAAATTCTTTTGAGAGCTTTTGCCAAAGTAGGCATTACGGCGCTAGTTGACGAGGCCACGGGTTATCAAAAATTGCGCCCCGCCGATGGTTTAAGAGCTATTTTTGACCAGATACTCCGAAAAGACCTAGCTTCTTGGTTTAAGAGATTTCCCGATGAGTATTATGAAAACATTTATAAACTCAAAGGATGGGAATGGCCGGGGATGGCCAAAAACCGATACAGCGTAGTAGGTCATTATACCAATGACCTAATTTATGAAAGATTGGTTCCTGGACTAAAGGAAGAATTTGATCGAAGAAATCCAAAAAACAGCAAGGGCAGAAGATCGCATTTAAATCAACAGTGGCTTGATGAGAGCGGATCAAAACTATTTTCTCAACAAATGTTTACGGTTTTGAAAATTCAGCAGGCTTGCTTGGGAAAGACAGGCAATAAATGGAATAAATTTATGGCTATGATGGACGATATTTTACCTAAAAAGGGAGTGGCGGTTCAAATTGACCTGCCTACGCTGGACGCTTCTTCCAGCGACTAAGAGCCGCTTTTTTGGCTATTTCTTTGCGCCGAGCAGCAGTCAGGTTCTCTGCCCGCGCCTTTCCTCCCTTGCTTCCCCCTAATTTCCCAAGAATGGAGGCAGCTTGGCTACGCAGCTTTTTTAGTTCATCGCTGGCAGTTTGGCTTGAAAGGACGTTTTGCGGTATCGGCTGGCCCGTCGTCATAGCCACTATCCGGGCCGCATTCTGGTTTACGTCTTTCGGGATTCCCTTTGGCTTGCTTGAACGTGTAGGCATACCCAAAGATGCCCGGTTTAGCTCAGGGTTGCAATCGAAGACTTCCAGGGGCGATTTCAAAAGAGGCCACTACCCCGGGTTGAGCTTGCTTGCCGCGCCAAATCTGCGACTATAGCTTTTCCGCTCCATTCGCCGATACGGGGAAAAGCGGAAATGACACCGGTTTATCCGGGCTGTAGCGCAGTTTGGTAGCGCGCTTCGTTCGGGACGAAGAGGTCCAGGGTTCAAATCCCTGCAGCCCGATTAATTCATTTGCGTAAGTTTCCGTTCGCTCCTGTTTCAATTTTTCCAGAAACAAATCTCAGGACTATTCCGCTCGGTCCCACCTCCAGACGGTGATAGAAAACAGCTACGTTCCCGTTTCCTCTGGAAAATGTCCATTTGAGGACATTCTGTCTAATCCAAGCTTCGGCCTCTACTAAGTAATATCGATTGTCGCCTGTTACACTGTTCCAGACCATCCTCTCGTCCGAGGAAGAATCATCACGCAAGACCTCCTTCCATCGCCCTTTTTCCAATCCATACACGCTAAAGTCCTCACACCTCCTTCCATGAATGGGAATAAAGAAAGCCTTGCTGTCCTTCGTCCACTTTATTGCCTCAAGGTCCTGAACTTCGGGGCCGGGCCTGCTATTATAGGCCTGTTCAAATAGCACCTGTGAACTCTTATCCGATAAACGCACCGCGCTAACCGAAGCGGCCGGGGCTGGAGTAGATTCAAATGCCATCGTAATTTCCCAATGCCGGTCGGGAGAGATCGCTTGAGCGATAAGCTGGAGGGAACAAAGATTAATCAGAGCCAAGGTAAGAAAGAGAAATTTGGGTTGCGCCATAGATTGTCCAATAATCGCAAACCCGGACGAGATTATGACAGTTTTCTTGCTCTTTTAGCACCACTAAGCAAAAGTGGCAGGAACTCCAGGGTTCAAATCCCTGCAGCCCGATTATCTTTCCTGAATCGCGCTTTTGAGGTATACGACCATTCTGCTGCACCTTATGAGCACAAAAGACGCCTCTTTAGACGGTCTCCTCCGCCGTTGGTTTGAGGAAGTCTGGAACAAGGGACGCATCGAGATCATCGACGAGATGCTCAGCCCGGACTGCGTGGCGGAAGGCATTTTGGGTGAAGACGGCAAGCCGGTGCGCGGCCCTGAAGGCTTCAAGCCCTTCTTCAAAAAATTCCGGGGTGCGTTTCCCGATATCCACATTTCGATCCTGGAAACGTTGTCCGAGGGTAACCGGATTGCCGCGCGTTGCCGGGTGCAAGGCACTCATACCGGCGATCATCTCGGCATTCCGGCCTCGCAGAAGAAGGTCGACATCACCGGCATGTGCCTCGGCGCGTTCAAGGATGGGATGATGGTTGAAGCGTGGAATAATTTCGATTTCTTGAGTCTCTACCAGCAGGTCGGCCTGGTCTAGGGGCCTGTTAACACTAAAAGATGATTGGCATTGCCAGGGATTTGGCTGCTGAGCGAGGCGGCCAAAGGCTGGCAACTCCAAGGGCGAGGGCCGGCCGGGCACGAATCCGGCGTTGCTCGCTCAGTCGAGTAGCCCTGCGGCTACATTCCTTCGCTCGCGCCTAGGCTCCCGCCCGGCCTGCTCCTCGCGCCAACCCGCCATTTTAGTGTTAACAGGCCCCAGCTCAATTTTTCGGCCGGCCCAGACTTTTAACTTTGTTGGCATCGGTGCCATCAATCGCATCCAATTCGGCTTTGAGCATCCGGCGATAGGCCAGTTCATCCTTGGCCCGCTGCTGGTCGAAAGCATAAAAATTGTTCGGATTCTGCATGGCATCCACGTCCGCGTTGGCAATGCCATCCAGGGCTGTCTGCCATTCCCGAAACGCAAACATTTGCCCCGAGGCGTCCCCGGCGGCGAATTGATCGCTGAATTCGCTATTGGCTTTCGCGATCATTTCATCTTCCAAGTAAAGCTTGTCCTCCGGCCTGTCGTCGTTCGGCGAATTCAAATAACAGTCCAGGCAACGGTTACGCTGGTCGAATTGATCCAAAAACAGCGTTTCCGTCTGAAAACGGGCCCAATCGTAGGTTTCCCATCTGGGAACGTTATCGATCCGCAGCCCAAAATAGCGCGCGGGGCCGGCCGTGGCCGCATTGCGGCCGGCAAAGGAGTCTTTATCCAGCCGGCTGGAAACGCCCACCTGGATCGCCTCGGCCATGACGCCGATGACCTTGCCGCTTTTGACGTGAAAGACCGGCCCGCCGGCGGCGGCGCGATAGACCGGATGATCGATTTCGATCCGTTGCGGCCCGATGCCAAGGACTCTTCCGCGGGCATTCAACAGAACCTCGCCGGTTTCGCTGCTGCCGGAAATGATTACCTCATCACCCGTTGGAACGTTGTCGCCGACATTGCTCGCCAGACCCAGATAACTGAAGCTGCCGTCCTTGACCGCGATCATGGCCAAATCACGGTCGGCGGCGCCTTTCAAGGAGAGAACCGGGATCGGCACGCCGCTTTTGGTGGTGATCTGAAGATTCGGATTATCCGAGATCACATGAATCGTCGTGATCACCGCCGGGCCATCGGCCGTTTTGACGAGGAAACCCGTCCCTTCCCTGTTATCTCCCCTGATCAGCACCACGGCCTCGGTCTCCGCCGATGGCAGATCGGTCATTTCCCCCTTCCGGTTATGCGCCCAAATCATTCCCGAAGGGCCTGAATTTGTTTGCGGCCCTGCATTCAAAGGCGCCGAATTCATTTGCGACGAAACAACCAACACGATCCGAAATCCGCGGTCATCGCCCGAAGACATGTCCGGGACCCGCAGACCTGGAGAGGAAACCATCTGTCTTCTCGTGCTACTGGCCCAGGAACCTCCCCGCGTCCGACTCTCGCACCATTGCCAGACATTGCCGCCCATGTCGTACAATCCATAGGCGTTGGGTGGAAAACTTCCCACCGGACTCGTGCGGGAATACCCATCAGTATAATTGTCAAGAATGACCCGTCCGTTCGGCCAAGTATCATTTTGCGCTTCGCTTCCCGCGTAATTGCCCACCCCCGCCGGCGGAGGCCATTGACTGCCCCAGGGAAAGAGTTCCGGCCCAACTGCTTTATCCCATTCCGCGTTGGTCGGCAGGCGATATTCCTGGTTGGAGGCCAGTGTCCCTTCGCCCTGTTCTTTCTTGGTCAACCATTGAGCAAAGGCGTCACCGTCGCTTTTGGTCACATCGACCACCGGGTCGTCCTCCGTTTGGGGAAAGCCGGGATTTTCCCACGTATAGCCCATTTTTTGCCAGCCTCCTTTTTGCACGGACCACGGATTGCCGGTGCATTTGTAACCCGTGGCATCAACAAACGCCTGGAAATCCTTCACCCGCACATCCCAGACGGAAAATAAAACACCATCGGTTCCAGCCGGAACAAATTTCACCCCGAGGCTGTTCACCCAAGGCTGCCCTGCCGCAGGTCCGCTGACATCATCCGCCCCCGGCGCCTCCGTGCCGAAGAGAGCGGCCATCGCCGCAATCAGACTGAAACAGAAACGGCCTCTTTCATAAGATGCCATGGTTCCACGCTATTAAATCGACGCTATCTCCTCCAGCAAATAGCGATTCAGCCGCGCGCCGAGATCGAGATGGGAAACCGGAAACGTTTCATTGGGACTATGCGCATTGCAGTCAGGCAGGCAAAAACCGAGCAGGAGGGTGTCGGCGTTCAGAATATTCTTGAATTCGGCGACGATGGGAATAGTTCCTCCCTCCCGGATCAGTACGGGCTTCTTGCGCGGGACAAGGCGCCCCAGCGCCTTTTGCGCCGCCAAGCCGAAACCGGCGTTCGGATCGGTCAGATAAGGTTCGCCACAATGGCCCGGCGCGATTTCAAGCCTCACCGACGGCGGGGCATTCTTGCGGAAATAATCTTCCACAATCTTGAGAATCTTTTTCGGGTTCTGATCAGGCACCAACCGGAAAGTGAGTTTGGCGAAAGCCTTGCTTGGCAATACCGTCTTCGTCCCCTCGCCCTGATAGCCCGAGCCGAAGCCATTGACCTCGGCGGTCGGGCGCGCCCAGATTCGTTCCAACGGCAGGAAACCTTTTTCGCCGCGCAGCACGGGCGCGCCGGTCATGCGCAGCAGAGCGGCATCGTTCAGCGGCAGGAGTCTCCAGGCACGCCGTTCCCAGGGACGCAACGGCCGCACGCCGTCATAAAAACCACCAAGGTTGACTTTGAGATTTTTATCATGCAGCCCGGCAATCAAGCGCGCCAGCACCGTGGCTGGATTCTCCACCGCGCCCCCAAAGATGCCCGAGTGCAAATCGTGATCGGGCCCGGTCAAGGTGACTTCCATGGCGGCAAGCCCGCGCAGCCCGTAAGTCAAACCCGGCTGTTCCGGCGCAACCATGCTCGAATCAGAGATCGCCACCACATCGCAGGCTAGCGCCTCGCGGTGAGCTTCGAGAAACGGCGCCAGATTCGGACTTCCAATCTCCTCCTCGCCTTCCACCAAGACAATCAGATTCACGGGAAGATCGCCCTTTTCCCTCAACGTCTCCTCGATTCCAAGAATGTGCGCGAAAATCTGCCCTTTGTTATCGCTCGCACCCCGCGCGGTCACAACTCCGCCCTCAATGCCCGGATTGAAAGGCGGGCGGCGCCATAATTCGACCGGGTCGACCGGCTGTACGTCGTAATGGCCGTAAATCAGCACCGTCGGGCGGCCTTCCTTGCGCGGTCCTCGCGCCAGGACAATGGGATGGCCGGGCGTCTTGTATTGCTGGGCCTCGAGACCAATGGCCTTTAGTTTTTTTTCCACCCACGTGGCGCATTCGAGCACTTGTTCCTTGTGCTTGGAATCGGTCGACACACTCCCGAAACGGAGAAACTCGAGGAATTGATCAAGGGGCGCTTGGGCAACGGGCATAAATTTATTTGGGCAAAGCTCCCGAATCGAAGGTGGGCCGGATCTGCGTGGGAGCCGGCTGTTCATTTGACCCGATAAAATTCCGGCAAATCCAAATTTTCCATGAGCGGTCGAAATTCGGCAGCGGTGGATCATCCAAAGGCATGACCGCCGCGAAGTCTTGCACCACGCCGGGCAGCGGCGGATCGGCGCCGACATCAGGATCGGTGGAATGGCCGATAAAGAGAGCCGAATCGTTCGGAGACGCCGATTCATCGTATCGTGGCCAAAAATCGAAATGGGTGATGACCCCGGGCCTGTCCTCGACATAGACGAATGGATTACGCGGCAGATAGAAACTCAGCGCGCTGGCCGTCTCGGGCGAATCGGCAATAATCAAGGTCGCACCCTGATCCCGTTGCAGGCTCTGCACCGCGTCGGCGAGGTTGCGCCACGAAATCTGTCTCTTAGTCACGTCAAAACCATTTACATTCTCCCCGCTTTGCGTGCGCAAAATCTGGTACCCTTTTCCATTCAGGCTCGGCGCGAGATAAAAAGGATTCAACCCCGAGAGCGACTGCAAACCCGCCGCCGCCAACACAAGAATGGCCGCCCATTTCGCCCTCGGCTGGGTGAGGGCTAACTGCGTCACCGTGCCACCCGTCAGCAGCACCAGCGGCAGAAAAAGCGCCGGAGTGAGATCAAACCGGCCTTCCTGAAAAAAAGCGGCCAGGTTCTGCCAAACCAGTCCCGGCAGCGCGAGACATACCAATAAGGCGTAATGCGAATTATGCCAAAGCCTGCGACCCAGCCGCCATAACGCCACGGCCAGCAAAATGAAAAATAGGGGACAGAGATACCAAATTTCCATCCAGATGAAATGAAAACCTTCATGCCACGAAAAACCGTGACGCAGAGGCCAGGAATTGGCGATGCGTGTGTGCAGGACGTCCGCCACTTGGGATCCACGCCACCACCAGACCAGCGGCGTCAAAAAGAGACAAGCCAGCACCACGGAAATCCAGGGCCGCACTTCGCTTAACCGCGCGCGCCGTTTTGCATCAATCTCAAAATAGAGAATCAAACCTACGATCCACCACGCATTGGCCATCGCCACCAGCAGGGCCAGGCCGCAGCTTGCGCCTCCCAGCAGCCACCACCAGAGCCTGTCCTCTTCCAGCGCCCGGCAAAACGCAAACAAAGTCAGCGCCATCAGTCCGGTGCTGACGGCGGCCTCGGTCATAAAGGAAAGCTTCCAGGCGTACATGGGAACCAGGATGAAGAGAACCACGGTCCAAAAAGCCGATCGGGCGTCAAACCAATGCCGGGCCACGTAAAAAACAATAAATCCGCTGGTGCAGGCGATCACCGCCGCCAACCACCGCACTCCCAATTCGGTGTCGCCAAAAAACAATGTCCCCACCCGGATCAACCACGGCACGAAAGGCCCCCGTTCCCAGTAGGCGGGGCTCAGATTGTGCCCCTGCAGCCAGAGATAGGCTTCCTGCCCCGATAGCTCAAAAGTCTGTCCGAACCAGAAACGCACCAGCAGCAAAGCCACCAAAAGAAACACTGTGCGTTTGCGATAACCGGGTTGCTTCATGATAAAAATATAAGAACCTCTGCGGACGCGACAACGTCTTAATTTAAGCTAATGTCCATTACAGGAACGAAACAAGCGAAATGCAGAATTGTCTTCCCTCCTGTTTTCTCTTAACTAGAGCGGCTTTATGAAATTATTTGCCCGTCTTGCCTTTCTTGCTCTCTGTCTCCTACCCAGCCTTCTCCAGGCCAGCACGCTTCCCGATCCGGCGACCAAGGACAAAGTCCCCCCCATCGCCTACGTTCAGGGCATGATCTGGAAACGTCTCACACTCGCCGATTTTTATCTCACCGGCGTCATCCGCACCAGCAAGGATAAAAAACAGTATCCGGTTGTCCTGCGCACCCGCGGTCACGAAATGGTTTATGAGTTCCAAGATCAGCCGTTGCAAATCCGCGTTCAGATGGATCCCGGAGCCTTCACCGTCCAAAAACGAAGCAAGGCCAGCGAACCCTGGGCCACCATCACGGGTAATGAGCTCAAACAGCCGATTCTCGGCACCGACATCACTTACGAAGACCTCAGCATCGACTTCATCAATTGGGACAATATCGAACCCCTCGGCACCGACAGCATCAAGACTCTCGACGCCTACGTCTTCGAGGCCAAACCCGGCCCTGATGACCATAGCCGTTTTCCCGCGGTCCGTTTCTGGGTAAGCAAACAATACTGGACTTTTCTCCGCATCGATGGCCTCAACAGCAAAGAGGAGACCGTCAAGCGCGTCGAGGTCCAGGATGTCATGCAAATCGGCAAGTATTACGTCTTCAAGGAAATGAAGATCAGCAACATGGACCCCACGCGCGAGGACATTCCCTTCTCGACCACCTTCATTGACATTCAAGATGGCAAGGAAGGTTCCGGCCTCACGGAATAATTCGCTCCGGCTGCCGGATAACTTTCCATGTTATCCGGGTTGTCAGGGGTCAATTTTTCGGACAGCCTTCAGGGGACGACACCTTCGGAAATCCTGCCCGTGGAAGAGTTCCCCTTTCGCATTCCGGCCAAGCGCGCTCCGGCGCGCCCGCCCGAGCCGCCCGACCCCAGTCAAAAGCGGCGTCTCGCCCTCGCCGCCGGATTTTCCCTCCTCTGGACCATCTTTACCCTCTTCGCCCAATTTTCCGGCGTACTCGATGAAATTGAAGAGCCGCTGATTGACTGGCGACAGTCTCTCGTTTCCTACCCCGCTCATCCCAGCGATCAGCTTGCCCTCATCGCCATCGATAAAATTCCGGCCGATAAACCATGGCCTTGGTCCCGGCTCGATTACTCGCTCATCCTGCGCAGCCTCATCGATTACGCGCCGCAAAGCGTTGTTTTCGAAATGAACCTCAATGACCGCGATACCGACTACTCCTCTTTCGACAGCACCTTTTCCCACGTCGTTGAGCGGGCCAATATCGTGGTTTTTGCCGCTACCGTCCTTTCGCCTCCCAGTCCGCTGCCCGTACCTCCCCAAGTCAAAACGCTGCCCTTCCGCGGCGATATCCGCGCCGTTCCCCGCTTCGGTTCCGCCATCTGGCCCCTCAGCACCTTTGCCGGCGATTCGCCCGTCGGCGCCAATAATGTCGAGGCCGAGCCGGGCCTCTATTTGCGCCGCCTGCCCATGGTCTTCATGCTCGGCAACAAGCTCATCCCCTCGCTCGTTCTGCAAGCCGCCGCGCAATATCTCGGCGCCGACCTTTCCTCCTCCGGCGTCATTCTCGGGCGTGCCATCTTCCTGCGCCGGCACGATGGAAGACTTCTTCGCACCCTCCCCATCGATGACCAGGGCCGTCTGCGCATCCGTTATCGCCCCGGCGCGGCCACCTCCTGGCAGGCCAGTTTCGACAATGTGCTGGTCTATGACGATCAGATTCAAAACGGCATCCCGCCCGGACAAAATCTGCGCCTGCTGGAAAACCGGCAAGTCTGGATTGGCCGCACCGATCCCGCGGAGCGTGAACGCTTCAACACCGCTATTGGCCAGCTCAGCCGTGTTGAAATCGAGCTTCAGGCCATGCGCACCATCCTGGAACAGGATTACGTCCGCCCCCTCCCCCCCATGATCCTGGCGGCGCTTTATCTTCTTGCCAGCATTGGCGGCATCGCCGCCGTCATCCGTCTGGGCCCCGTTCATGCGGCGGCCCTTCTCCTTATCGCCTCCTCATTTTGGATCGAGTCATCCCTTCTCGCCTTCCAGCTCTACAATGTTATCCTACCCTTACTGAGTTTTCTCATGCTTCTCGGCGGCACTTACATCATGGGTCTTCTCGCCTTCTTTTGGGACCTCGAACCTGAAATCGACCGGCGGCAGCTCCCGCTGGAACTCTAATTGTTTGAGCCAGCGCGCGTGGGCAGCGCCTGCTTTTCGGATAATCTCTACTGCCCCTGAGACGGTTGATCAGGATGCGGACGTGGATGCGGATGCCCTGGAGCCTCCCGGTCCCGTTCATTGTCCAGATGCTCGCTTTCCAGGCGTTGCAGTTTCGTTTTTTGATCCGGAGTAAGCAAGGGCGTGATCTGGTTGTTAACCGATTCCATGATCTGCCGGGCTTGGTCCATTTCATCACGATGAAGGGCTTGCAGCTTGTCGATCGCGCCGGACACAATTGGTTCGATTTTCGCCTGCTGATCCATGGTCAGACTAAGCTTTTCGGTCAAATGAGACATCCAG
>Ga0335072_10002889_pt1 | contig 26249 bp, 22 predicted proteins | sample Lox_Sample_21_FD_206725 | JGI IMG/M metagenome (GOLD analysis project Ga0335072, IMG submission 206725) | Soil microbial communities from Loxahatchee National Wildlife Refuge, Florida, United States - Lox_Sample_2.1 | ecosystem: Environmental > Terrestrial > Soil > Wetlands | place: USA...
TATCGGATGATGGAGTATCTCTCTTTCGGCCCGATGCTGGAGCGATGCCGCTATCACCACATCCGGACGCTCATTCGGGCTCGCCGGGCTCTCATCCTGGGTGATGGAGATGGCCGCTTCCTGGCCCGGCTTCTCGCGGCCGCTCCGCACCTTCGCGCCGACGCAATCGATGCTTCCTCTGCCATGCTGCACCTGCTTCGCAATCGCATCGCGAAACAGGGCAACCAGGATCGCCTGACCGTGACCTGCGCTGACGCGTGCCGCTTCGATCCGCCCTCCGGCGGGTACGATCTCGTGGTCACGCATTTCTTTCTCGACTGTCTGACGGACGCTGAGACCGAACGCCTGATCCCACGCATCCGGCCGTGCCTCGCTCCCGGGGCGCGATGGCTGGTCTCTGAATTCCAAATTCCAGACGCCGGCCCAGTGCAGCGCGGCATTGCACGCGGGTTGATCTCCGGCCTCTACGCGTCGTTCCGGCTGCTCACTGGTCTCAACGTCCGCGTGATTCCGCAGTGGTCCCGTCATCTGGATCGGCATGGATTCGCGCGCACGGCGACGCGCTCCTGGCTGGGAGGGCTGCTCGTCTCGGAGTTGTGGGAAATGACGGGAAGGCAACCGCGTCCGGAACTGCCGATTCCCACTCAGGAGTGACTGACCTGGTTCTGACCCTATCGCAGCGACGTTCGATTGATCCCGGCCCGGAACCGTTTCCTGGTTTACCCAGGCCGCCCTCGCCCGCTCCGGCCCCCGGACCACCGCCCGAACCCGATCCGGAACCCTACCCGGGGCCGCTCCCGACTCCGCAGCCTGTAACGCGTCGCTGATATGGGTGCGGAGGGGACAATCGATTGATTTCCAGTTTTTGTCGACTTAAGGCCGGTCCGGAATTTAACATTCGGGCTCGTACTCGATTGTTACAATCAGGTTAACAGGACACCGCAAGAGGAACGACCTCCGACCGGCTTTCTACCCATGAATCTCTATATTCTTCGTCATGCCAGCGCTGGCACGCGCCGCGCCAATCCCGTTGTTGATACAAAACGCCCCCTCGACAAGGAAGGCAAGCAGCAATGCTTCCTCGTAGGCAGCTTTCTGAATGCTCTCAATGTCCAGTTTGACCGCGTCGTCTCCAGCCCCTTGAAGCGCGCGCTGCAGACCGCGTCGCTGGTTGGCACCGAAACCGGCTACGACAGCAAGATCGAAGTTTCCGACGCGCTCTCTCCGCAGGCGAGCGTGGCAAAATTCCAGGATCTTATTCGCAGCCTGATGCAATACGACAACGTCCTGGTGGTCGGGCACAACCCCAACCTGGCGGTTTTCTTTGGATCGCTTCTGGCTTCGGGTGGGCGGATGAGCACGCGGCTGCGCAAGGGCGCCATCGCCCGCATCGACTGCGCACGGTTGCCGGGGACACTGCACTGGCTGGTCGATCCGAGGATTCTGCGGGGCTACGCCAAAGCGACGAAAAGCTCGCGCCCGAAGACTTCGCGGAAATAAGCAGCCTCTTTCCGCAGCGACCACAGCTCCAGTTCGGCGCCGGTGCGTCCGGGCAGGACCTCGAGCAGTACACGCTTTGGATAGACGCGGACCCGCACCTTGAGCACGTCGCTGGCGCGGTCCTGATTGAGGGCCACGGCCAGCCGCAACAGCACCACTGCGCGGCGCACGTGCTCGTACTCGTCCGGCGGAACCTGGCGCATGGTGCGACCCTCCGGCTCGGGACGGCTCTTGCCCTGATAGCGTGCGATCGCTGAAGTGACGACACGCTGCTGCGGGGTGAAACCGTAGAGTTCCGAGTTGGCGATGATGTACTGCGCGTGGCGGTGATAGCCCTGGTGGTTGAGGAACTTCCCGATGTCGCGCAGCATGGCGGCGGCACCCAGCCAGGTCTGATATTCCTGCGGCAGCTCGTGGACGGATGCGAGGTCGTGAAACATCTGCGCGGCGTGCTGGCGCACCGGCTCAGCCTGGCGCGGATCGATGCCATACCGCCGGCAAGCCTCTTCGACCGCGTGCCAGCGGTCGATTTCGAACTGACGATGCGCTGAGGCGCGCGGATCCTGCTCGGCCAGCATCTGCGCGAGGATGCCGTCGCGCAGCCCCATGGGGGAATAACGGAAGCCAGGCAGTGCAAAGGCTTCCAGGACCTCCGCCAGGACATGCGCACCGGCGATGATGATCTCGGAACGCTTGGGGCCGATGCCGGGGACGGCGGAGCGCTCGCCCGTTCGCATCTTCGTCAGCTTGGCGGTCAGCCGCCGCACCATGGGGGTGGGCACCAGTTCCCTGCTGGCTCGCCCCTTGCCCAGCGCGCGCCCGGCATCGAACATGGCCGCCGCGGTTCCCGAGGTGCCGATGACGAGGCGAATCCGCTCGGGATGCACGCGCCGCGTCGCCCGCCGGATTTCGCGGTTGATGAATTGCCGGAGCCGGCGAATCTCATCTTTCCCCGGGACTTCGCTGCGCACGAATTCCTGGGTCAGGCGGACGGCACCCAGGGGCAGGCTGATGGTTTCGTGAATTCGTTTATGTTCGGAGAGCGTAATCTCGCAGCTGCCGCCGCCAATGTCGACCAGCATGCAGCGACCGCCGGCGCCCGGCTCATTCTCCACCACCCCGCGATGGATGAGCCGCCCTTCCTCGAGGCCGGAGATGATCTCCACATCCCAGCCGGTTTCATCGCGCACCCATGCCTGGAAGGCCCGTGAGTTGCGGGCGTCGCGCATCGCCGAGGTGGCAACGCATCGGACCTTGTCGGTTCCATGCATCTGCACGGCTTTGTAGAAGCGCTTGAGGGTGCGCAGCGTCGCCGCCATGGCCTCGGGGGAGACGATGCCGGAATCGAAGACGCTGGCGCCCAGGCGCGTGACTTCGCGATCCTCGTGCACGACACGCAGCCGATGCTGCACGACGCGGCCGATCTTCAGCCGGCAGGAATTGGATCCGATGTCGATGGCGGCGAATGTGTGCATGAAAGAGGAAACCAGCAAATCTCAACGTGGCAACGATCCACTGAGCACGATACACGAGCGGCGTTACTGCGGCGAACGGTGCGGAACTCCAGCAGCACGCCGTCGCGCAACCTGCGATGCGCGCGCCACAGGACGACGTGCCACCGCGAGCCATTCGCCCATGAGCCGCCCACGCAGTTTGGCCGCGGTCTTCATGGCGGCGACAAAATGGCGCTCGCGTTCTCCCTCGATCATGCCGATCAGCTCGGTCGCCTGCTCGCCCAAAGCCGAGCGGGCCTCTTCGGCCAGAACGAGCCAGTCGTGCCAGTCGCCAATCTCATCCTGGAGTTTTTTCAGGGACTCCCCGACCTGCTTTGCGTGGGCGTCGCCCTGCGCCGCCAGTTCGGCGACATAGCGCGCTTTCTTGGCGCCCTTGCGAAAATCGTGCAGATTGCCGGCGTCCAGCACCTGCATCTCCGAAGCCAGCCGCGCGAAGGCGTCCAGCGCGACCACTCCGGGTGGCTTCTTGCGCGCGCGATGCGCCCGCTTTGCGTGCAGAGCCGCCTCGAGCTCTTCCAGACGCTTGTCGAGCTTCGCAGTAAAATCCCCGGCCTGCGCCTGGAGCCCGTCCGCCAGCTCATTGCGCCGGTGCTTCAACCATGCATCCAGATCGTCGGCCTGCTGGGCGAGAGGAGTCGTCCGCAAACCGACTTTCGGTGACTCCAGCACGTCCGGTTTGCTCATGGCTGGCGGCGATTGCTGGGCGCCGTTCCCATTTGCGCCGGGCTGGGTCGCCCGCTTCGTTTGTTTCTCCAGCAACTTTCGATGCACGTCGAGGTCCCGCACCGGTCCGGCTTCGCGGCGAATCTTCTTCAGCAGCTTCATCGTGGCCGTCGCTGCCGCACGGACGGGCTCGCTGAGGTCCCCCTCGGGGCTCTGGCGGAGAATCTCCTCGAGCGTGGCCTCGAAACGCCGCGTCCCCGTGCGGGTGTCATGGACCGGATCCACATCGGGATCCTCTGCGCATCGGGTCAGGTTTTCGCGGAGCTTGCGTGCCAGCCGCCGCACATTCGCCAGGTCGTGATTCACCGTCACGCCCGTTTTTTCCGGGGTCACACTGATATTCTGAACTCTCTGCCGCACGACGACCAGATGACTTATCCTCCTCTGTCAAAATCTCAGCCGGCTGCCGCGACGGTCCAGCCGCTCTATGCTACTCCGACGCGCGCGTGGACGCTGCTGGTTCTGCTTTTCATCGCGGTTTATTTTGCCGCGCTGTTTTCCCCCGCGCTGCTGGACGATGCCGACGCGACCCATGCCCAGGCTGCGCAGCACATCGCCACCAGCGGTGACTGGGTCACGATGTACGTCAACGGCATCCGCTATCTCGAGAAGCCGCCCCTCCCGTACTGGATCGTCGCCGTCGATTATCGTCTTTTCGGTTTCAATGTTTTTGCTACCCACCTGCCCATGGCTCTGGCTGTACTGGGCTGCGCCTGGATTGCCTGGGCATGGAGCCGCCGCGCGTGGGGCGACCGCGCGGCTTTTTACGCGGCGCTGGCGACGATGACCTCGGTTGGCGTTTTCCTCTTTACGCGAACGCTGATCCCGGAATCGCTGCTCACGTTCTTCCTGCTGCTTTCGCTGTACAGCTTCCTCACCGGCATGGAAGACCGCAAGCCGGCGCGCTTCTATCTCGCCTACGCGTCGCTGGCCCTTGCTCTGCTGGCCAAGGGACTGATCGCGCCGGTGTTCTTCGTCGCCGCCGTCGTTCCGTACCTCATCCTCACCGGTGACTGGAAGAAGTGGCGTCAGTTCCGGTTATTCACCGGACTCCTCGTTTTTCTCGCGATCGGCGCGCCGTGGCACATCCTCGCTGGTCTCGCGAATCCCGACCACGGCAACCCGGTCGGCAACGTGCCCACGCCCGGCCACGTGCACGGCTTCTTCTACTTCTACTTCATCAACGAGCACTTCCTCCGCTTCCTCGGCACGCGTTTCCCGCACGACTACAATCGCCAGCCCTGGTACGTGTACTGGCTCGGGCAGCTCATCTGGCTTTTTCCGTGGAGCCTCTTCCTCCCGGTCGTGGTGCGCCGCGCCTGGCGGAATCGCCATCTTCTCTATTCCGACCTGCGTTACGACGCCACGAACACCATTCAGTTCCTCGACCCGACTCTGACGGCCTGGGAATCTTCTGCACTGGCGGCTCGGCTGCGCTTCCGCGCCCGCACCAGCCTGCTGCTCGCGCTCTATGCCGGCTTCATCCTCCTGTTCTTCGCCATTTCCACCAATCAGGAGTACTACACCTGGCCGGTGTATCCGGCAGTGCTGATGCTGATCGCGGGCGGATTGTCGATTATCGAGGAGTCGCAGACCGAAGGCCGCAAGGGCTCCTCGGGATGGGTGACCGGCGCGCATGTGTTCTTCCTGATCGCCGGGATCATCGCCGCAGCGTTGCTGGCGTGGGGTCTGTGGCAATCGCGTCACCTGCCCTATGTCGCGGATATCGGAACCCTGATGGCCCATCGCGGTGTGGGCGGCTACACCTTGTCGATGTCGCACTTTTTCGACCTGACCGGCCCCTCGTTCGCGGCTCTGCGTCTGCCGGCGATCCTTGCCGCGGTGGCCTTTTTCCTCGGACCGCTGACGGCCTGGCATCTGCGCCGCAAAGGGCACGCCTTCGAGGCCACCTCCAGCATTGCGTTCACGATTGCGGTGATCCTGATCGCGGCGCATATTGCGCTGGTGCGCTTTCAGCCGATGCTTTCCAGCCAGGCGATCGCGCATACCGTGAACCGCATCACGGCGGCGCCCGCCGATGCCGACGCGCAACTGATGCTCTACGGCGACCAGGCCGATGGGTCGTCGATCCTCTTCTACACACATCGCCCGGCGTTGCTGGTGCATGGGGCGACCGATTACTTCGCACCCGACCCGCAGATGCACCTGCAGGTCTTCGGCTCCTCGATGATCTGGGGCTCCGATTATCCGGACGCGCCGCACATCTTCCTCAGCGACCAGGAGCTGCTGCGTATGTGGGGGACCGGGCCGCGGAAGCTGCTCTTCGTTCCCGGGGATTTTCACGACCACGTCGAGCAACTGCTGGGAGCGCGTCTGGTTCAGATCCAGGAACTGTCGGATAAAACGCTCTACACGGACAGGCCGCTCTAGTTCTGTTCCGTCTTCTTCAAGGCAGCCTCTGCACCGGCGTTCCGGACGGAATCTCCAGCTGGAAAGTGGCATCGTCGAGCGGCTCGTTCAGGGTGAGCTTCTCGATCGTGATGAGGATCTGCTGCTCCTGCAGGGGCCACTTGATGGTGATGGTGCCGGGGAACTGCATTGTGCCAAAGGTTTGCGTCGGCCCGTAGATCGCCTCCGTTTGCACCTGTCCATCGGGACCGTAGATATCTTCCTCCACCGGACGCAGGTCGAGGCGGCTGAATTGAATCACGCGCCTGGCCAGCAGCACGTTGCTCTCACCCTGACGGCTGAGCACGGTGAGGATGTATTCCGGCTGAAACTCCAGCTTCTTTGTTTTCGGATTGATGCCGGTGGGGCTGTCGGTCGTGACCAGCAGCAGATCCTCGGGGCCGATCTTCCGGATCAGCAGTGAATCGAAGAAGATGAACGGCCGCATATTCTCGATGGGGTTCGACGACGGCTTCGTGATCGTGTTCGTTCCCTCGACCACTTTGTTTTTTGGCGGAATCAACAGCTTGAACGTGTCGCCGTCGCTCGCCATGTCGAATGCGCGCGTATGGACCACGGGCAGGAAACCGATGACACGCAGTTGCTCCGGCTTCCGCAGCCGGATGTATCCGCTGAACGAGGTATAGGTCGTCTGCTTGCCCTTAAGCGTGCCGCCCTCGGTGGCGGTGAAAGTCACCGTGGCACTCAGCGTACGTACTGCGTCGTACTGCTTATTGATGGTTTCCACCAGCTGTTCCGGCGGAGCCGAGAGCACATTCGTCGGCATCTTCGCCTGCGGCACCCTGCGTGTATGCCACAGACAGCCGTTCAAAACCGGCAACGCCAGCAGCAGTAACAGGGAGATTCGAGCTCGCGTCCGCGCCATCCAAACGGGCAATGCAGCGGAAGCGGCTCGCGCGCCCGCCCGGCGCTGCGCCCCCCACCGCGCTCGCCTTTGCCCGGCGCTCATTGGGGCGATCCTGCATTGCGCACGGCACGCCGATAAGCCTCCACGTCTTTTGCGTGCTCTTCGAGCGTTGCCGAAAAACGCGACTGGCCGGAGGGGTCGGCGCCCGCCGCCACGAAGTACAGATAATCCGTCTGCGCCGGATGCATGGCCGCCTGCAGAGACTTCAGACCCGGACTACAGATCGGCCCGGGTGGCAGCCCGGGATGGCGATACGTGTTGTACGCGGAGTCTGCCTGCAGATCCGAAGCGTAGATGGTGCCGCGATACCGGCCCTCCAGGAGCGCCGCATAGATGACGGAGGGATCGGTCATCAAAGGCATGTTCTTGTCGAGACGGTTATCGAAGACGCTCGCCACCAGCGGTCTCTCCGTGTCGATCGGCGTCTCCTTCTCGACCAGGGATGCGAGAATCACGGTGCGATGATAGTCGCTCGTGAGCCCGATGGCCTGGGTGGCCTGGCGGAAGCGCCTGACCATCACCGCCATCATCTCCAGTGGTTCCAGGTGGCGCGGGAACCGGTAGGTATCCGGGAACAAGTACCCTTCCAGGCTGGTTGCCTGTGGATCGAGTTCGCGGATCAGGGAAACATCCTGCTTCGCCGCGGCAAGGAAGGCCGCCTTCGATCCCAAACCGGCGGCTTCCACCTTTGCGGCAATGTCGAAGAGGTTGGATCCCTCGGGAATCGTCAGCGCGATGGTATAGACGTCGCCGCGCCGAATACGGTCAAGGACTTCGCCCATTGGCACCGGATGATCGAAGCGATACTCTCCGGCCTTCAGCGTGCCGCCCTTCCACTCATGCAGAGCGATGAAAACGAACCGGCTGCGGATGATTCCAGCGTTTTTCAGCTCCGCGGCGATCCGGGTGCCGGGTGTACCGGGCAGGATGTCGACGAAGGTTTCCGCCTGCGGGCCGGCAGGGACCAGCAGCGCGTACGCAATTGCGCCAGCCGCCAGTAACAGCACCAGGAGAAAGAGAAGAAAAGCGCGTCGCACCCGGGAGAGAACCTTTTCCTACGGAATATTTGTTTTTGATTCCCTAACCCATTCTAAGATGCGGCTTTCTCTCTGTGCTCGCGATACCATCGCAGGTGTGGAACCCCGCTTGCTGGGCCTCGATTTCGGCGGCCGCCGCATCGGCGTCGCGGTCTCCGACCAACTGGGCCTGACCGCACAACCGGTGCTAACTTTGGTCCGCAAAAATGTTAAACAGGACCTGAAATCGCTCGGCCGACTGCTGCGAAAATTCGATTGCGCGGGCATTGTCGTCGGCCATCCTCTGCACATGTCCGGCGATGTTAGTCCGCAGGCCGTCAAAACCCAGGCGTTCGCCGAAGAGCTGCGCGAGGCCTTTTCTCTTCCCGTTCACCTCTGGGACGAACGGCTGACTTCGGCCGAGGCCCACCGTCATCTGGAGGCGGCGGGACGCCCGGTTTCAGACCATCGGAAAGTCGTGGATCAGGTGGCTGCCGTATTGATTCTGCAGAGCTTCCTCGATGCCCACCGTACCACGAAGGCATCGTATAATGGGGGATGAGGCGGTACCCCAGCCTTCGGACTTAACACTCCTTTTCCAGGGTTTTGATCCCATTTCGCCGCGGATCGGAAGCTGACTTCCGGACCGCATGACAACTGTTGTTGCTCAGAGGCGGCCGGAACCCCGGGGGAATCGATTCATGACGGAACAGATCAAGAAGAAGCTTCTGGAAGAAATCAAAGAGCTTGAGCACGAACTGACGCACGAATTGCCCGCCGAGATCAAGAAGGCTGTGGCGATGGGCGACCTGAGCGAAAACGCCGAGTATCACATGGCCAAGCAACGCCAGGACTTCGTCAACGCGCGCCTTGGCCAGCTGAAGAAGCGCATGGCGGAACTGGCGCTCGTCAATCTGTCCAATATTCCGCGCGATCGCGCCGCTTTCGGCTCCACGGTTCTGGTCTACGACACGTCAAAAGATGAGAAAATCGAATACAAGCTGGTCACCAGCGAGGAATCGGACGTGAGCAAAGGCCTCATCTCCACCACCTCTCCCATCGGCAAGGCGCTGGTGGGCAAACAGGTGGGCGATATGGCGACCGTGGTCACGCCCAATGGCAAGCGCGAACTCGAGGTGCTCAAGCTGGCCACGATTCATGATGAGGCGGCCTCGTAGCCTGACCTGAACGCTTCCTACAGAAGCAGAAGCCGGGACGAAGTGGAAGAACAGAAGCCAATCACCTGGACGCGTGCCTTCGGGGCCGGATGTGGCGTCATCCTTCAGGCAATCGTCAATGGACTGGCTCTCACTCGCATCTCGCCGAACGCGCTGACCTTCATCGGTCTGCTGATCAATACAGCCGCAGCCATTCTGTTTGGGTTCGGCAACCAGCACAACTACGTCCGCATGTTCGCCTTCGCCGGGCTGGTGATCATCGGCGCCGGCATCTTCGACATGGTCGACGGCCGTGTTGCCCGCCAGACGCAGCAGGTCACGGTTTTCGGCGCCTTCTTTGATTCGGTGATCGACCGCTATTCCGACGTCGTGCTGTTCTTCGGACTGCTGGTCTTCTATGCGCGCGGCAACCGCCTCTTTTACGTCTTCCTCGCTGCCTTCGTGATGGTCACTTCGCTGATGGTCAGTTACACGCGCGCGCGCGCCGAGGCGCTGATCGGGAAGTGCAAGGTCGGCTTCATGGAGCGGCCCGAGCGCGTGGTGCTCATCATTATCGGCGCTCTGTTCGAGCGGTGGGATGCGATGGCGCCGGTCCTCTGGATCCTCGCCGTGATCTCCACCGTCACCGTGGTTCACCGCATTCTGTATACGTATCAGGAGACGCGGCATCTGGCGCCGGTCACTGAGATTCGCCCCATCGTGCAGCCATCGGTTTCGGTCCAGCCGGTGCCGCAGCCCGTCGCACTGCGGGAAGCGGAATCGCGGCCGGAGCTACGGGCCTCCAACGCTCCTTAGGCGAAGCTACTCCTTAAAGATCCCCTTCGGGCACATCACGTGGACGCCGACGTTGCCGTCTACCAGCTGCGTGATGTCCACATCCGCCGCCACGCTGGTGAGCATGTAGGCGTCATCGCGCGACAGGTGCTTCTCCGTGACCAGGAAATCGATCATGTTGCGCACCGCCATCTCGGTTGCGGTTTTCAGGTCCGGACTGAAGCCCATGCTGATGTAGCTGGTTGGGGTCTCGGCACGCGGCCACAGCAGATGCTGATCCTTGTGCACGATAAAGCGAAACGTGCCGGTGAGAAATGTTTCCATGGCAGTGATGTCGACCTCGCCGTTGCCCTGGCCGGCGTGACCGTCGCCCGTTTCGAACAGAGCGCCCTTGACGTGCACGGGAATGAACAGGCTGGTTCCCGCCACCATCTCCTTGTTGTCGATGTTTCCGGCATGCATCCACGGCGGCGCACTGTCGTAGCGGCCCGCCGACGGGGGCGGCGCGTCGCCCATGCTGCCGAAGAACGGGTGCAGCGGAATGTCGATGCCCGGCCCGAAGTGACCGATCATTTTCTCGCGGTCCAGGGGAATGATCTTCGATTTCCCATAGGGGTAATCGTTGGGCAGGAAGCCACGGCCGGCGCCGAATCCGTTACACGCAAACGGCGCGTCGATATCGATCTTCAGGATCTGAACTTCCAGGACATCGCCGGGTTCGGCTTCGGCAATTTCCACCGGCCCGGTCAGGATATGTCCTCCCGGCCCCTTGTCCTTCACCTGATCGAAGATGGGCTGGTTGTAGGCCGGAATATCGGAGGCCTTCACACCTTCGTCTTCCAGGCGCTCGTTCGGCCCGCAGGTGGAGAGCGTCTGGATGCGCACGGCATCGCCGGAGTGCACGGTCAGCACCGGCCTGGCCTTCGACCAGTAGTAGCCCCAGACCACGGTGGTGGGCGTCGCCGGCAGAAATACGGGTGTGCCCTGCGCGACGGCGACCGCACCCCAGAGCAAGGACACACCTGCGAAAACGAACGGCCTCATCCACACCTCCTGTGCATGTCGGACCTTTGAGGGGCTCACCAACATCCTAACTGCTGCGTCCATCCCGTATCGTAGAATCCTATGCGTCGCCAGGTGGCTCCGGCCTTTCTGCTCTTCCTGTTGCCCGGCCTGTTCGTTCTCGCGCAAAGCCCGCAAGCGCGGCGCGACGCCCCCGCTCCTTACACGCTGCGCATCCCGGTTGACGAAATTTCGCTGATGTTCCACGCCGCCGGAATGCACGGCGAGCCTCTCACTCACCTTACTCGCGCGGATCTCAGCCTGAGGGACAATGGCAAGGCACAGACCAGCGTCGTCATGCTTGAGGAACTCGATGATCTGCCCATTCGCGCCGGCTTTCTCTTCGACACCAGCGCCTCGATGATGGGCTCGGTGGCCTTCAACCGAGAGATCATCTTCACCTACGCTTCGGAGCTACTCCGCAAAGGCTACGACCGGGCCTTCGTCGAGCAGTTTGACACCGATACTCTTATCCGACAGGAGTGGACCGACAGCGACAATGCCATCGCGGCAGGGGCCGGCAAAGTCGGGAACGGCGAGGACCGCCTTGATCCTCTCACGGCGATCTTCGATTCGCTCTACACGACCTGCCGCGACCAGTGGAAGCCGGGCCCTGGTCAACCGACCGGCAACTTCATCCTTCTCTTCAGCGACGGCGAGGACGACGCCAGCCACGCGTATCTCCGCGAGGCCGTCGACATGTGCCAACGCACGCGCACGACGATCTACGCCATGATCTCCGGTCGCCGCAGTCAGTTCTCCGACGGCTACCATACGCTGCTGGACCTGACGCAGCAGACCGGGGGCAGGCTGTTCGTGAATCCACGCGGCAGCGAGATCCTGGAGGACCTGACGATGATCGAGACGGAGCAGCGCAATCAGTACCGTCTTGTCTACAAGCCATCGCCCTTCACGGCCGATGGCTCGTTCCATCGCATTCGCCTGGATTGCTCCGTCCAGGGGTCGCGCATCGTTACGCGCTCGGGCTACTACGCCTTCGCGCGTCCATGACGGAAACCCTGTAAGCCGCAGCCCCGTCTAGTTCTCGTGCAGCGCGGTCTTCGGATCCAGTCCCGCCGCGCGCCACGCCGGCAGCCACGAAGCCAGTGCAGTGATGGCCAGGAAGATGACGATCATGCTCGCGTAGGTGATCGGGTCGGTGGCCTTGACGCCAACGAGCATCGAGGTCATCACACGCCCCAGAAGGACCGCCGCGATGAATCCGAGGACGATGCCGACAACACTCAGGCGCATGCCCTGCATCACGACCAGGCGAAGGATATCGCCGCGCGCGGCGCCCATGGCCATGCGGACACCGATCTCCGAGGTTCGCTGCCGCACCGCGGTTGCCAGCACGCCGTAGAGTCCGACACCGGCCAGCAGCCCGGCGATGATCGCGAACAGGCCGATCAGCAGCAGCGAAAAGCGCGTGCCCGACTGCGCTTCTGTGACGACGGACTCCGCGGGCTCCATCTTCATGACCAGGAGATCGCGACTGATGCCGGCAATCGCGGCTCGCACCTGATCTTCATATGCGGCCGGATCGCTGCCCGTCCGCACCGCCCACGAGCGCACGGTGCCACTGCCGAGGAACGCATCGGGGAAGTAGATCTGCTCCCGGCCCGGCTCGGCCAGCGATTCCTCGCGTTGATGCGCGACCACGCCGATGATCTGCACCCACTCTGCCTGCGGCGTGCGAATCCGGGTGAGAATGCGCTTTCCTACCGCCGACTGTCCGGGAAAGGCTTTTCGCGCCAGCGCCCGATCCACCATGACGTAGGTGCGCCCCGGTTGATTGTCATCTTCAGTGAAAGTGCGGCCGGCCAGCAATGGCGTTCGCATGGTCTCGAAATATCCCGGGAGTACGATCTCGAAATCGGTGGCCTGGAATTTGCTCGCGTCGCCCGCCGCCTCCGCCGTGCCCCAGCGGATCGGGCTGAACTGGCCCGTCAGGGGAAAGGGAAACGAAGCCGTCACGCCCTGCACGCCGGGAATGGCCCGCAGCGCCGCTTCGATCTGGCGCATATTCGCTGCCCGCTGTTCGGGAGTCTTGCCGCGGAACTGCCCCTGCAGCACCTGGAACGTCAGCAGGTGCTGCGCGTCGAATCCGGGATCGATGCGTTGCAGATCGAGAAAGCTGCGGAACATCAGGCCGGAGCCAATTAGCAGCACGAAGGAGAGAGCAACTTCCGCCATCACCACGCCATTGCGCAGGAAGGCGCCGCTGGCGAGGCCTGAGGTGCGACTGGTGCCACGCAGCACGTTCATCAGCGCCGGCTGCGAAGCGCGCCACGCGGGAGCGAGGCCGAAGAGCACGGCCGCGATCAATCCTGCCAGTGCGGTAAAGACCAGCACCGCTCCGTCGATGCCGACACTCTCCAGTCGCGGCAGATTGGCAGGCGCCAGCACACGCAGTTCGCGGATCCCCGCCCAGGCGAGGCCCAGACCCAATGCGGTTCCCATGATGGCAAGCAGACACGCTTCAGTAAACAACGGCGCGATCAGGCGGCCGCGATTGGCTCCCATCGCGGCACGGATGGCGAACTCATGTTCGCGCAGCGATGCCCGCACCAGCAGAAGATTTGCCACGTTCGCGCATGCGATCAGCAGCAGGAAGATCACGGAGCCCATCAGCGCCAGGATCGCGGGCTTGACCTCGGCCACGAGATGTTTCGCCATCGGCTCCAGCGTGATGTAATAGCCGGCCGTCGAGTTGATCGGGAAATCCTTTCGCGCTTCCGTGGCGACGACGTCCGCAGCGCTCTGCGCCTGTTCGAGGGTGGCGCCTTCCTTCAGCCGCGCCACGGGGACGATGCTGAAGTTGTTGCGGTTCGCAGCATCGTAGTCCAGGCGATTGGCGATCCACAGATCCGGCTTGCTATCGACGTTGTCCTCGGGCGGGAAATAGAGCTCGAAGCCGGGCGCGAGCACGCCCACGACTACCGACTGCAGGCCGCCGTTTGCGTTCCCCAGAGTGTGGCCGACGATCTTTGGGTCGCCGCCGTAGCGGTGGAGGAAGTAGTCGTAGCTGAGGATGGCCATTTGCGGCAGTTGTGGCGGCGGCGCCGGTCCCGCCTGGGCCGCGCCCGCCTGCGGTTGCGCCGGCGGCTGGGGCGGCTGGGGAATGCCGTCGCTCTCATTGAAATCCCGGCCGTAGAGAATCCTCGCGCCCATCAGCCCGAAGAAATTCGTCGTCGCCACGGCGACGTTGATCTGTTCGGGCGTGCCGTCGGCCTTCTGCGAGACAACCTGAAAGCTGAAGACGCCGGCCATATCGGAGAATTGGCCTCGCGTGCCGTTCCTGAGGTCGATGTAGTCGGCGTTCGAGAAGGGCAGCCCATGGACGTTACGCCTGCGCAGGTCCATGCCCCCGATGATCAGCTGCCCCGGTTTCGGGTAGGGCAGCGGCTGCAGGAGGACCGCATTCGTGACGCTGAAAATCGCCGTGCTCGCGCCGACACCCAGCGCGATGGTCAGCACCGCAATCGCCGTGAAAATCGGATTCTTGCGCAGAATCCGCATCGCCAGAAGCACCGTCTTCATTGGAACCTCGTCGGGGCCAGCCAGAGATCGGAGCTTTCAGAGCGCGGACGTTGATGGGGATGCGCAGCCTGAAACCCGTTCGGAATCCTCAGGTGGTTCCGAACATTATGCTCCGCGGGCCAAAGAGCTGTCCGGCGTTATGTGACGAAGACTCGCGGCGCCACCTGGATTGCTCCAAAACAAAAGCCAGGGGGAGCAGCTTCCGCCGCTCCCCCGCTTCGATTCATGTCTTCCGCGCCGCGTCCCGCGGGGAAACTCGCTCTCTACCAGCGTCCCCACGCGCGACTGATGTAGTCGGTCATGGTCATGGTGATGAGCACGATGAAGGTGAAGAATCCGGCGGCCACGGTGAGCTTCGTCAATCCTGAACTGTACTTTACGTGCATGAAGAAGAGCACGACGAGGGTCATCTTGATGCAGGCAATGGCGATCGCCACGACGGCATTCAGATCGCCCGGCAAATCGATCAGCGAGGCCGCTACGGTGAGACCGGTGAAGATCAGCAGCGCCGTGCCGATGATCAGATAGATCTTCGGGCTGACGATGTGCTCTTCGTGATGCGTGGGCTCAGACGGACCGTGCGGAAGATGCAGATGATGTTCCTGATGCTGTCCCTGATGTTGATCCATGCTCAATTCCTGTCCTGCTTGCTGTCGTGGTATCACCGGCTCTCTGTTGCCCGTTGTTCACTGATGTCGACTGATCAGATACAACAGCGGGAACAGAAAAATCCACACAATATCGACAAAGTGCCAGTACAAGCCAAAGTTCTCGATGGGCGCTACGTGGCCGTTGACGTATCTTCCGCCATAGACCTGAATGAGCAGAATGGTCAGCAGCGAAACCCCGATGACCATGTGCAGGGCATGCATCCCGGTCATGGCGAAATAGAGCGAGTAGTAAACCTGAGTCTTTTCCGCCATGTCCAGAGGAAGCTTGTCGTCGGGATAGTCCTTCGTCCCGTGCAGAAAACTTTCCGGACTGAAGTTGAGTCCCGGCACATGGTGCTCGACCCATTCGTCGTGCCACTCATAAGCCTTGACGCACAGGAAACCGCAGCCCAGGATGATGGTGGCAATCATCCAGCCCATGAGCGCCTTACGCACGCGGGTTTCGGACGCGTGGACCGCCATGGCCATGGTAAAGCTGGAGATGATGAGCAGGGTGGTATTGAGCGTACCGGCCCACAGGTGCAGGGTATGACTGCCGGCTACGAAGGCGGGGTAGTACCAGTTGCGGAAGATCAGGTACGAGCAGAACAGCCCGCCAAAGAACATGATTTCCGTCAGCAGGAAGAGCCACATGCCGAAGGTGGCCGCTTCCCGCTGCTGCGGCACATTTTCGAAGTGGTGGCGCAGAAACGGCGGATGGTCGCCGTGCTCGAGATGACCCGTCTCTGCCGTTTGTGCGGCCAGGGTTTGGCTATCCAACGGTCGGTACCTCGCTCGGTTTCTGGCTTTCCAGCCACTCGTAGTCGTACGCTTCGTGGGTCACAATCGGCGTCTCTGTGAAATTTTCCGTCAGCGGCGGTGACTGAATCTGCCACTCCAGCCCGGTGGCCTGCCACGGATTCGGTCCCGCAATCTTACCGTATTTCAGCGACCAGGTCAGATACAGCAGAGGCAGGAGGTAGCCCACGCCCAGCACGGTGGCGCCCGCCGTGGAGAAGACGTTCAGCACCTGGAATTCGGGCGGATAGGCGGCATAGCGCCGCGGCATGCCCAGATATCCAAGGATGAACTGCGGGAAGAAGGTCAGGACAAATCCGGTGAAGGTAATCACGGCGGCGAGCTTCGACATGCCTTCCGGATACATTCGGCCCGTCATCTTCGGCCACCAGAAGTGCACCCCCGACAGATAGGCCATCAGCATGCCGCCCACCATCACAAAGTGAAAGTGGGCCACGATGAAGTACGTCTCGGTCAGGTGAATGTCCATGCCCATCGAGCCGAGAAAGACGCCGGTGAGGCCGCCGATGGTGAACAGCCCGAGGAAGCCGAAGGCGTAGAGCATCGGGGTCTCGAAGGTGATCGAGCCCTTATATAAGGTTGCCGACCAGTTGAAGATCTTGATGGCTGACGGCACTGCGACCAGCATGGTCAGCAGCGAGAAGACGAGGGCCGAGTAGTTCGAGATGCCCATCACGAACATGTGGTGCGCCCAGACGAAGAACCCGAACACAGCAATGGCCACCGACGAGAAGGCCACGGCCGTATAGCCGAAGACTCGCTTGCGCGAGAAATTGCTGATCACTTCGGAGATGACGCCCATGCCGGGCAGAATCATGATGTAGACGGCCGGGTGCGAATAGAACCAGAACAGGTGCTGGAAGAGCAGAGGGTCGCCGCCCTTGGTGGGATCGAAGACGCCAATGCCGATGGCCCGCTCCAGAACCACCAGGGTGAGCGTGATGGCCAGAACCGGCGTGCCCAGCACCATCAGGATGGACGCGGCGTAGTGCGACCACACAAACAGCGGCAGCCGGAACCAGGTCATGCCTGGCGCGCGCATGCGGTGAATGGTGACGATGAAATTGAGTCCGGTAAAGATCGAACTGAAGCCGGCGACAAAGACTGCCAGGCCCGCCGTGATCACGTGCGTATTCAGATAGTGCGTGCTGAGCGGGGTGGTGAAGGTCCAGCCGGTGTCGACTCCGCCGAAGGCCAGCACGGAGATCATCATGGTGCCGGCGGCGATATAGAGATACCAGCTCAGCAGGTTGATTTTGGGGAAAGCGAGATCTTTGGCGCCCACCATGATGGGGATGAGGAAGTTCCCGATGGTGGCCGGCACCGACGGCACCAGGAAGAAGAACACCATGATGATGCCGTGCGCGGTGAACACCTTGTTATAGCTGTCGGGGGCCAGCAGATCACTGGCCGGAGTCAGCAGCTCCATGCGGATCAGCGCCGCCATGGCTCCGCCGATGAAGAAGAAGAACGTGATCGAGATCAGATACAGCATCGCGATCCGCTTGTGATCACCCGTGAGCAGCCAGCTCTTCAGCCCGTACTCTTTGTTCAGATACGAAACCTTCGGCAGCTGCGCTGTCGACTGATCCGGCAGTGTAACGATTGTGCTCATGGCTTCACCGTCCCCGGGGAAAGCGCCGGGGCAGAGGTCCCCGGCGGCGCCGCGCCCGTCTGAATTGGCTGCGCCGCGCTGTTGTCGATGGTCTGCTCAATCCGGTACTGCGAATTCAGTTGCCGGATGTACTCCACAAGGTCGATCAGCCCTTCCTCACTCACCTGACCCTGGTAGGTGGGCATGATCGGCGCATACCCGGCGACCTCGTGCAGCGTCGGGTTGAGAATCGTGTCGCGCAAAAAGGCGTCATCGACAGTGGCAAACTGTCCATTCTTCAGCTGCAGGTGCGCCCCGTAGATGCTGGCCAGATTGGGACCATGCGCGTTCGGCCCGCTGTTGTGGCACGAATTGCATCCGAGGCTGGCGAACAGGCGCTCTCCGTTCTGCGCCAGCGAATTGCCGCTGGTGGACTGCGCCGCCCACGCCTCATAATCCTGCGGCGTCATCGCGGTGACTTCGCCAATCATCTGCGAGTGCAGAGTGCCGCAGTACTGCGTGCAGAAGATGTGATACGTGCCGGGGGTCGTCGCCTCAAACCATTCGGTGTTGTAGCGCCCGGGAATGGCTTCGCGCTTCACGCGGAAGGCGGGAATGGAAAAGCTGTGGAACACGTCCTGCGAGATCAGCGTGATCTGAATCGGCCGGTTGATCGGAATGTGCAGCGCATTGATTTCGTGCTGGCCGCCCGGATGCTCGACCTTCCACATCCACTGCTTGCCGACCACATAGATATTCATCGCATTCGGTGGCGGGCTGTACACGCGGAAGTAGAGGAGCGCGCCCCACACGAAGCAGATCATGAAGAGGATGAGCGGAATGATGGTCCAGGTCGCCTCCAGCAGCGTGGATCCCTCGATCTGCGTAGCGACGGGATGCAGATCTCTCCGGTAGCGGATGGAGAAGGCAATCACCAGGAACGCGACAACGCCCAGCCCCACGACGGAGATCCCGATCAGAAAGAAATACAGCGCATCCGCATACGGCGCGATGCTGGATGCTTCCGGCGGGAAGATCGCGAAGTTCGTAAGCCACTTAATTAAGAATTGCCAAAGTACCGGACTGATGAAATGCTGCATCGTCTATCCGTTCACCCATTGCGTTTTCTGTGCGCGTGCCTGCCGTATATCGCGCCTGAAGTTCACAAACATGAATGTTCCGAGGGCCAGCACCGTGAGCAGCCCGCCCAGCTGAAAAATGCGAATGTACATGAGCGTGTGCCGGTTCTGGGTCGGATCGTACCGGTAGCAGTAGGTCAGCAGATTATCGACGAGCGACCCGATTCTGCCGTGGGAAGCCTCCACCAGCCCCAGCTGAATATCCTTCGGAGAAAACTCCACGCCAAGGTAGTACTGCGCCAGCCGTCCTTCCGGCGTCACCAACTCAATGGCGCTGGCATGCGCGAATTGCGTCATCTTGCCGTCGGGACCCTGCATCGGCACATAGCCGAATCCGACCGCAGTCGCGAGGGCGCGAATGGCCGGCTCCTGCCCGGTCAGGAAGTGCCAGCCGTTATCGTCCTGCGGCCGCCCAAAGCGTTTCATGTAGAACGCCTTCTCGCGGGCGGCGATTTCCGGCGTCTCCGTGGCGTCGATGCTCACCAGCACGACGTTGTAGTCTTTGCCCGGATTCAGCTTCAGCATCTCCAGAGCGCCCGTGAGCCCGTCGATCTCTTCGGGGCAAAGGATTTTGCACTGATAGTAGACCAGGGACAGGATGACCGGCTTCTGCCCGAAGTAGTCGCCGAGGTGAACCGCGTGGCCGGTCTCATCGCGAAACTCCAGATTCAGCGGGAGCTGCGTATTCAGTTTCTGCTGAATGCTGATCTTCTTCAGCAGCAGCGGCTGCTGATCGGCCGGAGTCCCCGGCTTCTGATAGCCGAACCACTGGCTCTGCGCCGAAGCAGGCAGCGCACCAGCGAGCGCGAGGGCGCATGCGGTGAGGGTCACCGCCATGTTCGCTCTCCGTGTTGTCCTCACGCTCCGCACTGTTTTTTGCTCCCTGCCCTTACTGGTTATTCGCCCTGCTCGAAGTCTGCTCGGTGCCCTCTGCAACCGCGCCGTGGACCTCCTGCTCGTATCCGGTTCGCGCAAATCCGTCGGTCAGCGGCATCTGGACATGCGGTTCTGAGTCGCCAAACATCAGCGCCTGATGCTGCGGCTGCGGCTCCACCGGCAATCCGCGCTGCGCAATCAGCTCCATCGCCCGCGCGATCGGGATCCGCACCGCACCGCCCGGCTTGTCGACCCAGCTGTAGTTGTTCAGCAGCAGGTCTTCGCGATCGTGCAGCTCGGTCAGATCTTCGTTGCCGTCGTCCAGTTCCAGACGCGGTGTGGGGAACTGCTGCGTCAGCTTGGCCAGCTGCTCCTGTTCGAGGGTCGGGTTCGAGCGCAGCGCTTTGGTTGGCGCAATCTGGTTGGGCGCATTCCACTTGGTCACCGGGCCATCGGCGCGGTCCAGCCCGCTGTTGATCACCTTTCCCAGACCGAAGCAGAAGACGAAGAAGACGCCGACCGAAAGGAACAACCCGACGAGGAAAACAATGATCCCTCCGGTATTCGCGTCGGTGACTTCATACCCTTCCCGCACCGACGCTTCGTCGAGGTGCGCCTTCGGGTCGAGGTTCTCGCGGTTTTGCCCGCTCTGGGGGTTATGCATGGACATAGTCATGCTCCAGAATTTCGGCGAGGTGCGGATCGTTGGTGGCGATCAGAGGACGCTTCTTCAGCTCGGTGAAGTAATAGACCAGCCAGAAGCAGAAGAGCGCACCGGGTACGAAGAGGTACTCGAGGAGCCCCCAGCTGAAGTGCAGGTTACGCGCTGCATCCTTAAAGTTCGGTTCGATGAGCCAGAAGAGATCCCAGAATCCGGCGAAGATCATGATGCAGCACGCCACTACGAACCGGCTCTTGATCCGCTTCAAATCGCGCGACAGCAGCAGCGCAAAGGGGATCAGCCAGTGGAAGATGACGTCGAGGGTGGCGACTACGCCCCAGCCGCCGCGAACACGGTTCAGATACCACGGAATCTCTTCCGGTGAATTCCCCGACCAGATGATAATGAAGGCGCCAAAGGCAAAGTAGATATTCAGCATCACCAGCGCGAAGCACAGCTTGCCCAGATCGTGCTGCTCGATCACGCGGAATGTGCTTTTGATGGGCTCGGCCTTCGACAGCCCGATCAGCGTGAGGATGGCCAGAGGCAGCACCATGAACGCCTGCCCCACCAGGTACTGGAAGCCGTAAATGGTCGAGTACCACGTGGGATCGAGCGACATCACCCAGTAAATCGAGAGGATGAACAGCAGAGCCGCATACAGCACCACGCCAAAGCCGCTCAGGTTCTCAAACCGGGTACGCCAGTATCCAACCCTCGGCTCGGGATCGGCGTCGCGCTTGAGCGACCAGCGATTGAGCAGGAGGATGTAGCCAGCGAAGATCGCGAAGCAGAGGAGCGAAACCCAGTAGAAGCTCATCGGGTTCAGCATCGGCCCCTTCCAGTGGATCGCATGCGCCTCATCGGGCGTGATCAATCCATGCTGGAGCGCGCTCGACCAGTCAGCATATTTCGCCCAGATGTAGAGCCTGCCGTAGGAAGCGCCCAGCACCGCCACGGGAATCCAGAACAGCACGATCAGCGGCCAGGTCCGCGACATCGCCTCCAGCGGGCGCCGCACGATCAAGCCCCACTTGCCGCCGGAGAGATACTGCACCATGAGCAGCGCCATTCCTCCCAGGCAGAGCCCGAAGCAGCCCACAAATCCCATCAGCCATCCGCGCAGGAAATGGTCCCAGCCCGGCTGATTGGAAAAATCCGTGACCTGTGGGTCGAATTTTTGCGCCACAAGCGCCACCAGGACCGCCACGACCGACAGCACCAGACCCACACGCAGCGCGGTTCGCCGCCATCCATCCACAAAGGCCGGCGCGCCCAGGGTGCTCGGCAATCCCTTGCTGAACGAATCGTTCGCCATTATTGCTGCGCTCCTGACGGCCTTGCCGGCGGCGTTTTCGTTGTACCGGTGTTGCTCTTTCCTGCTGGAACTGTCGCGATCGCCGGCCCCGTCGACTGGGCCGGCGCGCCAGCGGCGATGCCGACCTGGGGCTTGGCCGTCACGGCCGTGGATGGCATTGGCCACGGCCCGACATAGCTCGCCGGATAACCCTGGCGCTGCGCGATCGAATCCAGGCTCTGCACTTCGGTGCCTGCCGGAACATCGCTGGTCTTCGCGTTCTGACTCAATTGCAGCGCGCGGATATACGCCGCAATGGCCCAGCGATCTTCGGGAGTGACCTGCGCTTTGTAGTCCGGCATAGCACCGTAGCCATTGGTCATGACGTAGAAGTAGTGACTCAGCGGCTCCGACAACCGCTTCGCATCGTGGAAATTCCCTGCCGGCTTATATCCGCGCTGTACGATCATGCCCGCGCCGTTGCCGACCCGCGAGTGGCAGGGCGTGCAGTACACGTTGAAACGTTCCTGCCCGCGCGCCAGCACCGTCATGGTCACCGGGAACGGCATCATGTCCGCTTCCTTGCCGTTCATCAGCCCGGTGTAGAAATATTCGTCTTCGTACAGCTGGCCGCGCGCCACCGTGTGCTCCACCTGCGGCCGCACCGACCGCCCATCAGCAAACACAGTCGACCCGCGCTGCGGAAACATGCGCGGCTGATCCTGCATATCCGACCGGCAGCCCGCCACAACCATCAGCGCGCCCGCAGCACAGGAAATCGTCAGCGCACGAACGCCGAACAGCGAGCGCCGACCGCACCCTGCACCCTGCATCCTGTACCCTGCCGTGCTAATACTCCACCTCCACCACCGATAAAGGCGCCTGTGCTTCCAGAAAGCCACGCGTCTCCGCTGTATCGAACTTCGGATCGGTCGCCTCGAGGCACAGAAAGAACTTGTCGGTCGTCGCTCCGTTGCGGAAATTCGGTGCGTTGAAGACCGGGTGATACGGCTTGGGCAATCCGCACAGCGCCAGCATGCCGAACGCCGCGGAAAGCCCCGACCACAAAATGGTCCACTCGTACGCCGGGATGACGAACGCCGGCCACGAGTAGTACGGCCGTCCTGCAATGTTCAGGGGATAGGACCATACCGAAATCCATGTCTCCAGGGTGAACATCGCCACCAGCCCCAGCAGGCCGCCGACGAGGCAGACCAGGGATACTTCGTCGCGGTGGAAGCCGATCGCCTCCGCCGCTTCCTCCACCGGGTACGGCGTGTAGCAATCCATGCGCCGGTAGCCGGCACCGTGCGCCGCCTTCGCCGCGTTCACCAGCTGCGTGGGCGTCTCAAACTCCGCCATCAATCCGTAGGTTCCTTCGGGGAGTGGCATCAGTCACCTGCCTCCGGGAGAGGTTCGCCGTGGACTTCTTTCACCTTCGCCTGCGGCAGCATCATGCGCAGTTCCGACATCGGGATCATGGGCAGGAAGCGGATAAACAGGAAGAACAGGAACGTGAACAGTCCCAGCGTTCCCAGGAAAGTTCCGTAGTCCCACTTGGTGGCGCGATAGGTGCCCCACGACGAGGGCAGATAGTCGCGGGTCAAACTGGTGACGACGATGACGAATCGCTCGAACCACATGCCGGTGTTGATGATCAGCGACATGATGAAGGTGAAGGCCACATTACGGCGCAGCTTTCGCGACCACAGCAGCTGCGGCAGCGCGATGTTGCACGTGATCAGCGTCCAGTAGGACCAGCCCATGGGACCGAACATGCGGTTCCACATCATGAAGTATTCCCAGTGGCTCGCCGAGTACCAGCTCATGAACACTTCGGTGGAGTAGCCGTAGGCGACCACCAGCCCGGTCGTCAGCATCACCTTGTTCATGTTGTCGATGTGGCGCAGGGTGATCAGATCCTCGAGGTGGTAGAACCTGCGGATCGGCACCGCCAGCGTGATGACCATCGCAAAACCGGAGTAAATGGCGCCGGCTACAAAGTAGGGCGGGAAGATGGTCGTATGCCAGCCGGGCAGCAGCGCGACCGAGAAGTCGAGGGAGATGACGCTGTGTACGGAGAGCACCAGCGGCGTCGCCAGGCCGGCCAGCAGCAGCGAGGCGGTCTCATACCGCACCCAGTGCCGCACCGAACCGCGCCATCCCACCGCCATCAGGCCATAAAAGAACTGGGCAAACTTCGACTGCGAGCGATCGCGCAGGGTGCCGAGATCGGGGATCATCCCGATGTACCAGAAGACCACGGAGATGGTCGCGTAGGTCGAAACCGCGAACACGTCCCACAGCAGCGGTGAACGGAACTGCGGCCAGTAGTTCATGGTGCTCGGATACGGGAACAGCCAGTACCCCAGCCACGGACGGCCTACGTGAATGAGCGGGAACATGCCGGCGCAGACGACGGCGAAAATGGTCATCGCCTCGGCAAAGCGGTTGATGGAATTGCGCCAGCTCTGCTTGAACAACAGCAGAATCGCGGAGATCAGCGTTCCCGCGTGGCCGATACCGATCCACCAGACAAAGTTGATAATCGCGAAGCCCCACGCGACCGGGATCGTGATCGCCCAGATGCCGACACCCTTGAGAAACAGCCACGTGAGGCAGGTCATCAGGATGCCCACCACCGAGCCGGCGAGCAGGAACCCGAACCACCACCCCAGTGGCGTGTGGCTGGTCAGCACGATCCGCGAGACCTCTTCGGTCACCGACTTGAACGTGTGCCCCGGCGCGATAACCCGGAATTCTTCCGTGACCGGATCGATCATCGGATTGTTGACGGGTGCGTCTTTCGTCGCCATCGTCTCTTTGCCTTCTCCGAATCCTCTGAACTTCGCCTGCTAACCGTGCTGCTTCCAGCTAGCTGCTTTTCTAACTCGTGTATTCACCCAGCTCCTGCGCCAACGGCTCGTTGATATTGAGCACGCCGGCCACATAAGTCGTGCGCGGCCGCGTGTTGATGTCCGCCAGCACGCCATAAGTCCGTTCGTTGGTCTTGATCTTCGCCACGCGGCTTGTCTTGTCGTTGATGTTCCCGAAGATGATCGCGTCGGTCGGGCAGGCCTGCTGGCACGCCGTCCGAATCTCGCCGTCGCGAATGTCGCGATTTTCCTTGTCGGCTTCGATCTTGACCGCCTCGATGCGCTGTACGCAGTAGCTGCACTTCTCCATCACGCCGCGGCTGCGGACCGAAACCTCGGGGTTGCGCATCAGCTTCAGGCTCTCGGTCTCGTAATCGGAGTAGAGCAGGAAGTTGAACCGCCGCACCTTGTAGGGACAGTTGTTGGAGCAGTAACGCGTCCCCACGCAGCGGTTGTAAATCATGACGTTCAGCCCTTCGGGTGAGTGCACCGTGGCGCCCACCGGGCAAACCTGTTCGCAGGGAGCGTTCTCGCACTGGTGGCAGGTCATGGGCTGGAAGTGCGCGCGGGGCGCCGCCAGATCGCCCTCAAAGTAGGTGTCGATGCGGATCCACTGCATCAGGCGGCCGATCTTGACCTGATGCCGTCCCACCACCGGAATGTTGTTTTCCGCATAGCAGGCGGTGACACAGGCATTGCAGCCGACGCAGGAATTCAGATCGATCGACATGCCCCATGCGTTCTTGTCGTAGCGGTACGCGGGGAACATGCTCTCATCCGGCTCCGGTACCCATCGCGCTACTCCTTCGTGCGCGAACTCCGGATCCTTCTTGTACTCGGTCAGCGTCGTGTAGCGGATGATTCCGCGATCCAGCGACTCGTCGCCCTCGAGGGAGTGCGTGCCCGAGCCGTCGCCGCCGGCCGACACGCTGCGCTGGTCGATGTGGTGGCTCTTGGTGACGCAGATGTCGTAAATGTCGCCCGTCCTGCGCATCGACGCGCCCGACAGCATCCACGGCGCGCCTGACTGCTGAATCAGGTATCCGTTGTAGCCGACGCCACCGGCCACCCGGCCGATCTGGCGTCCCTGGCCGAGCGTGACCACGACGACATCATCCGGCTGTCCTGGGACCGCCAGCACGCCGGCAACAATTTTTTTGCCGCCCGCGCTGATCTCGACCGCGTCGTTCTCCGCGAGCCCGTTCTTTTCCATCGTCGCGTAGCTCATCTGTGCGGCGTTGTCCCACGACAGGTTGGTCACCGGACGCGGGATCTCCTGCATCCAGCCCACGTTGGCGTAGCGGCCGTCATAGACGTTGGCATCCGGACGGAATGCGAGTTCTACCTGGTTTGCAGGCGTTGAAACCAGAGCCATCACCCGCTGGGTCGGGCCGCTGGCAGGGGCCGCTTTCGGCGTCACATTCTTCGGCTGGAACGTGGTGTTCGCGATCCACCCGTCGTGCAGCGCTTTCCGCCAGTTGAACTCCGCGTCGCCGCTCGCCAGCGGACCGCCGTTGCCCATCCAGGTCGCGCGCACTGCGTCGTATGCCGAAAGATTCGGATTGTCGAGCATCGACTGCAGAATTTCGTGCGCGTTATGCCCGCCGTACATCGGATCGATCATCGGCTGCACGATGCTTGCGGTACCGTCGTAAGCCCGTGCATCCGACCACATTTCCATGTAATGGGC
>Ga0335072_10002891_pt1 | contig 26235 bp, 16 predicted proteins | sample Lox_Sample_21_FD_206725 | JGI IMG/M metagenome (GOLD analysis project Ga0335072, IMG submission 206725) | Soil microbial communities from Loxahatchee National Wildlife Refuge, Florida, United States - Lox_Sample_2.1 | ecosystem: Environmental > Terrestrial > Soil > Wetlands | place: USA...
CAGGCGATGTTCCCCATCGTGCTGTTCGGCTCGATCGCGCTCTTCGTCGTCATCGGAGGCATCGCCTCCGTGCTCTCCCGGCGCAACCTCTACGACCAGATCGGCCAGGGCGGGCTCTCCACCGACGGCCTCGGCGGCGCCGGCGGCCACGCCCCGCTCGGCGGCGCCATCGCGAGCGCCGAGCGCGAGCAGGAAATCCGCCAGATGCTCCAGGCCCGCAGCGACCGCCTCGTGCGTCAGGGACAGCCCGCCCTGGACATCGACGCCGAGGTCGCCCGACTGCACCTGCCCGAAGCCGGCGGCGGCTACCGCGACGCCTCCCTCGCCGAGGAGGTCCGCCAGCTCGTCGTCGCCCGCAACGAACGCCGCCGCCGCCAGGGCCAGCCCGAGCTCGACGTCGACGCCGAGGTCGCCCGCACCCTCGCCGAGCTCGACGCCTGAGAGCGCAGTAGCCGCGAGTCCTCGCGGAGCGAAGCGGCAGGCATTGAGCGGCGAGGCTACCGGCCAACTGCGATGGAGTCGCCGCAACCGTCGCCGCTCGCGCGGGTTCCCAAGGTGTGCCCCGGCTCCGGACACGCATGGCTGCAAGCCTCCCTGCAGCCGCCGCGCGCACCGCGCCTAGCATCACCGCGATGCGCTCCCGCCTGCTCGGCACGCTCGTGCTCGTGCTGTTGCTGCCACTCGCCGGCGCCGCACCCGCCGCCGCCCGCGGGCCGACCGTCTACGGGGCGCTCAAGAGCCTCGAGCACAGCGCCGCTCCCGGCTCCCAAGCCGCCGAAGCCTTCGGCGGCGACGCCACCACCTACACCGCCGCCCTGAACGCCGTCAAGCGCCTCAGCGGCACCCGCCGGACCGAATTGGCGAGCGTCGTCGCCAACGTCCAACAGACCGCCGCCGCCGGCGGCTTCGCCCCCTCCCGGCTGCCCGCCCTGTTCCTCACCCTGCAGCGCAACACCGAATGGTGGAGCAACGAACCCCTCCTCGCCGCCGACCAGCGCGTCAGCTTCCCCGGCAGCCACATCGTCTGGGAGCACTACCCCGGCCAGGGCATCGAGATCCAGTGGCTCGCCACCTTCGGCGAGGCCAACGGCTACTACCTCCAGGGGCACGAGAACACCCAGCTGAGCGAGCTCCTGAACGAAATCCTCCCCCTCGCCACCCAGCGCGCCGGTGGGATCACCTGGGAGTACATGTTCCACTTCGACGGCGGCGCCCCCCCGTGGACCAGCGGTCTCACCCAGGGCACCGCCCTCCAGGCCCTCACCAGGGCCTGGTCGCGCCTGAAAACCCCCTCCTACCTCGCCGCCGCCCAGCAGGCCCTGAAGCTCTTCCAGGCGCCCCCACCCGCCGGCGTCCGCGTCGCCACCCCCGCCGGCGCCACCTACCTCGAGTACACCTACGCGCCCCGCGAGCTCATCATCAACGGCTTCATCCAGTCCCTCAACGGGCTCTACGACTACGCCAAGCTCACCGGCGACCCCGTCGGTCGCAGGCTCTTCGAAGAAGGCGACGCCGAGGCCCGCGTCGAGGTGCCCCACTACAACACCGGGGCCTGGTCCATGTACGACCAGCACTCCGAATCCAGCCTCAACTACCACGAGCTCCTCACCGAATTCCTCCAGGGCCTCTGCAAACGCACCAGCGAAGGCCCACCCGTGCCCACACCGGCCCCGCCCGCCACGCCCCCCGCCGGCGGGTCCGGTGGCACCACCGGAGCCAGCGGCACCACCGGAGCCAGCGGCCCCTCCACCGGGACGACCGGCCCCACGACCCCGCCCACGCCGAGCCCGATCCCCGGCGACTCCATCTACTGCGCCACCGCCAAGAGCTTCACCGCCGACCTCCACACGCCGCCGGCGATCAAGCTGCTCACGACCACCCTGCCCCCGCGCGCCCGCGGCGGCGTCCAGCTCTCGCTCTCCAAGGTCTCCGACGTCAGCCTCACCGTCAGCCGCGGCGGACACGTCGTCTGGACCAACTCCGCGCTCGTCGAACGCGGCAAGCCGCGCCTGCTGTGGGTCACGCCGTCCTCGACCGGCGCCTACAGCGTCTCCCTGCGCGCCACCGACCTCGCCGGAAACAGCGCCAGCGCCACCGGCACCATCACCGTCGCCGCCCCCCCAAAGGCCGAGCCCGGCCCACCCAAGGCCAAGCACGGGCATTGAGCCCGCCGAGCGCTCCGTACAATCGGGGTGTGTCGAGCCAAGCCCGCCCCACGCGCCCGGGCGCCGGCGAGCGCCCCCGCTCGGCGGGGTTCCGACCGCTGCACGCCTGGAGCGTCCTGGACCGCGACGGGCGTCTCGCCGCCGGCGCCGCCCTGGCCCTGTTCGCCACGATGCTGCTGCCCTGGTACCAGCAGAACGCCGTCGTCAACGACTCCAAGACCGGGACCCTCGTCAGCCAGAACCTCAACGCCTTCGCCGTCTTCTCCTTCGTCGAGGCCGCCATCCTGCTCGTCGCCGCCGCCGTCCTCCTCCTCCTCTACCGGCGCGCCGAGGGCGCCACCTTCAACCTCCCCGGCAGCGACGGCGCCGTCATCTTCGCCGGCGGCCTCTGGGCGGCGCTGCTGCTCGTCCTGCGGCTCTTCGACAAGCCCGGCATCACCCACAACGGCGTCGCCGCCAACGTCGGCGTCCAGTGGGGCATCTTCTTCGCCCTCGCCGCCGCCGGCCTGCTCGCCTACGCCGGCTCCCGGATGCGGGCCGGGCGGCGACCCGAGCCGCCGCTGCTGCGGCGCGAACGGCCGGCCCGGGCAGGGGTCGAGCCGCGCCGGCGGTCCACCACGGCGCGGCCAGCGCCCGCCGCGCGGGCTGACGTCCCTCCCGCGCCCGCCCCGGACGGCGAGGCGACAGTCCTGATGCCGGACCGCGGCCGACCCGACGAGGAGCCCACGGTCCAGACGCCCAGGCGGCGGCCGCCCTTCCCGCCGGCGCCGGCCGACGCCCCGACGCGGGCCGTCACACCGGCGGCCGCCGCCGAGCAGCTCTCCTTCGACGACGCGCCGCAGGGATAAGGAATCCCGCCCGCCCGGAGTCTTGCCCGCCCCTATCATCTCCCCGACGATGGCCACCACCGAGACCCCGGCGCCGACGCCGCTCGCCTCACCGACGAGCGCCACCGAGGTCGCCGAGGGCCTGCGCGCCGTCGGCTACCTGCCGAGCTCCGCGACCGCGCTCGTGGCGTTCCTCGCGACCAAGCTCGGCAAGCCCGTGCTCGTCGAGGGACCGGCCGGGGTCGGCAAGACCGAGCTCGCCAAGGCCCTCGCCCGCCTGCTCGACCGCGAGCTCGTGCGTTTGCAGTGCTACGAGGGCCTCGAAGAGGCCAAGGCGCTGTACGAGTGGAACTACCGCAAGCAGCTGCTGCGCATCCAGGCCCAGGGCGGCGAGGCCGGCTGGGACGAGGTCCAGGAGGACATCTTCGGCGAGGAGTTCCTGCTCGCCCGCCCGCTGATGACCGCGATCGCCTCCGAGCGGCCCGTGGTGCTGCTGATCGACGAGATCGACAAGACCGACCAGGAGTTCGAGGCGATGCTGCTCGAGGTCCTCTCCGACTTTCAGATCTCCATCCCCGAGCTCGGCCGCGTGGAATCCCGCACCCACCCCGTGGTGCTGCTGACGTCGAACAACTCCCGCGAGCTCACGGAGGCGCTCAAGCGCCGCTGCCTCTACCTCTGGCTTGACTACCCCGAGCTCGACCACGAGCTGGCGATCGTCAGGCTCCACGCCCCCGACCTCCCCGACACCGTCGCCCGCAAGCTCGTCGAGGTCGTCGGCATGGTGCGCGAGCTCGACCTCAAGAAGCCCCCCTCGATCGCCGAGTCGATCGACTGGGCCCGCGCCCTGCTGCTGCTCGGCGCCCGCGACATCGACGCCGACACGTTCACCGAGACCCTCTCGGTGATCGTCAAGCACCGCACCGACATGGCTATCGTCGCCGAGCGCGTCGGGGTCAAGCTGCGGGCGGGCGCCGGCGCGGACGCGGCCTGAGGACAGGCGGCCTCAGCCGGCCCACAGCGCCTCGATCGGCACCACCCACAGATTCCTGCCGAATGGCAGCGTCTGTCTCGCCGTACACAGCACGAGGCCCGCGAGGAAGCGCTCACCGGCGAGCTCGCGCAGGCGCCTGAGCCCGCGCAGGTCGCCGCGACCGGGCGACGCCCCGGCCTTGATCTCGATCGCGATCACCCGGCCGCCGCGATCCTCGAGCACCACGTCCACCTCCTCGCCGTGATGGCTGCGCCAATGCCAGATGCGAGGCGCGACCTCGGTGTAAGGCAGCAGACGACCCAACTCCATCATCACCCACGACTCGTAGGCGCGGCCCGTGATCGTCTCGTCCGCGGCGACGCGCTCGGGATCGGCATCCAGCAGGTGGGCCAGCAGCCCCGAGTCCTCGATCACGATCCGCGGGGCTCGTACCGCGCGTCCCGCGGCGCCGGGCGTCCAGGCGGGAACACGCACGACGAGGTGCAGCAATTCCAGCAGACGCACGTATGCGCGCACGGTCTTTTCGTCGACCGCCAGCGCCTGGGCGATCGGACGCATCGAGATCAGCGACCCCGACCCGGACGCGAGCGCTCGCAGCAGCACCGGCAGGAGGTCCGGTCGGCGAATGTGGGCGAGATCGGGAACGTCGCGCGTGGCGAGCGCCGCGAGGTAGTCCTCGAACCATTGGCTTCGCCGCCGCGCGGTGCGGGCGATGACCGGCGGAAACCCCCCCATCACGATCCTCTGTGCGTGCGCCGCCCGGCCGATCGCCGAGGTTTCGATGGTTGGTGGCCGACCGCCGCGCCACATGGCATCGAGCCACGCCGGCACCGCCCTGCGCTCCAACTCCGACTGGGCGAGCGGGCGCAGCGGCACACGCTCCACGCGGCCCGCCAGCGAATCGCCGATGGTGGGGGCGAGCAGCAGGTTGACCGAGCCGCTCACCAGGTACCGACCGGGTCGCGGATCGCGATCTACGGCGGCCTTCAGAGCAAGCGCCAGCTCGGGGGCACGCTGCAGCTCATCGATAAATGCCCGATCGCCGAGGCCGGCGAGAAACCCCGTCGGATCCTCGTTTGCGGCGCGGCGCGCGACGGCGTCGTCGAGCGTCACATCGGGCAGGCCGTGGGTCGCCGCGATAGCCGCGCAAAGAGTTGACTTTCCCGCCTGCCGTGGCCCTTCGACGGTCACGATCCGCGTATCTGAAAGCGCCTCGACGATTCGCGCCGAGGCGTGGCGAGGGTAGGCGGGTATCCGGGCCATCCGGAAATAATATCCGGGCAATCCGGAATTAAGGCGCGGGCAATCCGGATTGCAACTGCGGGCAATCCGGAATAGATGTCCGGACGAACCGGAATTCGACGCGGCTGCGCTTGGCCGGAGAACCCATCTCGAATACAGTCGTCCCGTGGCTCGAGCACAGCCCAGCGCCGAGGATCCCCAGAACAGCGGCACCCCGCCCACGGGCCTCCCCGCCCACCTGCTCGAGCTCGGCGAGGAGCTGCGCCGGGAGGGCGTCGCGATCGGCACCTCCGAGCTGCTCGACGCCTTCGCCGTCCTGCGCGAGGTCGACTGGACCGACCAGCGCGACTTCCGCGAGGCCCTCGCCGCGACGCTCGCCAAGAGCCAGCAGGACCGGCGGATCTTCGAGCTCGTCTTCGACCGCTTCTTCTTCCGCGCCGTCGAGCTCGCCGCGGTCCGCGAGAACGTGCGCGAAGGAGCACCCGCGGACGCCGGCGAGCCCGACCTCGAAGAGCTCGGCGAGGAGCAGCTCGAAGCGCTGCGCCGTGAGATCGCCGCCGCCATCCGCGACGGCGCCGAGGGCTCCATGCGCGACCTCGCCCGGATGGCGCTCGCCGCCTTCGGCCAGCGCCAGGAGGGCTCGGGGGTGATCGGGGTCGACGTCCAGCGCATCCGCCGCGCGCTCGGCCTGCGCGCCGAGCCCCAGCCCGAGCTGCCGCCCGACGATCCCCGCCGCGACGGCCTCCCCCGCGATGCCCTGCGGCGCTTCGAGGCGCTGCTGCGCCGCGAGCTCGAGCGCGCCCAGGTCCAGCGCACCGGCCAGCTCCCGCCGGCGCGGGCGCTCGGCGAGCTCGACCGCGCCCTGCCGTCGGGGCCGCTCGCCGACCTCGCCGCCGTGCACCGCGTCGTCGCCCAGCTGCGTCGCAGCCTCGCCTCCAGCGGCCAGCAGCGGCGCGGGCACCGCCACCACGCCCACGTCGACGTCCGCCGCACCATGCGCGCCTCCCTGCAGAGCGGCGGCGTGCCCGTCGTGCTCAAGTACCGGCCGCGGCGGCCCCGGCGCCCGGAGATCTTCGTCCTCTGCGACGTCTCCACCAGCGTCACCTCGGCCTCGGTGTTCTTCCTCTCCGTCCTGCACGCCCTGCACGACTCCTTCCGGCGGATGCGCTCCTTCGTCTTCATCGAGCGCATCAGCGAGGTCACCGACATCTTCGAACGCGAGCGCGACTTCAAGGCCGTCAACGAGCGCATCTCCAGCGACGCCGGCGTCGCCGACATCTCCGGCTACACCGACTACGGCCGCGTCTGGAGCGAGCTCATCGAGCAGATCGGCGACGAGCTCGGGCCGCGCGCGACGGTGATCGTCCTCGGCGACGCCCGCACCAACGGCCGCGACCCCCGCGCCGACGTCTTCGCCCGGATCGCCGCCCGCGCCGGGCGCACCTTCTGGCTGAACCCCGAGCCCCGGCTCTACTGGAACTACGGCGACTCCGTCATCGCCGCCTACGAGCAGCACTGCGTCGCCTTCGAGTGCTGGACCACCGGGCAGCTGGAGGACTTCGTGCGGGCGCTGGCCCGGCCCGAGCTGGCGCTGAGCGCCGGGCGCTGAGCTACTCGTACTGCAGCGCCCGCAGCACGTTCAGCCGCGCCGCCCGGCGCGCCGGGAAGACCGCGGCGACGATGCCGGCGAGGATCGCCGCGATCACGAACACGACCAGCGTGCCCACGGGGATCGTGAACGCCGGGTATTCGATCGCCTGGCCCACCATCAGCGCCAGGACCACGCCCAGCGGTATGCCCAGGGCGGCGCCGATCAACGCCGTGACGATGCTCTCGTGGCGGATCATCCGCCGCAGCTGGCGGCGGGTCATGCCGATCGCCCGCAGCATCCCCAGCTCGCGGGTGCGTTCGAAGACGGTCAGGACGAGCGTGTTGACGATTCCGAACAGGCTCACGACGATCGACAGCGAGAGCAGCACGTAGAGCAGGTTGAGCAGCGTGTCGATGCCCTTCTCCTGGTTGCTCTTGAATTCGGCCTCCGTCTGGATCTTGGCGTCGGGGAAGCTGCGCAGCGCGGCTTGGAGCCTGCTCGTGTTGGCCGCGCTGGCACCGCCGGCGATGTTGACGAACGTGTAGACGCTCTGCGGGTTCTGGTATTCGGCGTCGAACCGCGCCGTGGAGATCGTGACGTCGCCGAACGGCGCGCCCCCCTTCGGCGGTTCGTAGATCCCGAGCAGCCGCAGCCGCAAATAGTGGCCGGTCGGGGTCTTCACGACGATCGGCGAGCCGACCCGGAGGTGCAGTTCTTTGGCGTAAGCCTTGGACACGAACGCGCCGTCCGCGCCGAGCCGGGCCGGCGTCGCCGGCGAGCCGTGCAGCCATTTGACGTGGATCACCCGGCTGATGTCGCCCGGCACGCCGCTGACGTTGATTTCGCCGCCGAACGCCCTGCCGCGGCCGGCGCGCACGCCGGCGACGACCTGCACCCCGGGCACCCGGGCGATCGCTTCGGCCGAGGCGACCGAGATCGGCGAGAAGTTGTTCGTCGCGGTCAGCGCGTAGTCGGCGTGGAAGAGCTCGTTGACGGAGCCGTCGAACGTCGACTTCAGCCCCGCGGCGAGCACCGAGACGAGCGTGACCAGCGCCAGGCCGATCATCAGCGCCGACGCGGTCGAGGCGGTGCGCGCGGGGTTGCGCATCGCGTTGCCCCGGGCGAGGCTGCCGGCGGTGCCGCCGATCCGTGTCGCGGGCAGGCCGAGCACGGAGGCCAGCGGCGGCACCAGCACCTTGGCGAGCATCGCCACGCCGATGAACAGTGCGGCCGCGCCGAGCCCGATCGCCAGCAGGCGCGCGGTCGTCGAGAGCGAGCCGGCGAACAGCCCGACCAGCATCAGCGCGACCGCCGCCGCGATCGTCAGACCCGCCGCCGGCGTCCCGAAGCGGGCGAAGCGCGACGGCGGCAGCACCGCGCCCTCCCGCACCGCCGCGATCGGCGGCACGTGGGTCGCCCGCAGCGCCGGGCGCAGCGCGGCGAGCACGGTGATCAGGACGCCGACGACGAGCGAGACGACGATCGTGCGGGTCGCGAAAACCGTGCTCGCCTGGGGCAGGTCGATGCCGAAGGAGACGAACAGCGAGTTCAGGCCCTTCGCCAGCCCGAGACCCAGGAAGAGCCCCACCACCGACGCCAGCAGGCCGATGGCGAGCGCCTCGAGCAGCACCGAGCGCAGCACCTGCCGGCGGGTCGCGCCGAGCGTGCGCAACGTGGCCAGCTCGCGGGTGCGCTGGGCGATCGTGATCGAGATCGTGTTGGCGATCACGAAGGCGCCGACGAACAGCGCCACCCCGGCAAACGCCAGCAGAAAGTCCTGGATGATGCTCAGAAAGCTGTTGGTGTTGCTCGTCGCGTGCTTGGCTTCGGCTTCCCCTGTGCGCACCTGCGCCGTCGGCGGCAGGATGGGCCGGATTTCGCGCACCACCTGCTCCGGAGAGTGGCCCGGGCGGTCGGCTATGTCGATGCTGTCGAGCAGCCCCTCCTTGTGGAACAGCCGCTGGGCGACGGGGAAGTCGAAGATCGCCATCGTCGCCCCGCCCAGCGAGGAGACCCCGCCGATCTTGACGATGCCGGCGATGCGCAGGCGCTGCTCGGCGCCGCGGGCGACCACGCCGATGCTCTGCCCCACCGAGTAGTGGTCGCGTTCGGCGGTGTTGGCGTCGATCGCGACCTCGCCCGGACCCGCCGGCCAGCGGCCGGCGACGAGCTGCAGCGGGTTGAAGCGCTGGCTGCCGTGGGGGTGGACGCTGAAGGACAGACCCGGCGCGCCGCCCGTGGAGATCACCTTGCCGTCGCGGCCCACCAGCTGGGCGGTGTCCGCGATGCCGCCATCCGCTTCCTCCACGCCCGGCAGCCGCCGAACCTTGGCGAGCAGGGCTTCCGGGAACGACGGCGCCTGGTTGGCCTGGCTGCGTTCTTCGCCGCCCGCGATCGCGCTCTTGCCCGAGATCACGACGTCGGTGTGCTTGTAGACTTCGGTGAACACCGTCCCGAACGCCGACTTGATGGTGTCGGTCAGGATGTAGGTGCCGCTGATCATCGCCACGCCGAGCACGATCGCGATGGCCGTCAGCGAGGCCCGCAGCTTGCGCCGCGCGAGCCCTTTCAGCGCGACGCCGATCACGCCCTGGCCCCACTCGCGCGCCGCGCCGGCGGCCCCGCGCCCCGGTCACCGCGACGGGCGCGGCTCACGACGAGATCTCGCCCATCACGTTCAGCACCTCCGCCGGGGTGGCGCCGGAGAGCTGGCGCACGAGCAGGCCGTCGGCGATGAACAGGATCCGGTCCGCGATCGACGCCGCCCGGGGGTCGTGGGTGACCATCACCGTCGTCTGGCCGTAGGAGTCCACCGAGGTCCGCATCAGCTGCAGGATCTCCCCGCCGGTCTTGGAGTCGAGGTTGCCCGTCGGCTCGTCGGCGAGCAGGATCGTGGGGCGTGAGATCAGCGCCCGCGCGATCGCGACGCGCTGCTGCTCTCCGCCGGAGAGCTCGGCGGGCCGGTGGCCGCGGCGGTGCTGCAGGCCGACGGTGTCGAGCAGCTCGTCCAGCCAAGCCTTGTCGGGCTTCTCGCCGGCGATCGCCAGCGGCAGCACGATGTTCTCCTGCACGTCGAGCATCGGCAGGAGGTTGAAGAACTGGAAGATGAAGCCGATGTGCTTGCGCCGCAGCCGCGTCAGCGCCCCGTCGTCGAGGCCGCCGATCTCGACGCCGCCGATCGCGACCGACCCCGACGTCGGCTGGTCCAGGCCGGCGAGGAGGTGCATCAGCGTCGACTTGCCCGAGCCCGACGGGCCCATCACGGCGACGAGCTCGCGCGTGCGCACGTCCAGGTCGACGCCGCGCAGGGCGTCGACGGCGGTCTCGCCCGCACCGTAGCGGCGGGTGAGGGCGCGCGCGGCTACGGGGACACCGGCGGGCGCCTGCGCCGGGGTCTCTTCGATCGTGGACATGTCCGGCCACGCTAGCCGATGGCGCGGTCAGGATCAATCGACCGTACCCGCCCGGCACGGCCGGCGACTCGCGGGGAGCGACCCGAGCTAGCATTGTCCCGGAACGCGCAGCGACGAAACAGGGGTGCTGGCGGGCAAGCCGGCTGAGATGGCGCACTGGAGGGTCCCCCCTCCCCCGGCGCTTGTGACCCTTTGAACCTGTGGGGTAATGCCCGCGAAGGGAGTCCGGCAGTGGCAGCAGGAACGCAGACCGCAGAGCCCGCCGCGGGTACGCCGGCGCCTGCGCCCGTGCCTGGACCCCCGGCGGTGAGCGTCGAGGCGGTCAGCCGGATCTACGCTGACAGCGGCCGCCCCGACCGCTCCGTGCGCGCGCTCGCCGAGGTCTCGCTGCGCGCCGGGCCCGGCGAGGTGCTCGCCGTCGTCGGCCCCAGCGGCTGCGGGAAGACGACGCTGCTGGAGCTCATCTGCGGCCTGCAGGAGCCCGACGGCGGCGCTGTGCGCTGCGCCCCGGCGGCCCTGATGCCCCAGCGCGACCTGCTGCTGCCGTGGCTGAACGCGGTGGACAACGCGGCCCTGGCGCCGCGGATCGCCGGGATGCGCCGCGCGGCGGCCCGCGAGCGCGCCGGCGCGCTGTTCGCCGAGCTCGGCCTGGCGGGCTTCGAGGCGGCCCGCCCGCACGAGCTCTCCGGCGGCATGCGCCAGCGGGTGGCGTTCGTGCGAACCCTGCTGGCCGGCAAGCCGGTGCTGTGCCTGGATGAGCCGTTCGGCGCGCTCGACGCGATCACCCGCGCCGAGATGCAGAGCTGGCTGGCGCGGGCCCTGCGACGCGAGCCGCGCACCGTGGTCCTGGTGACCCACGACGTCGAGGAGGCCGTGCTGCTCGCCGACCGCGTCGCCGTGCTCTCCCCCCGGCCGGGACGGGTCCGCGCCGAGCTCGCCGTCGAGCTGCCGCGCCCGCGGGCGCGCACCGACGCCGCGGTGGTCGCCCTGCGCGAGCGGGCGCTGCGGGCGCTGGGGCTGGGCGCGTGAGGCGTCACCTGGGATACACCCTGAGATGCGCCCGCCGGGTCCTGCCGGCCTTCCTCGTCGCGCTCGGGGCGCTCGGCGTCTGGGAGCTCTATGTCGACCTCGGCGGCGTCAACTCGGCGCTGCTGCCGGCGCCCCACGAAATCGCGACCGAACTGTGGCGCAACGGCGCGCTGCTTTGGACCAACTTCGCGATCACCGCCGAAGAGGTCGTCCTCGGCCTGCTGCTGGCGCTCGTGGGCGGCTTCCTGCTCGGCGTCGCCATCCACCTCTCCCCGCTGCTGCGCCGCGGGATCTACCCCCACGCGGTGGGCTCTCAGGCGGTGCCCATCGCCGTGATCTCACCGCTGCTGGTGTTCTGGTGGGGCTTCGGCGTCTTCCCGAAGCTGTTTGTCATCGCCCTGATCTGCTTCTTTCCGGTCGTCGTGACGACCGTCGACGCCCTCGCCGCCGTCGACCCCGAGCAGCTCAAGCTGCTGCGCACCTTCGACGCCTCCCGCTGGCAGGTGTTCCGCTTCGCCGAGCTGCCAGCCGCGATGCCGGCGGCCATCAGCGGCGCCAGGATCGCGCTCGCCGTCGGCGTCATCGGGGCCTACATCGCCGAGACCTCGACCGCCACCACCGGCCCCTACGCCGGCCTGGGGCGCGAGATCGTGACCGACCTCAACGTGCTCGCCACCGCCCGCGCCTACGCCGCCGCGACGGTCCTGTTCGCCTTCGCCGTCGCCTGCTTCTACGCCCTGACGCTGGCCGAGCGCCGGCTCGTCCCCCAGACCAACCCGCCGAGAGGAGCCAGACCTTGACCACGCCCCGAACGCGCCGCCGGACCCCCCGCCAGGCAGAGATCGGCCCCACCGCGGCGCGCCGCGACGGCCGCGGCGCCCGCCGACGTCGCCCGCGCCGGCTGCTCCCCCCGCTGGTGGCAGCCGCAGTCTGCGCGCTCGCCCTGGCGGCCTGTGGCGCCAAGCAGGACGTGACGAGCGCGCCGGGCGTGAAGCCGTTCTCGGTGATGCTCGACTGGTTCCCCAACGCCGACCACGCCGCGCTCTACGCCGCGATCGCCCAGGGCGACTTCCGCGCCGTCGGGCTCGACGTCAAACCCGTGGTTCCCCCGGAAGCCTCGGACCCGCTGAAGCTGCTCGCGGCGGGGCGGGTGGACATGGCGATCTCCTACGAGCCCGAACTGCTGCTCGCCCGCGACCAGGGGCTGAAGCTGGTCTCGATCGGGGCGCTCGTGCAGCGGCCGCTGACGTCGATCATCGCCCTGCCCGGCGCCCACGTCTCGAGCATCGCCGACCTCGCCGGCAAGCGCGTCGGGACGGCCGGCATCCCCTACCAGGCCGCCGAGCTGCGCACCGCGCTGGCCCACGCCAAGGTCAACCCGAACAGGGTCCAGGAAGTGAACGTCGGCTACAACCTCGTCCCGGCGATGCTCTCCGGCAAGGTCGCCGCGACTCTCGGCGGCTTCTGGAACTACGAGGCGATCCAGCTCCAGCTGATGCACAGGCACCCGCTCGTGATCCCCGTCAACCAAGCCGGGGTGCCCAACTACGACGAGCTCGTCCTCGTCGTCCGCGAGGAAACCGCCCACCACGACGGCGAAGACCTCCGCGCCTTCATGCAGGCCCTGACACGCGGCGAGCGCTACGTCCGCGAGGACCCGGCGGCGGCGGCGAAGCTCGTCGACGCCGCCAACCCCAGCCTCGAAGCGAAGCTCGAGCTGGAGTCAGTCGAACGCACCCTGCCGGCGACGGTGCCGGCCGGCTCCAGCGAATCCCACCCCAAGCCCTTCGGCTACCAGGACGCCGCGCAGTGGGAGGCCTTCGGGCGCTGGATGTACGAAAAGGGACTGCTCAAGACCGACCCCAACTCGACCGGGCTGCCGCCGTTCACCAACGAGTTCCTGCCGGGGGAAGGGATCTGAGAGTGGCCGGCAGCCTGTTGGCGACTACCCCTTCCTCCTCCTTTTCTTCTTCTTCGTCCTGTCCTTCTTCTTGGTGCGGACCGCCTTCTTTGCGTGCGTCGGGCAGCCCGTGACCGTCAGCGCGGTGTCCCGCTTGAGCACCGCCCCGTCCTGGCCGACGAATTCGTTGGGCATCCGCAGCGTCGTGGGCTTGGTCTCGCTGACCTTGCGGGTGACGGTCCGGCGGCGGCCGTCGACCCTGACCGCCACCTTCTTCTTGACGGTCACGCTCTTGGTCGGGTCGCAGAGGCTCTGGTTGGCGGCCAGGGCGCTGTAGGGACCCTGCGGCAGGACCAATTCAAAGCTGGAGAACTGGTCGTCGGGCACCGTATGGAAGGTGGTGCTGGTGATTCCCGAGTTGCTGATGAAGGTGTCCCCGACCAGTTCGATCGTGACGCCCTCGCCCTCCAGGACGATCACGAGGTTGGGGAACGATTCGTTGCCGTTGGAGACGAAGTAGATCGGGCCCTGCAGCGCGACGGGCAGCAGCGCGGTTTGGACCACCGCGTGACCGACGACGGATGCCGCGGGGCACCCGGCCGGGTTGGCATGGAACTGCGCCTCGGTGCATGCCTTCTGCAGGGTCGGCAGCCGTGAGGGCAGCTGCCTGGGCAGTTCGACTTTGACGTAGCCGATGTTCGACTCCGTGCCCTGAGGAACATCGGGGTAGGTGACCTTGTAGTCCAGGCTCGCCCCGTCGGCGCGGCTCGTCCGCCCGTTGGTCGAGATCGTGATTTTCGGTTCGAATTTCAGCGCCTGGCAGGCCCCGACCTGGAAGTGGCTGCCGATGCTCGCGCTGGCATCCGGTTCGCTCTGGCCGGGGGGCGCGGTGCCGTAGGCGGTGCCGCTGAACTCCTGGGGGTCGCAGTTGGTCGGGTTGACCATGAATTCGGGGCGTTCGATCACCGCGTCGACCTCGCGCAGATCCGTCGGCACCCCCGAGACCTCCTGCGGCAGTTCGCCGGTGGTGACTGTCAGCGCCGATGTCTGCGGGTTGATTTCGATCCGCGCCCGCACGCGCTGGGTGGGCAGCACGAACGGGCCGACGCGCAGCGGCACGACGATCGACAGGCCGAACGGCGCGCCGTCGTAGCTTTCGGTGAGGTAGATCGGCGCCGGCGGCTGACCCGGTTCCGGGACGACCAGCGGGTACGGGCCCGGCCCGGACTCCACCACGGCGTGCCCGATCTTCGAGGCTTCCGGGCAGCTGTTGCTTTCTGCCTGTGCGTTTGTGCACAGCGGCACATGCGAGATGAAGCCGGTCAGGCCGTTGGGAGCTTTGAATTGCAGCCCCGCGATGCGCTGCTGGTCGTCTTCGCGGCGCAGCAGCATGCTGAAGTCCGTGTAGCCGCCGGCCTGGTCGGTCGTCGCGCCGGCGATCAGCTCCGGGGCGAACGGCAGCGTCGCCCCGGGGCACGGGCCGCCACCGCTGCCGCTCGCGATCTCGAATTCCGCGCCGGGGGAGATGTCGGCGTCAAACGGCGACGCCCACGGCGTGAAGTCCGATGCGAAGCCCTGCGCGGGACCGTAGACGCCGCACTTGGTCGGCGTCGCCAACGCCGCCCGGGCGCCGCCGGAGAACGCCAGTTTGAAGTCGGTGAACGGCAGCTCGGGTGTGCCTTCGAACTTGGTCGTCAGCTGCCCGGTGCGTTCGTCGAGGTGCACCACCCCGACGAGCTTGAGGTTCACTCCTTCCCCGGACGCCGCGACCAGCAGCTTCAGTTCCGGGGGCTGCGACTGCAGCAGATAGACGTCGCCCTTGAGGTCGCTTTTCAAGAGCGGCGTTTCGATTTCGTCTTCGCCGATCTGCGAGGGACCCGGACAGGACGGCGGGCCGTTGTCTTCTTCTCCGCGTTCTTTTTCCGCCTGTGTCATGAGCCCGTCTTCGGCTGGGCCGCAGGCCTGCAGACCGGTCGCCTGACCCGGGTTGATCACAAACCCTTCCGGCAGCGTCACGGTCGTATCCTGAATATCGGAGGTGGAAAGACCTTCCGGGTCCGTCAGCCCACCGACCGCTGGCTTGACTTCGACCGTCAACCCCGCCGGCGTATCGGCCTTCGTCGTGTCCGGGTCGGTCGTGATGCCGACCGAGAACGACAGATGTTCGCAGCCCGTGAAATCCGCCGGGTCACCGTTCGCGTCCTTCAGCTGGCTGGTGCTTTCCGCGGTCATGTCCGGGTTCTGCCACGAGCTCATCCAGAGCGAGACATCCGGGGCGGGGCCACAGGACGTCGGCATCGTCAGAAACGGCCTGCTCGCGCCGCTGCCGGGCGGGCATGCGCTTGTGCCGAGTTCCTGCGCCGAGCAACCACCGGGCAGGGCGCTTTGATTGCGCCAGATGTCGTGGGTCGGATCGTCGGGCACGCCCCACAAAGTGAGGTAGCTGCCGATCAGGTCTTTTTCGGTGATATCGGGGACGCGTGTCGTCAGCCCGTAGTCGCTGCCCGAGCGCACGCCGGTGTTGAGCAGAGTCGCGTTGCCTTCGATGATGAACGCGATCTCGTCGGGATAACCCGCCGGCGCAACCATGTTGTACACGGGCGCGTGAAAGAGGATGCCGCCAATGACTTCCACGGCGATGATCCCGAGCTGGCTCGCCGGCGGACACGCATGTTCGTCGAGCTGCTGGTGAGTGCAGGTGGGCACCGCGCCGGGTTCGCCGGCGAATCCGGCGGGCAGCTTGACGACGATTTCGCGGACCTGCGCCGGCGAGCGTTCAGGCCCAAAGCCGGCGGGCGACCAGCCATCCTCGCTGTTGAAGTAGTCGTTGAACAGGTTCACGAACGTGACCTCATATGGGTGCGATCCGGCCTGCGTGTCGAGCGTGCCGTTCGCGTTGGACATCCACACCTGCGCATCGGCGAACCCGAACGGCGCGAGCTTGGGCGTCACGGTCAACGAGTCGGAGGTGCTCGCCGCCGTCGGCGCGCCGCCACCGGCGATCGTCACATGGTTGGTCTCCGTTACTTCCCGCGACGGCAGCTGGACACGGATGCCCAGCTGAGGCAGAGGGTGTGGAACGAGATGTTCTCCCCCGGACAGACCGATCCCGGGGTTGCCCCCGCCACCGGCGATATCGCCGAGCGTTTCCCGATTGTTCACGCAGGTGACGACGCTTGCGCCGCGCACGCCTTCGCCGCCGTTGCCCGTGCAATCCCAGAATTCATCGTGCAGAACGATGTCCGGTCTGCCCGCGAACGGTTCCCAGCTGTAGATCTCGCCCGCTTCGACGGCCGTGACGCCCGCGGGCAGCACGTCCGTCACGGTCACCGTCCCTTCGCTTTCGCCGGCGCCGTCGTTCATCACGCTCACGCCGATGACCCCAGTGCCGCCCGGCGTCAACGCGGTCGGATAGCTGCTGGCCGCCAACGCCCATCCCGGCGCACAGTCTCGATAGACAGAGCCCGACGGACATTGACCGGCCGCCGCAGGCGCAGCGCCGACGCCCACAACCCCAAGCAGAGCAAGTAGAAACACCAGCTTCGTCACCCTCGCCTTCATCGACCCGCCCTCCCGCGATTGCTGGACACCTTGACCCGTCTGGTGGCGCCGATCCGCTTGCGCGCTCGGCGCTCACACGCCGCGCGCCTGTGTGCGCTGCGATCTCGCGCGCAGACCCGCAGCGCATGCGCGAGCCTCTGCGCACGTGTCGACGAGCTCTGCTTCCGCTTCTGTTTGACGACATGCTTTGCGGGCGCCGGCGGCGGGAAGTTGCCGATGCCGTCGAAGGTCACGCTCGACGGTGTGGCGAAGACCGGCGGGGCCGCCGGCACGCCCTGACAGCCGGTGCCCGTGCACTCCGTCGCGAGTTCCGGGAAACCGCCGTCCACGCGCGCGTCATACAGGGCGAAGTTTTCGTCCTTCGCCTGCGGCGTCAACCGGCCGCGGCTCGTAAGGAACACGTTGTTCCCTTCGGCATCCGTATCGGAAAAAAACGAGCTGTCGCTGCTCTGCCCCCCGGAGATCAGATACACACAACCCTCATCCACCGCGCTGAAGCTCGACGAGCTCGTCGTACACGTATTGTTTTCTTCCGTTCCCGACGCGGGACGCTCCCACTCATAAACGTCGTCTTGCCCGTTTACGTCCTGCGGCAGCAACGCCTGGCTCGTTTCGAAAAACACGCGCGCACCGCTGTCCGACATCCAATGCTCTGTGTAGCTCCTTGTACCGTGTCCCGCTCCTCCCGGAAGCGGCAGATAGGACGCGCCACTGAACTGCGGTGAGCTTGGTGGTGCGCCACTGGGCACACACGACACACACGATATGCGATCGGTTTGCGCATCGTAGACAAAGGCCTCACGAATGTCTTCGTGACTCACCTTGTCGCCGCTGTCGTAGCCGGTGAGCTTCATTTTTGACTCGAAAAGCAGATCCCCACCGTCGGGGGTAACCTCGGCCGTGCGGTGGCTGGACGCAGGACGCCAATCGCCGTAATCTTCCCCTGAGCTCGGTAGCTCGTTGTCCTCCGCGTCAAGTTGCGCAATGAATGTGCTCGTGCCTTCATGCCACAGATAGAGATTGCATGGGCTGATTCCTTCCCCACATTCAACTGACTGTGCTTTTTCTTTGCGGGCGTTTTCGTTTTCGGCCAGAACGCCGCCCGCGACGAAATAGACATATGCGCCGTCTTCGCTCGTTCCGAGCACACCCTGAACGTTCGCTCCGTCGGTGTCCCCAGGATGGTGGTCGATGGTGAGATCCGTCAGCCGGCCCGTGCTCGAGTCGTATTCATACAGATCTTCACCCGTAGCTTTGAAATTGCCGTATTCTTTTTTGTTGCCGCGGATGCAACCTGTGGTGCTGACTTCGGGAGCTTCAAACGACGCTTTGGTCAGTTTTTTGCAGTCTGTGAAGAAAACCCGAGAGCCATCGACGCTCGCTGCCCAGAACAGCCCGGCGCCGGACTGGCACTCGCCTTCCGCAATGCATCCCGGTTCGGCCCTATCCAACTGCACAGTGCAAGCATCGGCCGTCGATGTGCATTCCCCGTTAGGGCCGAGCGGACTCTGCGGCTGGGTGTCGTTCTCGCGCACGTACAATGCCTTGGGCCTGTATTCCCAGGTTTCTTGCTTCCCTTCGGCGTAAAGTTCGTTACTTGTCCAAACTATGCGCGAGCCATTTGCAGAGACCGCGCCGTCACTGTTACTTGAGCCATACTGGCCGAACGGCGGCGCGCCAAGCCAGGCTACCGGAGCCTGTTCCGCCTTGCCGTCGGGCAGAACATTTACCTGGTAAAGCGTTCCGGCGACCGAGTCATAGATGTTGTAGCCGCCATTCAATATGTATGGGGACTGAGTCGTCTGTCCCTCTTCGGCGCCGGGCGTGAGCGCGGCACTGTCCTCGAAGGCGAGATGGGAGCCATCGCCGGAAAAAGTCGGAACCAGAAATTCACCGCAACTGCCATGTGGGTCGGGTTCGCCGATCAGAGCGTGGTAGCCACCATCGGCCGTCAACGAATAGAGGTCACCCGTGCAACTGGCCGGCGATACGGGCGAGGCCGCGATCGGTGCACCATTGTCAGCGGTAAAGACTCCGGTCGAAAGATCGTCCGAGAACACCAGATATTCCGTTTCGGGATCGGTGCCCGCAGGCGTCACATCGCGCGAGCTCCAGCCATCGGCGCCTCGACTGGCGAGGAACTCGTTGCTGAAGCCCGCGCTGATCGCCCCGTTGCCGCCTTCGAGCGCCGGATAACCGGCGTAGGCGACCGAGTTGCCGTTGTCGGCCGCCAGGAACGGCTGTCTGGCGAGACCGTTGTGCCTTTCCCTCGCGCCTCCCTGCTGGACCCCGCCGAGGCTGTACACGTCCTGGTTATCGGTGGGCGAGGAGACCAGTTCGTAGACCCGATGGTCGGGCAACCCCGAGGTCACCGGGCCGGTGGCGCCGGCCGTGGCGAAGGTCGCGTCCGCGCCGCCGGTGGATCCGACCGTGTTGCTCGCCACGAAACGGAAGTGATACTCGGTCGCGGGCAGCAGTCCGCTGAGCCGCACGGTCACGGGCACAGGGTCGGTCGATGAGCCCAGCGCGGCTTCGGGCGTCGAGTAGCCGTATGCCTCGGTCGGCCCGTATTCCACGCGATAGGTGCTCGGCAGCCCCTCGGGGTCGATGCTGGCGTCGACCGTCGCTTCGCTGGACCCCGTTTCCAGGGAGGACTCCGCTTCGATGCCCGGCGCCGTCGAGGTGAACACATTGCCGGCGCCGCTCGTGCTGCGCAGGCCCGCTTCGTTGACAGCCGTCAACCGGTAGCGATAGGTTTCATGCTGCTTGAGCCCCTGCAGCTGGGCCTCGACCGTGGCCGTGCCGGCAAACGGCGTGGAGGGCTGGCAGGGAGCCTCGCTGGCGCCCGCGAAGCCTTCGCTGGATCCGAGCACCGAGACTTCGCTCGTGACCGTCGCGCCGGCGGGATCGAGCTGCGATGTCGCAGCGATCGCCGGGACTTCTCTGTCCGCCAGTCCCTTGACGAATTCGATGCGATACGTCACATCCGAGCCGGTGATAGAGCTGCTCACCTTCACGTTGCCGCTATGAATAGCGGAGATGCCTTCGAGTGCCTGCTGAACTTCGCTGGCGCTCGGGTGAACGCCGGCTTCCCCCGAGGGCGGATGGAAGGAGAAGTGAACCAGGTTGGACTCATAGCTGAGCCCGAATTCGCCTCCGGCCGCGCCCGCGACGGTCACTGTCTGGACCTCGTTGCGCAGATTCTGTTCGTAACCGGTACCGGAAATGTATTCAAAGGCGCATTCGGCTATCGGTTCGCCCGGGCGTCCGACGCTTCCGTTCAGCGTCACGCTCGTCCCGCTCATCCCCGACGGCGAGCTTGGGCTCACCTCCGGGAACAGCGCTTTGGTGAAGACCGCGATTTCATCGCTGCCGTGCTCGCTCGCATAGACGGCGCCGCTCGCGCCATTCACCGCTACACCGTGAGATTCCACCAGCGCTGGTTCCGGACTCGCCGGGAACACCTGCCTGGGAACCTGTGTCGATTCGGTCAGCGGAGCATACAATTCCAGCTTTTCTCCCGCCGCTTTGGTACGCAGCCCGACGTCGACCAGCAGATCGTTGTTCGTCGGGTTCACGGCGAGCGCGACCGGGTTTTCCTCGCTCGATTCGACGTATTCTTTGTAGTCTTCCCCGAGTTCTTCGCCCGTTTCGGCGTTGAATGCCTGCACTATCTCCTCATACGACATCAGGATGTACACGCGGCCTTCGCCGTCCGCCGCGATTCCCTGCGTCCCCGGCACCACCACCTGCGCGCCCCAACCTGTGGGGAACTGCTTCACGAACTTGCCCTCCCCGTCGAACTCGGACAGCACGCCATGTCCTTCACCACGACGTTCCACTTCGTAGACCCACAGATTCCCCGAGGGATCGACGGTTATCGCGCGCAGTTCGTTGAAGTCCGCGAAGCCTTTGCACGACGGCGGCGTTTCCCCCGTGTTTTCGCATGTCCCGGCGATTTCGCCCTGGGGCGCCCCTTCGGCCGTGAACTTGTCGATCCGGTCGGCCGCGGGATCCTCGACGTACACGGCTTCCTCGGAGGGGCCCGCGGAGTTGTCCACGGCGATCCCGCTGGCTGACTCGAGCTCGTCTTTTCCCGACCCCGATTCGCCGGCTTGGCAGGTCAGAGTGCATTCCCCGAACCCCGGGGAGCCGTTCACGCCCCAACCCCACGCCCGCACGAACGCCCTGTTTTCGCTGAACTCGTCCACGCGGTTGTTTCCGGCATCGGCGACGTAGATGTTCCCCGTGCGGTCGTTGACCGCCACGCCCTGCGGGCCTTCGAGCTTGCCCGCTTCCGAGCCCTGCCCGCCAAAGCTTCCGCCGGACACGTATTCCTTGGTGGCGAACGCCGGCGCGGCCGCGACCGCGCACACCACCGATGCGAGCAGACCCAGCAGGACAAGCCGCGAACGGATCCCGATAAACATGCTATTCACTCACTCCCTCTTGTTCTATGGTGGTGCTCTGTCGAAAACCCTCGATGCCCTGCTGCGCTCATGCGGCGCGCCTTCCCTCGGCGGCATCCCCGTGCAGGGAGATCTCACGGGCCACGAGCTCGCCGGCCGCGGTGAGCGTCCAGGCGTTGGGTGCCCCCTTGACGTGGCCGCCGCCCTCGTTGTCGAGCAGCCCGAGACGCTGCAGGCGCGCCAGCAGCTTGGAGACCTGGCCCTGGTCGGCGATCCCCGCGTGATCTGAGATCTGGCGGTTGCTGGCGCCGGGATGGCGCGCGACTCCGTCGAGCACCCGCGCGGTGCGATAGGTGAGGCGCATCGGGAGCCTGGCCAGCGGATCCAGCGGCGCGAGCTGGCGCTCGGCCGGATGCGAGGCGAGGTCGGGCGGCGAGGGAGCCGGGCGCGTCTGCTCGCGCCGCGCGGCCGCCGCGCCCCGATAGGGCAGGACGATCATCGCCAGCAACTCGCTGGACAGCTCCGTCAGCGCCGGCCCCTCGCCGGCACGCGCCAGCCGGCTGTGCACGATGGCGAGCGTCGCGCCGACGACGCCTTCGGCCGTCATCCGGCTGCAACTCAGGCCGCGGGCGTCCTCGACGCGACCCTCGTCGACGGCCGCGACGAGCCGCTGCACGATCCGATCACGCGCGGCGAGGACCTCGTTGCCGCCGCGCAGCGCATCGACGACCAGCACGTGGGCCAGCGTCGGCTCCCGCCGCAGGAAGCAGAGGATCAGCCACAGGCCCTCGCGCATCCGCTCCCGCCAGGGAAGCGAGCGCACGCCGGCACGGTCGAGCTCGTCCTGCACGCGCGCCGCGGTCTCGTTCAGCAGGGCGGCCACGCACTGATCGCGGTTGGCGAACAGCTCGTAGAACGTGCGCCGTGAGACCCGCGCGCGTGCGGTGATGTGAGAGACCGTCGTCCGCTCGTAGCCGCGCTCGTCGAGCACGTTCACCGCCGCCGCCAGCAGGCGCGCGCGCTGAATCTCGACGAGCCGCGCACGCGAGTCGGCATCGTCCAGCGCTGGAGGCCGCCGTTTGACGGCGTCGCCGGTGCGCGCGGCGGCGTCGAGCGCGCTCGATGTGCGTCCGCCCGCCACGGCGGCACAGGCGACCGCCGCGCCCCGTCCGGCGCGCGCGGCGCTACCCCGAGCCGTACCGACCGCGCGGCGAACGGACATCTAGGCGACCCCCCGGGTCGCGCGCCCCGCGCCGCCGGTGTCGAGCGCCCCGACCCTGTGGCGGCACGGGTCGCCCGGCCGCTCGCCCCCGGGCGAGCCGAGCCGCCGCGGGCCGGTGGCGGGCCGGCGGCTAGCGGTCGGCCCTAGAGGACAAGAGAGAGAGAGAGAGAGAGAGATGCGTCAGGCTGCTGACGCATCTGGTCTCAGGCCCACGCGAGCGCACGGCGACCCCCATCACGTCTGTCCTGTGCCGACTCACGCTGAATCCCTGCTCCCTCATCGCCCGACGACCCAGCCCCTCTCCCGAACCTCGTTCTGCAAGCGCTTGACGTCAACCACAACCAGCGGTATGACCTCAGCTGGATCAGTCTGTTTCTATTGGCCTCTCGCTTTGAGAGACACTCATGTTTTCCCGACACTAACAACGAGCCGCATAAATGTCAAGCCCCGGGACAACCGCTCACGCGCGACCGGCGCCCAACACGAACCGCTCGACGGCGTAGGCGAAGCCGTCCTCGTCGTTGGTTCGCGTCACCCGCCGCGCGGCCCGCTGCACCTCGCGCCCGGCGTTGCCCATCGCGATGCTCAGCCCGGAGTGGGCGAACATGAGGACGTCGTTGGGCATGTCGCCGATCGTCGCGATCGCCTCGCTGGGCACCTCGTAGCGCTGGGCGAGTCGGCGCACGACGCAGCCCTTGTTGGCTTCGGGGTGGGTGACGTCGAGGTAGTAGGGCTGCGAGCGTGACGCCGACACCGTGTCGCCGAAGCGCTCGTCGGCGGCCACCGAGGCTCGCTGCACGGCGTCGTGGTCGTCGCTGACGCCGACGAGCTTGGCGACGTCCTCGCGGATGCCGGCGAAGCTGTCGGCGACGGTCGGCGAGAATTGCACGGTCGCCGCCTCGCGGTCCACATGCGGCCCCCTGGCGTCGCGGACGTACCAGTCCGCGCCGCGGTACACCCACACGCTCAGCGCGAAGGACTCCAGCAGCTCGATTGCCGGCTGCACCAACTCCGCCGGGATCGTGTGCTCCTCGATCGGCGACATGTCGGGCTCGACGAGCAGCCCGCCGTTGAAGGCCGCGATCGGCGTCGTCAGCTCCAGGGGCTCGACCAGCATCTGCATCCCGCGCGGCGGGCGGCCGCTGGTGACGGCGAACAGGATGCCGGCCTCGTGGACCTTGCGGACGGCCTCGATCGAGCGCTCCGTCAGGACCTTCTGCTGGGTGACGAGGGTGCCGTCGACGTCGGCCAACAGGAGGCGGATCGGGAGATCGGTCACAGGGCGATACTCGCACAACACGCCCATATCAGCCCTCGCCGCCAAGCGCCGGCATCGGATCGAGCATCCCGGCTCCCGCTCGCCCCCTACCCTGTGCCCATGACACGCATCGGCCTCCTAACCGGCGGCGGCGACTGCCCCGGCCTGAACGCGGTGATCCGCGCCGCGGTGCGCAGCGGCCAGCCCGACGGCCACAGCTTCCTCGGCTTCCGTCACGGCTGGGCCGGGGTGCTCGCGGACGAGGCGTTCGAGCTGACCCCGCAGAGCACCGCGGGGATCCTGCCGCGCGGAGGCACGATCCTCGGCACCTCCCGCACCAACCCATACGCAGACGGGCGCGACGGGACAGCTGACATTCGCACGACCCTGGAGCTCCGCGACGTCGACGCCCTGATCCCGATCGGCGGCGAGGACACCCTGGGCGTCGCCCTGCGCCTGCACGAGGCCGGGGTCCCGATCGTGGGGGTGCCGAAGACGATCGACAACGACCTCGGCGGCACGGATTTCACCTTCGGCTTCCAGACCGCCGTGCAGATCGTGACCGACGCCATCGACCGCCTGCACACGACGGCCGAGTCGCACAACCGGGTGATGGTGGTCGAGGTCATGGGCCGCCACGCCGGCTGGATCGCCACCCACGCCGGGCTCGCCGGCGGGGCCGACGCGATCCTGGTCCCCGAGCGGCCGTTCGACATCGACGAGGTCTGCGCCCACCTGCTCGCCCGCCATCGCCGCGGCCGGGACTTCTCGATCGTCGTCGTCGCCGAGGGCGCCACGCCGCGTGAGGGCAGCGCCCTGGCCGCGGATGCCGGGGCTCCGGTCGCACGCACGGCCGCCGCCGACGCCTTCGGCCACGCCCGCCTGGGCGGCATCGGCGTCGCGCTGGAGGGTGAGATCGAGCGGCGCACGGGCTTCGAGACGCGCGTGACGATCCTCGGCCACGTCCAGCGCGGCGGCACCCCGGTGGCGTTCGATCGCGTCCTCGCCACCCGCTTCGGGGTCGCCGCGGTGCAGGCCGTCGCGGGTGGCCGCTTCGGCAACATCGTCGCGCTGCGCGGCATCGAGATCGTCGAGGTCCCACTCGGTGAGGCGCTGGCGGCGCCAAAGCTGCTCGACCCCGAGCTGTACCGGACGGCGGAGCTGTTCTTCGGCTGAGCCCCGCGGCGCCCGGTGCCCCGGACCGGGAATTCGCTTCCAGTCGCCGACAGCTAGCCGACGAGCCCCATGGCATGAGCGGCGGCCAGCCCCCGCCACTCGCCGTAGGGCGCGAAGAGATCCCGGACCTCGTCCTCCTGGGCCCGCGCCCAGGGGTCCCCTCCGCTGCGCAGCCTCCCGACGAGCTTGATCAGCCCGAGGTCCCCGGCCGGGACCTGGTCGTAGCGGCCCTGGCCGACCAACGCCAGGATCTCCACCGTCCAGGCCCCGATCCCCGGGATCGCGCGCAGCGCACGCCAGGCCGGCTCGTGATCGGGGTCGTGCAGGTCGATCCGCCCCCGGGCGACTTCGCGGGCCGCGCGGATCAAAGCCACGGCGCGCCCGCCGGAGAGGTCCAACGACTGCAGCCGTGCCGGCGCCGCCCCCGCCAGGGCGGCCGCGGCGGGCGCGTCGCGCAGCCCGGCGCCCCAGCCGCAGAGGCCGCGATCCGAGCCGTCTAGACCGCGATCCCAGCCGCCGCGGGCACCGTCGGCGACGCCCAGGAAGGCGGGGTCGGTGCCGGCGAACGCGCCGATGTGGTGTCCCGCGCCGGCGTCGCCAGGGCGCGTGCCGGCCTGGTCCCGCGGCAAGCGCCGCCCGAAGCTCACCGCGAGCCGCCGCTGGATGGCGGCGGCACGCTCGTACTCGATGAGCTGCTCGCAGATCGCCCAGGCCAGGGCCTCGAAGGGCTCGGGCCGCCGGGTCACCCGCAGCCACGGCCGCCTCCGCAGCGATGCCCCGATCAGGGGGTCGTGGCGAAAGCGCCGCCGAAAGTCCTCGAGGTCGTCGTCGACGCCGAGCGCGAAGCGCATCCGCGCGATCCCGTGGGCGGCCGCCGCGCGGGTGCGGGCGCGGGCGCCGAAGAGGACGCGGTCGGGCGCGGTCTGGGCGATCCGCACCACGACGGGCTCGTCCCCGTGGTGCAGCAGCCGCTCCAGCACCTGGCCCCGCCGTCGCAGCAGGCCGTCCATGCCCGTCCGCCGCGGTAGCCGGAAGGGACCGCAGGGTCGCACCTCCAGGCGCAGCTCGACGATTGCCTGCGACCCGTCGGCGCCGCCAAATCCGTCGGCGGGCACACCCGACTCACGATCGACTCCGGCTGTCGCGGCGCCGGCGATCGCCGGCGGTCGGCCGCCCGCGGCCACCGCCTGCCGAAGCTCAGTCGCGGCCACCGAGGAGGTGCACGTCGACGAGCAGGGAGCGGCTGCCGACGATCTGGACTAGCTCGCCGACGCCTCCCCTGCCGGCGCGTCCCCCCCGCCCGGCGACCCGCCGGCGCGATCCGCCGTGGCGCGTCGACTCGCGCCGGCGCCGGCGACGGCGCACGAGACCGGCGGCGGCGGCGCCGGCGACGAATCCGGTGGCGGCGACGGCGGCGGCCTGGACGGCGGGCACGACCGCCCGGCTCT
>Ga0335072_10002892_pt1 | contig 26231 bp, 21 predicted proteins | sample Lox_Sample_21_FD_206725 | JGI IMG/M metagenome (GOLD analysis project Ga0335072, IMG submission 206725) | Soil microbial communities from Loxahatchee National Wildlife Refuge, Florida, United States - Lox_Sample_2.1 | ecosystem: Environmental > Terrestrial > Soil > Wetlands | place: USA...
CGCTGACCCACGCTTTTTCCTGCGCGCTTTGCGAAATGGCTTCACAGAGCATCAGTTCCTCGTGGCCGGTTTCGAAGGTCGGAAACGTGCGCGGCGCCCGGAAATCACCCGCGGCAATGTATGCGTAGACGTCCTTGAAGAGCTGCACGAACGTGTCGGGATAGCCTTCGGGATGCCCGCCGGGATAAGCCGCGTAACCTCGCGAATGCGGCGATTGCAGTGCCGGATCCTTTGGAAGCAGTTCGCTGGCGCGCTCGCGCCGCCCAATCCACAAATGATTCGGTGATTCGGAATCGAATGCCAGCGAACCTTCCGACCCGTCGATTTCGAACCACAAACGGGCCTTGCGCCCCGGGCTTACCTGCGACACCGTCATCACGCCCCGTGCTTCGTTTTCAAAATGCAGCAGCACCGAGCCGTAATCATCCGTAGTGATCATCACTTCTTCGGTTTCGCTCGCAGCGGCCTTCTGGAAGGATTCCACGCGGCCTTTGGGGCGATGCCGCGTCGGCAGCACCGTGGCCAAGTCAGCGCACAGTTCGGAAACCTTGCTGTCGGTCAGCCAGGTGACCAGATCCAACCAGTGCGTGCCGATGTCCGAAACCGCGCGAAGTTCCCCTCCTAGCTTTGCTTCCAGCCGCCAGTTCCAATCCGTGGGGAACAATAACCAATCTTGCAAAAAGCTGCCGTGTACCAGCTTGACCTGCCCGATCACGCCTTCGCGAATCAGCACCCGCGCTTCCTGGCAAAGCGGGTAGTAGCGCAGATTGTAAGCAATCGCGCCCACCAGTCCCGTTTCTTTCAGCAACGAAACCAATGTGGCGGATTCCCGCGAATCCAACGCCAACGGTTTCTCGCACAACACGTGTTTACCCGCTCGCAGCAATTGACTCGATTCCTGAAAGTGCAAATGGTTCGGCGTGCACAAATGCACCACTTGCACGGACGGATCCGACGCCAGTTCGTCCAGCGAATCGTACGCGCGGGGCAGATGCAGTGCGTCGGCCGCCGCTTTCGAACGCTCCGGCGTGCTGCCAAGGGCACCCTGCACCGAAATACCCTGGCGGCGCAAAGCTTCCAGATGCGCGCGGCCTACAAATCCCAGGCCAACAATGGCGGCGTTGAGTTGCATGGGGAATCCTTTTTCGCGTGGAGTTGCAGCGAGGTTATTTTAGCTTGAAATGCGCGCGCAGAGCTTCAACGACTAGCCGGGCAGAATTTATGGTGTGCCTGCTGCTTGGAAAGCCTCGATCGGATCCAAATAGCTTTGCTTCCAGAAGCCGTCGTGGGTCAGAGAGCCATCCAGCACTTTCTGAATATCACCCAACGTTGCGGCGGCGATTCCACCATCGGCAGCATCGAAAATCACCATTACTCCTTCCATTTTGCCGCTCACCGTCGCCGATTCTTTCAGCCCTTTTTGAAACAGCGCCAGCGCATATTCCAAACGCACCGACGGTCCCGTCTCTTTGGCATTCTGGGAAACCGGCTGGACCGTGTAGATCTTCACCGTCTTGCCTTTCAGACCAGGCCAGTCGGCTGGGAAATTGCTCATTTCATCGTGTTCGATGCGGAAACCCGTAAATTTTTCTTCGGGTCCATGTTCTTCCTTGGCGATTCTTGCGGCGATCAATTCCGGAAGCAGCACAGCACTTTGCTGAACATACCCGCGAGAATCGCCGGAAATTTGGATATGGACCCAGCCGTGGTCGCTGTCAATAAACTCAAACTCATCGTTGGCGGAAGCCTGGAACAGAACGCGCGAATCTGGCGAGGCCTTGGCGTAGATCGGCGTGCCCGATTTTTCCACGGACACCAGATCTTGCGGATGCGCCTGATTTTTCTGAATCTCTTGCAAGTTCTCCAACTGCGTGGTGAGTTGCTGCACTCGCCGTTCTTCCACCACGCGTTGACCGCGCAGCGCCGCCACTTCGTCGGGAGTCTTGACAATCGCAGAAGGCTGCGAAGGAAGCGCTGCACCGGGTACCCCAGACAGGTCCAGCTTCGGTTTCGGGGCCTGCACATCGGAAGGGGCGCTTGCGGGCGCGGCTACGGGTTTGCCACCCAGTTTCTCGTTCAGCCGATCAAGAAAATCCAACTCGAGGCGGCCATTCGAGGGCAGCACGTCATAACCCGATTTACTCACGTCGCGATCCGCGTACCACGCAGTGATTTTTGCGGAGAGGCGCACAATCGTTGCGCCATTGCCGCCGGGAAGTAGTTCAATCGTGAATTGGTAGAACCCACGTTCGTAGCGATCCAACGGCTTGCTGACCGGTCCGACAAAGCCATCCAGGATCGGCAGTTTTTGGCCGGTGTACGCTTGCAAATCCTTTAGTGCTTGCTCCACTTCCGGTTTCGGCTTGGCAAAGCTGCGGGCGTACGGAGTGCTCTGTGCGTGAGCCGCCGCCGTGGCCAGCGTCAGTGCCGCTACCACAGAAATGCAGCGGATTGTGCGGCAAAGCGAGAAGCTCACGGCAAGGGCTCCAGTTCTTCCATGGGAAGCCAACCGCGTTGGCCTTCGGGAGTTTCCACGCCTAGCCAGTGCGGAGTGATAATCAGCACCACTACTTCCGAGTGCGCAGGCAGGCTCTTCAAATTCGCCGCGGCTTGAAACGGAGCGCCCTTCAAGTCCGCTCCGGGTGCCTTGACGCGCCGCTCCAGTTCACGGCGCAACGATTCGATCTTTTCTTCCAGGTCTTTTGCGCTCGTCTGGGCATTGGTCACCCGCGTGGACTCTTCTTCCCGCTGGCGCGCGTAACTTTGTCGCACCAATTCCGCGCTCAACGCTCGGCGCCGCGCGTCCGCCGCCTGCATAGCCGCTTCTTGCAGGGAATCCAGCGCGTCCTTTACTTCGTTCATTTCGAATTTCTCGACGTTGCCATCCGACGGATGCACCCGGTTGTGTGCGACCTCCAGATAAACCGCGTCGATTTTCACGCGCGTGCGATCCGCGTTCACGGGAATGAGCACGTAACGCACGCCGATGGTGCCCATGTCTCCGGTGTCCAGAAAATGCCGTGGCGCGATGGCCTTCTCGCGAATCTTGTAATAAACCTCGCCGGGGCCGGTCCAGGGATCGAACAGCGGCGTTGAGTTAACCGCCTCCGCGCCATTTAAAATGGGTTCCTTGTCGAAAACCAGGGTGCCGTGAATGATGTTGTCCCTTTGCACCGAAATTACCGCTTGCCGCACGTCGTCCACAGGCGCCAAAAATTCGCGAACAATCCCTGGGGTGGTCAGTTCTGCCGGGGATAGCGGTGGGAGCGTCAGAAATGACGCCAGGCTGACCAGAATCAAGCGAGGGGCCAGTTTCTGCGCGCGGCACAATAACGATTTGGTGATTTTCCCCTGAACCATAATCCTGTGTTTGTGAGTACCCTTGTTAGCGCGATCCGGGTTTTCTGTCAAATTCGTCTCAATTTGTGTCCGCAAGCGGCCTTCCACCTCTCGTACCAGAACGCCAGCGTTGGAAATCCTGAACAAATTTTTCAATCGTTGCAAGAAAACTCTTGCATTCGGGATTGAAGTCGGAGTAGCATCCGCCCCGGTTCAGGGGCTGAACGTTTTGACCGTGCTCTTTTGACGGAGAGCCGGCAAGACCTTCGGTGAGCGGGGTCGGTGGTTCGCGTGCTTAGGGGTGAGCGGCGAGCGGCTAGCTTTGCTTAGTGTCCACAGGTTACACACTCCCTCAAAAATTGAATCGAACGAGACCCTAGTTGTCTGCTCAACGTAGTCGCCCACGTTTGGAGGAGGCAGTATGGAATCTTTGCGCTCAAAGGGTTCGCGGAGTGCGTTAGTCCACAGGGGTAAGCCGTGGCTTTATTGCGTCATTTTCCTGGCGATTTTTCTGATCAACTGTAGTCCGGCAAATGCGATCCCGGCCTTTGCGCGGAAATATGGGCTTCCGTGTTCTTCTTGCCACGAAGGCTGGCCGAAACTCAGCTATTTTGGCCAACAGTTCAAGGACAACGGCTATCAACTCGGGAATGACCGTGACGCTCCCATCTTCCAGCAGGCGGCCTATTGGCCAGTTACGTTCCGCATCACTCCTTTCTGGTCGCGAGAGAGCTCGAGCCAGGTGGCAGTCGACCAAGGCAATGGTCAGGCCAAGGTCACTACGGACGGATTCAACTGGACCGGCTTGGATTTCCACACCGGCGGCACACTAGCCAAGAACATCTCGTTCTACGTTCTGCCGTCTTCCGACGAGTTCGGCAGCTTCCACTTCGAGTCCGTCTGGGCAAGAATCGACAATGTCGCCAACAGTCCTTGGCTCAACTTCAAGATGGGCAAGTTCGAGCTGGATAACTTGCTCTCTGAAAAACGCATCCTCACGCTGAGTTCCGTCGGCGGCCAATATTGGAATTATCACTTCCAGCCCTTGTCGTCGCCGGGGACCCCCGAAACTTACACCTTCGGCATCGGTGACAACCAGGTCGGTTTCGAATGGATGGGCCACTCTGCCGACGACCGCACGCGCGTGTCCGCTTCCATCCTCACCTCCAGTGATGGAAATCCAGACGTGCCCTACTCCAGTTCTTACGACATGTTCTTTGCGGCCAGTCGCGCCTTCCAGGTTGGGAATTTAGGCGTGCAGAGGATTGGCGGCTTTGCTTACATTGGCCAAGCGCCGACGTATTACCAGTACACTTCGACCTCGACCACCGAAGTCGGCGTGGACAGCGTCACCGGCGCAGCGGTGAATTCGAGCACAATCACGCCCGTTGCGGGAACCGGCACCGGAAACAAATGGTTCGAGCGCTACGGCATTATCGGTGAGATGTACATCAAGAAATACAACCTGACCGCCATTTACTTCCGCGGCCACGACAGCCCGTGGTTGGGCACCAACACCCCCGCCGTGCCTGGCGCGGTTTTGCCAGCCGGAGCGCAGGCGCCGACATGGAATGGCGCGCTCTTTGAAAGCAACTACGATTGGGGACCGCGGCTGGTGCTCATCAACCGCTATGAACTGGTACGCATGTCGCAACAGGCGTTCACCAGTAACCCGGGCAACTTGGGTAACCTCGACACTCTAACGTTTGGCGCCCGCTACTATCCCTTTATCAGCAGCCGCGCGGGATTCGCATACCACGCCGAATACGGCATCATCTGGCAGAAGGGCGCGTCGCCGGTCACCAACGGCAACCTAACCACCAGTAGTTTGCTGTTCGGCTTTGACTTCGACTTCTAAAGGGAGCTGACGACCATGCGCAAACTGAATTACTCGCTCGTTATCGCAAGTTCCGTCGTGCTTTCCTGTGCAGCTTTTCTTTACTCCACCCCGGCGGCGGCTCAGGATTCCGGGCAAGCCGCATCCGCGCAGGCCGCTCCCGCCGAAGCGCCTCCCGGCAGTGTGCCAGCTACCCGGCCACCGATTCCTCCGGGCGAGCGTTATCCCGAAGGAACCTCGCATATCGGCAATCTTACCGGACATACGAACGGACAAGATGCCGGCGGCGACCTCTACTACCGCTACTGTTGGGGTTGCCACGGAGCCCGCGGCGATGGCAACGGTGAAAATGCTCCGTACGTGACACCGACGCCGCGCAACTTCGTAGCCGCCGTGTTCAAGTGCCGCTCCACGCCCACTGGCTATTTGCCCACGGAGGAAGATATCTTCGACACGTTAAAGCGCGGCATCATCACCTCTAACATGCCCTCTTGGGCCACGCTAAGCGACCAGAACCGCGCTGATTTGGTGGCCTTCATCAAGACCTTTTCCACACGCTGGGAAACCGAAAAGCCCGGTACTCCCATCTCGATTCCACCCGAACCAAAAGTCACACTAGAAAGCATCAAGCATGGCAAAGTGCTATTCACTAAACTGGAATGCTGGAAGTGCCACGGTCCGCAAGGCCGCGGCGACGGTCCTTCCGCCAGCACCCTCACGGACAGCAACGACCAGCCCATTCGCCCTTACAACTTCTACACCGGTTACCGCTTCAAGTGCGGTTCCACCAACCGCGATCTCTACAAAATCTTCATGACCGGCGTCGATGGAACCCCGATGCCGTCCTTCGCCGATGTCATCAAGCCGGAAGAGGCTTGGGATCTGGTGCACTATCTGCGTACTCTTCAGATCTGGCATAAGAGTCCGGAACTCGCTCTTTGGGAGAGCACGCCCGAAGGCAAGGCCTACGTTCAATCGGAAAAGGTCATGAACGTCGAAACTGGCTCAGGTATTCATCCGTAAGCATTCTTTCGGTTTGTTTTTTCCAAGGAGGAAGTCGCATGAAGCCGTTATTGATGGCAGGAGTGGCCACGCTGGCGTTTTCGGCGCTGGCCGTTGCTGGGCCGACGCCCGCCGGGGGCACCGTGAGTGGCAAGGTGACCTACGAGGGCACGCCGGCCAAGATGAAGCCCATCGACATGTCCAAGGAGCCGTCGTGCGCCAAGATGTACAGCACGCCGGTTTTGGCGGAGACGGTGGTTACCGGTTCGGGCAACAGCCTGGAGAATGTCGTGGTTTACGTTTCCGCTGGGGCACCTGACGATCCGGCTCCGTCAACCGCCGCGGTGTTCAACCAGAAGGGTTGCCGTTACATCCCGCACGTGCTCGCGTTTCAGGTGAACCAGGAACTAAAAATCGTCAACGAGGACCAAACCTCGCACAACATTCACCCGTTGCCGAAACTCAACCGCGAATGGAACAAGTCGCAACCGCCGGGAACTCCGCCAATCAGCGAAAAGTATGACAAGGCAGAAATCTTCCCAGTGAAGTGCAATGTCCATCCCTGGATGCACGGCAACTTCGCGGTGTTGAAGAACTCGCACTACGCGGTTACCGGCGACGGTGGTTCTTTCACCTTGCCGAACCTGCCTCCGGGCAAGTACACCATCACCGCATGGCACGAATCCTATGGCGAACAGACGCAGGACGTCACCATCTCGGGTTCGGAAACCAAGACCGTCAACTTCGTCTTCAAGGCCAAACCCTATTAAGAGGGCTTGGCAGTTCCGTTTGGTTCAGAGCGTTCATAGGTAACTGCAATCACAACAACCAACATCGCCCCCGTATTTGGGGCGGAGGCGAGGAGCAATGGGGAAGCTGTTAGCGGTTGTATTGGTCATTATTGCCATAGCGTCTGCCTACCCGATCGTGACGCACATGTTTCCGCTGCCCGTGGACATCTCCACGCACGGACATGCCATCGATGAGCAATTGAACGACACGATGTGGGAAGCGGGGACTTCGTTTGTTGCGGCCCAGTTAGTGCTCGCCTTCTTTGTTTGGTCCTTCACCGGGCGCAAAGAAGGCGCTCCACTGAAGAATTTTCCCGGTGGCGCGCGCGTCTTGATAATCGCGGCGTTTCTGCTGGTCGGCACAGAAATTCTGGCGCTCGGCGTCTTGGGGCAGAAGGCCTGGGCGAATGTCTATTTCACACCGCCCCAGGCCGATGCCATCCAAATCCAGGCGCAGGCTGAGCAGTTCGCGTTCTATTTTCGCTATCCCGGACCCGACGGCAAATTCGGCGGCCTTCATCCCGACAAAATCGACGAAGGCAACCAGAACTACTTCGGGCTGGACCCGGAAAATGACGTGGCTGCTCGCGACGACATTGTGTCGGGTGAGTTGGTCATACCGGTCAACCGCCAGGTGCATCTCCTGATGCATGCCAAAGACGTAGGCCACTCCTTTTACGTGCGCGAGTTGCGCATTCAGCAGGATTTCGTGCCCGGCTTGGATCTGTCGCTGCATTTTACCGCCACCAAAATCGGCAAATACGAAATTGTGTGCACCCAGTTGTGTGGCTTGGGGCACTACAACATGAAGGCCTATCTCAACGTGATGTCAGAACCCGACTACGAAAATTGGTTGAAGCAGCAGGCGGGGCAGTAAATGCAAATTTTCAGCGCTGCTGCGACGCGCAAACGCGGCAAGCGCAGCTCTCTTCGAGCGAGGTGATTTGATGACAGACGGTTCCGTTCAACAGGCGCACGTACACGCACCGCCGCAAGGCTTTATCCGGAAGTACATTTTCAGCCTGGACCACAAAATAATCGGAAAACAGTATTACGGTTTGGCCTTGATCGCCGTTTTCACCGGCATGGTTCTTTCCTGGCTCATGCGCATCCACATGGTGTGGCCTACGGCAAAGATTCCTTTGCTGGAGCACCTCTCCAGCGCCGGCGCTCCGGGCGGCATCATCACTCCGGAATACTATCTTTCGCTCATGACCATGCACGGAACACTGATGGTCTTTTTCGTGCTCACCAATGCGCCCTTTGCTGCCTTCGGCAATTACTTCCTCCCGATTCAAATTGGCGCCGAAGACATGGCCTTTCCGCGCTTCAACATGATGTCTTTCTGGACCACCTTCCTCGCCTGGGCCGTCTTGATGCTTGCTTTCTTTATTCCCGATGGACCGCCCATCGCCGGATGGACCAGCTATGCGCCTCTCAGTGCCGTGGGTAAAGATGCCGGACCCGGTATGGAGTGGGGCATGAGCTTGTGGGGCCTGTCGATCGCCATCTTCTGCATTGCTTCGCTGCTAGGCGCGCTGAACTTCATCGCCACTACGTTGGATTTACGCGCCAAGGGCATGACCCTGATGCGCATGCCGCTGTGCACTTGGGCGTGGTTCATCACTTCGTGCATCGCGCTCTTGGCCTTCGCCGTGCTTCTGCCCGCCTGCATTCTGTTGATTCTCGACCGTCATTTCGGCACCAGCTTCTATATTCCTGCTGGATTGGTGGTCAGCGATCGCTTGCAGCCACATTCCGGCGGTTCACCGCTGTTGTGGCAACACTTGTTCTGGTTCTTCGGTCACCCGGAAGTGTATATCGCCATCCTGCCGTCGATGGGTATCGTTTCGCATGTGTTGATGAACAGCCTGCGCAAGCCGTTGCTCAGCGCCAAGGTGGTCATCTACTCGATGATGTCCATTGGCTTCTTGAGCTACATGGTTTGGGGGCACCACATGTTCCTCAGTGGTATGAACCCGATGTCGGCGTTGGCATTCTCCTTCCCGACACTAACCATCACCATTCCCGCCACCGTGCTGACGCTGATCTGGTTGGGCAGTTTGTATGGTTCCAACCTCCAGATCAACTCTGCGTCGTTGTTTGCTCTAGGATTCATCTCCATGTTTGTGGCCGGCGGGGTCAGCGGTTTTTTCCTGGCGCAGCCTTCGATTGACATCTACTTGCACGCCACCTACTTCGTCGTCGGGCACTTCCATATGGTGATGGGTGTGGCCTCGCTCTTTGGCGTTTTCGCCGGGACCTACTTCTGGTTCCCGAAAATGACCGGGCGCATGATGAACGAGACTCTTGGCAAACTACACTTCTGGATCACGTTTGTCGGTGCGTATTGCATCTTCATGCCGTTCCACTACTTGGGATTGATCGGCAACGTCCGCCGCTATCAGTCTTTCGTCGACGACTACATGCAGCCATATCTTCCTGTTCACAAATTCATGACCATCGCCGCGCTGATCACGGGGGCAGCGCAATTTATCTTCTTGTATAACCTGATTTATAGCCGCTTCAAGGGCAAGGTCGCTCCCATCAATCCGTGGAATGCCACGTCGCTGGAGTGGTCCATCCCGTCGCCCCCGCCTTGGAATAACTTTGGCGATAAGCACCCGGTTGTGTACCACGATCCTTATCAGTATGGAGTGAAGGGCTCACAGGGCGACTTCGTCATGCAGGACTCTCCCGAGCAAGTCGTACCTGCGAGTGGTGATTAGCAACGGGGGGCGCGGCGCGGGGTCAGCCATGTCCTCCGCGCCGCGAGACTTGAGTAAGGAATAGGAGATTATGTCTTCTACGATTGCCACAGTGAACACGCAAGCGAATGCACTCCGTCCGCCACAGCGCGCTTCCGCCCAAGCCGCGCTGCGCTACGCTGCACACGAGCGCGCCTCGACAAGCGGTATCTGGGTCGGGCTGTTCGCGATTACCATGAGCTTCGCGGCGTTTACCAGTGCCTTGTTTGTGCGCGAGGGAACCGCCGACTGGACCCACCTGGCTCTGCCCTCGATTCTGTACCTCAATACTCTGGTGCTTCTGGCCAGCAGCATCACGCTGGAGTGCGCGCGCCGGGCGCTCTACGGAAATGCCATCACGCAGGACGGCGAGACCACAAACAAAGCCGGCACGTGGGTGCTGGTCACCCTGCTGCTCGGCCTGGGCTTTTGCGCCGGACAATTCCGCGCGTGGCTAGAACTGCGTGCCGAAGGAATTTACCTGGCCACCAACCCGAACAGCTCCTTCTTTTATCTACTCACTTTTTTGCATGCTCTACACGTTCTGGTAGGCATCCTCGTGCTCGTCTACCTGGCCGGACGACTGATAGCCAGTCATCGCACCTTGCGCCGGAGCCTCTTCCAGAACACCGCGATCTACTGGCATTTCATGGCTGTGCTTTGGGTCTATCTGTTTTTGCTGTGCCGCACCAAGCTCTAAGCGACGGTCGGGGGGAGATACAAGTGAGCGAAACGGACGTGGCAGCACACGGGCACGAAGCCTTAATGGAGGAATCGCCCTATGCGATCCCTTCGCGCAAGTTCACCATGTGGTTGTTCATCATCTCGGACGCCGTCACCTTTAGTGCGTTTCTGATGTCCTACGGGTATCTCCGCGTGGCCACGCCAAACTGGATCCGTCCGTTCGAGACCGGCAGCGTGCTTAACGTGGTCATCATGACCATCGTGCTGATCACCAGCAGCTTGACCATGCTCGGAGCCGTCGATGCCGCGAAAGCCGGCGACAAGGCCAAAGCCATGCGCTTTTTGTACTCAACCATGGCCCTCGGTGCGCTCTTCGCCTTCCTGCATCTCCGCGAATGGTCCGAATTGATCCACAAAGGCACCACCATTAGCTCCGGACTATTCGGCGAGACCTTCTTCACCATTACCGGATTGCACTTGTTGCACGTCATTAGCGGCGTAATCGCGCTGTTGGTCGTGGCCCTGAAGTTTTCCCGCGGGCGTTTGACCCCGAGTCACGTGGAAACTACCGGCTTGTACTGGCATTTCGTCGACCTGGTTTGGATGTTCGTGGTGCCGTTGGTCTATCTGACCAACATCGCGCGCTGAGTTTGCGACACTAGGAGAACACATGAGCGCTGCCTCTGCTTCGGGAAATGTCTTGCGAAAATATCTTCCGGTGTATTTCGTGCTGATCGCCATCTTCCTGGTGGAATTGTTTCTCGCGTTCCGCATTGCCTCCACCAGTACTTTGGTAATCCTGCTCTTGCTCTTGGCGGTGTGCAGCGCCACTCTCGGCTTGATGTATTTCATGCATCTCGGCGAGGAGCGGCGCGGTCTATTCCTAACTCTGATTCCTGTGACCATCTTCGTGCTCTTGATGATGAACATGTGGTGGTCCGATAGCGTCCGGCTCTTGCACATGCACCCCGGAGCGCAGTAGGCTGTTACGCATTCTCGGCAGCCTTGGAGGAAAGCAATGGCCAGACTGCGGCGTATTTCCCGCTGGATCGCTTTTGGCGTCGCGTTGGCGACACCGGCGCTGACCTTCGCCCAGAGTTGCGCCCTCTGCTATACCCAGGCGGCAGGCTCGGGTTCGCGCATGATTGCGGCCCTGCGCAGTGGCATCCTGATTCTGGCTGTGCCTCCCACATTGATTTGCGCGGGAATCACCTGGATGGCTTACAAAAAGCGTAATCAGTTCAACGACGCAAGCACCGACGAATTTGAGCAATCTAAAGAGTAGCTAACGCAGCGAGCTCATTTGTCGCTGGGTGTTTGTGTAGCGGCCGGTCTTTAGACCGGTCTTTCTAAGCAAGGCCTGAATTCGCACGAACCTCACCCGAAACCCTGTCATCCTGAGCGCAGCGAAGGATCTCAACCGATCCACACACGGCGCCTGCCGCGAACATCGAGAAACAAAGCGGGCTCACGGTCCAATGGTCATCCATGACCAGCAATGAGGATCAACTAGCGCATATGCAGGCGAGAACTGCGTTCCGGCGGGAACAGGATGGCCCGGCGCCCCCCTCTCGAGCGCGCCGGGCCGTAGTTACCTTCTTACAAAGCCCGGCCGATCATGGCCGAATACGAGATCCAACTCATCACAATCGCCCCCAGTGAACCAAAAATCAGGAATAAGGCGAGTGCTTTCCGGCTGACGTGCTCCGTGCCCAGGTCAGGCATAGTTACGCTCCAAAGTGTGATTTGCGCCGCAGGTACCCCAAACGTGCTGGATTATACATGGAGAATCGCGTTAGGCAAGCGTTTATGGAACTACAAGCTCTCATAAATGGGGGCATCGGGGGTCGGAGCTTTAGAGTCCGTGTGACAACTTCTGTTTGTCGTCAGGGCACGACTTCAGTCGTGCCGTAACCAGCGCAGAATCATTGCGGCTTCAGCCGCTGAGGGCCTGCTTACGAGTTCTCACACAGACTCTTTAGCTCCGACACAAAAGCCAAGAAGAACCGGGTTGTTGGAAGGCTGCGGGTGCGATCTGCGGTCGCACTTCCATGATTGACTTCGCCTCGCAGCGCTCATAGCATACGACTCGATACTCCCCGTGAATTTCTCTGCGCATACCGCCTGAATGCCCACTCTCGCGCGCAAACTCACCCTCTGGAATTACTTCGCACTCGGCTTCGGCACCATGATTGGCACCGGCTGGGTTGTCGTCATGGACGACTGGCTGGGGCGTGGCGGTCCGCTTGGCGCGATGCTCGGCTTTGCGCTGGGTGGCCTGTTGTTGCTTCCGGTCAGTTACGTGTACGGCGAATGGGTGAAGCGTTTGCCGGACGCTTCCGGCGAGGCCGCCTACACCGCGCAAGTTTTTCCGCCGTTCGTCAGCTACATCACCGGCTGGATCATGTTGCTGGCGTATTTCATCGTGTGCCCGTGGGAAGCGGTCGCCGTCGGCAAACTGGTTGCTTTTTTGTTTCCGCAGCTGGATGTTTGGGAGTTGTACCGCGTTTCGGGACAGCCCGTATTTCTGCCGCGGCTGCTGCTGGGCGCAGCGCTCACGATTTTTCTCGCCTGGCTCAATTATCGCGGCATCCGGGCCAGCGCCACTTTCCAAAATTGGACCACCACCGCGGTTCTAACCGTATTCTTATTTCTGCTGCTCACCAGCGCGCACAGCGGCCACGCCGTCAATTTGCACCCGTACTTCCGGCAAGCGCCACTGCTCTCCATTTTGTTGACGTTGCAAATCGTGCCGTACTTCGTCACCGGCTTCGAATCCGTGCCCAAGGTCGCGGAAGAATCCCATCCCGGTTTTCCTCCTGGGAATTTTTTCAAAGCCATCGCCATGGCCTTGTTGGTGGGCGCTGGTTTTTACACTTTGATGATTGGAGCCGTATCCTACATTGCGCCATGGCAGGGTTTGCTGGGCCAACGATTCGCCACGGCGATTGCCTTTGCCCAAGGCACGCACACCACGTGGATCTCGCGATTGATCCTGGCGGTCACCTTGGTGGGCCTGCTGCAGGTGTTCAATGGCAACTTCGTCGCGGCCACGCGCATGGTGTTCGCCTTCGGCCGCCGCGGCACCATACCGCGAATGTTTGCGGGGATCGATCCAGTGCACCAAACGCCCAATGTGGCCATTGCCGGCGTCACCTTCGCGACGCTCGTAGGATTGCTTGTCGGCGATGCGCTGCTCGTGCCGGTTACCGAGGTCGGCTCCATGGCTTCCGCGTTCGGCTGGCTGGCTGCCTGCGTATCCTTATATATGGTGGCTCGGGGAACCCGGCTCCGCTTGGTGGCCGCCACCGGCAGCCTCGTCTCTCTGGCTCTGGTGCTGATGAAGTGGCTGCCGTGGGTTCCCGGCCATTTCAGCCTCGCGGAGTGGCTGGCTCTAGCGGCGTGGCTGGCGCTGGGGTTGCTCTTCCACTGGCGCTTGCGCCCGGCTCACTAAAGCGCCTCGTGTATACTTTAAGTTTGGCCAACACGCGCGAATGATTCCATACCTTCATCTGGGACCGCTGACGATCCCCACATTTGGATTAATGGTGGCGCTGGCGCTGATCACCGCGGCGTACATCCTGCAAGCCGACTTCGACCGCCGCGGCATGAAAGCCGACGCGTTCTTCATGATCACCGTCGCGGGGCTGACTGGCATTCTCGGCGCCAAGCTCTATCACTTGCTGGAACCCGATAATCGACTACTGTTTTTTGAACATCCTTGGAATCTGTTGCTCAGCCGTTACGGCTTCGCTTGGTTTGGCGGATTCCTGGGTGGCTTTGGCGCTCTGTTGCTGCTCGGCTGGCGAGCCAAGTTTCCACTTCTGCAATTTCTCGACGCCTGCTCGCCGTCGGCCAGCTTTGGTTACGCCATAGGCCGCATCGGCTGCTTTCTTTCCGGCGATGGCGATTACGGCAAGCCCACATCGCTACCATGGGGCATGGCCTTCCCCAACGGCGTTGTGCCCACCACACAAACTTGCGTGGAACGCGGCTTTCCCGCGGATTGCCGCGTGCATCCCGCGCCGCTCTATGAACTGATCGTCTGGAGCGCCATCGGCGCGTTGCTGTGGTACCTGGGAGGCAAAATACTAAAGAACCCAGAAACCCGCGGCACCATCTTCTGCCTCTATCTGATTCTTACCGGTGTGGCGCGCTTCCTGGTCGAAATCATACGCATCAATCCACCGTGGATTCTCGGCTTGTCCAACGCCCAAGTCGCCAGCGTAGTTTCCGTCATCGCCGGCATCGTCCTGCTACCCTTTGTCATTCGCCGAAAGCGCGCAGCTAGCAAGCCTGCGTAGGAGCCTGAAGCCGATGTAGGGCCCACTTTCTGAAGTGGGCCGTTCTCTGGCCTTCCCGCGCTGAGATCTATTCCAGCATCTGCCGCAGCACGTACTGCAGGATGCCGCCATGCTTGTAGTACGACACTTCCTCCGGTGTATCCACGCGGATGCGCGCCTGGAACGTCTTCACTTTGCCGTCTGCCGACTTCGCGTGCACGGTAGCCTCTTTTCGCGGAGTCAGTGTAGCCACGCCTTCGATGCTGTAAACTTCGTGTCCCGTCAACCCCAACGATTCGCGGTTCTCTCCCGGCAGAAACTCCAGCGGAAGTACGCCCATCCCCACCAGGTTGCTGCGGTGAATGCGCTCAAAGCTCTCCGCCAGCACCGCGCGCACGCCCAGCAAGCGCGTGCCTTTGGCCGCCCAATCGCGCGACGATCCCGAGCCGTACTCCTTTCCCGCGATGACCACCAGCGGCACGCCTTCTTCGCGATATTTCACCGCGGCATCGTAGATAAACATTTTTTCGCCGTCGGGCAGATGCAAGGTCCAGCTGCCTTCGGTTCCCGGCGCCAGTTGGTTGCGCAGACGAATGTTCGCGAAGGTGCCGCGCATCATCACTTCATGATTGCCGCGACGCGCGCCGTAGGAGTTGAACTCGTGTGGCTTCACGCCATGCGCTATCAGGTATTTCCCAGCGGGCGATTCCACCGCGATCGAACCGGCGGGCGAAATGTGATCGGTGGTAACGCTATCCCCCAGAACCGCCAGAACCCGCGCGCCCTCGATATCGGCCAGCGCCGGCGGATTCTTCGGCATATTCTCGAAATACGGTGGCAATTTGATGTACGTGGAATTGGCTTCCCACTTGTACAAATCGCCTTCGGGCACGTGCATGCCCTTCCAATGCGCGTCGCCTTCGAAAACTTCGCTGTATTCTTTGCGATATTGTTCCGTATTCACGGCTGCGCGTACCGTGGCTTCCACCTCTTGCGGTGTGGGCCAAATGTCGCGCAGGTAGACAGGTTTGCCCGCAGTGTCGTTGCCGATCGCTTCGCTGGTCAAGTCCAGGTCCATCCGCCCCGCAAGCGCGTAAGCCACCACCAGCGGCGGCGAAGCTAAGTAGTTCGCGCGCACCAGCGGATGCACCCGCCCTTCGAAATTGCGATTGCCGCTCAGCACCGCCACGGCCACCATGTTGTTTTCTTTGATCGCCGTGCCAATCGGCTCCGGCAGCGGTCCGCTATTGCCTATGCAAGTGGTGCAGCCGTAGCCCACCAAGTGGAATTTCAGCTTTTCCAAGTACGAAATCAGGCCGGAAGCTGCCAAGTAATCGGTGACCACTTTCGACCCGGGCGCCAGACTGGTTTTTACCCACGGTTTTACTTGCAGCCCGCGCTCCACCGCTTTTTTCGCCAGCAGGCCCGCGCCGAGCATCAGCGAAGGATTCGAAGTGTTCGTGCAACTGGTGATCGCGGCAATCACCACCGCCCCACTCGATAGTGGGAACGCGTCGCCGTTATTCTTTACCGCAACTTCTTTCACCGGCGCGCCTTCCACCACCTTCGTGAAGGAACTTTTTGCATTTTTCAGCGCCACGCGATCTTGTGGACGCTTCGGCCCGGCCACTGTCGGTTCCACGGTGCCCAGATCCAGCTCGAGTTGGTCGCTGAACTGCGGATCCGGCGTCGTATCCGTGCGGAACAGCGATTGTTCCTTGCAATAAGCTTCCACCAGCGCGATTTGTTCGTGGCTCCGCGCGGTGAACCGCAAGTACGACAGCGTCTCGTTGTCCACCGGAAAAAAGCCCATGGTCGCGCCGTACTCCGGAGCCATATTGGCGATCGTGGCGCGATCGGGCACGCTCAAGCTGGAAAGCCCGGAGCCGTAAAACTCCACGAATTTTCCGACCACGCCTTTCTTGCGCAGCATTTCTGTAACGGTGAGCACAAGATCCGTCGCCGTCGATCCTTCCGGCAAGCGCCCGTGTAGTTTGAAGCCGACCACCTCCGGCACGAGCATCGATAGCGGCTGCCCCAGCATCGCTGCCTCTGCTTCAATTCCGCCTACGCCCCAACCGAACACGCCCAGAGCATTGACCATGGTTGTGTGCGAGTCCGTGCCCACCAGCGAATCCGGAAACGCCTCCAGGCGATTGCCATTCGGCATGGAGCACACCACCCGTGCCAGATACTCGATATTGACCTGATGACAGATGCCGGTATCCGGCGGCACTACTTTGAAATTGCGGAAGGCGTTCTGACCCCAACGCAGAAACTGGTAGCGCTCCAGGTTGCGCTGAAATTCCAATTCTGCATTCAGATCAAACGAATTTCGCTGCCCGAAACTATCCACCTGCACCGAGTGATCGATTACCAGTTCCGCCGGAAAGAGCGGATTAATTCTCTTGGGATTCCCGCCCAGTTTCTGCATGGCTTCCCGCATAGTCGCCAAGTCGACCACCGCGGGAACGCCCGTGAAATCCTGCAGCAACACCCGCGCGGGCATAAACGCGGTTTCTTTTTGCTGGCCGTTCGGTTTCCATTGCACCAGTGCGCGGATATCGTCGGCGTGCACGAAGCGCGCGTCTTCGCAGCGCAGCAAATTTTCCAGCAGGATGCGCAGCGAGAAGGGGAGATGGCCAACGGACCCGAGCCCTTGCTGTTCCAGTTTCTCCAGGCGATAAATCTCGAAAACCTGTGCGCCTACGCTCAGTCTGTCGCGGGCACCAAACGAATTTGCGGCGGAAATGGGCATTCTCGACTTCCTTTCCAAGGGCGAATCCTTTAATCATAACCGAAATCGCGTGTACCGGCAGACGCGGATATAATGAGGCGTTGTGCGAATTGTCCTGATCTCCACATACGAATTGGGGCGGCAGCCTTTCGGATTGGCTTCGCCCGCGGCTTGGCTGCGCAAACGCGGCCATCACGTGACCTGCCTCGATTTATCCCGCGAAGCGCTCGACGAACAGGCCATCCGCGATGCGGGTTTAATTGCGTTCTATGTGCCCATGCACACCGCCACGCGCCTGACGGTAAAACTGCTGCCATCAATCCGCCAGCTCAATCCCAAAGCGCATCTCTGTGCCTACGGTTTGTATGCGTCGCTCTCCGTCGAGATTCTCCGCGCACAGGGCATCACTAACCTGCTGGGCGGCGAATTTGAGCAGGCCCTGGTCGATCTTGCCGAGCATCTCTCCGGACTTTCCGCGTTGCCGCAGATTCATCCCCTGGATTCGAATGTATCGCTCAGCCGCTTGCGCTTTCAGGTGCCCGACCGCTCTGGCCTGCCACCGCTGCGTGCCTACGCCCATCTGGTGCTTCCTTCCGGCGAGCATCGCGTCGTGGGTTACACAGAAGCGAGCCGCGGCTGCAAACATTTGTGCCGCCATTGTCCGGTCGTGCCGGTGTACGAAGGCGTATTTCGTGTGGTGGATCGCGAAGTGGTGCTGGCGGACATTCGTCAGCAGGTCGCCGCCGGCGCGCGCCACATCACTTTTGGCGATCCCGATTTCTTCAATGGCCCCGGCCATGTGATTCCCGTCATCGAAGCACTGCACCGCGAATTTCCTCAACTCACCTACGATGTCACCATCAAGGTCGAGCATCTTCTCCAGAACGCGGAATTGCTGCCTGCGCTGCGCAACGCAGGCTGCTTGTTCATTATTTCCGCCGTAGAATCTCTGGACGATGCCGTGCTGCAAAAATTGGAAAAGAGTCACACGCGCGCGGACTTCTTCCGCGCCCTGGAACTGTGCCGCCGTGCCGGCATCACCCTGCAACCAACCTTCATTCCCTTTACCCCTTGGACCACTTTCGATCAGCTGCTCGATCTGTTCACGCAAATCAACAAGCTGGATTTGGTGGAGGCAGTAGGCCCCATCCAACTCGCCATCCGCCTGTTGATTCCCGCGGGCTCTCGCCTGCTGGAGTTGCCGGAAATTCGCAACATCGTTGGCCCATTCGACGCCCAGGCGCTCGTGTACCCTTGGAAAAATCGGAACCCGGCCATCGACCAACTGAGCGACGCGTTGCAGGAAATCGTCGCCGCCAGCGAAAAACTCAAGCGCACCCGTTCCGCGACTTTCGAAATAATGTGGCGCACCGTACGTCAAGCCGCAAATCAGAATGTCGGCGAACCCCTACAACCGGTTCTCGCCTCGCGCGCCACCGTTCCTTATCTCAATGAGCCTTGGTATTGTTGAGCCGAGCCTACCAGGGACCAGTTGGTCCCCAGCGCCAAAGCTCGCGAAGCCGTTCCCCAGGCGGAAACCTTTTTATAGATGTGTGCCTTATCAATGGGTGCGATGACACAGAAAAAACGGATTCTGCTCTTCGCTACGAAACTTGGCTACCAGACGCGCTCTTTCCAGCGCGCCGCCGACCGCTTGGGCGTTGACCTGGCCTATGTCACCGATCGCTGCAGCCATCTCGACGATCCCTGGAACGATCAGGCCCTCCCGGTGCATTTCGAACTACCCGAAGGCGCGGCCGCGAAGGTCCTCGAATCGCAACGCGGCTTGCCGGTCGATGGAGTGTTAGCAGTCGGCGACCGCCCGACCGTAACCGCCGCGTATGTCGCTCGCGGACTTGGCCTGCCTCACAACCACCCCGCCAGTGTAGAGGCCTGCCGCAGCAAGCTGCGCATGCGGGAAGTATTTCGCGATGCAGGTTTGCCGGTGCCCTGGTTTCAAAGCGTAAAGCTCGAGCCCATGCCTGAGCCCGCCCTTCTCGGCATTCGCTATCCTTGTGTGTTGAAGCCCCTCTCGCTCTCCGCGAGTCAAGGAGTAGTGCGCGCAAATAATCGCAATGAATTTGTCACCGGCGCGTTGCGCCTGAAGCGTCTGCTCGATTCTCCTGAAGTGCGCTCCACCCGCGAACCGCACCTCGATCAAATGCTGGTGGAAGGCTATTTAGAGGGCAGGGAAGTTGCCGTGGAAGGTCTGCTGACCAAAGGCGAGCTGCGTGTTCTCACGATCTTCGACAAGCCCGACCCGCTCGAAGGCCCGTACTTCGAAGAATCGATCTACGTCACCCCGTCGCGGCTATCCGAGGCCGACCAGCGCAGCATCGAAACGTCGTTCGTCAACGCAGTGCGCGCTCTGGGATTGTCGCACGGTCCTGTGCACGGCGAATTTCGTCTCAATGCGCAAGGCGTGTGGCCCATTGAGGTTGCCGCTCGCCCCATCGGCGGATTGTGCGCGCGCGCCTTGCGTTTTGTAGTCCCCGAGGAAACCGATCACCTCGACCTCGAGGAATTGCTGCTGCGCCACGAGTTGGAAATGCCGGGAGCCGGCGCACCCCGCGAGGCGCAAGCGTCCGCCGTCATGATGATTCCCGTTCCCCACAGCGGCATTCTCGATCTGGTGCAAGGCGAAGAACCAGCCCGCGCCATCCCCGGAATCACCAGCCTCGAAATCACCGCACGCCTGCACGATTTCATCGCCGCGTGGCCCGAAGGCTCCAGCTATCTCGGCTTTTTGTTTGCCCGCGCATCCACACCGGCCGAAGCCGAACAATCCTTGCGCGAAGCTCACCGCCAACTACACTTCACACTAACGCCACGGCTCCCCGTGGAGCATCCGTTAAGCCACGCAATTCCTCAAGCGGAACGGCCTTGAGGGAAGCTTCAATCGCTGACCGTTGCTCGCAGGTCACGGTGTCTTCTCCAGAGAATCTAATCTCCCAAGCATCTCTTTTTGAAACTCAGCGTCCGTGCCTCCGTCATAGCCGATCTGCCTCCATCGCCAAGTGCCTTTCGAATCTACGACCCAGTTTTGCGGAATGGCAAGGCCATCCAGGAGGCTGACCACAACGGAATACGCCGGGAGCACCGGGAACGTATAACCCTTGTCCCGCAAATACGGCGCGACCAGTCCAAGATCCTCGTCGATGTTAAATGTCAGAACCTGAATATCGCTCCGGTTTTTCACTGACTCATAGAATTTTTGCAGTTGCGGAAGTTCCGCATTGCAAGGGCCGCACCAGGTCGCCCACAGGTTAATGAGAACAGTCTTTCCACTCAGGTCCTTTAGCCGCCAGGTCTTTCCCGATAGATCCGACAATTCGAATGTCGGAATTTCTTTTGTGGGTTTTTCCCAGCGGCCCTCCGCCGGTTGTGCTTCGTTTGCTGCCGGCGGCTTGCTCCATACCGCCCACGCCACTTCGGTACCGCCCAGTTCCTTCCAGAGCGCGTGGGCCTCGTCCATGTCTTCGTCCTTCAGCTTTCCACGCCACGCTTTGGGAGGCTCTTCACGAGTCTGCAAAGCCAGCTGATAGTACGCGAGCGCATCTTGCTTGTGATTATCGAGGGCAGCCAAACGCGCCCGATTGCTCCAATATCCAGAAAGGAACTTCTTGTCTTCAGGAGGTGGACCTTCCACCATTGCCCGGATGCGTGCCGCGGCTTGTGGCTTTCCTGCTTGTTGGGCAGCCTTTAGAAGCAGCGCAGCGAACATTTGGTTTTGCGAGATTTTCTGCTCGGAAAACATCTTCGCCTCGTCGGCGGAGAGGTTGTCATATTCAAAGTATGGTTCCATTTGTTTCTCGTGCAGCGGCATCGCAGTATTCACCAACTCAATTACACGTGTCGGTTCCCAGCCCCGGTCCGACAAATAGTTGGCCGCCATGTTCTGAGCCCAAAGCTGCATTTCGGACCCGTCGTATTCTGCGGATGACTGAAGTAACTGATTCAAGGCGGCAAGGCCTTCCTTCTCCGGTATTGTCTCGTCAGGATAAATCGCTAAAAACCAGCCATATCGCTGGAGCGCGGTGTCCTCCGTAAACTCACCGAGCCACTCCTGGACCGCCTGTTCATACTCCCGTGAGTATTTATCCCAAGCTGCCTTATCGGCTTGGTCTTCAGGCTGCTTATGAGCATTTTGCCAACGCTCCTCCGCAATCCGATGTGCCTGTTGGGATCGAGGGAATGCCTTGGTTAGGTCATCTTCGACCGCGGCAACGTTTTCCTTGCTGGCTCCGCTTTGCTTGTAGCCTTTGACTAAAAAGGCGCGCCATTCGACGTCTCCGTTGGGATTGAGCGCTTCGAGCCGCTTCAGGTCCAGGCTCATCTGGTCACGAACCGCCTGGTGTTCCGCCGGTGGTCTCGTCCGGAACTCCAAGCCCCAAAGCGTCTGATACTCCTCCAAACGCTTAGGGTCGGTTTCTTTTTCCAATCGCGACCGTAAGGCCGCGGCAACCTCAGGTTGCAATGCCACGTTTTTAGTTAGGATCCACTGTGCTGTTCCATTCGCAGAGGCCGGGCATGCCGAGAAAAAAGCGGCGATATACTCAGCAGTTTTGGCATTGTCCGCGCGCTTGCCGCTGAAATAAATCTTCGCCAGTTGCAGCGATGCCCAAGGAAAATCGGGGGCTTTGCTTTTTGCGGCTTCCAGCAACCGTATGCTCTGTGGTGTGTTCTTGCCAACCAGCGCTATTCCGCCTACCGTCAGTGCTAAAGGATCGTTGGGATGGTCCGCGGCGAATTTCGAAAAGCGTACTTGGAGCGCGGAGAAAGAGTCTGGCCCATGAGACCGCGTGCTGGCGATCAGTTCCTGGTAAGGCAGTATTTCTCTGGGATATTCTCTGATCGCATCTTCCAGTACGCCTTGCCGGTAGCTCTCACGCTCCGCAAACTTCATCTTCTCTAGCAACTTGTCGTCGAGCCTCGCGTCCAGCAGTTTCTGGACTTGCTCTGACGGTTCGCACCCGGGCAGGGCCAGCTTAGTCTGACTGCGAAGCGGAGAAGAAAGCGACAAAAACGGAATCGAAAGCAGGAGGAATAACCCAAGGGATTTCTGCATAGTCCCTCCAGATTCACCTATCATCCGAGAAGGTCGACCCTATGTCATACGATAGACGTAACAAACTCGAATAAGGATGCGTGGGATTGCTGCTTCGTAGGACGGGAAATGAGCCAGCGAGCTCAACCCTTGGCCTTGGGGGGCACGTAGCCTTCCGGCAGTTTGGCGCCTTCGCCAAAGAAAAACTGCTCCATTTGTTCTTCCATGATTTTTTGGGAATTGGGATCGAGGGGATTCAGCCGGTACTCGTTCATCACCATCTTGGAATATTCCAGCCAGAGCTTCCACGCGTCTTTGGAAACGTTTTCGTACACGCGCTTGCCCAGTTCGCCTTTCCACGGGATGCGCTCTAGTCCCGGCAAATCCTTGTCGAATTTCACACAATGCACCATGCGCGTGCCTGGCTTGATTGGTTCGTTAGGCGGCGTCGGTTCGCACGAATCGTTTGCCATCAAATCCTCCGGAAGAAAACATTGTCCTTCACCTATGGCCAGCTTGCAATACAGCCAGGAACTCTATAGCATAAAGCACGTAATCGGGAAGTATATCTCTCTACGGTTCTTTATCTCCTCTTGCTCCTGCCCCTTCCTGGAAAGTTGGAATAAGGGTTCGTCAATACAGAAATTTTCGTGAATCGGTGGTTTTAACTCCTTTGACCCCGGATTGGTGACGCGCTTGGCAACGCTAAAGCACTCTTTGGAAGTGGGACAGTTGCGCGCCCGGTTTGAGCAGGAACTCCAGTTCTATTTGAGCCAGCGAGTCGTAACCCGGCTCTGGAACAAAGACGTCAGCCTGTGGCCACCCGATCTCGTCGAAGACGACCCCGCTTTAGCAAAGCTGGACTGGCTCTCCCTACCCGAAACCATTTGGAATTTTCTGGCTCAGGTGAGAACCATTCTCGCCGGAGCCGATGCCGACGGTCTGGTCGACCACGCGGTTCTCTCGTCGGAAAGCGCCAACCTCTGTGGCGCCGCTTTAATGACGCTCTCGGGAGTCTCTTGCGCTCGCAAAGTGGTCATTCTCGACAGCATTTCCCCCGAGTTCATCCGCAAGGCGGAAGACCTAATGGACCTGCGCCGCACTCTCTTGTTCGTGGCCAATAAAGAACGATACGGCCTCAAGGATCATTGTCTGTTTCTTTATTTCCAGGATCTTTTGCGGTCCCTGGAAGGCAATCGTTCCGCCAGGCACTTTATTTCCGAAACCGAAGCGCACTCCTATCTCGCCGATATCAGCCGCGGCCACGGTTTTCGCGATGCCGTCACCGACCCTCCTCGCATTCCCGCAACCTTTTTTTCGTTGATGCACTTCAGCGCTGCACTGACCGCTCACAGCCTTGCGGATCCCGAGCAGATTCTCACCGCTGTAGCTGAAGTCCGCAAAAAATGCGGTAACCCGTCTCCCGAGAACCCGGCCTTGCAGATCGCCGCGTTCCTCTCCGCCGCCATCGCCGAGCGACGCGGTTACTTAGGATTGCTGGTTTCGCCTTCTCTGAAAGTCTATGCCAAGCGCCTCGGCCAAATGATTGGGGGAAGCCTCACGCAAACGAAGCACGGACTATTTCCTTTGGTCGGCATGCATCCACAGGACCTGGCTCCGGTCGAGAACGATGCCGCCTTTGTGGTGCTTTCCTACGCCGCAGACCATGCCGATGAACTTCAAGACGCCGTCAAGCTCTTGCACTCGCATCATACCCCGGTCCTTCACATCCAAATTCAGCAACCGCTGGAACTCCTGACGGAGTCGTTTATCTGGGAAGCCGCGCTGATCCTGGCCTCGGTGCGCTTGCAACTCAATCCCTTCCGTTTAGCAGACAACCGTATCCCGCGCGCCTTCTGCGACGAGATCCTCGATGCCATCACCCGTGGAGAAGATCCGTTCCGTCGCTCGCCCCGTATCACCGACAAGTTGATCCAACTGTATGCCGACGGCACTACCCGCCAGGAAATTTCTACGCTAAACCTCGTCGAAGCGCTGCGCTCCTTTCTTCGTATCTGGACCCCAGCTCGCCATGTCACCCTCTTGGTAGACTTACCCGAGGAGCCCGAGATTCTCTCCCGGTTCGTGGCTCTCCGCACCACCTTGAGCGAAACCCTGCAGCGCCCAGTGGCCCTGGTTTTTGGGCCGCACGCCGGTGAGCATACCGTCTATTTTTTCCGCGATTCGTTGCCCCATGGACTCTGCCTGATCTTCACTACAGACTTGCTCACCGACAAAGCCATTCCCGGCGCCAGCTACACTTTCGGGCAGTTCTATCAGGGGCTGTGCCTCAGTGAATATGACACGCTGGTGCATTGGGAGCACCCGGTGCTTCGTTTGCACCTTTCCCGGGAATTCCCGGCGGCTCTCGATCAGTTGCTCCGCGTCTTCGCTCAAACCCTCCGTCGATTCCATTCCTAACGTAAATATTTTTTTCCTTCCGTCCCACCCGCGAATCTGATATTCCTCGTTGGCTCCTCCGGAGGCACTGCGTGTCACCAATTACCTCGCTGTTCTGGGATATCGGCGGCGTCATCCTCACCAATGGTTGGGACCATAACTCCCGGATGGCAGCGACCCAGGCATTTGGCCTGGATTGGGAAGAATTTCGCGAACGCCACGACCTCTCCTTTCCCGCTTTCGACTCCGGCCAGATCTCCTTAAACCAGTATCTCGACCGCACGCTCTTTTACCGCCCGCGCTCCTTCACCCGTGAGGAATTCGTCGCCTTCATGTTTGCGCAATCCAAGGAATACCCAGAGACTCGCGCTGTCCTTAACGACGTAGCCCGCACCGGCAAATACTACGTTGCCTCCATCAACAACGAGCCCCGCGAACTCAACGATTACCGCATTGAGGCGTTCGACCTGCGCAAGGATTTTCAAGCCTTCTTCAGCTCCTGTTATCTCAGCTCGCGCAAGCCCGAAGAAACCATCTACCGTATTGCTCTCGAGGTCTCCCAGCGCCCGCCGGAAGCCTCCGTGTTCATTGATGATCGCCCGCTCAATCTGGAGAGTCCCCGCCGCCTGGGCATGCACGTCATTCATCATCAGAATGCCAAGCAGCTACGCGCCGACCTGCAAAGCCTAGGGATTGAGGTATAGTTCTGGGGCGCACTGGCATCCAACTTTTACATTCGATTTTCGGGAGGGAATTATGGCGGAAGAAACTGCGCGACGTGGGTCCATCTATGGTGGAACGGCCGAGCCTTGCGCCATCGTTCTCTTTGGCGCCTCAGGCGATTTGGCCAAGCGGAAAGTCATCCCGGCGTTGTTCGATTTGGCGCAGCACAACTCTTTAGGCGACCGCTTCGCGATACTGGGCTTCGCGCGTACCCCCATGACCGACGAGTCCTTTCGTCAGTCCATCGGCGAAGCCGCAAAAACCATTTCGGAAGTCGGCCCCATCGACCCCGCCAAATGGGACGCCTTCGCTTCCAACCTCCATTATTGCGAGGGCGATTATGGCGATCCCGACTCCTACTCCCGCTTGGCCAAGCGCCTTAAGGAACTCGACGAGCAGAAGAAGCTCGGCGGCAACCGCTTGTTCTATTTGTCCACTCCGCCCGAAGTCTACAAAGACATCATCGAGCAGTTGGGCAAGGCCTGCTTGGCGTGTCCCTCCTCGCCGTCGTCGTGGTCGCGCATCATCGTGGAGAAGCCCTTCGGACGTGATCTCGCCTCCGCTAAAGAACTCAACAAGATCGTCTTGAACGTCTTCGAAGAAAAGCAGGTTTACCGCATCGATCATTATCTCGGCAAAGA
>Ga0335072_10002893_pt1 | contig 26230 bp, 18 predicted proteins | sample Lox_Sample_21_FD_206725 | JGI IMG/M metagenome (GOLD analysis project Ga0335072, IMG submission 206725) | Soil microbial communities from Loxahatchee National Wildlife Refuge, Florida, United States - Lox_Sample_2.1 | ecosystem: Environmental > Terrestrial > Soil > Wetlands | place: USA...
ATGAACACCATCACGTTCTTTCCAGCGAGGCTTATCTCGTACATCATGTTGAGCGCCCTGAGCTGCATCGCATAGGGGTCTGTCTCATACTTCTGGGCTGCCTCTATCATCTTGTCAGCTGCCAGCGTTTCGCTCTCGGCCAGTATCACCCTCGCCTGCTTCTCCCTGTCTGAGGTGGCGACCCTGGCCATTGCGTTCTGCAGCTCACCTGGTATTGTAACATCTCGGATCTCAACGGACGTTGCGTCTATGCCCCAGTTGGTGACCCGCTGCTCGATCAGCTTCTGTATATCCTCTCCTATCACGTCCCTTCCAGCAAGCATCATCGACAGTTCGCTCTTTCCTATTATGTCGCGCATAGCGGTCTGCGAGGCAAGGAGAACAGAGTCATAGTACGACTGGACGTTCAGCACCGCGTTTTCCGGGTTCCTTACCTGCCAGAAGAGTATCGCATCGACATCCACCGGGACGTTATCCTTTGTGAGGGTCTTCTCGGCCTTGAATGCGGTGCTGATCACCCTCAGGTCCACCTTTATCGGAGTGCTGTCTATGATCGGGATTATCAGATACGGTCCAGGCCCTATGATTCCTACATATCTTCCAAGGCGCAGAACCGCCATCCTGTTCCACTGGTTGAGAATCCTCAGAGACAGAGCGAGGACTATGAAGAACACCACGAAGAATGAGAGGGCCGTAAAGACTATATCGCGTGTCAGGTAGTACGCAATTCCGGTTATCACAATGACTATAATCATGTCAACGGCTGCGGCCACCCCAAAAGAATAAAGCTTTGCAACCCCGACAGAAGGCTTTTGATCTGCCATAAATGTAGTACTATCGCAGAATTATTATTTAAGACTTTGCTCCAGTCCTTCAAAAAATCCAAATGCAGACCAATCACTCAAGCATAAATACTTTTGGTGGGTACAGTCTTCATGGCGAAGATGACGCTTAAGAGGTATGGGCTGGAGAAGGGGGCAAAGGTGCTGATTCTCATAGGGGTTGTTCTCAACCTTGCTGCCTGGATCATAGCAGCGCACTATGCAGGAATTATGTACATGGCTGTGCTCTTCATAGCGCCGGCCATATTCACATTGGTCTTCGCGATCACGCTTCTTGTAGTGAGGTACAGGTACACCCTATTCGAAAAGTATCCATACCTGATCAACCTCCCATCAATGTTCTATCGTTTGGGAGCCAACGCCAAAACCCAGAGCAAGGCGTTCACAAAGATATACACGGTGCACGCAGTGGTGCTGGCAGTACTGGGCGTCATGGACGTCCTCCTGACGACCTCGATAGGCCGATCCACTGTCGGAGCCGGAAAACTCTCCTTCGTCCTGTACCTGATAGTGGTAGCCGTACTGATCGTATCCGTATTCCTCCTTTACAGGAGGATATACATGCAGCTCAAGAAGTGAGGTTCTACAGCAGCGCCAGAAAACAGGAAAAGCTATTTATATTATAAATGAGGAATATCCCTCTATGGCTGGAGGTGCAAAATTGGCGGGCCTGGCGCTGACAGCACTGAAGTCAAACTTCACCACTTTGGACAGGCCTTACAAGCTCAACTTCACTGTTACATACAATTGCCAGAGCAGATGCTTGACATGCTCCATATGGGAGATAAGGCCAAAGGACGAGCTCACGATAGACGAGATAAGAAGGTTCGCGGGCAAGAACAACTACTTCAAGTGGATAGAGCTTACTGGAGGGGAGCCGTTTCTGAGGAGCGACATAGTTGAGATAGCCGCCGCGTTCAAGGAGAACTGCAAGGACCTCTATCTTGTGACGATGCCTACAAACTCGCTCTGCAACACAGATCTTGTGGAGAAGAGGTTGAGGGGGATTCTGAGCCTGGGGATACCGAGGCTCGTGATAACCGTCAGCCTTGATGGGTACAGGGAGCTGCACGACAAGATAAGGGGCATTCCGGGCAACTTCGACAAGGCGATGGCCACCTACAGGATGATAATGCAGGTAAAGAAGGAGCACCCGAACATCGATGCCATTTTCGGCTACACGATGAGCAAGTTCAACGTAGGGCAGTTCGAGCAGACCTACAATGCCGTGAAGCAGATATTCCCAGGCGTAACATACAACGACTTCCACATAAACATCGCCCAGACATCAGAGACGTACTACAAGAACGGAAACCTTGACCTCAGCCCCGTAGGGCCCCAGGCATCAGAGGAGATAAGGGGCGTGCTGATGAAAAGAAAGAAGATGTACGACCCGATGCACATAGTTGAGACCGCATTCATGAAGAGGCTTGTGGACTTCGCAAAGGACGGCAAGTCCCCGATGAAGGTCAGGAGCCTTGAGGCATCGCTCTTCCTCGACAGCTGGGGCAACGTCTACCCCTCGATAATGTGGAACAAGAAGGTCGGCAACATACGCGAGGCCGACTACGATCTATCAAGAATCTGGCACACTCCTACTGCAGAAGAGGTGAGGAGTGCGATAAAGAAAGGCGCAGGGCCGAACGAATGGACATCCTGCGAGGCGTACCAGACGCTTACCGGAAGGATAACCACTCTCTTCTGATCTTCTTTTTCAGGCCTACTCAAAGCTCTCAAACCTCTGGCATGCCCATGAATGTGCAGTAATTAAAATACCTCTTGAGAATCCTTACCATGAAGCTCTTCCCGCCTGGCGCGAAGCCCGGCCAGATAAACACCTTGGTGAGAATACTGATGGAAAACGAGGGAAGCATCAGCGTATCAAGGCTTTCGAAGAGGGTGCACCAGAACATAGACGGACTTCTTCCAGTGCTCGAGGCCTGCACGATGCTGGGAATAGCAGCGGTGAGCGATGCGACAGTTACCCTGACAGGGCAGGGAAGGAAGCTGAAGCAGTCCAACATAGATTCCTTCATAGCAAAGGGCATTGCAAGGATCGAGCCCTTCAAGACAGCGATATCAACGCTGAGGAAAGAGGGAGAGCTCTCAACAATGGAGCTGTCAGAGCTGTTGAAGGAGCACGGGATAAAGATGTACACCGATGCAGACGTAAACGCGACATTATTGAGGGAGGAGCTGCTCAAGTGGATGATAAGCTACAAGCTCATGAAAAGAAATCATAAGCGCGATTCATGGAGCGTTAGGCAGGCCTAACAACATCAGCTATTCTGTCAGATCCGCGTATATACCGTCGACCATCTTCATAAACTCCTTGCTCTCCCTGTTTCTCGGCCTGTTCATCTTTATGTTCAGTACCCTCTTCACGCCTGCCGGCTTGTTTGAAAGGACAACCACTTTGTCAGATAGCTCTATCGCCTCCTCGACGTTGTGCGAGACCATTACAACAGAGCTTATCGGGCTCTTTCCGTTCTTCAGCAACTGGATGACCTCGTTCCTCAATGTGGTTGCCGTAAGTTCGTCAAGTGAACTGAACGGCTCGTCCATCAGCAATACCTTTGGGTTGGATGCCATCGCCCTCGCAATGCCGACGCGCTGCTTCATACCTCCGCTCAGAACGTTTGGATAAGATTCCTCAAAGCCATCCAGCCCCAGCATCTTGAGAAGGGCCAGCGCCCTCTTCTCCTTCTCAGAGTCCGGAAGGTCCGTCACCGACAGGCCGAGCTTCACGTTCTCCAAGTTCGTAAGCCAAGGCATCAGCGCGAAGTCCTGGAAGACGAACGCCATTCCCTTTTCAGGCCTGTCGACGCGCTTGCCCATGAAGAGGACGTCGCCGCCCGACGGTTTTATGAGACCGGCAATTATCCTCAACAGAGTGCTCTTGCCGCAGCCCGACGGCCCTATTATGGATATGAACTCGTCGTTGTCTGCGTAGAACGAGATGTCATTCAATATGCCGATGTCACCGTATGAGAAGCTGACATCATTTACGTCGAGTATGTGCATATTAACCCCATATGCTTGCTACCTTCTTGTAAAGCCTCTTCCACACCAGCATGTCAACTATGATTATCATCGCTGTCATGTTTATTAATGCTGTCGCGACAAGCGCCAGGTTTCCGCTTGCAAGAGAGACGTCAAGCAGCCTTCCTATTCCGATATAGACATTGTTTATCACCGCCGTGCCGCTTATTCCCGTCTTTGTGAAATATTCCGCCACAATACTCGCGTTCCACTCTCCAGCTATTGCTGTTATCCCTCCGGTTATCATCCCCGGCAGCAGCGCCCCGAGGTAGACGCTCTTCCATGCGCGTATTTCCCTTATGCCCAAAACCCTCTTCACCTCCAGTATCTCCGGGCTTATCGTCCTTGCGCTTGCAAGCATGCCGAATATCATGTACCAGACTCCGCTGATGAAGAATATGACAAACGCGGTTATCTCGTTGTGGTACGGCACATTTGCCAGGCCGATCACTATCGCGGGCAGCAGTATGGTCGCAGGTATGGAGGCAAGTATCTGGAAGAGGGTCACATACTTGCTGCTCTTTTTCGAGATGAAGATCAGGTAGACCGATATCGGCACAGCGACGAGGCAGATCGCCCCGAAGGCAAGCCAGACCCTTGCAAAAGAGGCGAGCAGGGAGACGAAAGCCGTGACCTCATAGCCCCAAAGGTAGCTGTAATTCACAAATATGTAAGACAGGATGACAACTGCTGCAACAACCAGCATCACATAATAGGGAACGGAGCTCTGCCCCCGCTTTGCCAGCCGAGGGATCGCCTTTCTCAGGCGGCCCCTGTGCGCAGCGATCCTTATCTTTGGCATGTGTATCGATGCCAAGCCGGAGAACGCCCTGACGCGCCACGCCGCCCTCGCCTGGGCGTGCCTCTGCTGCGGCTCCATGTACCTCGATGTGTATCTCTCAAAGGGCTTGAAGAGAAGGAACCTCGTCGCCACAACGAAGGCGACAAAGACCCCTATCCCCATCGCATAATAGAGCGCATTTCCAGAGAAGGCGAGGCTCGCTATCTCCACGCCTATGCCGTACTTCACCGCGAAGACCGAGCTTCCAGTTGAGAATATCTCGCTCGTCACAAGGTAGAAGAGGCCTATCGCCCACGACAGCACGGACTGCTCGGCGACCCTCGGCATGCACGCTGGTATGAAGATCTTCCTCAGCCTCTCCAGCCTGCCCATCCTGTAGAGGCTCGAGACCTCGACGAGGTTGTTCGGAATGGTGCTGACAGACTCGTAGACGCCGAAAGCGATGTTCCAGATCATGCTGGTTGTTATCAGAAGTATGACGGACGCGTTTATTCCTATGTAGTTGGGGAGCGCAGCCACGACAATGTATATCACAAAGGGGAAGAACGCGAGTATCGGGAGGGTCTGCAGCACGTCGAGCACAGGTATTATTACCCTGCCTGCTGGCTTCGACCTCGCCGCAAGTATGCCTATCGCAATGCTCAGCACTATCGATATGAACAGCGCTATGAGCATGCGCGCCCACGAGAACGAAGCATCGAGTATGAGCAGCAAAAGCAAGCCTACCAGACCCTGCATGCTACAGAATCGAAGAAGCATTTTTTAGTTATTTGCCCAAGCAAAACAGATTTATAAGGTTGCGGTGAAAATACAGGATATGGCGCCTTTGCCATCATCAAAGACCACCAGGGACTTCATAAGGAGCCCGCGCAAGAAGCTCGCCGACATAAAGGACGCGCTGAGTTTCAGGGACACCTTCACTGAGGTCTTCATAGAGGAGACGTACCTCTGGCTCGCAAGGGAGATAAGGCCCAACACAACGGTCGTCGACATCGGCGCCTTCATAGGGGACAGCGCGCTCTACTTTGCAAGGTTCCCCAATGTTAAGAGGGTCCTGGCATACGAGCCGTACCCGAGGAACTATGCGCTCGCAAAGAGGTACATAGGGATGTCGCCGCTTAGGAAGAAGATAAGGATAAGCAACCTCGGCGTCACGCACGACGGCATTTCCAGAGACATATCGAGGAGCAACAACTTCCAGAGCTTTCTGCTGAACGAGAGGAAGGGCGCAAGCGACAGGAATGTGGTAAGGTCGATAACCCTCTCAAAGATCCTCCACGGGCTGAAGAATGTTGCGATAAAGTGCGACTGCGAGGGCGGGGAGAGGCACCTCTTCAAGGGCGTTGATATGAGGGAGGTGTACGCGATAGAGCTGGAGTATCATGGAAGGGACGACCTGAAGGGGGTGCTTGAGGGGCTGAAGGGAAAGGGCTTCGCAATAAGGAGGGCAGATCACGAGGACGGGATGGGCGGCGGCATCCTCATGGCGAAGAGGAAGGGCTAGGGTAGCTTATCTTTATTATCTTCGTGTCCTGGTTCTGGTATATCACATTCATGGTTACCCCGCTGTCGTTGTACGGGCAATCAGCGTAGTTGCAGAGCGCTGTGAACCTGAAGAAGTTGCTGAACGGCAGCAGCGCACCGAGCAGCGACCCTCCAGTTATGTTGGTGCCCTGGAAGTCCACCACAAAGGAGTATCCCGCAGAGCTGTTTATGTCCGATGGAACCACCGAATAGCGCCCTCCGCTGTCGTTTATGAATATCACGGAAGAGAGCGGGACGCGCTGCGGCGACCCGACGCTCCCCAGATAGCCTACGAAATTGGCTGTGTTGTTCTGCCCCTGGGTTTCTATAAGCTCAACGCTGTAATACGGATACGAGCTGGAATTGAAGAGGTATAGCGTGGAGTTGGAGGTGTGCTGCAGCTTCAGGCTGGTCATCGCGTCATAGCCGTACGCGCTCGTGTTGGTTATGTTGCCCTCTGTCGCAATCCCTCCCAGCTCTGCAAGCCAGTACCCTCTCACAACGAAGTACTGGGGCTCTCCGGAATCATATAGGTATGTCGCGTTCGGAGTTGTCGAGAAGAGCCACCTGGAGAAGTTGTATATCCTTGACTCGGTCTGCCCGCCGACGCTGTCCATCAGGCTCTGCCTGTCCCCAAAGCCCTCGACAACAGAGCCGTCAGGCCAGAGTGCCAAGACCGTCGCATTAGAGGGGGTGTTGTTGCGCAGCCACGCCATGGCTGTGAGGAACTGGGGGTTTATCCCATCGGCCTGGCCGCTCGTGAACGAGTTGTTGTATGTCGAGTGGGTGTTGAGCACCATCGCGGCCGCAAAGACCGCGACCACAACCCCTATTGCAAGGTATGAGACAAAGCCGCGCCCGCTCGTCTTGTAGCCGACCAGCTTGATCACCGAGTAGACGGCGTACCCTGCAAATACCGCTATGGGCGCAGATACGAGAGAGTTGTACCTTATCGCGTTGAGCTGCAGGTAGAAGGTGACGAGGAAGTATGAGGCTATTGCTATGAAGGCGATGTTCGCGACCCTCATCTTCTCCCTCTCAGTTATCCACCTCCTGAGCGCCAGGAAGAGGATTACGGCTATAGGGGCGAGCACTATCTGCCAGCTGAAGCTCGCCCAGATGAACGAGAAGGTGGGCTTCTGCAGCTCCTGAATTGTTATTCCAAGGTTGCCGCTTCCCGCCCCGCCGCTTCCCGAGAGCGAGCCCAGGTAGCCTGGGAAGGCGACGAGTATCGCAACTATCGCTATGATGAGCAGCAGGGCTGAGAATAGCGCCCTCCTGCCCGGGCTTCCGGCTATTGACGATAATTTATCCTTCCTCTTTATCACGATCAGCGAGAGCAGGGAGCCTGCCATCAGCGGAACGAAGAAGACGAAGAAGCTGCTCCCTCCCAATGATGGGACATACCTCAATACCCCTGTGGCAAGGTAGAGCGCCTGCACCAGATATGAGACGAGCAAGGCGAGCGAGAGCACGACCCCTCCCTCGCAGAGCTTCTCATCCCCTTTTATGAAACCGTAGATCGCAAGCACGGCCACCGCTATTATATATAAGAGCACGCCGAACGGCGCGCCGCCCCAGACCGCTTCCGCTGTGGCCAGTATGATGCCGCTCAGGGCAGCCATCCCGTATACCAGCAGCTTCCTCCTCTTCGAGGTCAGCACCTTGACGAAAAGGACGAGGGCGATGATCACGAATATTGTGGCAAAGGTATCCCCCCTGTAGACAAGCGCGGCAGTCCTGGATATGTCACCGCTTGATATGCTGATGAAAAACGCGGCGAGGAGGCCGGCGCTCCTGCTGCCAGACATATACTTGGCAAGGAGGTAGACGCCGAGCGCGTCTAGCATGCCGAAGACCACAGGTATATACCTCATTACAGTGTAGACGCTGACCCCAAAGAAGCGCAGGAAGAAGTACGGTATGAGCGTCACATAATAGAGGCCGCCAGGCTCTGTTATCTCATTGTGCAAGGGGAAGCCTGACAGGTCAGAATACAATGGAACCACATAGTGGTTCTGTATGGCCTGGAGTATTACTGAGTAATGGAAGAAGCCGTCCGGTTCGAAGAAGCCCGCATAGTTTGCAAGGCCGAGCCTGAGGCCCACATTCAATACAAGTATAAAGACCAAAAGCGAAATGACCACATACCTGTTGTTCAGGATTTCTCCCATCTTCTGCTGCCAGCCCTTAGGATGCTGAGGCTGTGCATCAGCGCTCCCTCCACTCTTCAGCCTCTCGAGCCTCTCCCTCAGCTCCCTGCCCTCTCTTTCATCCATCAATACCACAGCGATATCTAGAGTTTAGCCCTAAAGGCTTTTAATATTCTGCCTCTATTATATTAAGAAGAGGTATACGCGGCAGCGCCCCCACGTCGATGCTCTCTCGTGGGAATGCGTTGATAGAAGAAAGGACATATGACAAGAGACGAACAATAAAAGTCTTTTTATAAAACAACTATTCTACATAACAGATAGCTTTAAATACTTTTCTTCAAATGATATCCTACAACACACTTACGTGAGAACATGAAAAGCATAAACACAAAAAGGATAGCAGCAGTTGCTGCAGGAGCAGCACTGTTAGGAATAGGCCTCGCATGTGCAGGCCCGGTATCAATATCTAATGTACAGATAATAGGCAGCAGCGGACAACCACTCGTTCAGATCGTAGTTGGATCAAAGGCAGCAATTACCGACGGAATAGCCGCGGCAAACATTGCAGCTGCGATCGGCAACCTCGCATACACAACGCAGGGAATAACCGCATCTGTCAACACAACCAATGCAAACAACGTGCTAAAGGTCGCCGTCACAGGAACAGGTGGCGTAACAGGATTGACGAACGCACAGGTTTATCTGAACGAATCAGGAACAGCATTCGCCTCAGGATCCTACACCTTCACGGCATTGATAGGTTCTGTACTCAACAGGGCTATTCAATTGGGATCGCCAACAAACACGAAGTCTCTGCAGGCAAACCAGAACTATGCGTTCTATGAGTCAAACTCGCTGACGCAATCGCCTGCAGCCTCGCCATACTGGGCGGCTTCTAGCGTTCCATTGCAGACCTCTGTAATCGGATCATCGAACGGCGGTGGTGTCTCATTCTCGTCATTCACAACCAGCAGCTATGACAACATACTGCAGGTAACGAATGCACAGCTCCCAGCCCTATTGAATAACAATGGACAGTACGGAGAGACAGAGACGCTATGGCTGACAGGCTTCCCGGTCTACAACCAGACAGGCAAGAGCTTTGCCCTTATGGACTCAGGTGGAGCATACCAGGTAACCTTCACAAAGCCAATAGTAATGTCAAGCGGAAGCGGCGGCAACTCGATCAACAACGCAGCGTTCTCGTTCCTAGGCCAGAACTGGACAATAATCGGATACCAGGTTCCAGGAGGCATTGCGAACAGGACAGTTGGAGGATCAATAGTAAAGACAAGCACAACGGCGGTGGCCACAGGTGGCTCATCGTACATACAGGTTGCTTCGTCACTATCGTCACTTAAGACTGTGTACGTAGGACAGAACGTCTCAGGAGGTGGATTCACGGTGCAGCTTACAGATATAGGCCAGCCGAACAGCAACGGCCAGAGCCCAGCTGCAATAAACCTGTACCACAACGGCGCACTGGTAAACGTAACATCAGTGTCTCCAAACACGACGGCATCGTTCAACGTATCAGGAACAAAGGTCTTCGTAAAGGTTGGACAGACATTCGCAGGATTGTATGCATACCAAAAGTACGCAAAGATCCAGCTCTACTCGTCTGTGTTCACATTGAACAACAACCAGCAGTACAACAAGACGAACGACCCAGGCTGGTATGTAAACCTGCTTTGGACTAACACATCGACCAACCCAGGAAATGCAATACAATTGCAGAGCATATTGGTATACAACTACACACCACAGACGTTGATACCAGGACAGCACTTTGCAATAATGGGCAACCCGAACGCATGGAACCTTCAGTTCATCGGGGACAACCTAGGAAATGCATTCGACCCGTTGGTATTCCAGACAAGCACCGCAACAAGAACATACCAGAACTTCTATAGCGGATCTGCACTGGCAACAGGCGCATCAGGTGGAGTTCAGAACATAACAGAGCCGGAGCAGGTGTTGACAGTAACAAGCAACATAAACAACGCCTTCAGTTTCTCTGGACAGACAGGAACAACTGTAGTGTACGACCTGACGCCATATGCATTGCTAGCTGGAAACACGATCGCTGGCGCATCAGCGGTAAACGTTGTGGTAACAGATCCGGGCAACTTCATAAACGCCAACAACCAGCTCACAGTTAAGCTGGTAGGATCGAACGGAGCATCAGCAACAACAAACTCGCTGATCTTCAACACTCCTGGCAACGCACCTGTAACAGGAACGATCTGGACAACCTTCACGAACCTTACAGCGATAACGCTGCAAGGAACGCAGGCAATACCGGGTCTTACAGTGCAGGTATACCCATTCAACGGTGTAGGCAACTCGATACTCCTCGCACAGTTGGTTTATCAGAACCCAACAATCCAGTACCAGCAGTCAGGCCAATCAACCTGGACGCAGGTATCCGGAGCGAACGTGATCTACAACCAGCAGAACGGGCAGCCAACGCAGACGTTCACAATATCGAACATAGGTCTGCCATCCGGCGCACCGGTCTCGTCAACGCAGTACTTCACGTACAGCGTCGCATCGAACCCAGTGCCGGCCAACACAGCAGCGCTCGCATACCTGCAGTTCGCTATCTTCAACAACACAGTTGGAGTGGGCAGCCAACCACTGTTCTGGTTGAACGCATCAGTTGGAACGCTAGGAAGTTCACCTGGAAAGAGAAACAACATGACATATATCTCTACAACAGGCCAGAACCTGAACAACGCGGGTCTTGGATTCAGGACAGAGCGTGGCAGCACGATAGCGCAGGAGTCGTCAACCTCGGTGACAATTGACTACGCGGAAAACGTAGACCAATTGGTCTTCTCGCTGGCGCCGTCATCGTCCGCAGCAGCGACATCAACGCAGCACCAATACGGACCATTCTCGCCAGGGCAGTCGATCGGAGGGCAGAACGGCGTCCCAGGAGTGAGCGCGAACGTGACAGTTTCCAAGATATCAGGAACACCTGTGCTTGGAGCCGGATCGAGCTACTCGATAACAGGATTGTCGAACCTGACCGCAACACCATCTGTCTCAACAGCACTGGTACCTGTCTGGCTAACAAACCTGACGACAACGCCATTGGTTATCCTGGACAGCCAGGCAAACCCGTCGAGCTCGCTGATCTTGATTGGAAGCGGATATGTCAACAGCATATCAAAGACTCTAGAGCAGTCCCAGAATATAAGCGTAACGCCGTCCACACAGATGGTCCAAGCGTACGGAAACAAGATATATATTGCTGGATACACGGCAGCTCAGACAACCGCAGCAGCCAACGAGTTCATACAGCAGCTCTACGCCGCAGCCGCAACATAAAGCCAGTAGCAATCAAACAGAGGGAAGGCCTTTGCCTTCCCAATTCTTCTTTTTTGTTTTTTAGTGGTTTAGCGAGAGCAATTTGCACATCTTTATAAATATTTCCTTACAATACTTAAGGTGCGACTATGTGGAAGCTGAGTGCTTTAACGGCAGCCATCCTCTTCGCCTCAATACTCTCGGTAAGCGCGCACGCGGCCCCATATCCCCCGACATTCTACTCATTCCTGCTCAAGTACACCCAGCCAGCAGCGATAAACACGAGCATATACACCAACGCTTCGGTAGGGACAAACACCTATGTCATAATGCAGTTCCTTGACGGCTCCTACGCGATAGTAAACACCACCGGAGGGGCGTACTCCTTTGTGCTCAACAACGCAACGGCGTACACGCTCATGAGGCCCTTCGCCCTCCGGAAATACTACCCGAGCAACACGGTGCTGGGCGAGCTCGACACATACATGACATCGTACGAGGACACGGCAGCGACCAACATAACCTTCTGCCTGACAGAGACCGGATTGAACAGGTACACCTGCACGGAGTCCAACTCCTGCTTCTCGTGCTCCACTGTGCCGATCTGCAAGCAGTACCTCAACCAGTACGGCGCCTCCAGCCTCTTCGGAATCTCGATAGCGAACTTCTCTGTGTACGAGACGCTGCTCAACTCAAGCTACAACTCCTACTTCTCGCTGCTGGCAAACATAAACGTCAACAACAGCTACATAACCCTGCCGCAGCTGCAGGTTGCTGTGCAGAGGATAGACAACCTCTCAACGATACTGCCGAGGAACCCGCTCTTCCCGATACCGCAGGGCTTCGCCTCATACAACTTCTCCACATGCACGAGCTACGTGGTTAACGAGGCACCATGGTACTGCAACTACTATGGCTTCTGCCCGCCTTTAGAATTCAACTCATCGCAGATATACAGCGTGCAGGCGCTGCTCACCGGAATACTTGCAGCGCCACTGACCAACCAGAGCATAGAGGCGCTCGCCGCAAACACCACAAGGAAGGCGTTCCTTCTGGAATCGCCGTCGCTCGACGCAAAGCTCTCTCTCGTCATAACAAAATACTACTCGCGGTTCAATGCGACAAACGGCAACGCCAGCGCGCTCCTGCAGGTCTACTACAACTCAAGCCTCTCCTCATCGTTAAAGAGGCTGCAGAACACCTTCACCAACCTGATCGACTACAACATAAGCGAGAACACCAGCTCTTATAACGCATCGCTCACCGCGCAGCTGCAGAACGTCTCTGCCATATATGCTGTGCAGGAGAAGTCGTACAGCACCCTCAAGGCGATAGCAACCAACAACACTGCCCTTCTATTGAAGAGGGAGCTGGAGTACCAAAACGAGCCAACGCAGCTGGCAGCCCTCTCATACTCGCAAGAGTCGATAAACAACGTGATGAACGCCGGCATAAACTCCAGCCAGTACGCGTCCATATACGCGCAGCTCAAGTCGGTAAAGGCCGGAATAGCCTCTGTCGGCCACCCGATAGACTTCGCATCGGCCGTCAAGTCTGTCAATTCCGGCCTCTTGGCGAGCATACTCTCCGGGTCCAACGCCCCGATAGCCAGCAAGCAGGCCATCGCGCCGGTCTACATCCTTATAATCTCATTGGTCATAGTCTTCGCAATAATAGCAGCGATATACTTCCTGACGTACAACCACCTTAGCAGGGGCAAGAGGCTGCACCTCCACCCAGCTGCAAAGCGCGCCTGGATGCTCCTCTTCATCGGCCTAATAGTGGTGGGGGTGCTCTGCGCTCTCACGGTCTACAGCTACGCTGAGGCGGCGAACAGCTTCCTTCCGATAGACGGCTTCCTCAGCCAGATAGCCTCCCACAGCAGCGTATACGTTGCATACAACGGCACCGCCGTTGCGTCAAACCTCTCAATAGAGAATTGCGTATCCGCCTTGGAGGCGACCTTCAACCAGACTGGCAAGCAGCTCCACACCCTGACAATAAGCAACAACACCTGCGTCTCTTCGACGGCAAACCCGTACTGCTTCGACCAGCTGCTGGCGAGCGGCTACCCTGTGATAATAATAAGCGGCGGGCCGATAAGCGCGATCACCTACAAGGGATTGTACGGCCAGACGCTCTACGCTAGCGGCGAATCCGCCTCCGGGAGCGCCTGCTATCTCAACCAGGTACTAAAGGTGCAGTGATGCCAAAGGGGGAAGCGGGGCAGAAGAGGGAAGAGAGGCCAAAGAGGCAGGCGGAGCCCAAGAAGGGCGAGCGCCGCAAGTACATTGCCGTTGTGGCGATTGTTATCATAGTCGTAATTGTCGCGGGCGCTGTTGTCTACGGGCTGAACGCAACACAGCCCACTAGCATCTCGACCTTCAAGAACAACTTCAACTCAGCCAGCAGGGTATCGATATACATAACCGCGTACAACGGCACCGCGCTCAGCTACTCGATAGGCTGCGCAACCTCTATAATAGAGAGCATCGTCGGGAACGGCCAAAACCACAGGAACGCAAGCACAATAGACCTCTTCATAGCCAACCAGACAACATGCGTCTACCAGAGCGGGATAGGCAGCGTGGTGACCAACTACACCTTCGGCTCGATAGAGAACTGCACCAACACCGCAAGGTCGGAGCCGTCCATATTCATAAACTACAGCAGCACCAACAGGACCACGATAACCCCAAGGACGCTGTACGTGTCTGGAGATGGGCAGTTCCTCTCGCTCTGCGGCGTGGCATCAGAAATAACGTAGCTACGCCTTGTACTTCAGCATAGCGGCCACCCCCCCAAAGCCGAGGAGCAGCTCCTTTCCATACTGGCTGTTTGCAGAGACAAAGGCGACCTCTATGCCCATGTTGTCTGCCAGAGAGATGAGCTCCTCTATCGCGTCCGACTCCTTTATTATCTGGAGGGTGCCGCCCTCGGTGTGGCGGGACTGCCTTGCATTCCCCTCCTCAACGACGGTAAACTCGGAGTTGCAGGTCGTGCACCTGTATGTTACGGCCGTGAGCTCCGCGTCCTCGCTTATTATCAGCCTTGCGACATTGTTGTTCGCCAGGGCGGCCTTGACATTCTCGTACTTCGAGGTTGCAAGCCCGTTCCTCGATATCTCGACAAGGAAGCGCTCCATCACCTTGCGCTCCTGCGTCGCCGCCTGCTCCCTCAGTATCTCCCCCGAGCGCTCGAGGAGCTCGCGCACCCCCATCGTCTCGTCCGTATAGCCGGTGTCGAAGACCCCGAGCGTCTTTATCTGGTAATTGAGCACGCCGGCCTTGACGAAGTTGTCCTTGGTTGGGCCAGGCCCGCCGACGACAAGCCCCCTCACGGCCTTGAAGCCGTACTTCTCAAATACCGAGTTGACAGAGTCCCCGACGCTCTTGTAGTAGTCGTTTATGCTCTCAGATATTGCGCGCTCGTACCTTGCGGCGGACTGCCCGCCCTTCCTCACCTTTGCGTGGGCGAACGACCTTATCTTCTTCTCCACCGTAGTGCTGGTTCCGCGGAGGAGCGCTATCGTGGCGTCCCTGCCATCCATGACAAGGAGGACGTAGATGTCCTTTGCCTCCATCTGCTCGAGGAGCGGCTCCAGAAGGAACTGGGAGTCGCACCTGTATATGAACGACCTGAAGGGCTGCGGGGGCTCCATGGAGAAGAGCTCTATGTTCGGCTTTGCCTGCACGTTAGATATGTTCCCGCAGAAGACGGCAAGCCCGTTCTTCGGCGGGTTCCTGTAGAGCTTGAGGTACTGCATTATCTTCTCTATCGCGCTCTGGACGTTCTGGCGGGTGCTCTTCGACTTGATGTTGGCCGACTGGCCGTGCTCGTCGCGCAGCTTGGCAACCACGTCGGATATCATTGAGTCGGGAGGCACATATATGCTGATGAGCTCTGTGCCCGACCCGCGTATGGACGAGAGCCTTTTCACCTCCTTTTTTATGCTATATTCCTCTTTCATGAGAACCACAGAAGAGGCTACTCTATCTTCGCCTTGCCCATGTACGGGACAAGCGCCTTTGGAACTGTTATCGTGCCGTCGCTGTTGGCGTAGTTCTCGACTATGCAGACAAGCATTCGAGTCACGGATATCCCGGTGTTGTTGAGCGTGCAGACATACTTCCTCTCGCCCTTATGGTCGTACTTTATGTCGAGGCGCATGCTCTGCCACACCTTTGCGGTTGAGCATGAGCCCAATTCTCTGTAATCCTTCTGGCCTGGGAAGTATCCCTCTATGTCTATCGTCTTCGCCATCTGGTGGCCGGTGTCGCCGCTGCAGAGGGTGACAAGCCTGTATGGTATCCCGAGCGCCTGGAACATCTGCTCCTCGTTCGAAAGGATCTCTTCGAAGTATTTCTCCTCGTCTTCCTCCTTGCAGAAGACGACCTGCTCCACCTTATCGAACTGGTGGACCCGGAAGATGCCCTTTGTGTCCTTGCCGTGCGCCCCGGCCTCCCTCCTGAAGCAGGGGCTTATGCCTGCGTATCTTAGTGGAAGGTCGTTGACCGAGAAGAGCTCCTCGGCGTGCATCGCAACAAGGGCATGCTCCGATGTGGCTATCATGTACATCTCGTCGTCAACGTGCTCGAGCTCCTTCTTCGCCGCGGACTCTTTCGATTCCCCTACCGCGTACAGCGCGTCCTCGAAGGTCGCTATCGGAGCCACTCCCCTGTAATACTTTTTCTTAAGCATCAGCGGCGGAAGCACAGCCCTGTATCCCTTCTTGGCGAGGAAGTCTAGCGTGAACCTGAGGAGGGACTGCTCAAGGAGGACGAGGTTTCCCTTCAGGAAGTAGAAGCGCGCGCCTGCCGTCTTGGCCGCACGCTCTATGTCGAGAAGGCCCATACTTGTCAGGATCTCTTCGTGGGATTTGCCGATTCCCTTCTTCACCTCCCCCCATTTCCTGATTATTATGTTGCCATCGGGCGGCATCCCGGCAGGGACGGACTTGTCAAGGACGTTTGGCATGTTCCAGAGAAGGCGTTCCAGCTTCTCCTCCTTTGCCTTCAGCTCCTTTTCGCTCTCGTCTATCTTCGACTTGAGCTCCGCAAGCTCCGCGATCTTCTTCGACGCGTCCTTGCCCTTCTTCTTAAGTTCAGAGATCTTGAGGCTCTCCTTGTTCCTCTCCGCCTGCAACTCCTGAAGCGAAGTCTTGAGAGACCTCCACTCTTCGTCAAGCTTGAGAAGCTCTTCAATCGGGTATGAGCTTGCCCTTCTTTTGATGGAGTCCCTTAGCTCCGCGATGTTATCTCTCACATACTTCGTCGTAATCAAGTTATCTATATAAATCCTCAATAAAGAATTATAAAGAGTATGTTGTGCAGGGGTGGCAGAGCTTGGCCAAATGCGACGGGCTTAGGACCCGTTCCTTTTAGTAGGTGCGAGAGTTCAAATCTCTCCCCCTGCATTTCTGGTTGCTACCATGTAGGGGTATTCCATCTGCTGCTGATACCACTTCTATGGCGTTAGCGGTTGCGTTGTCAAGGTCATTGAGTCCTGTTGACCGCATGAGACACCGTTGCCGGGCTGCCATCTCTGAAGTGATACCTGGTAATAGCCTACAGGTATGTTGGCAGGAATTGAGTTCCCTTCTGTATAGAAGCCTGCGGTGCTTGTAGTGCAGATGTCCGCCTGCCATCCTCCACCATAGGTCAATCCGGTGGTAGAGTTTGACATATTGTATTCCAACTGGTCGAAGGGCTGCGAATCCGTTATTGTAGCATTCAGATAACCGCCATACCACGCGCAATTTGCAGTTATCGAGTTCTGGCTGCTAGATAACGTCAATGTTAGCCCATTGCAGTTCTGGCCATTAATTGTGGTCGTGCTCGAGGTTGTAGTTGTCGAGGTTGAACTTGTAGAGCTACTAGAACTCGAAGAGGAAGAGGTTGTTGAAGAGGAACTTGATGATGAAGAGGAAGAGCTGGACGACGAGCTGCCAGAGGCGGTGGTGCTTGTTGTAGAGGATGTTGTTGTGGAGCTTTTTGATGATGTCGAAGATGATTCCGTTGAAGTTGTTGTAGATGAGCCATGCGAGTTGCTGCTTATCACCGGAGGAGTTCCGTCGATATCAGGAGGCAGCACAGAGTGCGTTGAGGGGAAATATACATACAAGCCTATAATCGAAACTGTTACAACAGCAACTATTATGATGAGCTTGTACAAAAGATTCATCGGAACACAGATCAGAATAACAATCTGAAAGTTTAAATAGCTATTCGGAGATATCCAATTGTCTGTGGGTTATCGACGGGAAGGTGTGAATGAAAGCTGTTTTTGCAATGTTAGCATTCGTGCTTGTGCTGGGAGCCGCCACGGCAGGAACCGTGACATTGTCCGGCACGTGCTCCTCAAGCCTGGTTAACAGCACCTCCAACTCTGTTTACCTTCGCCTCTCAAACTCGGGGAACGAGAGCGCAACAAACCTTCTTGTCATTCCAAAATTCGGAGGCGCAAGCACCTACAACGCAACAGGATCCGCCCCGTACATATCGCCCGGCCAGAACGAAACCTTCATATTCCATTTCCATAATTTCACCACCCCTGGAAGCTACATCGGAGCATTCACGGTCCAGTACTCGCAGGACCAAAGCACCTTCTTCGCAATCTTCCCATGCGAGGTGAACTTTGTCAATGCAACCCATTCCCTCGCAAGCATAGTAAACGTAAGCCAGGTCGGAAATGTGCTCCATGTGTGGGTGATCAACATCGGCACAGAGCAGATAACTGCCAATGTCTCTATGCTTCTGCCCCCGCAGTTCCAGTCGAGCCCCCAGCAGGTTAGCGTGATAATGCCCCCGGACAGCACAGCGGCTGCCAACTTCACGCTATCATATCCGAAGATGCCTGGCGCCGCGTACACATCTGCGGTGGCGCTCTCATACCTGCAAGACGGCCTGCACTACTCCACTGCTGACACATATGTTATATCAACCTCGCCTTCACACGCGCCCCTCTCGCAGTACTCCATATACCTGATCATGGTTGCCGTACTGATGGTAATTGTGGCGCTCATTGCCGTCTCTATAGCGAAGAACAGGCAAAGGAAGGGGAAGAGCGAGGCGCCTTCGGGACTGTCAGGAGCTTGAGTTCTTTATTCCAGTCACAAGGTAGAAGCCGTACGTCCTGTCGTCGGGCTCGTAGGTCGCGTTAACTATGTTCTGAAGGTTGAAGTTGTTCTGGACGTATGTGCATATGTTGTTCGGGGTGTAGCACCAGTACCCCCAGTCTACAACAAGGCAGCCGTACCTTTCTTGATATGCGGAATAGTTGGAGGGGTAGAGCTCGGCCATCTGTATGGAGGTTCTGTTATTCAATATGAAAAGCGTGGGATCGTAGCTGAACACGAGGCACTGCGCAGGTATGAAATTGCTGCTGTTGTAGACAAAGTTCTCGTAGAATCGCGCGTCGCCCGCCTGCTGTATCGCCGACGGCTGTATGCCCAGCAATGCGCCAAGAGAATATATCGAATAGAACATAAGGACGAGCACGAAGACATAGCCAGAGATCCTTGCGGCCTTCAGTATCTTTTTCTTGGGCCACCTGCCAAGGTAGGACATCGACGCCGCGTACCCTCCGAATATGCTTACCGGCGCGATGAGCGCAAGCATGAACCTCCAATCGATCCCAAATGTGACACCACCGCCGTAGAATGATGCGTAGAGGAAGAAGAACGCGAGGAACCAGACGCCAAGGGCCGCCGCCTCCCTCCCTTTCTTCAGCGCCATGATCCCTGCCCCCAAAATGCCGAGCAGGGTGAAGAAGATTGGCTGCATTACATAGCTGCCTTTATAGGAATCGAACCAGAAGAGCACGTTCTGGCAGAGGTTGCCCTCCAGATTCTGGAGGCCTATTGACGAATTGGCCATTATGGCTGGAGAATTGGGAAGGCAGCTCTGAGTGATGTACGAACCCTGATATCCATATGAGCCTGTTGTAAGCTGGGCGTATGAGTAGATCACCTCCGGCATTATCGCGGCTGTAAATATGAGCACCACAACAAGAACAGAGGTGTTGAGGAAGTTCTTGCGTATCATCTTGAGCAGCTTGCCATCCCTATTGAGTATCAGGAAGATTATGAAAAGGACGGGAATATACAGGATCGCGTCCACTTTTGTGTAGGTGACAAGGGCGAGGGACAAAAGGGCTCCAGAGAAGGTGAAGATCGTCTTCCTCTTTATGAAGACCAGAAGGAGGAATATCGCCAGGAGGGAATACGCCATCATCGGCAGGTCAGATGTGGTGGGCATCGCCCAAACCAGGACAACGGGGGACAACCCTAGGATGAGCTCTGAAAAAAGCCCGGCCACCGGATCGTTAAGCAGCACGGTTCCTACAAGGAATGCCAGGATCACTGCGACAAGCGTGACAACGAGCATGGCCCCGTAGGCTATCGCCCTGTGGGCTCCAAGAAGCGCGAACCCTATCGCAAGCGTGAAAGATGTCGCAACCGGCTCGTGGAATATTTCACCTGAATAGCATGCGGTTGGCGTGCCGTAGTCGCACATCCACGCCTGCCCGCTGTGCAGGAGGCTGACCGCGCCGGCCTGGTATATCACGTCGTCAAAGAAGAGGAGCTGGGTCGGCTTGACAATAGCGACCTCCGCAGAGATGAAGATCGCTGCGATGATTATGGCCCCGACAACGTGCTTTATCCTGATTCCGCTATTGGAAAGGATGGCCCCTATCTGCCTCCTTGACAGGAAGATTGAGAGGATCGTTCCGACAAACGCTATGAGTATGCCCATGGTGAAAAGATACTCGTCAATTCCCTGCAGGCTCAGCATCATATCCCAGCCCTGTTGGTGACGAACAGGCCATTTATGAACATATACTTTGTCTTGGTTGTGCGCATCGTCTCGAGCGCGTCCTGCGGGCTCATCACTATCGGAAGGCCGTGTATGTTGAAGCTCGTGTTGAGCACTGCGCCTATTCCGCTCATCCTTTTCACATTCCTGATAAGGTCATGGTAGAGCTCGTTCTCTGATCCTACCATCTGCGGCCTAGCGGAGCCGTCGACATGGATGGTCGATGCCATAAGCTTTCTCATATCACTCTTTATCGGGTATCCCATAGTCATGAACTTGTCGAGCCCCTTCCCGTCATACTCAACAATACTTGCCACGTCCTCTTCGAGTATCGACGGCGCAAAGGGCTGGAACCACTCCCTTTTCTTGACGTAAAGGTTCAGCCTCTCCTTCACATCCTCGGAGCCGCTCGGTGCGAGTATGCTCCTGTTCCCCAGCGCCCTTGGGCCGAACTCCATCCTGTTCTGGAACCAGAATATGTAGTTTCCGTCGGAGATAAGCTCGGCTGCGTGCGACGCCTGCTCTGATGGAGACTCGTGCTGGACCACGAACGCGTGCTCCTTCTTCATCGTCCTCTCGGTCTCGGATTCCTCGTAAGACGGGCCCATATAAGCCGAGAACTTGTAGTGGCCCGTCCCGGTAAGCATGTTGTTTACATATAATGCAGAGCCGAGCGCTATTCCCCCGTCGCCCATGTGCGGAAAGACATACCAGCGCTTCAGTGCGTCGAGCCTCCTTATCTGCATATTCGCCTTTACGTTGGAGAAAACCCCGCCAGCAAGCGCAACGTCATTTATGCCGAACCTGTCCATCGAGTTGCTGATGATCTTTGTTATTATGTTGCTGAAGAGCTGCTGCACGTAGTATGAGAACTGCTCTCTGGGGGTTTTCCACGCGATTCGCTGCAGCATGTTGAACTGCTTCACCGGGCCGTACCTCGCCTTGACTATCGTGCCTGACGCAGAGAAGAAGTGCCTGAGTATGTTGTCGTCGAACGGAAAGGGATAGGAGTAGTCCGCCATCGCCATGAGCTTGCCCTCGTCCTCCTGCTCTCTCATGCCAATTATGTTGGTCGCCTGCTCGAAGAATATTCCCAACGAGTCTCTCGCCCCTATCTTTATGTGCCTGTTTATCTTTCCATTTTCAAAGGTGTTTACGGTGGCCGACAGCCCGTCTCCGAGCCCGTCTGTGGTCACTATGAGGGACCTGCTGAACGGCGACGTGTACGCCGCGGTGGCGGCATGCGCGGTGTGGTGCTCCACTATGTGGAGCTTGTAGTTCTGGAAGCCCATGTGGCCCAGGTGCTTTCTTATGATGGAGCTGCTTATGCTGTTGCAGCCCGGCAGTATCCCTACCGACGTGAGAGAATACTTGAGCTCGTGCCTGAAGTTCTCAAAGCGCGGCTTCAGCATCTTTCTTCTTCTGAAGTTGTAGTAGTTCTCTCTCATCACCGGGAACATTCTCTCCAGTGTCTTGGTGAATTCTGTAGTCGTAAATGCAACATGCTCAACATCTGCCGGCTTTATTTTTGCGTATGCGAGAGCCGCGGCAATCGAATGGTATGGAAAGTTGACCTCCAGCTTTCTCTTTGTGAATCGCTCCTCGTTCGCAGCGTATACTATCTCGTTGTCGCGTATCAGCGCTGCGCCTGCGTCGTGCCCATCCCACAGCCCTAGTACGTACATAAAATCAATAAGATTAAGAAGATAAGGTGTTCTGTATAAACTGTTCGTTAAAGACTAAAAAGATATGTGGTGTGGCTAGGGGGTGAGGTCGATGCTGAAGTTTGACAACCAAAAATTGCTTTTTGTGATAGCAGCGTTTGTCTTCACGATCCAGATGAGCCTGACGAGCCTCTTCAGCATACTGTCGCAAACTGTGGCTGCGATCACCGCCATCTCTTCGATAGCTTTCATAGCATATTCTATCCTATTCATAATCGATTACAAGCCCGGAAAGAAAACGAACAGGTACGGAAACCTACTCACACTCCTCTTTGTAGCTGTATTGGCATTGGCCTTCCTGGATTCGCTCTTTTCGATTGCGTGGCTGCACGCAGACCTCTTCTCTATTCTTTCGATACCATTCCTCATGGCCGAGAGCGTGGTCATACTGCTGCCGCCACTGCTCTTCATATTCTTCGGGTTCAGCCTGATGGCGAAAAAGGCGCCGAAGGCCTACCAGAAAAAGATAATGATATTCGCCGGCATTCTGATAGCTGCCGGCGCGATCATACTCATCGTCTTCTTCTTTACAAACTTTTTCGGCGTCATACCCCTGAGGCTGACCGACGAGGAGATAACCACGCTCAACGCCGCACAATCTTTTCTAGCGGGGCACAACCCGTACGCGATCTCATTCAAGCAGCAGCTCTACAATTATTTTGAGCTGCAGATATCGGAACACACCGTCTTCACATTCAACACAAACAACACATTCGAAAGCGGGCTTGACTACCCTGCACTCTCCTTTATCTTTTCCGCGCCTTTCGCTGCACTTTTCCAAACCGGAATATCCAGCGGTTCTTATCAGGGCGCCGCCCTAGACCTCGGAGTCTCGGCCGCAATACTCATTCTCTTATTTGGAAAGATGATGAAATATGATGGCAAGGGCCCGCCCGTGGTCGTCCTGGTTGCATTCCTCCTCATCTTTACCGACTTCGCCTCGTTCCTAAACTTCCTGATGATGGCGCTGCTGCTCTACGCATTCTACAAGACAGACTGCAAGTACCTCTGGGTCGTGCTCGGGCTCGCCGCATCGTTGCAGGAGGAGATGTGGATACCCGTGATATTGCTGCTGCTGTACTCGTTCAGGAATTACGGGATAAGGAAGGGGGCGTACAACCTGATGGGGACGGCCGTTGTGTTCCTGATAATAAACTCCTATTTCATTGCGGCGAACCCGCACGCCTACATAACAAACGTGCTGGTTGCGGTGAACGGTTACATCCTTCCGAATTCGTCGGCGCCTTTCGGCTACATAGTGCTGTCTGTATACCATGTCTTGCTCAGCTCGCAGAACGTGCTCTTCTATGCCTCGGCAGCGGTGCTCGCCCTCCTGTTCTTCCTGATGAACGAGAAGCGCCTGATATTCATCTTCTCGCTGATTCCGTTCATGTTCCTCTTCCACGCAATACCTCCGTATTACGCATTTTTCGTAATGGCCCTGGTGCTCTCGCTGTATGTCAATGATAGCGAGAGGAAGAAAAAGCCGCTGCAGATAAGCAGGACTCAGACCTACGCCATAATGCTCCTCATCGCCTTGATAATAGCCGCGGCTGTGGGATACACCATACAATCGCACAACCGGTACGATAGCGTGAAGGTAAATGTGTATGGCGCCTCGCTCATAACGCAACCTGGAAACTACACATATTACAACGCTAGCCTCGACGACAGCGGCCCAATAAGGGAGTTGACGCTTACCCAGTACCTCGTCTACTATGGCGGCTCCACTCCGGTATTCCTGGGCCCGGCGGGAGACCACATACTCGTTTATCCCTACGAGAACATATCCAACATGAGCATGGGATACCTCACAAACCCGAACAGGATATTGCTGAACCAGAGTGCGTCAAGCACCGAAATATCTGTAAGGATGAAGAGCGGAAGCAACCTCACCGTGTACAGGGCGGAGTGCGTCCTCTACAACGAGTCATTCTACTACATCTGCCCGAGCGCCAGCGCGAAGTAAAGATCAGAGAGACTGCTCCACACTCCTCTCCGCAATCTCCTTCTTTATCGATGAGATAAACTCATTAAGTTCAAGGCCCATCTTCTGCTTGCCGGCCCTGTTCCTCACAGATATCTTATTGCCTTCCAACTCTCTTTTGCCTAGAATTATTAGATATGGGATTTTCTGGGTTTGTCCGTCCCTGATTTTGTAATCAAGAGTTTTATCAGAAACGTCAAGCTCTACCCTGATCTTGCCTTCCTTCAATTTCTCGTAAATTTCCTCAGCATAATTGTTGGCTTGTTCCGATATGGAAAGGACTCTAGCCTGAATCGGAGCCAGCCATGTCGGGAATTTCCCCTGATAGTGCTCCGTCAGGATTCCAATGAATCTTTCAAGTGAGCCGTATATCGCCCTATGCAGCACCACCGGCGTGTGCTGTTTTCCATCCTCGCCAGTGTACTCTAATTCAAATCTTCGCGGCAGCTGGTAGTCCACCTGTATCGTAGCGCATGTCCACTTTCTGCCCATCGAATCTGTCAAGTCAAATTCTATCTTCGGGCCATAAAACGCCCCCTCCTTTTCCTTTATTCCGAATTTTATCTTGTTTGCCTTCAGCGCATTCTTCAGCGCACTCGTTGCTTTCTCCCAGAGCTTTTCGTCACCAAGGTGGCTGTCCGGCATTGTTGAGACATATGCTTCATACTTGAAACCCAGCATCGCATACAGCTCATCAACGAGCCCGATCATTCTGGTTATCTCGCTCTCTATTTGGTCATCTGTTACAAAAAGGTGTGCATCATCCATGCTTATCTCTCTTACACGGAACAGTCCTGTTAATGCACCGCTGATCTCATTCCTGTACAATCTGTCAAAAATCGAGAACCTTACCGGAAGCTCTCTGTAACTCCACTTTCTTGATTTGTACACAAGCATAGTTGCCGGGCAGTTCATTGGCTTCATCCCAAGCTCTGCATTTTCAGAATCGATAAGAAACATGTTATTCTTATAGTGCTCCAAATGCCCGCTCACGTGGAAAAGAGCCGTGTTTGCAAGCACCGGGGTGCTTATCTCGATATAGCCATCCCTTTCTAGCTTTTCCCTTAGCGACTTTACGAGCTCATTGTAGATTATGAAGCCGTTAGCGTGCCAGTATACCATCCCGGGAGAGACCTCCTGGAAGCTAAATAAATTCAGCCTCTCCCCTATGATTCTATGGTCGGTCTCCGGCAGGCCTACAAAGTCGCTCTTCTTCACTACCGATGTGTCGATCTTTCTTGCTGTTTTCTTCGCTGCCCCTTTCGCTTCCTCTCCATAACTTCTGAACATCTCAGCAAGCGGATGCCCCTTTCCTGAATAGGAGAGCCTCTTGTTCCAACCAAAAGGTGATCTGTACACCTTGAGCTTGCCCTTCTCCGCCTCCTTTGCCATGTAGTCGAAGAGGTTCAGCGCCCTCTGCGGCTCCTCAAGGTTCGTGCTCAGATGGGCAAAGGGGTACAGCACAATGCTCTTTATCCTCTGCTTCTCCGCAAAGTCCATCGCCTCCTTCAGGGCCCTGCTGGCATATGCCTCCGTATCGCCCTTTTCTATTGATATGAGAAGGAGGAGCGCATCCTTCACATGGACAGCCTTCCTCTCAATTTTTTCATAAATTTGGATTTCGGGCTCTATTGGCTCGTACTCCATGCTCTCAACATCGAGCTGTATTATCTTCATAAGCACCACAACGCAGAGACTATTAGAAGAAGAACAGATATTAATATTGCAGTTTAAATCTCCAAAATTGGCCTTTCAACAGGCCCACATTTTGGCCCAAAAAACCTACAGCTCCTTCCTTTCCTATGAGAGCAGGTTACCGAAAAGCTTTTAAATCTGATTATGATATATAAAACTAGAAAAGGCACGAGACCATGAATGGATTGAAATCGATAGATTACAGGGCAAAGAAGATGGTATATCTTCTTGGAATGTCGCTTATGCTTATAAGCGGACTAATGAGCGTACTGACTGTATCGCAGACAAACGGGCCGGTAGCGCAGGGGGTAATAGGAAGCACCTGCT
>Ga0335072_10002894_pt1 | contig 26228 bp, 23 predicted proteins | sample Lox_Sample_21_FD_206725 | JGI IMG/M metagenome (GOLD analysis project Ga0335072, IMG submission 206725) | Soil microbial communities from Loxahatchee National Wildlife Refuge, Florida, United States - Lox_Sample_2.1 | ecosystem: Environmental > Terrestrial > Soil > Wetlands | place: USA...
TTGGACTCTTCAACCGGTCTTCATTGTCTGTTCCCACATCGAGCAGAATCGGAAGACAATGCTCCGGATAAATTCCGCCGAGCGCGGTGTAAAGGGCCATCTTTCCGATTGGAATACCCATTCCGCCTGCGCCCTGATCGCCCAGGCCAAGAATTCGTTCGCCATCGCTGACCACAATGCATTTAATAGCGTCGTAGCGGGAGTGGCTCAGGATCTGAGTGATACGATCTTTGTTCGGATAGCTGAGGAACAAGCCTCGCGGTTTTCTCCATATTTCGCTGAAGCGCTGGCAGCCTTCGCCCACCGTTGGCGTGTACACCAGAGGCAGCATCTTTTCGACATTCCGCACTACAAGCGCATAGAAGAGCGTCTCGTTCGTATCCTGCAGGTCGCGGAGAAAGGCGTATTGATTGAAGGGAGTCGATTGGTTCTCCAGCGCCTGCATCCGGCGCTCCACCTGTTCATCGAGAGTTCCGACATGCGGCGGCAGCAGACCATGCAGGTAAAATATGTCGCGTTCGTGGTCGGTGAAGGCCGTTCCCTTGTTGAGACGTGGAGAATTGATCAGGTTGAATCCGCAAAGCGAGACCTGACGCACCTTTTCGAGGGCTGTCGTTTGCAATTGCGCAGTCATCGTATTCCTCCTGAAACCGGTTATGCTTCCTCAGCGCATAAGGTTGGTTTTTGCAAGGTCGATCACTTCATCGCCCCGCCCACTCAGCACGGCGCGAATCATATAGAGACTGAAACCCAGGGCTTGTTCAAGGCTGATCGTTGGCGGCATCGAAAGCTCCTGCCGGTTCACCACCACCTCAGCCAGCGCTGGACCATCGTGCGCGAGCGCGCTGCTCAGGGCTGGACGCAGTTCTTCCGGCTTCTCTGCGCGAACGCCAAAGATATTAGCCGATTCAGCCAGCTTCGTAAAATTCGGATTGACCAGGTCCGTGCCGTAATCGACTAGCCCCGCCGCTTTCATCTCCAGTTCCACGAAGCCGAGAGAGCCGTTATTGAACACCACCAGCTTCACCGGCAGGTTGAGCTGGCGGAGTGTGAGGATGTCGCCAAGCATCATTGCCAGGCCGCCATCTCCGGACAGCGTAATGACCTGCCTGCCTGGATGGCTGGCCTGCACGCCGATGGCTTGTGGCAGAGCATTCGCCATTGAGCCGTGATTAAAGGAGCCCAGCAACCTGCGCTTGCCGTTCATATGAAGGTAGCGCGCGGCCCATACAGTAGGCGTACCCACATCGCACGTAAACACGGCATCTTCTGCCGCAAGCTCATCCAGAATCTTGGCGACGTATTGCGGATGAATCGGCGTTCGTCCCGGCTCACCGACGGCGAGGTCATCGAGACCTTTGCGCGCATTCTTGTAGTGGTTGAGGCATAGGTCGAGATAGGAGCGGTCGGTCTTGCTCTCAATCTGCGGAGTCAATACCTCCAGCGTGTCCTTTACATTTCCCATCAGGCCCAGGTCAACCGGAGTGCGCCGTCCTATCTGCTCGCCGAGCCTGTCCACCTGAATGATCTTGGCGCTCTTCGGGTAGAACTGCTGATAGGGGAAATCCGTTCCCAGCATGAGCAGCGCATCGCAGTTCATCATGGCGTGGTAGCCGGATGAGAAACCCAGCAATCCGGTCATCCCCACGTCATAAGGGTTGTCGTACTCGATAAACTCCTTGCCGCGCAGCGCATGGACAATCGGCGACTTTAACTTTTCGGCGATGGCAACAAGTTCGCTGTGTGAGCCTTCACAACCCGCGCCGCCAAGAATGGTCACCCTGCGTGCGTTGTTAAGCATATCGGCTGCCCTGCGAACTTCATTTTCTGATGGAAAAAGGACCGAGGCGGAATCCTCGATGCCGAGCGAAAGCGCGGGCGCGGAGCATTCGCGCAGCGCCACATCGCCGGGAATAATGACCACGGCGACGCCACGCTTCAGCAGCGCCGTACGCATCGCGATTCCCAGTACTCGCGGCATCTGCTCCGCCTGCGAAACCAGCTCGCAGTAGTAGCTGCAATCTTTGAACAGTTGCTCAGGATGTGTCTCCTGAAAGTAGCCGCTTCCAAGCTCATGACTTGGAATCTGCGCGGCAATGGCAAGCACCGGCACACGATTTCGGTGACTGTCGAACAGCCCGTTGATGAGATGAAGATTGCCCGGGCCGCAACTGCCGGCACAGACCGCAAGCTCTCCTGTAAGATGCGCCTCCGCGCCGGCGGCAAATGCAGCTGCCTCTTCATGCCGCATATGCAGCCAGTCGATCTTGCCCTGGCGGCGGATCACATCGGTCAGCCCGTTCAGGCTGTCGCCAACAACTCCATAGATCCGCGTCACGCCTGCATTCACTAATGTTTCGATGAAGATGTCGGCTATTCTTTTTGCCATATGCTGTCTCCCAGGCTTGAACTTTGGTGCTCTCTCCGTCGGAAAACGGTCGTGGTCGGATGTGGCCGGTCATGCATGCTCTCGCATGGTGCCGGCCAGGACTTCGGGACTCAGGCAATTTGAAGCTACCTTGCCACCAGTCTGTTCATCGTTTTACTCCCAAATCTGGTTTCATGGAATTAGGAGATCTCAGTGTTTCTATCCGCTGCTGCTCTCATAAGGCTAGAGCACTCAGACTGCGAGTTGATGTCAAGAAAGTGAATTCAGGCCGGCCAGGAATCAGGAAGAAGAACCTGGAAGATAAGCAAAACAAACCGCTGCCGAATGTGATGCCCGGAGCGCTTCCGCCATCCTAACAAGGGACCATGCAGTCAAACCGCTACAAGCTTGTAGCCATATTTACTGTCGCTTGATCTGGCTCGGTCTCGCCATCGCTGTGGGTCACGGCGAAGCTTGTCAAGCCCCTCGACCTGGTCCGATCGGCGTAACTCACTGCAGAATAGCAACTTACCTCATCATAATCGTTGGCGTACTATTTACCCGAAATTGCTATCATGGATATAAGGAATCAAAAACCAAACGATTGGAAGGCTGGGGCGAGGGAAAAAACACCAATCCCCCGCTAAGTGATTGAAAACACTAGAATGAGGTTAACCTTCGTAGAATCAGTGCGATAGCCGGGGATCATTCCCTCGTAAAGTATTGAAAAATATAAAAAGCGGGAGTGATGCAGGGGGGAGGGGGGTATCCCACCCCGGTAGTGAAGCGCATTCCGGAACTTCGGGGGAAAAGGTCAGCTATGACGAGAAATTCCCGAGCCTGGTTCCAGCTAAAAGGTCTTCAGAAACTCGATCAGATCACGCTTTTCCTGATCGCTGAGCGGTGCTTCCTCGGCAAAATAGCTCGTCCCGAAATAGTGTCCGCGGTTCACGATGAAATCGGGACATTTGTTCAATGCAAGCATCGGCTGCACAAGATTTGCAAAGACCTTTCGCGCATCGTCATCCGTCGCATTTCTGGGCAGAGCATCGAGATCGTGTTTCAGCTTGAGCAGAAGTTTTAAGACCGTCTCCTCGCGTTGCCTCTTCTCGGCGTCATTCGCCGGTTCGCCGAGCAGATCGAAATTCGCCAGCAGGTCCACAGGCGTGCCTGCGGGAATAGGACCCAGTTGCACTCCGCCCTCGCCAAATATGGCAGGGAAAAACCTTTGTCCTGGTCCAATCAGAGGCTTCAGGTAATCGGGTAAATAGCCGCCGGGAATGCGCAAATAGCTGGTCTGCGTTGTGCGATCGATCAGACCGGGAATTTTGTCGCCCAGCACGGGATCTTTATCGCGCTTCTCCGGCCAGAGAAGCTTCTCGATCGCGTCCTGAAATGAGGCCATGCGCGCAGAAACCGAGGGACTGGGATTAAAATTGCCGATCGTGTTGTTTTGCAGAAACGGCGCCGTCGACCATACGCTGATCAGCGATGCCGGCCGCGTGTAGCCGCGTCCGCCTGCGGGCATTGTGTACGAGCCCGGCTTGCCCGTATATGGGTCATAGACCGTTATCGTTCCCACAGACGGCAAATCTTTGTAAGACTGCGATGAAAAGTTGTCCCAGATATTTCCCGCGATCGCATTTGTAGCAAGCGGGCTGCACGCGTTCGTCTGAAGCAGCGTGACAGGAACACGCATGTCCGTCGAAAGATAGTTGTCCTTGAGGAAGTCTTTCTGCAGAACTATTTTGCGCATGGCGGATTTGAATGCATCTGTCTTTGTCCATGCCCAATACTTGTTCCAGCAGGTCAGATAGCCCTTGCCCGCGCAGCCGCCAGGATCGACGCCCGCAGCAGGCGCGGGAATCTTGCTGGAATGGCAGCGCGCGCACCGATCGGCAAACACGGTAGCTCCATGCTGCAATACCTTTTGATCTTTCGTAAGATACGCCGCGCCGCCCGGAGCATCTTTGAGCAGATGCGGCTCAGTGCTCTTCAAAAAGAACAAGGCCATGTCCGGCGTCTGTTGCTCCGTGGCCTCCCAATATGCGGAGTTCTTGTTGGCGACAGAGATTTCGATTGGCGTGATCGGCTCGCCTCCAACGAGCACGCGAAAATGCAGCAGCCACTCTTCGCTGAAGAGACCGATATTGAGGTAGACGCGATTCAGCGCGCCCAAAGCGCCGACCGAATCAGATCCGTCTTTGAGGATGCGCGCCGTCCACACTGTATTCGGAGGCTGGAAGAACTGCGTCAGTTCGCCCTCGTGGACGAAATCGTTGAACTGCTTATTATTGAGCTCCCCTCCAGCAAGTGTCTCTTTACCCCATCGCCTGGCGACGTCCAAACGGGCGCCGAGCCCGTAAACTGCGTTCATCGAACGAGGATTGTTGATGTTGTCCGACGAGATCAACGAAGTATCGAGTGTGCCTGGCCGCGCCGTATGGAAAAGCTGGTATGGGAAGCTGCTCCCATCCGGCTTCCACACGAAGATGCGATCCACCCAGAAGTACTGCGCGCCCACGTTTGAACTGAGGTTCTCCCACTTCGGATTTTCGGGATCGTCCGGCGGCTTGATGGGGTTCGGCCCAACATGGCAAAAAGCGCAGGACATGCCCACGCGATATGGCCTGATCAGGTTCTTGTCGTTGTAATAGCTCGGATCTTCATAATAACGCTTCGGGTCCCACCGCTTCGCGGCTGCCGTATCGAAATCAGGATTCGGAAAGAGGCGCAGACCCACAATTCCCGTGGGATAACCGTAATAAGAACCTACAGGCACAGTGCCGCCGCGCGCGCCGATCTTTACGCCCGGGTATTTCTGCTCATTTTCAAACGGATCGGGCGGACAATTCGCGCTTCGCTGATCGAGCCATAATCCGAAATGTTGCGCATCGGGCCCGGTGGATTTTTGAAAACACGGTTCGTTGATAAGGCCCAGATAATTCCAGCGATTGTCCCGGCTGTATTGGTAACCCGGATAGGAAGATATGGTCTTCAGCAGATCGAGCGTGCCAACACTGGCGGTTGCCATTGTGTCCCAGAAACGGTCATCTCCTCCCGTCCATACCATCCACATGTTGCGCCCCTTGATCTCATCCGAGGTCAAAGCGGTGCCGCCATCCATTTCATGAAAATAATCTTCGTCAGCAGCAGGAAATGACGACGCGGAACGGCCTGCGCTGCGGGCTTCGTCCAGCACCTCACCCGGTTGTGGCGTGTGTTTACAGCCAGTGGGCAAAGCAAGACAAAGAAGAACCCCAGCCATCCAAGCGCGAGAAGAGTGGAATAGAGTCATCGTCATCTTCTCAAGACTCCTGTTTTGAAGCACAAACATGGTTCATGGTGAAGCGCTGCGGCGGATAGTTTCACTTGCTGCTTTATGGGCGTGGATGGTACCACAGCGCATCCAGTGGGTTACAGCAGAAATTACTGCGGGAATCGCTCTGAGCCATCCGGTTCAACATGCGGGACATGATTCATCGCCTGCCGAAGCGCTGAAAGCTGGGTATAGATAAGTTTTCTGGCACGGTTCTGGTTTCCCAAAGGCCGATGCGTCGCCGTAGTGTGCCATGGGTTGTAAGACAACACATTGGCAAACGCAAGCTGCTCCGGCGAGTCAAATCGCTGGCGGGGAATATGAATCTTCGCAATGGGAACAAAGGGGGACAGCGTCTCTGGCCATTCGATCGATGCATCCTCAACCGGCATGCGGCGCGGATTCGTTTGCGCCTGGATCAGGAAATCCAGTTCTACGTCCTCACTGTCGAGCCGCATCGCCAAAGACTGGCGAAGCCAGTCAGCAGGCGGGTTCCATGGGATTCTCGTCTTGTGATTCGAGGTCGGCCGCACAGAATATTTCACGGCCATCCCGTCGCCGCAAAGATAGGGAACGCAGCTCCAATACTGGACTTCCAACGGGCTCCGGTTCATTCTGGCGTACAGGCCCTGCATGGCCATGTCCAGCAGATGTGAATCGAATGGCTTGAGGAAGTAAAACACTGGCGTTCTGGCATAGATTTCTCGCTGCAGATTGAGGTTCTCTTTTGTATTCGGAGTAGTAAATGTAGGACAACTGATGCCAAGAAAGTCCTGCGTCCACTTTTCATCATCCAGAAGCTTGTCTCCAGCTAGGCCCATGATCTTGACGCCGATACTGAGAATGCCGGCATCGGCAACATCAGGCGGCGAAAGCGGGCCTGGTCCTGAAAACCTGACCCATGCCGGATAAGTTTTCGATTCAGCAAACATACCTTTTCTAAAGACTGCCGGTATATCGGCCGGAACACAGAATTCTGCGCGAACCACGCCGTACGTTTTGGTATTTCCCGCCCGTTCGGCAACGCGGCCTTGATATTCGCGTTTCGTGAACTCTTTCATCTGTTCGGTGATAGCGGCGGCAATTTCCGCTTCATCGGCTTCTAGAACCTCCTGACACAGCTGTGTCTCAGGATTTTTGTGAAGCAGCCGCAGAAAGAACTGCACAATATCGACGAGAGGGCGCTGCAAAAGCGCATTGAAGCTGTCGCGAAAATAAGGATCGACGCGATGTTCCAATGTCACAAGATCGAGAATTGCGTCGTTAATGCGCGGACCAAGAGGCATCGCTTATCCTCTCCCCGGAAAGATCAAAGCAGGTCAATAAAGCAGATCAATGGAGTGCAATTCTATCGCGAACAGGAGCGATCCTGAATAGCTTCTCTAAGCTTGAAAAACTAAACAGTTCATCCGGAGCATTTTCTTATAGCATGCTGGAGACCCCAAACTTCGATGAACACTAATCACCAGGCGCAAGACTCGTGGGACTACATCGTCGTTGGCTCCGGCGCTGGTGGCGGCACTGTAGCCGCCCGTCTGGCAGAAGCGGGTCACAGGGTGCTTCTTCTCGAAGCAGGCGGCGACGCAAAACAGCTGCCAAAAGATGACGCCAGTCTATCCGGTGCAAACCGCCTCCCCGACGACTACGACGTGCCATGTTTTCATCCATTCGCTTCAGAAAACGAAGCCATGCGCTGGGACTTCTTTGTCCGCCACTATGGCGATTCCGAGGTGCAACAACTCGATCCGAAGTATAGTGAGTTTTACGATGGCCAGCGGGTCGACGGCGTTCTTTATCCGCGCGCTGGAACCCTTGGCGGCTGCACTGCGCACAACGCCATGATCTTCATCTACCCGCACGATGCCGACTGGGACGGCATCGTCGCGCTCACCGGAGATAAATCATGGAACTCTCGAAAAATGCGGCGTTATTTCGAGCGCCTGGAAAATTGCCATCACCGCTGGCCTTATCGCCTGCTGGCAAAGCTGGGCATTAATCCTACACGTCACGGATGGAATGGCTGGCTGCATACCGAGTGCGCTATTCCGATCTCAGCTCTGCTTGAAAAGGATTTGTGCAGCGTCCTGCTGGCGTCGATCAAACAGGCAGTGGAAGCTATCGGTTATGAAGTCGACCAGGCGCAGTGGTCGCTCGAAAGCATGCTGGATCCAAACGACTGGCGCACCGTAAAGGTTGATTCCATTGGCTTGCGCTATATGCCGCTGACGACGAAAAACCATGCCCGGATGGGCACGCGCGAGCGCGTGCTGGAAGTGTCCGCAAAGCTTCCAGACCGATTGCGGATCGAGATGAATGCTCTCGCCACTCGAGTCCTGCTCGATGAGAATCAACGCGCAGTTGGCGTGGAGTATCTCAAGGGCGCGCGGCTCTATCGGGCCCATGCCCATCCGAATCCCACACCCGGCGTCCAATGCGAAGCATACGCCCGGCGTGAGGTCATCTTAGCGGGAGGCGCTTTCAATACCCCGCAGCTTCTTATGCTGTCTGGCATAGGTCCGTCTGAAGAGCTGCTGCGCCATGGCATTCCCGTCCGGGTCGATCTGGCTGGAGTCGGCAAGAACCTGCAGGATCGTTACGAGATCGGCGTGGTGAACCGCATGAATTTCGCCGAATGGGCGGTCTTCGAAGGTGCGAAGTTCAGCAAGGGCGACCCTCAATATGAGTGCTGGAGCCAGAACAGGGACGGTGCTTACACGACAAACGGCACGGTGCTCTCGCTGTTTAAGCGCTCTGCGCCGGAGCGTCCCCTGCCTGACCTGTTCTGTCTGGCAGTGCTCGGCCGCTTCGAGGGCTATTTTCCCGGCTACTCCCAGCTATTCGCAACCAACCGCAACTACCTGACATGGGCCGTGCTCAAAGCGCACACGAATAACCGCGCCGGTGAAGTGACGCTTCGCTCTTCAGACCCGCTCGACATGCCGGAGATCAATTTCCGCTACTTTGAAGAAGGCACGCCGGATGGTGGCGAGGACATCAATTCCGTAGTCGATGGCATCCGGTTTGTCCGTGAGCTGACCGGCCAGCTGCGCCAGAAAAACATCATCGCCGAAGAAACACTTCCCGGCGAGCCACTCCAATCTGATGAGGAATTGCGCCAGTATATTCGCAGAAACGCGTGGGGGCACCACGCATCCTGCACCTGCGCCATTGGTTCGCGAGAGAACGGAGGCGTGCTCGACAGCCGCTTCCGCGTGCACGGAACAAAAGGCTTGCGGGTGGTAGACGCATCAGTATTCCCGCGCATTCCGGGGTTCTTCATTGTCTCGGCTGTCTACATGATCGGAGAAAAGGCCGCGGATGCCATCCTTGAAGATTCCAGGTTCGCTTGAAATCTTTCGATTGACAAGTTGCGGCTCCCCAACGATATTGGACTGCAATTCATAGCGCAGTCTGCAACGCACTAGAGCTGAGCCGCACTATTCCCGACAGAGTATTGCTGTTTGCCGGATGCCTCCGGATTCCGAGGAGTTCAGTCTATGCCGTATACCGCTGCTCAATTGCTGGGCATGTCCCAGAAAGACCTTGATGATCTGTTCGCATTGAGCCCATCCGGGGACATTCCCAACGGCGAGGCGAATGGGACGGCGATTATTGCTCCCGGCACGACTTATACAGAAGAGATTGCTACGTTCATCAATCACTTTGCCTGGCAAGGAAAGACCTTCGACGCCGCCAGCGGTACGCTGCGCAACCGCATCCTTCCTTTCGGAATGAACGCGATCATTGCCAAAGTATACAAAGGGCAAAGCTGGTTTGATGGCAAGGAATGCATCGTTCTGGACTACTCCGAAACCTCTTTGCTGGCACATTGGATTCGCGACGAAATTCGCCTGATTAGTCCCGGCATGTATCTGGGAATCGTCTACTGGAATAAGAGCAAGCTGATTAACTTTGCCCTTCAGTTTCCGGAGCAATGATTCCGCAATCGCATTTGACGGTGGTGGCGCCCATCGCCGATGGGCGCGTGGATGATCTGAGAAGCCTGCTTCTTTCCATGAACCGGCTGCCCGGCGTTGCTGATCCTGAGAACGCGCTCATTCCTTTCGGACACCTCGAAGAAGTGCATTTCGCTCGCTTCCTGGTACTCGAAGATCCGACACTTCAGGACGTTCGCGTGTACAACCTTCCCCCGCCTGCATATCCCGTCTATCTGGCGTTTCTTTGCGACTTCGACGGCCCGCTGGATGATTTTCTTCTAAAGCTCACAAACTGCGCCGCCGTCGGATTAACCCGCATTTTCGAGCATTGCGAGGGCTTCTCGCGCAAGGTGAACCTGCTTGCATGGATGAAGGAGCAAAACCGGGATCCGGCGACCGCGTATGTGAACTGGCTGGGCAGGACAATGCTGCAGGTTCGCGAAGAAGAGCAGCTCCTGTTGTCAATTCGAGGATGGCTCGACGCCGACAGCTCCCGCGGTAAATTGGCACCACGTCAGTTACAGAATGAATTGCGCGCGTACATCACGGCAGAAAAAAGCGCGGGACGTCTCTCGCTGACGCCTGAGCCTGCAACTCCAATTACCTGGGAGTTGAAGAATATCGCCCACCTGATCGCTGTTCCGCTGCTGTTACTGCTGCTTCTGCCATTTCTAATCCTTTATGCGCCTGTGTTTGTAATTCAGCTGCGCCGCCGCGAACGAAGCGATCCGGAGATTGCTCCTCGTCCCGATCCCGTTTATGTAAATAAGCTCTCCGCTCTTGAGGATTACGATGTCACCAACCAATTCACCGCCTTTGGCAGCGTGAAACCCGGTCTCTTTCGCCGCTGGACCCTGATTTACATTCTCTGGATTATCAATTACACAACGCGACACATCTTCAATCGCGGACGGCTGGCGCGCGTAAGCACGATCCATTTTGCAAGATGGGTCTTCCTCGACGACAAAAAACGGCTCTTCTTCGCGAGTAATTACGACGGGAGCCTGGACAGCTACATGGATGACTTCATCAACAAAGTCGCCTTCGGCCTGAATGTTGTCTTCAGCAACGGAATCGGATACCCAACCACGAACTGGCTGGTTCTGGACGGGGCCAAGGATGAACAAAAATTCAAATACTACATCCGGCGGCATGAGTTACCGACTGAGGTCTGGTACAACGGGCATCCTGGCTTAACAGCGCTTGATCTGCAACGAAACTCGCTGATCCGCCAGGGGCTTGAAACGCCGGACATGTCCGATTCACAACTGCGGCAGTGGGTGCAGCTTCTTTAAGAAGGTTTGCTATGGCCAAGCCATCTCCGGTCGACTTCGCGGACATACAAGGTCTGGTGCGCTTCGGGTATGGAGCGCTGACAGAAGCTTCGTTCCTTTTGTTACGAATCCGAGACGCGGCAGCTGCGCGGGCGTGGCTTGCATCTGCGCCTGTATCCAATGCGGTCATGCTGGCAAAAGCCCCGGATACCGCATTACAGGTAGCGTTCACATGCGAAGGCCTGCGCGCACTGGGGCTTGGGGAAGATATTCTCGCCGGATTTTCTGCCGAGTTCTATTCGGGAATGTCCAGAGACGCGAGCCGCTCGCGACGATTAGGGGATGCGGGCGCAAATTCACCAGAATATTGGCAATGGGGCGGCCAAGACAGGAATCCTGATCTCGTCGTCATGCTCTATGCGCGTGAAAATCAGCTCGACGGTTGGTCGCAGACGGTCCGAGGACAGCAATGGGAAGACGCTTTTGATGTGCTGGATTCGCTTCCCACCTCGAATTTGTTCGGGGTTGAACCTTTCGGCTTTACGGACGGAGTCAGCCAGCCGACGCTTGACTGGGAGCGGGAACGCGAGGTGAGCGGCGATGAGCTTGTCTACGGAAACCGAGTAGCTCTTGGCGAGTTTCTTCTCGGCTATCCCAATGAGTACAACAAATACACGGACCGCCCTCTTTTGCCCGCTGGCGGCGATGCCGTCTCGACTCTACCAACCGCTGAAGATCAGCCACAGTTGCGCGACCTCGGAAAGAATGGGACATATCTCGTCTTTCGTCAGCTTGCGCAGGACGTGCGAGGATTCTGGCAGTTCATGGACCGGCAGACGAACTCCGATCCGCAAACTCGCCTGGAACTGGCGGAAGCATGTGTCGGCCGCAAGCAGGATGGCCAGCCGCTGGTCGAGTTAAGTGACCAGCCAATCGAAGGAATCGACAAACACAACGCAGCTATTAATGGATTTACTTTTGACGCTGATCCCACCGGATTGCGCTGCCCGCTGGGCGCTCACATTCGACGAGCCAACCCGCGGACTACCGATCTACCCGGCGCCAGCGACAATCCGTTCTCCAAACTTGAGCATACCCTCGGCTTCGGAGAAAGCTCATATGGCAAAGATGTGATTGCATCCACACGCTTTCATCGCCTGCTTCGCCGCGGACGCGAATACGGTCCCGGCTTATCAACCGACGATGCCCTGCAGCCGGCTCCGCCCAATGACGCTCTGAGAGGAATACACTTCATCTGTCTGGGCGCGAACATCTCCCGTCAGTTTGAATTCGTGCAAAGCGCCTGGGTGATGAGCAGCAAATTTGCAGGGCTCTGGGGGGAAAGCGATCCGCTCTTAGGGAATCGTGAGCCGATTACCGGGTGCCCAATCACCAACACTTTTTCACTGACACAAAGAGATGCGGTAAAACGCCACATAACCGCACTGCCGCAGTTCATCACAGTTCGCGGCGGAGCCTACTTTTTCATGCCAGGCATTCGCGTTGTGCGATTTCTTGCCCAGATATAAGCTACATACTCCATAGCGCGAAATCCGGAAACAGTGCGAGCTGGAGGAGGATAGGTAGCAGCCAGCAAGCACTTAATTGTTAGGTGGTGTTGGCCCACTATCGATCATGGGGTTCTCTTCGGTTACAAGAACTTTATGAAATAACCACTTAGGGTCGCAGTGCAATATCTCTGCAATCCGGGTTCGCAGCTCATCGCTCGGTTCCCGGAATCCATTGATGATCTTGCTGAGGTGAGCTTCGTCGATTCCGAGCATCTTTGCCATTCTGTTTTGACGAAGGCCACTGGTGTAGATTCTCAGCTTTAAATTCGGATAAATGTCACGTTGAATTGGCACAGTTATTGTCCGCACTCTGTTCTTGCCTCAGGAACCGACTTGAGCAGACGGCACCTCGCTCTCTTCACTAAGCAATCGGTGCGCCAAAGCTCTGAAACCCGCGCTTCGTCAACATTTTGTTGCACTTCGGCGTCAGACAAATACTCTTCTCGTTCCGGCTTTTTGCTAATTGTTTCCAAAAAGGTGAAAAGGTTCCGCAAAGTTAAACCCGTCTGCCTTCTGGTATTTGGCCCCTGGAACAGGGCAGCGATTAGAACCCGTCGATGCTTGCCAGATATGGGGTGAAGACGGGCGCTGGAAACCGCAAAATGTTCAGGACCACGCCTCAAAACGAGTAACTTACTTTAGGCATTTGGCGAATTGAAGCGTAGAAAACAATGGTAATCAATGTCAAAAGAAAGGTTGTTCCATCACCAAGAATGGAACAGTATGGAGGCAGGCAAATTGTTGTCAGACGCGTCGCCAAAAGTTGTTGGTAGTACGTCCCTCGGATTTGAAGGCAATTGTCTGCAATTGGCATGTCACCTGTCTGCCGCAAACCAGTGCGGTAATGCAGGTTTTCACTAACTCCAACACTTGCGGGTAGACGACTATGTTAGGCGAGATTGTGGTAATTGGGGAAAATAGCCCCGTACATGCCTGCCTGAACCAGACACTTGGCAACGGGAGCTATCGCCTGCTCTCGATGAAGGATGCTGCGATAGCCATCCCTTATCTTAGAGACCCATGCTGCAAAGCGCTGGTCGCGCTTTTCTCCAATGTGACGATGCGGCGTGAACAGGATTTCACTGCGCTGTCAGAGATTTCGGCCATCCATCCGCATCTGCAGATTCTGCTGCTCCCTGAAAATGCGAGGAGCCTGCCCAGCGATCTTCCCGTACGCAATGGGAATGTCCGCATGATTCAGAAGTCCGCATCGGTGGACGGCTTAATGCAGGCAGTGCTGCATGCCGCGAAAACGGCGGGCATCCTGGAAGAGAAGGCACGCCACGAAGACAAGAATACAGTCGCCGGGGATTCTGTAGCAGAAGGCTCGGCCTTGTTCTCGACGGCATTTCTCACGCGTGTTGGAATGGCGGATGTGCCGGTTCTGCTTCAGGGAGAAACGGGCGTTGGCAAGGAAGTGATAGCGCGGCGTTTGTGCGCCTGTTCTCCTCGCGCGAATAAGCCATTTCTTAAGTTGAATTGCGCCGCTCTGCCTTCTGAACTGGTCGAGAGTGAGCTGTTCGGCTACGAGAAGGGCGCATTCACTGGAGCGGTCGTCGACAAGCCAGGGAAGTTTGAGATCGCGCAGGGCGGGACAATCCTGCTGGACGAAATTGGCGATATGGACATCCGCCTCCAGGCGAAGCTGCTTCAGGTCTTACAAGATGGCGAAATACAGCCGCTAGGCAGCAGCAGGATGGTTAAAGTCGATGTGCGCGTGCTCGCTGCAACACACTGCGATCTACGGCGGGCGATTGAGCATGGCGCCTTTCGCGAAGACCTCTATTACCGCTTGAATGTCATAAACATCACCATTCCGCCATTGCGCGAACGGAAGAACGAAATTATCCCGTTGGCGGAAGTCTTGTTGCGCAGGCATGTGCGTCCGGGAGCGGTGGCGCCTGAAATCTCAGAGGAACTGCAGCAGGTCATGCTCGAATACCGCTGGCCCGGAAATGTCCGTGAGCTTGAAAACATCATGCGGCGCTTTCTCGTCTATCAGGATTCATCTATGCTGGTCCATGAGTTGACTGAGGCGATTTGCTGCTCCGGTCCCAAGCCGGTGGCCGCCTTAAACCACCATCGTGCGACCTCCGCAGGCAATGATTCCTCCATTAATCGTCTGGCTGAGCAATCTCGCATCGCTGAATCCAGGCTGTTGCTGGAAGCCCTTGAAGCGACGCGATGGAATCGGCGCCAGGCAGCCGCCAAATTGAACCTGGAATATCGCGCATTCCTTTATAAGCTGCAGAAGTATGGAATTGCCGACAAGCGAGAGAAAGCTAAATACGTTTCCTAACTAGAGAAAATCCGTAAGCATCGTATCCCGGATTAACGGCATCCACAGCCATAGAGAGAGCAATTCCACCAAAAGGTGGAAACCAAAACCCGCCATGCTGCTCAAGACGATATCTTTTTACTTTCGTACTCTGTAGATGTCTCTTGAAAAGCACAAACCTCCTAACCCCAATCTTCCGCAGAGATTGGGGCTTTCTTTTTCTGCTCAATGTTTCCATGTATTGGTAATCTGCTGCACCATCAGCATTCCAGACAATATCGTTACGATGATCGCCGTCAGCCATGCCGCTGCATTGAACCAGTGAGAATTCACATGCCTTCCCATCAGATCCTTGCGATTGATGAGCAGCAACATGAAAACGATCACGATCGGCAACAAAATGCCGTTCAGTGCCTGGGAAAAGATGGAGAATTGCACGAGCGGGAAATCCGGAATAAGCACCACCGCAGCCCCACCCACAATCAGGAACGTGTAAAACCAGTAAAAAAAAGGAGCCTGCCCGAAACTCTTGTCTATTCCTGATTCAAAGCCGAGACCTTCACAAACGGTATAAGCAGTGGAGAGCGGCAACACTGAGGCCGCAAAGAAAGACGCATTAAAGAGCCCGAAGGCAAAGAGCAGGAAGGCATACGCTCCCGCCAGGGGTTTCATGGCCTCTGCCGCGTCAGCTGGCATGGCAATGTTTCCTATCCCGTGCGCCCAGAGCGTTGCAGCACACGCAACGATGATGAACCATGCAACGATGTCTGTGAAAATCGAGCCGATAATCACGTCAAGCCGCGAAGCCGCGTAGTTCCTGATGCTGACGCCCTTCTCGACAATCGAAGACTGCAGATAAAACTGCATCCACGGGGCAATCGTTGTCCCAATCACGCTCACCACCATGAATACGTAATCGTGCTGGCTCCAGAACGCTCTTGGCGGCAACTTGACTGTCGCGACCATGGCGGTATGCCAACTGGGCCCGGAAAGCACGCCTGTAATGATGTACGCAATGTAAAAAACGGACGCAGTCAGAAAAATCTTTTCGACGCTTTTGTAATCACCTCGAACCGCCAATAGCCACACCAGCACCGCGCATATCGGCACAGCGATGTATTTCGAAAGGTGAAAAAGTTGAAGGCTGCCCGCAATGCCGGCAAATTCGCCAATGATATTGCCGAAGTTCACGATGACCAGCAGGACCATGACGATGAAAGTCATGCGCAGGCCGAACTCTTCACGGATGAGATCGCTCAATCCCTTGCCGGTAACAACGCCCATGCGCGCGCACATCTCCTGCACCACAATGAGCGCCAGTGTGATGGGAATCATCGTCCAGAGCAGCCAATATCCGAACTGCGCGCCAGCCTGCGAGTAGGTGAGGATTCCGTTCGGGTCGTTGTCTACGTTTGCCGTAATGAAGCCCGGTCCAAGCACAGCCAGGAACAGTAATATCCGGGTTCTCCAACGTTTCAGCATGCAGGGTTTCGCTTCTCTTATCTACATTTCAAGGAATTTGAGGGAGTGTTTCTATGGCGAACATATCACGCGCCAGCAATGGCCAGAGTATCTGCCAAACTTCTTTATATCTTGTCTCTCAGGAAGGCTATGACGTGATCGGCTTCGACAACGCCCACCAGCCGCTCTTTATCGTCCACCACAGGCAAAGCACGCAGGTTGTATTTGTCGAAGAGCTCTGCGACGACGTTCTGGTGAGCGTGCGCTTCGCATGAAATGAAGTGCGGCTCCCCGAGCACAGCCAGCCTGGTTTCCGGCTTCGCCAGAATCATTCGGCCCAGCGGCACAACCCCTTTCAGAATCTCCCGCTCGTCCACCAGGTATATCTCGGTAATGGTTTCGGGATCGCCTTCAAAAGTCCGCAGCGCCTCAACTCCGTCCGCTACTGTTGCGTCGGCTGGCGCATGCACAAAGGCGGTCGTCATGCGCCCCGCGGCGGAATCCTCGCGGAATTCGAGCAGGTCTTCCACTTCCTGCCTTTCTTCCGGATCCATTTCTTCGAGAATGGCCTCAGAGCGATCTTCCGGCAATTCGGCCAGCAGGTCGGCGGCTGCGCCCGGATCCATTTCCTCGACGATCCCAGCAATCGTCTCGGAATCCAGCGACTCAACCATCGCTTTTTGCAGCTTCGGCTCTACTTCCTCCAGGGTTTCCGCAGCAACTTCTTCGTCCAGCGTCGTCAGAATCGCTTCACGTTCGGCCGGCGCGAGGTCTTCAAGAATGTCAGCAATGTCCGAGGGGTGAAGCTGCGCCAGCCGGTCGTGCTCGATCTTGAGTTTGACGCGCCGCGTCGGGTCGACTTCAATCACGTCTACGAATTCCCAGGGGATGACCCGCGGCGGAAAACGCCGGGAGACTCTGTCCAGTGCCTGCTTTGGCAGGACGCCTAGAAAGAGTCTTCGAACTGCTCCGCGCAGGCCAACCTCAACCTCACGCACACGCAGGTCCTGCTTCTCGTCCCGGGAAAACCACTGCAGGTCCACATCATTGACGCGCACGACCTTCCGGCCATGCACGTCGATGATCTGCCGGTCCAGAAGGTCCTGCTTCAGCAGGATGAAGTTTTCATCGCCGCGCAACGGCTGCAGTGCTGCTGTAGACCGTAGTTCGAGCACCCCGCTCGGAGTCGCCATGACTTCCGTGGCAGGAACCAGTTCGAGTCCCCTTTTTGTCTTGAGAACAAGGCCGGCAATCCGTCCCGCGTCTGCTCCAGTGGCCACCGCAATGTCCTTCAGGCGACCGACCAGGCTTCCTTGCGGTTCCGTTATCGGCGTGCCGAGCAGAAGGGTGAGGCTGGGGCCATTGCGCTTTTCGTTCATCTGGTTTTCGTGTCCCGCGTGCAGTCTAACAGGCGCGCACGCACCTTGGCTGTTTTCGATGACATGCAGAAAGCTACGTTAGATCACATCCAATCCTAAGGCGATTTGTCCGCCCGGCCGACCGCTAGGGCCCGAGCGTGCTTGACATTGCGTCGCCGAGCAAGCAAACTGCCCTACATTGGGTTAACAATAAGGATGTCCATGCATTATGGCGAGGATCATCAATTGACTGGGTCGCAGGCAAGCCGGATAACGTATACACTCGAATCCTCGCTCGACAGCGTGAACCGGGTTGAACAGACAGCCGAACAAATGGCCAAGAAGGCCGGAATGGACGAAGACGAGGTGTTCCGCATCGCCATGGCGGTGCGGGAAGCAGCGGTAAATGCGGTTCTGCACGGCAACTCCTACGATCCGGAAAAGCGCATCACGGCGTCTTTTGAGAATACCGGCGAATCGCTTGTCATACGCATCGCCGATCAAGGCAAGGGGCTCGATCCGGAGACGCTTCCTGACCCTCTCGCCCCGGAAAATTTATTGCGCGGCTCAGGCCGCGGAATCTTTCTTATCCGCTCTTTTATGGATGAGGTACACTTCAAGCAATTGCATCCTGGAACCGAGCTGACACTGATCAAGCATCTTGGGACCGCTCAAACCGGCAGTTAGTTAAGGAGGAATATTACGTGAGCATGAAGGTAAGTACCCGTCAGGTGGACGGTGTAACCATTCTCGATCTTAGCGGCCGCATTACCCTCGGCGAAGGCAGTGTGCAGTTGCGCGATGCTGTGCGGGATCTATTGGCAAAGGGATCCAAGCTCATCCTGCTCAACCTGGGCGATGTCAATTACATTGACAGCTCGGGCATCGGCGAGCTGGTTAGCGCCTATACCACAGTCCGGAACCAGGGCGGCGAGCTGAAGCTCCTCAACCTCACTAAAAAGGTTCATGATCTGCTGCAGATCACCAAACTTTACACCGTCTTCGATGTGAAGGATGACGAGGCCAGCGCCATTGCCTCCTATACGCGCGCATAGACTCGCAGTCGTGTTGAACTGAGAGAAAGGCTGCTGTGGATGGCAGCCTTTTCTCATGATCTGTTCCACGCCCAATCAGTGAGGCTTGCGGTACTCGATATCCTCGTCACGCAGATAATACTCGGCCGAGCAGTTGCTCGCGCCGCAGATCATCGATTCAAGGCCGGCAAACTGCGCCCGCGTAATTAGTCCCAGTGCGCCGCAACTAGGGCAGGCGAGCACGGCCCAGTAGGGATTTTTCGCATCGCCCATCGTTCCTGCGTTCTCAAGGACAAATAAGGTTCCTGGTTCCATTTGCTCGGGGATCCATTCTTCCAACAACTGCAGTTCTGCGGACATAGTTGCCTCCTTTTTTGGGGCTAGATTTGATACATGCCTGTGAATCTGATTAGGGGGTTCCCTGCTATTGCGCTGTTTAGGCTGCTTCCGGTGCCCTCCTTTTGCTCCGGTGCTGAATAACCGGCTTCCTTGGCTTTCTGGCAAGGACCTCGTCCACTTCAATGTTCAGCCGGCTGACGGTGTCCGTTAAACATATCAACAGCATCGGCTGATTTGTGTTGCGCATGAGATCGACAATTTGGCGCGAATCCGACTCGAGATAGACGTGCTTCCCGTCCAGCAGCAGGTGGTGTTCCTTGCGGCCCTGGACGATATCGGCCAGCCGGCTGTGCACTTCCTTCCGCAGGAAGCGCAGGACGCGGCGTACCTGTTGCAGCGAGATATGCCTGCGGCGAAGCTCTTCGATGACGAGGATTTCAACCAGGTCGGCGGTCGAGTAGATGCGGTTGCGGCCCTCGCGCTCCGGCACGACGACGCGCTTTTCATCCCACCACTGCAACTGGCGCGCGGTGACGCCGGTCAGTTCAAGAACATCGCGGGTGGTGAAGCGGTCTGCCAACATAGGCGGCCGATGACCTCAAACATTCCGGTCGTGAAATGTTTGATGCGATTCTTAACCCTGGGATGCCTGGTGTCAATCCCTCAGTGGTTTCATGCCGTGAACTTTCGTATTCATTTGGTAACCGGGGTCATATTGGCAACAGCATGGCGCACTGCGTCGGCGATCTGATTGATCTGATCTGCGTCCAGATAAGGGTGCATGGGCAGACTCAACACCCGGTTCCCTGCGCGCTCCGAGCGAGGGTAGCTGCCTTCGTTTAGATTCAGGTTGGCGAAGACCGGTTGCAGGTGCAGCGGCACGGGATAGTGGACAGCCGTAGGGATTCCGGCTTGTTGCAGCGCTCGTTGCAGGGTGTCGCGCTCGTCGACTTCGATGGTGTATTGCGCGTATGGACTTGTATATCCGTCACGCACGATCGGTGTCTGCACCGTGTCTCTCAGCAAGTTGTTGTACATGGCTGCGGCCTGTTGACGGCTGGCGAGCTCTTCATTGAAGACATCGAGCTTGGCCAGCAGGATCGCGGCCTGAATGGTGTCGAGGCGTCCATTGATGCCGAGGCTGATGTGGTGGTAGCGGCGGTCCTGTCCGTGGTTGCGCATCTCCAGCATGCGGCGCGCGAGATCATCATCGTTGGTGAAGAGCGCTCCGCCATCGCCATAGCAGCCCAGCGGTTTCGACGGAAAGAAGCTGGTGCAGCCGATCGTGCTCAGGTTGCCGGACTCGCGTCCCTTGTATGTTCCACCGAAGCTTTGCGCCGCGTCTTCAATCACGGCGAGGCCGTGCCGCGCTGCGATTTCGTTGATCGGGTCGAAGTCCGCGCATTGGCCATAGAGGCTCACCGGCATGATCGCTTTCGTGCGCGGCGTGATGACGGCTTCAATCCCGGCAGGATCGATGTTGTACGTCTCCGGGTCGATGTCGACGAAGACAGGGACGGCCCCGAGCAGCGCGATCATCTCGCCGGTGGCGAAGAACGTAAAAGGTGAAGTGATGACTTCATCGCCTTGGCCGATGCCGAGCGCCATCATCGCCAATAACAGAGCATCCGTGCCACTGGCGCAGCTGATGCAGTGCTTGGCTCCGGTGCGCGCGGCCAGGCCCGACTCCAGTTCGGCGACCTCCGGGCCGAGAATGTACTGGCCGTGATCGAGCACGGTCTGGATGCGGGCATCGATGCCAGATTTCAGCTTACGGTACTGCGCTTTGAGGTCGATGAACTGCATTTCCTCATTTTCTCGCATTCCCGGCCGCCAATGGGTACCTCACCCCTTTTTGTATGCCATTCAGGATCAGATCCCTGTTTCACGCTTAGCCAATGCAGGCATAATCCATGCCAAAACCTGTTGCAACAACAAGATTTATTCCTGATCGAGGCTGCGGACATATAATTCCGCCGGAGGTGTTCCATGCCTACTTACATCGTCCTGTCCAAATGGACATCCGAGGGAATTAAGACTGCGAAGGAAAGCCCGTCCCGGGTGGACGCGGCCAGAAAAGAACTGCCAGCGAGCGGCATGACGCTGAAAGCGTTCTACCTGGTCATGGGTCGATACGACCATGTGCTTATCATTGAGGCGCCGGATGACGCCACGTTCGCCAAAGCCTTAGTTGCTATAGGTGCTCAGGGCAAGATTCAAACGGAAACGCTCCGCGCCTTTACGGAAGACGAGTACCGCGATATTGTTTCGAGCGTTGCCTGATTCTTCGGGTTCAGATGATTGCAGTCAAACTCTTTGCTGGTTGCTTACTGGTATTGCGCTTTGAAAGCGAGAACCGCGCTCGCGAATGTTCTCGCTTTTCGCGGCTTATGGCGCGCGTGCTGCAGGCAACCACGCGGTCCTGATATCGAATCCATTTCAACAGACAGCGGAGGCCAGGACTCCGCAAGTTGGAACCGATCGTGAGTCCTTCACGTAGCGGTAAACTGTGCTGACAAAACTGGCAAATCATAGGGAAACAGGTGACCTCAATCGACAAAGCTGTACCTACGAAGATTTTCGTTGACTTTCTACGAAATCCTTCGTATAAACAACTGGAGCTTGAACCGTGGCACTGGGGATTCGCTTTACCAGGCTTGCCGGGACATCACTAAAGCACGATCCGGCAGGTTTTTCGTGGATTCACGGGCCAGGTTGGCGGCTTAATTTGAACTTCTGACAGCGCTTCCTTTCCTGCGCGCCAGGGCGAAGTTCGACAGAAGTCTTTGTCATTCCTGGGTGGTCTTACTACTTTCTTCATGCTCGACACAGAACGTCGAGCAAACGGAGGATGTATGCGGCGAATCCCAGGGCTGTCATTCGCTCTCCTTGCCGTCTTTACGGCTTCGGCCATCCAGGCCTTCGCGCTGGACCCCAGGCTGGTGTCCCTTGTTCCCCCTGAGGCGCAGGTTGTGGCTGGAATGGATGCCCGGCAACTGCCGGGTGAGCCAGGCAGCTTCGTCATAACCACACACAGCAATGTGGCGGACCTGGAGGATTTCTTTGCGCTGACCGGCGTTGACAGCGCACGCATCATTCGCCATGTCGTCTTTGTTGCGATGGATGAGCAAGCAGGCCTGCTCAGCGAGCACAGCCTTCTGGCCAGCGGGCAGTTCGATCAGGCGCGCATCTACAAATCTGCGGTCCTGGGCGGCGCGACGGGCACACAGTACCGCGGCATCCCGGTGCTGACGATTGAGCCCTTTGCCCGCGAGAGCGCGGTCTTTCACGACGTTCGCTGGCTGGCGATTCCCGACTCGGGCACTGTGCTGTTCGGAACGATTGCCAGCGTGCGCGAGGAGCTTGACCGCTATCTGGCAGGCAGCCCGGCGGATGCGTCGCTGCTCCGCCGGCTGAGCAGCCTGCGGCCCGACAGCGATACCTGGTGTGTGCTGTTGTTTGCAGCCCGAAGTGCGGAAATACGCCGGGCACTGGAAACCCTCAATCCCGCGCTGGCCGGAGCTGTGGAGGATGGGGACGCTTTTGTGTTCGGCCTCCGCTACCGCAGGCAGGTTGAGTTTGAATATGAGGTCTCCGCCGCCTCGAGCGCTGCGATACGCACGATCTCGGACTCGCTGGCGCAATCGCTGGCCGGGACAGAAAGGCAATCGTTCCTGCCTGTATCTGACATAAGCGGCGCGAAGGTGACAGCGCGCGGAACCATCAGGATTTCGACGGCGCGGTACATCGCATGGCTGGCAGAAGTCGCCGCGCGCGGGCGCAGCAGCGGCGCTCCTTAGCCGCGTCCGGGCGCTATTCGCAGAAGACCTTCACTTTTACCTTTTGCTTTTTGTGGTCGAGGTCGTTCACGTCGACGTCGACGGTCAGATCGGTGAGCTGGTCGACAATCTCTTCGAGGTTTTCCGGTTTGATCTGGCTCATGTCGAAAGGGATTCCCTGGTCATGCAGGGCCTGGTCCACATGATTGCGCGCCTGTGGCGGGATGAGCGCGGCGAGTTTTACGCCCGCGCGCAGCAGCTGCATGGGAACGCGGGTGTTTACCTTCACCGGGCCGTGCGATTCGTTGGGGTCGTCGGACTCGACGATGACTCGCAGATATTTTGCTTTGAAGCTGGGCCTGGTGCCGGCTTCGGGCTGAGCAGCGGCGGCGGGAATGTCGCGTTCCAGCGCGGCGATCAGGCGGTCGGCTTCTTCGGCGGTGATCTTGCCTGCGGCCAGCATTTCCAGAACTTGTCGGCGGGTTTCGCTCATCGTGTTTCTCCTTAAAAGATATTCAGCAGAAGGGAAAAATAATCGTTCTCGACATCGAGGCGGGTGCCTTTCAAGGCGGCCAGCATCTGCAGGAGCGCAGCTACTCCCTTGAATGGATTTACGCGTGCGATAAGGCAGGCGATAAAGAGCACCGGCACGGCGAGAACCAGCAGCGGCAGCAGCAGAATCCAGAGCAAAAGGAACGGAATGGAAAGGCGGAAGCCGTGCACGCGGTAGTCTCCGATGCGAACGGTGCCTGCGACAGGGATCATGGCATTGTCTCCAGTTGGCGGATAGCCTCGTCCGCCGTGATTTCGCCCGCCTTCAGGCGGTCAAGGACGGCGGCGCGCACTTCGCTGCGCGAGGGTGCTGGGTTGGTCTCAATGAATTCCAGACTGTCCGCGATGCGGTTGAGCCGCGCCTTGATAGTGGGGTAGCTGACGCCAAAAATCTGCTCCATCTCCTTGATGGAGCCGTGGGAGCGGATGAATGCGGTAACGAAGACCTGGTCTTCGGCGCTGAGGCGGGCGAGCTGCGGCAGCTCGAAGCGGCCATCGATGGTGATCTCCTTGTCGGCAAGACGGACGCGCTCGACCACGATGGGTTCACCCTGGGTGAGCCGGGTCAGTTCCTGCCAGTCGGATTCGCGGCGGGTGGTGATTGTTTCCTTCCGCTCTCAATAATTAAATTGATAATTAAATACATTAATTATGTCAAGTATTTAAATTGATTTATTTAATTATTTGAGACATAAGCATGGGCAGCTCTCTTGACGGAGAAAACTGCAGGTCCCCCGCTTCGCTCGGGATGACAAATGCAGCGGGTCTGCTTTTCCTGGAGTTGTCGCATGGCGGGAGCTGATCAGTTTGCTGGAAGAAGACTCCTCACAAACTGACCAGCTGAGGTTGCGGGCGAATCGTCACTTCGCTGCCCAGAAATCCGGGTCGGCTTTGATCCACGCTTCGGGTGGATAGCTCATCTTTGGATTGAACGCGAACAGATTTGTCTGGAAGGACTCGACGCAGGACGCTTCCCTGGCCGCCAGTTTCTCCATTTCGATTTCACCGACGCTGGCCATCACCTTCTTCGAATCGGCGAGGGAGCGATCGGTTTCCGCCAGGGACTTCATAGCGTTGAAGATGAGGAAGACGTCACCGTTATTCGCGCCATACATGCTCTCAAACATGGCCCAGCGCGCATTGGGGTCGGCCTTTTCGAAGTCGCTCTTATATTCCTTGGCCAGAGCTTCCCACTCCTCTTCGTGACCTGGACGGATGACGAAACGGGAGACTTCGAAGTAGCGCATGTGGGCGATATCCACGTTTGCCCGCAGGCTGAGGTCCTCTCGATAGACCACGACAGCACTGTCTTCGTCTGCGAGCAGATCGCCATCCACGAGTCCCGCGGTGTCCATTGCGGTAGAGAGACCCGCGTCGTGCATCATGGCCATGTTGTCCTTTTCCCACGCTTCGAACGAATCGTAGCCGGTGAAGAACAGAGATCGCGGCCGGCCTGAAAGTGAGTCCGCTGCAAAATAGTGGGTCGGCCACTTGGCTGCGCTCATGGCGTGTACAAACGCGCTTTCACTTCTTTCGTGCGTGCTGCCGGCTCGGCCCGGCTTGAGGAACTCGCGCATGATGACGAGCACTTTCGGAGGCGGTGGAATCGGATTCGAGGTTTCCTGAGCGAATGCGGCAACGAAACCGCTGGCGGATAGACACAGTCCCAGGGAAAGTCCTATAAGTCTTTTCATTTGATGTTGCTCTCCAGTCCTTACGAAATGAGTTTCAGGACCAAGAATGCCGAGCGTGAGGGAGAAACCAACCTCACTTTGGCAGCATGAGCAATGGCTGGGGGTTCGCTTCCATTCCTGGAACGGCACGTACCATACGCCCATGCGCAAGCGGAAGCAAGAGAAGAAATAAGAGACGGCCACCAGGCTCGCATAGGTATCAACGAAAGCTTTCGTATTTACCTGTGGCGCTCCCACATAAGATGTGAGATGTTTATGTGGTAGTGCCACAGGAGAGGACTGGATGGGGGAGTCGAAGCTCGATCTTTTGCAGGGGACGCTGGACCTGATGGTCCTGCAGACTTTGGCGGCGATGGGATCGCTGCACGGGTATGGGATTGCGCGGCGTATTGAGCAGATCAGCGGCGATGAAGTGCTGCTGAATCAGGGGACGATTTACGCATCGCTGGTGCGGCTGCAGCAGCGGAGATGGATTGACGCGACATGGGGCACATCTGAGAACAACCGCAAGGCCAAGTTTTATTCAATCACCGACGCGGGACGGAAACAGCTTGCGCAGGATGCCGCGTACTGGGAGCGGCTAGCTGGTGTCATGGGCCGGGTGCTGGCCATGCAGAACGAAGGCGGTGGTCGATGACGTTTACGCCTCCCAAAGACTCGTCAACGATTTCACCGAGGGCCTCTCTGAGCGCGTCGATTCGACGGGCGTTCAGCCGTCTTCGTTCTTTTTTCCGCAAAGGGCCGCTTGACCATGAACTGAATGACGAGATGGCCTCGCACATCGAGTTGGCAATGGAGGAAAACATGCGTCGTGGAATGCCCGAGGAAGAAGCGCGGCGGCAGGCGCTGGTTCGGTTTGGCGGAGTGCAGCAGGCGCGGGAGCAGCATCGTGAGGCGCGCGGGCTGCCGTGGATGGATGTACTGATGCAGGACCTGCGCTTCACCATGCGCACGCTGAAGCGCGATCGCGGCTTCACGATTGTCGCGATTCTGATTCTAGGGCTTGGGATCGGCGCGAATGTCGCGGTCTTCAGCGTGGTGAATACGATTCTGCTGCGGCCGCTTCCCTTCCCGCAGGCGCAGCAGCTTGTCTGGATTGCACCGCCGCCGCAGACGTGCGGACTTTCGTGCGCGACGTATTCCGCCGATGCCTACGACGAGTTCAAGGCACAAAGCCGCGCCTATCAGGACGTGACGGGCTATATGGCCTTCACGAGTCCCGACAATTATCGCCTGACCGGGCACGGCGATCCCCAGCCGGCG